>ERZ1370068.1868-contig-11819_pt1 | contig 60901 bp, 69 predicted proteins | sample MGYA00561227_ERZ1370068 | MGnify/ENA primary metagenome ERZ1370068 (study PRJEB38410, sample SAMEA6850437) | metagenome | study: Metagenomic assessment of the ecological functions of the soil: analysis of the soil microbiota associated with the... | reverse complement strand
GTTAAGGCATTGCCTGACGACGAGCACCCTGTCGTCACGAGCGACGTCGACCCGCGCCAGGCTCGCCGACGCGTACTTGGCGATGTTGGTGAGCGACTCCGACGACGACGTAGAACGCGGCGCGCCTCGATCGGCTCGGCAAGCCGCGCGGCACGGCAGGCCGGTCACCTCCACCGGCAGCGGCGCGCGTGCGGAGAGCGCCTCCACGCGCCGGCGGTGAGACCGTGGTCGGTGAGGATCGCCGGATGGATCCCGCGGGCAAGCTCACGGAGCTCCCGAGGCGAGCGCCAGCCTCGCACGCCCTCGCAATCAGCTGCGCGGCCGCCGCGGTGTCGTCGGCCAGCCGCGACTCGGCGATGCGAGAAGGTGGAGCGCGAGTGTGACGAGACGCTGCTGGGCGCCGTCGTGGAGGTTGCGCTCGAGCCGGCGCCGCTCGGCGTCGCCGGCCTGGACGATGCGCCGCGCGCGACGCCGTCAGCTCTCGCGGGCCTCGGCGTTCGCGAGCGCGACGGCGACGAGGGCTCGTGAACTTCTCGAGAGCGCTCCTCGATGCCGGCTGGAAAGCGAGCGGCCGTTGCCGTTCGAGATGAGGTGGCCCCAGAGGCGCCCCCGACACCACGATCGGGCGCGGCCGCCGAGCTCACGCTCGGCGGCGAGCATGCGCTCGCCGAACAGCGGCGGGCTCAGCGTCCAGGTCGATCGGGCCGTTCGGCCGGTCTGCGCGACGCGCGCGATCGCGCCGCCCTGGAACGGAAGCCGCACGCCGAGCGGCTGGTCGATCTTCCTGACCCGCTGCCAGGCGCCGACGATCACCGCGGCGTCCCAGATCCTCGACATAGCGCACAATTGCGCCGGCGTACGGCGTCAGAACAGCCTGGCCGATCTCCTCTGAGACGACCGTGAAGAGCCCCTCCGGCTGTTCCTCGGTCGCGACTGCGACAGCGACGCCGGCTGAGGCGGCTTGCTCGTCTGGCGAGCGCCGCGAGCTCCTCGCGGGCCTGCGCGTTCGCGATCGCGACGGCGACGAGCCCGGCGAACTGGCCGAGGCGCTCCTCGGTATTCGGCGCCGAGCTGCAGATCGCGCGTGACGGAGACGACGAGAGCACCCCAGATCTCGCCGGCGACGACGACCGGCGCTGCGACGAGAGACGTCACGCCGAGCGCGACCAGCCGCTCGTGGAGCTCCGGAGGGACGCCGGGATCGTCGGTCGCCAGCCGCGCCCGGCGCCCCCGTCCGTGCGACCCGATCGATGGCGCTGCCCCGGGCGATCACGACCGCCGTGCCGGCAGCCCGGGATCTCGACGCCCGGCTCGCTCCACTTCCCGACGACGACACCCTGCCCTGCGCGGGGAAGGAGACGAGATTCGCGGCGTCCGCGCCGAGGAGGCGCGCGACCTCTTCGGTGACGACGTCGAAGACGCGCTCGGCCGTCGACTCCGTGGCGACGGTCACCGCAACACGCCGCAGGGCGGCCTGCTCCTCGACGAGCATGCGGAGATCAGCTCGGGCATATCGGGAGCGTCGCACGGTTCGGGCACGCCCGCCATGCGGCGCGGTCGAACTGGTCGTTCCAGAACGCGTCGAACGCGGCCTGGTCGAGCGGCATGGCGCGCACGACCTTCCAGCGGCCGCCCTCGAGTTCGACGAGGAGCGCCTGCTCGACGTCGAGCTCGCCCGTCCGGTCGCTCTCCGCGGGCGCGGTACCGGCGGCGAGATGACCGTCGTCGGCGACAACCAGAGGAGCTGACGCGGTACGTCCCGCCCGTGCGCTCGGCCGTCCCACGCAGAAAGGCGACGATCGCATCCCGGCCCGCGTGCGTCCGCGTTGAGCGCCATCGAGCCGGGGACCATGCCAGATCGCATCGTCGGCGAAGAGGTCGAGCAGAGCGGGCACGTCGCCCTGGGCAAACCGCTCGACAGCTCCTCGCGCCCGGGTCGCGTTCGGATGCTCGCTCATGCGTCGAGCGTCGCGACGACGGCCTCGGCGACCACCTTCAGCGGGCGGCCCGACGACCTGGCTCGCCTTGCGCAGCCGCGCGAACGCGTCCTGCTCGCTCAGCTGCTCCTTCTCCATCAGCAGCCCCTTCGCGCGCTCGATCGACCTTGCGCGCGGCGAGCGCGTCGGCGAGCGACTCCGCCTCCGCCCGCAGCGCCGTGCAGCTCGTCGTGCCGGCGCGCGCGCGGCTGCGATCGCCGGCAGCAGGTCCGTGCTCGCGGAACGGCTTCACGAGGTAGCCGAAGACGCCGGCCTCGACCGCGCGCGAGACGAGCTCCTCCTGGCCGTAGGCGGTCAGCATCACGATCGGGATCGGCCGCTCCTCGAGGATCCGCCGCGCCGCCTCGATCCCGTCGAGCCTGCGGCATCTTCACGTCGAGCACCGCGAGATCGGGCTGCTCTGAGCGCGCGAGCTCGACCGCCTCCTCGCCGTCCTTCGCCTCGGCGCAGACCTCGAAGCCCGCGCGCTCGAGCAGCGCGCGCAGGTCGAGCCGGATGATCGTCTCGTCCTCGGCGATCAGGATCCTCATGCCGGGAACAGCCACCTCGGCGCGCAGTCCCGGCTCGCTCGTCAGCTCGAGCGTGCCCTGCAGCTCGTCGCGCACGAGCGCGCGCACGATCGAGAGCCCGGTGCCGTCGCCGCTCGCCGTTCAGCGCCGGCGCCGTCGTCGGCGATCGCGAGCACGACGTCGCCGTTCCGCTGCGGCGAGCTCGATCCGCGACCGTGCCGGCCGCCGTGCTCGAGCGCGTTCTGCAAGCAGCTCGCTGAAGACGAGCGCGAGCGCGGTCGCGCGGTCGCCGGCCAGCGAGACCGGCTCGAGCGACGCCTCGACCGCCTTCGCCGGCGCCGAGCGCCCTGCACGAGCATCGCGCGCAGCCGCTCGATCAGCTCGGCCGAGGTCGACGTCGTCCTCGCGCTGCTCGGTCAGCACCTCGTGCACCGCGGCGATCGCGAGGATCCGGTTGACGGAGTCGCTCGAGCGCCTCGCTGCGGGTCGACGTCGTCGGCCGCGCGCCTGCAGGCGCAGCAGCGAGGCGACGGTCTGCAGGTTGTTCTTGACGCGGTGGTGGATCTCCTGGGCGAGCACGCCGCGCATCACCGCGCGGCCGTGCTCGAGCGCGACGGCCGCGTGGTGGGCGATCGCCTCGAGCAGCGCGCGGTCGTCGTCGGTGAACGGCGTGTCGCGGTCGCAGACGAGCTCGCCGATCTGCCGGCCGCTTCCAGCGCAGCGGCAGCGCGGACCGCGTGCGCGCCCGGCGCGCCCCTCCGGCCACGCGATCTCGCCGTCCTCGAGCACGAGCGCGGCGCCGGTCGCGCCGACGCGCGTCCATCGTCGTCTTCACGATCGCCTCGAGCGACTCCTCGAGGTAGAGCGACTCCGAGACGGCCTCCGGAGATCCGCGCGAGCGCCTCGAGCTCGTGCGACCCGCCGCTGCGCCTCGGCGTAGAGCTTCGCGTGCTCGATCGTCTGCGCCACCTGCGCCGGCGATCGCGAGCGAGCAGCTCGATCTCGCCGTCGCGTGAACTCGCGCGGCTCGCGCGTGCGGACGTTGAGCGCGCCCTCCGAGCTTCTCGCGCGCCAGGATCGGCACGGCGAGGATCGACTCGTACTCGTCCTCGGGCAGGTTCGGGAAGCGCCTTGAAGCGCGGGTCGAGGTGCGCCTGCGGCGGCGATCGTCGACCGGCGCGCGCTCCGCCGCCGCCGTGCCGGTGATCCCCTCGCCGGGCCGCATCCGCGGCCGGCGCGTCATCTCCTCGACGCGCGTGCCGTGCGTCGCGCGCAGCACGAGCTCGTCCGCCCGCTCGTCGTAGAGGTAGACGAAGCAGGCGTCCGCGCTCGAGCGCGTCGGCGACCTTGCTCGCGACGAGCGCGAGCACCTCCTCGAGGTCGAGCGTCGAGTTGACGGCCGCGATCGTCTCGGTCAGCAGCCGCAGGTGTCGGGCGGTGGCGTCCACCCGGCGATTCTAGGCGCGGCTGCCGTCCGGCGCCGCTTTACAAACTTCTAACCGCGGCAGCCTGAGAAACTTCAAACGACAGGAATAGGTTCTCGGACAGATGACCTCGCTCGAACTCGATCTGCGCAGCGTCACGGGCTTCCTCGTCGCCGACGCCCGCGGTCGTGTGATCGGACGTGTCGAGTCGCCGATGTACGGCTCGCAGCCCGACGTCCCCGATGCGCTCGCCGTCCGAGGCGGCTTCATGCGCGGCCGCCGGCTCGTGCCGGCCGAGGCGATCGGCGAGATCGACACGGGCTCGCGCGTGATCGGCCTGAGCGTCGTGCGCGAGCAGATCCGCAAAGTTCCTCTAGAGCGCATTCCGCAGCGGCGTAGCGGTCACAACGGACGCCTGCGCCCGCGCCCGAGCGCAAAACGATTCGCGGGCTCCCTCAGGGAGCCCGCGATCGGCCGTCGGGTGAGTGCAGCGACTCGCCTTGCGCCACAGCCCTCCCTCGATTATGCGCTTTTTCGGCGCTCGCGTCTACAGAACTGCCAGATAGCGGTCGAGCTCCCACTGCGTGAGCTGGACGCGGTACTCGTCCCACTCCTTGCCGCTTGAGCTTCACGTAGTTCGTCGAAGATGTGGTCGCCGAGCGCGCGCCGCATCAGCTCCGAGCCGGCGAGCTCGTCGACCGCCTCGCCGAGCGTCTCCGGGAGCGAGACGATCCCGCGCTCGTCGCCGCTCCTCGGCCGGTGAGGTGGTAGAGGTTCGTGCTCCATCGGCGCCGTCGAGCTCGTAGCCCTTCTCGATCCCCTCGAGGCCCGCGTGCAGCAGCGCGCGCGAAGGTCAGGTACGGGTTGCAGGCCGGGTCGGGGCAGCGGATCTCGGCGCGCGTCGCCTGCTCCGAGCCCGGCTTGTAGAGCGGGATCCGGATCGAGCGCGGAGCGGTTGCGCTGCGACCACGCGACGTAGACCGGCGCCTCGTAGCCCGGGCACGAGCCGCTTGTACGAGTTGACCCACTGCGCGAACACCGCCGAGAGCTCGCGGGCGTGGCGGAGCAGGCCGGCGATGAACTGCCTTCGCCGTCGGCGAGAGGTGGTACTGGTCGCTCGCCGTCGAAGAACTGGTTGCGGCCGTCCTTGAAGAGCGACATGTGCGTGTGCATGCCCGAGCCGTTCTCGCCGAAGAGCGGCTTCGGCATGAACGTCGCGTAGACGCCGTTCTTCGCCGCCACCTCCTTCACGATCAGCCGGTAGGTGATCGTGTGGTCGGCCATGTCGAGCGCCGGGGCGTAGCGCATGTCGATCTCGTGCTGCGACGGCGCGACCTCGTGGTGGTGGTACTCGATCGGGATCCCGACCGCCTCGAGCGCCTGGATCGTCTCGTTGCGCAGCTCGGTCGCGGCGTCGAGCGCGGTCATCGCGAAGTAGCCGCCCTCGTCGAGCGTCTCCGTGCCCTTGTTGTCCTTGAAGAGGAAGTACTCGAGCTCGGGGCCGACGTTGAACGTGTCGAAGCCCATGCGACTGCATCCGCTCGAGCGCGCGGCGCAGCACGTAGCGCGGATCGCCCTCGTACGGCTGCCCGTCGGGCTTGACGACGTCGCAGATCATCCGGCCGACGCTTCGCCTCGCCGTCGCGCGTCGGCATGCAGCCGGAACGTCGCCGGGATCGGGGATCGCGACCATGTCGGACTCCTCGATCGCGTTGAAGCCGGTGATCGACGAGCCGTCGAAGCCCATCCCGTCGTCGAGCGCGCCCTCGACCTCGTCGGGGTGATCGCGAAGCTCTTCAGGTGCCCCTCGATGTCGGTGAACCAGAAGAGGACGTACTCGACCCTTCTGCTTCTCCATCTCGCTTCAGGACCTCCTTGCGCGCCTCCGGATCGGACGTCGCCCGGTGCTTGCCCTCGATCATCGCCATCCGTGCGCTCCTTCGACCGTGGAAACGCGAAGGGCCTCAGTGCACGCCGTCGCCGGTCGCGCTCCCGAGGCCCCGTCTCGCCTCAAAGACTCGAGGAGTCTATACGACTAGCCGAACTGGGCCACCCACGGAGCGAGGGAACGCCCGCGCCGACGCCGTGTCGGCCCGGTAGGGGTAGGTGACCCCGGCGCAGTTCCCGTTCGTGACGAACGAGTTGATGCCGAGGATGACGTTCGTGCCCGACTGGAAGTTGGGCCCGCCTGAAGTCGCCGAAGCACGTGCCGCCGTTGTCGCCGGTCGGCTTCGCCGGAGAGCTTCAGGAACTCTGCCGCGAGCCTGTTCTCGGTCGCTGACGATCGTGCTCTGCGCGCGCATCCGGAAGCCGTCGCGGAAGAGAACGCTGCCGCCCGGCGATGGGATCAGCTCGCTGACGCCGTAGCCGACGGAGGTGATCTCCGCCCTTCCCGAGCCAGTCGGCGGACCGAGCGGCTCGGCAGGGCGCCGTAGGAGGCCAGAGCGACCGGCTGGTCAGGCACGATCACCGCGATGTCGTGGGTGTCGAAGCCGACGAGTCCCGGCTTGCGACGTGCAGAACTGCGGATCGGCGTGCCACGTGCCCTGATGGAACGATGAGCTTGGGAACGGGCTCGTTCGGAAGTTCTCATCGAAGTTCACCCAGGCGGTGTCGGTCAGGAACGTGAAGCAGTGCGCTGCCGTGACCACGAGGCGCCGTGAGACGGCCGTGGCGGAGCACGGGAACTGCAGGTTGCGCGCGAAGCTCGAGCGGCTACGGATGGGCGCCGTTGTCGAGCTCGCCGCTCGTGATCGCCTGCGGACGGTCCTGCGACGACTAGCAACGCCAGCGCCGTAGCCGCCAGGATCAGAAAGCGTGACTTCAAGATCTACCCCGATAGCTGGCCGGGCGCGCGGATGCGCCCGATCGGTGCGGTATGAACATCCCTAACTCGTTTGCAACGGCCTACTGGCCCGCAACAACCGGATATCGGCGGCTGACGCAGGGCGCTTAGGTTTTACCCCGATCGCTTCAGCTTCCCGTGCTGCTTCGCGTAGATCTCGCCGCGGCGGAAGACCAAGAGCCCGATCGGAGCCGAGACCGCGCCGATCAGGAGCAGCGGCCAGATCGTCGTCCCACATCGTCGAGAGCCCGGCGCCGTCGAGGATCGCGTGCCCGGATCCCGTCGCAGCGCGTAGGTCGCCGGCGAGATCATCGAGAGCCACTGCATCCACTCCGGCAGCACGCTCGACCGGGTAGTAGACGCCCGAGACGACGAGCAGCATGCCCTGCGCGACGAAGCCGAGCTGCGCGCCCTTCTCCGGCGAGATCAGCGGCAGCACCGCGGTCATCATCCCGATCCCGATGAACGAGACCGACGCGATCGCGAGCAGCGACGAGCGCGGCGCGCGAAGTTCGCGTCCGGCAGCGTCGAGGCCGAAGAACAGCGCGACGACGACGAACAGGATGGTCGCCCGGATCGAGCCCGTAGAGCACGGCGAACGACGCCCATGCCCGACCAGGTGCATCGCGCCGCGACAGCGGCGCCATGAACGTGTACTCGATCGTCCCTTCCCAGCGCTCCCAGGCGACCGTCTCGGTGATGAACTCGAAGATGATCCCGAGGTACGCCCAGACGACGGCGCCGATCAGCAGCGTGCGTCGTCAGCGCGTTCGACGTCGATCGAGCCGCCGGTCGCCTCGATCGCCCTGCGCGATGAAGACGATCGTGAGCGTGTTCGCGATCGTCCAGACGAAGAACGCGAGGTCCCACCAGATGTAGCGCTTGGTGAGGTAGACGTTGCGCTCGACGACGCCGCCGAGGCCGATCAGCTCGTCGCGCGATGCTCAGACGCGACGCGCGTCATCATGCGAACACCTCCCGCTCCTCGTCGTCCTCGTCCGTCTCCGTCCTCGAACGTCGCGGCCGGTCGCGGCGAAGAACGCCTCCTCGAGCGTCTCGACGCCGAAGCGCTCGCTTGAGCTCGTCGACACGGCTCGAGGAAGAGCAGCTCGGCCGCGGTCGAGGATCCCGATCGCGGTCGGCGAGCGCCTCGGCCTCGGCGAGGTCGTGCGTGCAGAGCAGGATCGTCGCGTCGTGCTCGGCCGCACCTCGCGGATGAACTCCTGCACCTCGAGCTTCGAGCGCGGGTCGAGCCCCGTCGTCGGCTCGTCGAGCAGCAGCAGCACCGGGCGACGTGAGCAGCGCCCGCGCGAGCGCGACCTTCTGCTGCATGCCGCGCGAGAGGTTCTCCATCGGCTCGCCGCGCCGCGTCGGCGCGGGAAGCCGACCTCGCTCGAGGATCGCGGGGATCTCGTCGCGCGTCTCGCGCGGCGTCATGCCGTAGAAGCGCGCCGCGTAGGCGAGGTTCTCGGCCGCCGACATCTTCTTGAAGAAGCTCGCCTCGACCGAGACGCGGTTGACGAGCCGGCGGACCGCGCGCGTGCTCGCGTGAAGACGTCGTGGCCGAAGATCGCGCGCGCTGCCGCCGTCGTGCAGCAGCAGCGTCGAGAGCAGGCGGACGAGCGTCGACTTGCCCGGAGCCGTTCTGGCCCAGGATCGCGACGCACTCTCCCCGTCTCCATCGCGAACGTGACGCCCTCCAGCGCCGCCCGCTTCTTGCGCGCGAACCGGCCCGCCTTCTTGTCGCGGCGCGAGAACTCCTTGCGCAGGTCCCGCGACCTCCGACGGCAAGGGCCAGACGCTGCAATTCGATGACCTCGGACATTCAAAACTCCTTCGCTCACAGAAACTCCAGAACACAGCACGCGACGCCCGCTACTACGGCGGGCCGCGGCAACGGGTTGTCCTAGATGTGAGTGAGGAGTCTCATCACCGGCATCCGAGCGATACCAGCCGCCTCGGCGGGGCGCCAGGAAATTCAGGCCTTGACCTTCGTCCGTGACCCTCGGCTACGGTGAAGCAGCAGGTTCCGCCGGCGAAGGCGGATCCGAGGCTATGGCGCCTCGCAGCTACTGGAGCTGCGGGCGCTTTTTTGTGCTGGTCACGGAAGGGGCAGGGATGTCGGAGCTCGAAGGCAGGCACTACCTCAGAAACGGCGGTGAGACTCTGCCCGACGCCCGCGAGGCGCTCGAATGGGCCGCCGAGACGCGCGTCTCGATGGTCGACCTCAAGTTCTGCGACCTGCTCGGCACCTGGCAGCACATGACGCTGCCGCTCGGCGCGTTCGACGAGAGCGCGTTCGAGGACGGCCTCGGCTTCGACGGCTCCTCGATCCGCGGCTGGCAGGGCATCTCGGAGTCGGACATGCTGCTGATGCCGCGATCGCGAGCTCGGCGATCCTCGACCCGTGCGACCGAGGTGCCGACGCTCTCGCTCATCTGCGAGATCGCCGACCCGATCACGCGCGAGCCGTACACGACGCGATCCGCGCCAGGTCGCCAAGCGCGCCGAGGAGTACCTGCGCGCAGACCGGGATCGCCGACACCGTGCTACTTCGGCCCCGAGTGCGAGTTCTTCGTCTTCGACGAGGTCTCGTACGACCTCGGCCCGAACGACGGCGCGCTACTACGAGGTCGACTCGAGCGAAGGGCCACTGGAACTCCGGCAAGCCGGGCCTCGGCTACACGGTCCGCGCCGAAGGAGGGCTACTTCCCGCCGGCGCCGCACGACACGCTGCAGCGACCTGCGCACGCGCGATGGTGCTGACGCTCGAGCGGCTCGGGCATCCCGTGCGAGTTCCACCACCACGAGGTCGCATCCGGCGGCCAGTGCGAGATCGACCTGCGCTTCCAGACGCCTGACGCGGATGGCCGACCAGGTCGATGACCTACAAGTACGTCGTCAAGAACGTCGCGCGCGCGCGCGCGGCAAGATCGGTGACGTTCATGCCGAAGCCGATCTTCGGCGACAACGGCTCGGGCATGCACTGCCACCAGTCGCTCTGGAAGGAGGGCACGCCGCTGATGGCGGACAAGTCCGGGCTACGCAGGGCTCTCGCAGCTCGCCCGCGCGCTACGTCGGCGGCCTGCTCGCGCACGCGCCCGCGCTGCTCGCGTTCTGCGCGCCGACGACGAACTCGTACCGCCGGCTCGTGCCGGGCTACGAGGCGCCGGTCAACCTCGTCTACTCGCAGCGCAACCGCTCGGCCTGCATCCGCATCCCGATGTACTCCGAGTCGCCGAAGGCGAAGCGGATCGAGTTCCGCTGCCCCGACCCGACCGCGAACCCGTACCTCGCGTTCTCGGCGATGCTGATGGCCGGCCTCGACGGGATCGAGCGCGGGCTCGACCCGGGCGCGCCCGCCGACTACGACCTCTTCGAGGAGGCGCGCCGCGACGTCCCGCAGGTGCCCGGCTCGCTCGCCGAGGCGCTCGACGCGCTCGAGGCCGACCACGAGTTCCTGACTCACGGGCGGCGTCTTCAGCGAGGAGCTGATCCGGACCTGGATCGACTGGAAGCGCGAGAACGAGGTCGACGCCGTCCGGCTCGCGCCCGCATCCGGCGGAGTTCGCCCTCTACTACGACTGCTAGGAGGCGACGATGATCAAAGTCGGAAGCGGTCGTGGTCCGGGACCGGATCGGAGACGGTCATGGACGCCGGTCGAGGACGCAGACCGGCCACGTCGGCGTCACCGTGATCGAGGCGGTCGGCCACGGCCGCCAGCGCGGGATCACGCACGAGTACCGCGGCCGCATCTTCGAGTCGCGGTTCCTGCCGAAGGCGCTACTGATCTTCGTCGTCGAAGCGACGAGCTCGCCGGAGCGTCGTCGACGCGATCGTCGACGCCGCCCGCACGGGCCACGAGTCACGGCGACGGCATCGTGCTGGACGACGCCCGTCGTGCGACGTCACCCACAACCGCACCGGGCAGCCGCTCGAGGAGGTGGAGGTCGGATGAGCGACCAAGGAACTGGCGATCGCCGCGAGCACGATCTGGGTCGTCCTCGCCGGCGATCCTCGTGATGTTCATGCAGGCCGGCTTCGCCTTCCTCGAGGCCGGGCTGACGCGGATGAAGAACGTCGGCCACATCGCCGGCGAAGAACGTCCTCGATCCTCGCGATCGCGTCGATCGTCTACTACCTCGTCGGCTTCGGGATCGCCTTCGGCGACGGCGGCAACGGGCTCGTCGGCGGCTCCGGCTTCTTCCCGTCGGTCGACGAGCTGCTCGACGATCGGGCAGTCGCCGTTCAGCTGGTTCAGCGCAGATCCCGGCGCGGCGGGCTACCTGTTCGAGGTCGTCGTTCTGCGCGCGTCTCGCTCGCGATCGTCTGGGGCGCGATGGCCGAGCGGACGCGGCTCTGGGTCTACTTCGCCTTCGGCGTCGTCTTCACGCTCATCTACTCGCTCGTCTCGCACTGGATCTGGAGCCCGGACGGCTGGCTGTTCTGCGCAGGGCATGCAGGACTTCGCCGGCTCGACGGTCGTCCACTACCAGGGCGCGCTCGCCGGGCTCGCCGGGCGCGCTCCTGCTCGGGCCGCGGATCGGCAAGTTCGGCGCCGACGGGAAGCCGAACGCGATCCCGGGCCACAACATGGCGTTCACGACGCTCGGCGTGATCATCCTCTGGTTCGGCTGGTTCGGCTTCAACCCGGGCTCGACGCTGAGCGTCGACTTCGGCGGCGTCGGCTTCTTCGCCTACGTCGCGCTGAACACGAACCTCGCGGCGGCGGCCGGCGTGCTCGGCGCGGTCATCACGTCGTGGCTCGTGATCAAGAAGCCCGACCTCTCGATGATGCTGAACGGCGCGATCGCGGCGCTCGTCGCGATCACGGCGGCGTGCGCGTTCGTCGCCCCGTGGGCGGCGATCGTGATCGGCTTCGTCGCCGGGCGCGATCGTCGTCGCTCGGCGTCCTCTTCGTCGAGCGGATCGGGATCGACGATCCGGTCGGCGCGCTCGCCGCGCACGGCATGTCGGGCGTCTGGGGCACGCTCTCGCTCGGCTTCCTCACCGTGCCGGCGCTCGCCGAGAAGCTCGCGACCGGGCAGCGGCGGCCTCTTCTACGGCGGCGGCTTCCACCAGCTCGGCGTCCAGGCGCTCGGCCTCGTCGCGGTCGGCGCGTTCACGTTCAGCACGTCGTTCGCGATCCTGCTGGCTGTTCAAGGTCACGGTCGGGATCCGCACCGAGGCCGAAGTCGAGACCGCCGGGCCTCGACGTCTCCGAGCACGGCATGTGGGGCTACCCGAGTTCTACATCCCGGTCCCGGCGGCTACGGCACCGAGACGCACGGCCACATGGGCCCTGTCGCACGCGCAGCCCTCCGTCGCCCGCGGCAGACGAGCGCGCCGAGGCGACAGTCGTGTCGAGCCCACGAGGTTAGAGCCCGGCAACGAGCCGGGACAGGCGCTCTCAGGGTCTGCTCCCCTGGCTTCCGACCTTCGCCGTCGGTCAGAGGCCGAGAAGGTGACCGAGCACGACCGCGGTCGCCTGCTGTGCGTCCGGCTCGATCGGGGTCGAGCTCGGCGTCCATCGCCTTCTCTGCGCGGCGGCGAACGGCTGCCGGCTGACGACGCCGCCGCCCTCGACGATCGCCGTGACGCGACCGAGCGAGAGGTTCGACGCCGCGAAGCGAGCGCCTGAGCGCTCGCGCGGGCGTCGGCGACCGCGGCCTTGAGGGCCTGGCGGTAGAGCTCGGCCTGATCGCCGCTGCGACAGCGACGGCCCGTACACCTGGTTCGCGCCTGGCGTTGACCGCCGCGTCGATCACGGCGCCCGCCCTGGCGACGCTCCTTGATCGTGCGCCGAGACCGTGTTCGTGGCCACGAACCCCTGCGCCTCGTTGGCTTCTCGTTGTAGCGGCGGCGAGAGCGAGACCGACTGCGGTCTTCACGTCGGTTGCCGCCGGCGGCCGCCAGACGCCGGCGATCACGCGCCGCATCTCGGTCGCGTTCGCCGCCAGGGCGGCTTCGCACGGGCGCTCGGCCTCGTGCTCTCGACGCCGAACGGACAGCTCGGCCCGGTCGGGCGCGGACGCCACGCAGGCAGTGCCCTGGACGGTGATGCCGCCGGTCTCGCTGCCGCGCCCGGCGCCGGCCCACGGGAGGGAGACGGCGGCGAGCACGAGCGGCGACGGTCGAGAGGCCCTGCGATGGGGAGCATTCGTGTGTTCATGCCGTGCGTACGCCGCCGCGAGACGGCTTCGGTCACACGGCGTCGAGCCGATTGCGCGGGCAGCCGCGATCGCAGCTCGCGACGCCACCTGGCCCCGGCGCCAGTCCGCGGCGCTGCTCGGCAGAGGCCGCGTAGCGTTCCGTCCGCGCACCGACCCGGCGACCTGCTCGTGCGCGTCGCGGAACGGCGTTCCCTCGCGGACGAGATGCCTCGGCCGCGTCCGTGGCCAGCAGCGGCGGGTCGGCTGCGCCGCGGCGGACGAGCCGCTCGCGGTCGAGCTCGAGCCCGCGCGACGAGCGCTGATCAGCGCCCCCAGGGCGCTCCGGCAGATCGGCCCGCGGCGGCGAAGACCGGCGCCTTGTCCTCCTGCAGGTCGCGGTCGTAGGCGAGCGGCAGGCCCTTCACGGTCGCGAGCAGGCCGGTCAGCCGGCCGATCGCCGTGCCCGCCTTGCCGCGCGCGAGCTCGGCGACGTCCGGGTTCAGCTTCTGCGGCATCATCGACGACCCGGTCGCGGCGTCCTCGGGCAGGCGCGCGAAGCCGAACTCCGCCGTCGTCCAGAGCACGAGCTCCTCGCCGATCCGCGAGAGGTGGACGAAGCAGCACCGCGGCCGCGTAGAGGTAGTCGAGCGCGAAGTCGCGGTCGGCGACGGCGTCGAGCGAGTTGCGCATCTGCGCTCGGCGGCGCGGGCAGCGGCAGCGTCGAGCCCGGCGAGCGCGCCGGCGCCGAGCGGGCTCTCGGCCGCCGCCTGCGGCCGCGCGCTGCGAAGCGCGTCGCGGTCGCGCTCGAGCATCTCCGACCCACGCGAGCAGGTGGTGGCCGAGCGTGACCGGCTGCGCGCGCTGGAGGTGCGTGTAGCCCGGGCATCAGCGTCTCGGCCTCGGCCTCGGCGCGGTCGAGCACGGCGCCGGCGAAGCGCGTCGATCGCCGTCGCGCGCCTCGGCGCACGCGTCCGCGACGTAGAGCCGGAACGCGGCCGCGACCTGGTCGTTGCGCGAGCGCCCGGCGTGGATCTTCCGCCCGACGTCGCCGAGCAGCCGCTCGATCGCCGAGTGGACGTCCTCGTCCTCGGGCTCGATCCCGCCGGATCGTGCGCGATCTCGCGCGAGCCGCGCCTCGACCTCGGCCAGCTCGTCGTCGGTCGAGCAGCCCGGCGGCGTGCAGCCGGCGCGCGTGCACGGCGCGTCGCCTCGCAGTCGTACGGGAGCAGCTCGGCGTCGTCGGCGCGGAGGAACGCGCCACACCGCCGGGTCGAGCGCGCGCCTCGACCCGGCCGGCCCAGAGGGTCATGCGCTGCGATCGTCGCCCGCGCGCGGGCCGGCCGCGAGCTCGGCCTCGAGCGACGAGATCTTGATGAAGCCCTCGGCCGCCGCGTGCGGGAACGTCTCGCCGGTCGCCGTAGGACGCGAGCTGTCTCGGCGTAGAGCACGTGCTCGGCGAGCGCCGGCCGGTGACGACGGCCGCGTTCGGCCGCAGCTCGACGCGCACCTCGCCGGTCGACGAGCTCCTGCGTCTTGTCGACGAACGCGTCGATCGCCTCGCGCGCCGGGCTGAACCAGAGGCCCTCGTAGACGAGCTCGGTCCAGCGCTGCTCGAGGCCGCGCTTGATCGCGCGCCTCGTCCTTCGTCAGCACGACGTCCTCGAGCGCGCGAGTGCGCGCTGATCAGCGACGATCGCGGCCGGCGCCTCGTAGACCTCGCGGCTCTTGATCCCGACGGCGCGGTTCTCGATCATGTCGATCCGCCCGATCCCGTACGGCGCCGGCGAGCGCGGTTCAGCTGCGCGATCAGCTCTGCGAGCGCCAGCTCCTCGCCGTCGAGCGAGACGGGACGCCTGCCTCGAAGCCGATCGACGACCTCGACCGGCGCGGGCGCCGCGGCCGGGTCGGCGGTGAGCGCGTACGGCTCCTCCGGCGGCGCGGCCCACGGGTCCTCGAGCACGCCCGCCTCGATCGCGCGGCCGAAGAGGTTCTCGTCGATCGAGAACGGCGACGCCTGCGTCGCCGCGACCGGGATGCCCTTGGCGATGCGCGTACTCGATCTCCTCGTCGCGCGTCCAGATCCGGTCGCGGAGCGGCGCGATCACGCTGCACGCCCGGGTAGTGCGCCTTGAACGCGAGCTCGAAGCGCAGCTGGTCGTTGCCCTTGCCGGTGCAGCCGTGGACGACGGCCTCGGCGCCGAGCTCGAGCGCGAGCTCGGCGACCGCCTGCGCGATCACCGGGCGCGAGAGCGCCGAGACGAGCGGGTACTTGCCCTCGTAGAGCGCGTTCGTCTTGATCGCCTGCGCGCACTGCTCGCTCGGCGAACGCGCGCCTTGCGGTCGACGAGGACGACGTCGTCGGCGCCGGCCGCGCGGCCGCGCGCGATCGACTCCTCGAGGTCGAACTCCTGGCCGACGTCGACGAGCACGGCGACGACCTCGTCGAAGCCGTACCAGTCCTCCTTCAGCCAGGCTGACGATGCAGCTCGTGTCGAGCCCGCCCGAGAAGGCGACCACAGCGATCTCTGCTCATCTGCATAGTATGCAGACATCTACGCATTTCATGCAAGCGCTAGGCTTGACGTCCGTGGAGACGCGCTTCGTCGACTGCCGCCCGCGCGAGGCGTACCTCGCCGGCCACATCCCCGGCGCGGCGCACGCCGATCCGGAGACCGATCTCGACCGGTGACCGACGGCGGCGGCCTGCCATCCGCTGCCGAGCGCGGAGGCATTCGCGGCCTGGGCCTCGCGCGGCCGGAATCGGACCCGGACACGCTCGTCGGTCGGCTACGACGAGGGCACGACGGCTGGGCGCGCACGGCTCTGGTGGCTGCTCCGCCACTTCGGGCACGACGCCGCCAGCGTGATCCGCACTCGACTGCCTGGCACGGCCCGCTGCGCCCGGGCGGCGCCGATCGAGCCGCGCGGAGTTCTCTCGCCGCGGCCACGCGCGGACGACACGGCCGAGGCCGACCGAGCTTGCTCGGCCGGCTCGGCGACGCCGCGCTGACGCTCGTCGACGCGCGAGCGCCTGAGCGCTGGCGCGGCGAGGTCGAGCCGATCGACCCGGTCGCCGGGCCGGATTCCGGGCGCGCGCAACCGCTACTCCTCGGACGAGTCGCCGCTGCCCGCTGGACCTGCTCTGACGCGCACGGAGCTCGTCGTCTACTGCGGCTCGGGCGTCACGGCCTGCGCCGTCCTGCACGAGCTCTTCCTCGCCGGCCGCGAGCGACGCACGCCTGTATCCCGCCTCGTTCAGCGAGTGGTACGCGCTCGGCCCCGTCGAACGCGACTAGGCAGACGGTCGCTGCGAGCTGGTGCGCCCGGTGCGGCGAGATGCCGTACCGCTGCGCCCGGACGAGCTCGTGCTCGCCGTCCTCGAGCTCGACGAGCGGCAGCAGCTCCACGTCCCGCAGCCTGATCTGCAGCGGCAGGCCCTTCGGTGAACGCGTACGGGCTGAGCTCGTTGCGCGAGCGTCCCCGCGACCGGCCTGCTCCGCCAGCCGTCGTCGTCGTCCCAGAGGCTCGGGCGCAGCGCCGCAAAGTCGGGCTCGGCTGACCTCGATCCAGGCGCCGTAGCCGAAATAGCCGTCCTCCCCTGCGATCGGAAGCTCGAGCAGCGCCCGGACGAAGAAGCGATCGCCGGTCTCGCCGTGCAGGACTGCGCGAGTCGTCGCTGACCAGAGAGCGCTGCTCGCGCTCGTCGTCGTCGAGCAGGAAGATGGGCTGCGGCAGGCCCATGCGGATGTCACGCGTGTCTCGCCCGCGTGCGTCTCACCACAGACGTCACACGTGAAGCCCACTACGCGGCGGTCCGAGCCGCAGGTACTGCTGCCAGACCTGCGGGATCGTCGGGGTCGCCAGGTGGATGAAGAGCACCGGCGCGGGCGGGCGCGGCGGGCGTCGCAGCGTCATCGACGACCTCCTCGGGCAGGCGGTCGCCCTTGCGCAGGTTGCACGGCGCGCAGGCGGTGACGACGTTCTCCCAGACCGAGTCGCCGCCCCGCGAGCGCGGCACGACGTGGTCGAGCGTCAGCCGCCCGCCGGTCGTGCCGCAGTAGACGCAGCGCCAGCCGTCGCGGGCGAAGAGCGCCCGCCGCGAGATCTTCCGCTGCACCGCGCGCGGCACGCGGACGTACTGGACGAGCCGGATCACGTGCGGCCGGGCGAAGCGTGTCGGTCGCCGAGCGGAGCGGCTTGTCGAGCTCCTCGAGCACCTCCGCCTTGCCCTTGAACACGAGCACGTGCGCGCGCCGAACCGAGCACACGTTCAGCGGCTCGTAGCTTGCGTTCAGGACGAGAACCTGCTGCAACTCGACGCAAATGTACCAACGCGGTACGGCTTCTCAGTCCTCGGCCATCGCGCGTTCGACCGCCTCGCTGCTCCTCCGGCGAGAGCGCGATCGGCGCGCGGCCGCGGTCGAGCTGCTTCACGTAGACGCGCGCGTAGTCGCGGCCCTGGATCGCGGTCACGACGATCCCCGTGCGGGCCGAGTCGAGCAACGCGAACGACGCCGACTGGTGGCCGCCCGTGTCCTCGTAGGCGTCGTAGCGGACGAGCGGCCGTGCGCGACAGCGAGCCGTCGACCCGCCGGTCGACCGCGGGCGAGCGCCGCGGCGACCTCGTCGACGGCGCGGTGCAGGTCGTCGATCCGGCCCTGCAGCGAGACGGCGAAGTCGACGCATGTCCTGCGCGTCCGCCGCCGAGCAGAACGCTCCTGCGGCCGATCGCGGAGCCGCCGGATGCGAGCCAGCGCCAGACACGCACGGCCGCCAGCGCGAGCGCCGACAGCCGCACGCGCGGCGATCGACGATCAGCGCGGTCGATCATCGGCACTCAGCCGAGCGAGAAGATGACCGGGTACTCGGCCGGAGTTGTTCGCCGTGTTCTTCTCCCCGGCACCGGCTGCGACGTCGACCTTGCACGGTCGTCCTGGTCGCCGAAGCTGCGACCGAGGAAGTTCGCGGAAGACGACCGGTCTTCGTGCTCGCCGGGGTTGATCAGGTCGATCGTCTGCTTCTTGACGATCGGCGTCGGGCTCTGCTGGATCGTCAGCGTCACCTCGATCTTGACCTCCTGGTTGTCGCCGGTGTCCTCGACGGCGACCGCGAACGCCAGGTCGGTGGACGCTGTCGACCGTGTTCTCGGTCGTCGGTCGAGAGCACCTGCCCGCCCGGCGACGACCTTGACGCGACTCGATGTTGGTGCCGTGCAGGCCGCCGGTCGTCCCGCCGCGTCGAGGCTGCCGAGCCGTTGATCCGCTCCCAGATCGGCACCATCGAGCGGTGCTCGCGTAGATCCGGCGTCTGGACGAAGTTCGAGTCGGGCACCGCGACGCCGCGTGACGCCTCGCGTCCTGCGGAGCACGTCCACGGCCGGCGCCTTGAAGAGGTCGTCCCAGACGACGTCGCTCGCGACGAGCCGCTCGGCCTGCGCGGCGAGCAGGGCGCCGCGCCGCAGTCGGCGTCCTTCGAGCCGCCGGGTCGCGCGTGAACGCCTCGCCAGGCCCGGCACGGCCGCTGACCGCGGAACTGCAGCGCCTCGATCGCGCTGCGGTGCTGCGTCGCGCAGCGGGCCGGGGCGGATCGAGTCTTCGCGCGCGTCGACGTTCTGCTGCTCCTGCTGCGACGAGCCCGTCGAGCTGCGTCTCGAGCTCGGCCGTGCTTGATCCCGGGCGTCGTCAGCAGCGTCGCTCAGCTCGCGGCCGATCTGCTCCGAGTCGCGCGCGATCGCGCCGAGACCTTCGTCCATGTAGTTCCTGTACGCGTCGCGCTTCGTGTCGCTCCTGGCAGCTCTGCGACCCAGAAGCACGAGCAGGACGACGATCAGGATCGCGAAGGCGATCAGGCCGAGCAGGCGCAGGAGCGGCGTGAAGCCCGTGCGGGCGGATCGGGCCGCGCGGCGTGCGCGGCCTCCGCGCGCCACCCGAGGGCGGCGAGGCGTCGCGCGGTCGCGCCCGGCGACTCTCCCGGTCGTCGGCGCTCCTCGAAGAAGTCGAACTCGATGTCTGGTCTCGCGGTCACTCATGCGTGGCTGCTAGCGAGGATCGGCGCCACTGTAGCCAGTCGTTCGGCCATGCTCGCGCAGGAAGGAGTCTGTCCTGCGCGGCGAAGCCACCTGAGGCCGTGTCTGATGCGCCGCCTGCGCTCCACGCCAGCGAGCTCGTCCTCGACCGCTACCGGCCCGCTGCGCCCGCTCGGGCAGCGGCGGCTCGGGCTCGGTCTGGCTCGCGCGCGACGAGCAGCACCGGGCTCGAGGTCGCGCTGAAGATCGTCCCGCGCGAGGGCAAGGCGGCGCATCGCGCGCCGAGCGCGAAGCGCCGAGGCGGCGTCGCGCCTGCGGCACGAGCGCTGCCTGCGCGCCTACGGCTTCGGCGCCGACTCGCGGCCACGTCTACATCGCCTACGAGTACGTCCGCGGCCAGCACGCTGCGCGAGGCGATGCGCGCCGGCGAGCTGCGCGACGACCAGGCGCGTCGAGGCGGCGCGCGCAGATCCTCGACGGCCTCGCGCACGCGCACGCGCGCGGAATCGTCCACCGCGACGTCAAGCCGTCGAACGTCCTGCTCGCCGAGGACGACGAGCATCTCGGTCCGGCTGCTCGACTTCGGGCTCGCGCAGTTCGACGAGGCGGAGACGCTGACGGCGGTCGGCGACGTCCCGGGCACGCTCGCCTACATCTCGCCCGAGCGGCCTGCGCGGCGAGGCCGGCGCGGCCGCCGAGCGACGTCTGGGCGGTCGGCGTCGCTGCTCTGGGAGGCGCTCGCCGGCAGGCATCCGTTCTGGGGCGTGCCGCTGCGCGAGACGGCCGGAGCGATCGAGACGCGGCGCGCCGCCGCTCGCAGGTCGAGCGGCCCGACCTGCCGAAGCGCGCTCCTGCAGCTGCGATCGGCGCATGCGCTCGCGCAGCGACCCGGCAGCAGCGGCCGCCGGCGGCGCGCGCTCGCCCAGGAGCTGCGCGACGCGCTCGCCGAGCGGCGCCGCGTCGACGCAAGACGCGCGTCGATGCTGACCCGCGACTGCCTCGCCGAGCGAGCGGCTGCTGCCGCGGCGCCGCCGCGTCTCGCGGCGGCGCTGGCGGGCGACGACGCTGCCCGTTCTTCCCCGCCTTGCTGCGCGCCCGCGTCTCGCCGCTGGCGGTCGGCGCTCTCACGCTTCGCGCTCCCGCGCTCGGCCTCGCGCTTCGCGCTGGCCGCGCCGGTTCTGCCGCTCGGCAACGTCTCGCTCGGGCTCGCGCTCGCTCTACGGCGCCGTCGCGCTCGGCTGGCTCGCGCTCTCGCTGGCGAGAGCCGCGCTGAGGGCCTCGCTTTCCTCGCCGTCGGCCCGCTGCTCGCCCGCTGCCGGCCTGCTCGCGCTCCTGCCGCTCGCCCGGCCAGGCTCGCCAGTCGCCACGCCGCCGCAGCGCCCAGGTCGCTCGCCGCCGTCGCTGTCGCCGCGCGTCGTCGCCGGCCTCGCGGGACGCGACGCTGCCGTTCGACCGGGGCGCCCGCCGCGCGGAGCTCGACGGCATCGCCGGCAGCCGACGGCGCCGTCGCCGCCGCGATCGCGCTCTGCGCGCGCGCAGTCCCGATCCGGCGCTCTGTTCGAGGCGCTTCGCGCTCGCCGCGGTCGCCGCTCGCTGCTTCCGTATGCGCGGACGCCGCTGGCGGATCGCGCGGCCTCGGCGCGGCGCTGCTCGCAGTCACGCGCTCCTCGCCGCGCCGGCCGCTGCCGTGCTGCCGCTCGTCGCTGCGCGTCGTGGCTCACGTGCGCCGTGCGCTGGCGCTCGAAGCCCGAGCATTAGAGTTCGCGGCCGGGGCATAACACTCCCCGCCGGCATGAGCGTCCTCCGCAACATCGAGCAGAAGATCGAAGGCCTCTTCGAGGGAGTGCTTCGGCCGTGCCTTCCGCACGCACGTGCAGCCGGTCGAGCTCGCGCGCAAGCTGGCGAAGGAGATGGACGAGCACCGCATCGATCTCGGTCTCGCGCGTCTACGTGCCCGAACGAGTACTCCGTCTACCTCGTCGCCGACCGACCGCGAGCAGTTCACGAGCTACGAGGACTCGCTGCGTCGGCGAGCTGCAGGACTACCTCGTCGAGCACGCGCGGCGCGAGAGCTACGCGCTGCTGACGCCGCCGAAGGTGCTGATGCGAGACCGACGCCGACCTCGCGATCGGCGAGTTCGGGATCGCGACGCGGATGGTGCAGCCCGAGGGCAGGCGCGGCCCGCAGCTCGACGCGCCCGACGCGCAGGTCGAGCCGGGCGCGACGATGATCTACAAGGCCGAAGCCCGCCGCAGCCGACCGAGGCTGTCTCCGCCGACGGAGCTCGGGCTCGAGCGCGGAGTCGTTCTCGCTGACGATGAACGGCACGCAGCACGCGGTCGAGGGCGCCAAGGTCGTGCTCGGGCGCTCGAAGGACTGCGACGTCCAGGTCGCAGGACGCCGAACGTCTCGCGCCGGCACGCGGAGCTGCGCCAGGAGGGCGCGACCTGCTGGCTCGTCGACCTCGACTCGACCAACGGCATCGAGGTGAACGGCAAGCGCGTCAGAAGCGGGCCGAAGCTCGACAGACGGCGACGCGATCACGCTCGGGCCGACCGAGCTCGTCTTCCGGCGAGAGACGGAGCGCGGCTCTTGAACGTCGATCCGGTCGACGAGGCGCTGCTCGTCCTCAAGATCGCGCTTCCTCGTCCTGCTCTACCTCTTCATCTGGCGGATCGTGCGCAGCGCCAGCCGCGACTTGCGCACTGGCCCGCAGGGAGAGCGTGATCGTCGCGCCGCAGCGTGCCGAGCCGCCGGCCGGAGCCTCGAGCTCGACACGCGCCGTCAAGCGCGGCCAGGCTGGTCGTGCTCAGAGCCCGGCGCTCGACGCCGGCGACGAGGTGCCGGTCGACTCGATGCCGCGTCGCGATCGGCCGCGGCGGCGCAGAACGAGGTGCCAGCTCGAGCGGCGACGAGTTCGCCTCCGCGCAGCACGCCCGCGTTCGAGCCGCGGCGCGACGGGCGTCTGGGTCGAGGACATCGGCTCGACGAACGGCACCTTCGTCAACGGCGTCCGCGCTGACGACGCGCGCGCAGGCTGCCGCCGGGCGACGTCGTCCGCGTCGGCGAGACCGACCTGCAGGTTCGAGGCATGATGCGCTCGGCGGCGCAGCGGCGTCACCGACACCGGGCCGCAGGCGGCCGCCGGAACGAGGACGCCTTACGTCTGCGAGCCGCCGCTCTTCGCGGTCGCCGACGGCATGGGCGGCGCCCAGGCGGGCGAGGTCGCGTCCAGGCCTCGCCGCGGCCGCTGCTCGAAGAGGCGCCGGCGACGAGCGGCGGCGAGGAGCGCGTCGTCGCGCTGATCCAGGAGGCGAACCGGCGCGTCTACCAGCGCTCGAGCGAGGACGCGGCCGCCTCCGGGATGGGCACGACGATGACGGTCGCGCTCGTCGAGGACGGCGGCGCGTCGCGTTCGGCCACGTCGGCGACTCGCGCGCCTACCGCGTCCGCGACGGCGAGCTCGAGCAGCTGACCGACGACCACTCGCTCGTCGGCCGAGCTCGTCCGCAGCGGCAAGCTCTCGCCCGAGGAGGCCGAGTCGCACCCGCAGCGCTCGGTGATCACGCGCGCGCTCGGCACCGATCCGGACGTCGACGTCGACACGTTCTCGGTCGAGGCCAAGCCGGGCGACCTCTACCTGATCTGCTCCGGACGGGCTGACGGACGATGGTCGACGACGACGAGATCCTCGACGTCGGTCGAGCGCGACCGCGACGACCTCGACGAGGCCGCGCACGCGCGCTCGTCGACGCGGCGAATCGACGGCGGCGGCGAGGACAACATCACGCGTCGTCCTCTTCGAGATCGTCGCCGACGGCGAGGCCGGCGCCGAGCTGCGGCGGAGGCCGCGGCTGCCGTCGAGGCCGCGCCGCACGACGACGAGGACACGCTCACCGGGCTCGACGCGTCGCGCCGGCCGTCGACACGGCTCGTGATCCCGCGCGCGCGTCGATCGAGGAGCGCTGCAGCGCGCTGGAGCCGAGGCGCCGAGGGCCCGGCGCCGAGCCCCGCCGCGGCATCCTGCGCGCTCGTCGCTGCTGATCGTCGCTGCTGCTCGCGCTCGTCGATCGTCGCTGCTCGCGCCTGGAGCGTGCTGACACGCTGAGCGCTGCGCAACCGTGAGCTGTCTGAACCTCGATCGCCGTCGGCGCTGCTCACGGCGATCGGCTTCGCGAGCGTCTACATCGCGCGGTCAGGCGTCGTCGTCGACGGGCTCGCTCACCTACGCGGGCATCTTCTTCGCGCTCTACCTCGCCGCGCACGTCGTCGCCCGCTACGCGGTGCCGTACGCCGACCCGTACCTGCTGCCGACTGGCGGCGCTGCTGACGGCGATCGGCGTGACCGATGATCTACCGGCTCGAGCCCGACGACGCGTTCCGGCAGGGCCTCTGGATCGTGATCGGCGTCGTCGCTGTTCGCGCTGACGCTCATCGCGCTGCGCCGCGACTACCGGCGTGCTCGAGTCGCTACAAGTACCTGTTCGGGATCGCGGCGATCGTGCTGCTGCTGCTGCCCGCGCTGCCCGGGCATCGGGCAGACCGATCAACGGCGCGCGGCTCTGGGTGCAGGTCGGCGCGTTCCAGTTCCAGCCCGGCGAGCTCGCGAAGATCTTCCTGATCGTCTTCCTCGCCGGCTACCTGCGCGACAAGCGCGAGGTGCTCGCGCAGGGGCGGCTCAAGGACTTCGGGCCGCTGCTCGTGATCTGGGGCGCGGCGATGCTCGTGCTCGTCGCAGACGAACGACCTCGGCAGCGCGCTGCTCTACTTCGGGATCTTCCTCGGCGATGCTCTACGTCGCGACCGGGCGCGCCGCCGTACGTCGCGCGCCGGGCTCGTGCTCTTCGTCGCCGGCGCGGCGCTCGTCTACCAGTGCGTCGCGCACGTCGCAGGAGCGCGTCACGATCTGGCTGCACCCGTGGACGACGACCCGGTCTACTGCGCGCAGACCGGCGAGCTCGCGCTCCGCCAGGACTGCGGCTCGTTCCAGCTCGTGAAGAGCCTCTACTCGATCGCGCAACGGCGGCTTCGGCGGCACCGGGCTCGGCAAGGGCACGTTCACGACGACGGCGGGCGACCCGATCATCCCGTACCTCAACACGGACTTCATCTACTCGGCGCTCGCCCAGGAGCTCGGCCTCGATCGGCGCCGCCGGCGCTGCTGCTCGTCTTCATGCTCTTCGTCGCCGCGCGGCTTCCGCGATCGCGCTGCTGGCCGACGACGGCTTCTCGAAGCTGCTCGCCGCCGGGCTCGACGTTCGGCTTCGCGCTGCAGACGTTCATCATCGTCGGCGGCGTCCTGCGGGTGATCCCGCTGACCGGGATCACGCTCCCGTTCGTCTCCTACGGCGGCTCGAGCGTCGTCGCCAACTTCGTCCTGCTCGCGCTGCTCCTGCTCGTCTCGAACCGGGCGAACGCGCAGACGCGCGAGGGCGCGCGTGAACAAGCAGATCACGCGCCTCGCCGTCGCCGGCGCTCGGCCTGCTCGTCGCGCTCGATCGTCGCGACGACCTACTGGCAGGCCTGGGCGGCGCCGGCGACCTCGCCGACCGGCAGGACAACGCAGATCCAGCGCGTCGCGCAGTTCACGATCAAGCGCGGCGAGATCACGCCGGCGACGGCACGTCGTCTGGCGCGACAACCGCGCGAAGAAGGTCGGCGGCCGGACGCTCTACTTCCGCGAGTACCCGCAGCGCGGGCTCGCGGCCCACGTCGTCGGCTACTCGACGCAGGCGCGCTCCCGCGCCGGGCTCGAGCGCTCGATGAACGACTACCTGACCGGCTCGAACGCGAACCTCTCGACCGTGCTCGACACCGACGCTCGACAAGCTCAAGGGCGAGACGGTCGAGGGCAACGACCTCGCGCTCGACGCTCAACCCGCAGGCCCAGCGCGCGGCGCTCGAACGCGCTCGGCAGCGCGCTGCGGCGCGGTCGTCGCGCTCGAGCCGCAGACCGGGAAGGTGCTGCGTGATGGCGTCCTCGCCGACGTACGACCCGAACCTCGTCGAGAGCCACTTCGGCCGCGTCGACGCAGCGCACGCGCCGACTGCAAGCGGCCGCGACGCGCTCCTCAACCGCGCCGACCGCCGGGCCTCTACGCGCCCGGCTCGACCTTCAAGGTCGTGACCGCCTCGGCCGCGATCGACTCGGGCAAGCTTCACGCCCGACTCGAGCTTCGTCGACCCCGGCTACTGCGAGGTCGTACGGCAAGCGGGTCAACAACTACGACACGACCGACGGCCCGTTCGGTCGCGGCTCGACCTCGCGCACGGCGCTCGAGCACTCGGTCAACTCGGTCTTCTGCAACATCGGCAAGGAGCTCGGCGCGAAGAAGCTCGTCGAGCTACGCGAAGCGGTTCGGCTTCTACTCGACGCCGCCGCTCGAGACGCCCGTCGAACGAGCGCGCGCCGAGCGGCCTCTACAACGAGGACGCAAGCTCTTCGACCCGAAGGAGGACACCGACGTCGATCCGGGCCGGTTCGCGTTCGGCCAGGAGCGGCTGCTCGTGACGCCGCTGCAGATGGCGATGGTCGCGGCCGACGATCGCGAACGACGGCGTCGTGATGAAGCCGCTACGTCGTCGACCGCATCGTGGCGCCGGACGGCTCGATCGTCGTGCGCACGAAGCCGCAGGAGCTCGGCCGCGCGGTCAAGCCCGACGACGGCCGAAGCGGTCGCCGCAGATGATGCAGGCGGCCGTCGAGGCGGCACCGGCACCGCCGCGCAGATCCCGGGCGTCACGGTCGCGCGGCAAGACCGGCACCGCGGAGACCGGCATCGCAGGGCCTGAACACGACGTGGTTCATCAGCTTCGCGCCGGCCGAACCGACCCGCAGGTCGCGATCGCCGTCGTCGTCGAGCAGCCAGAACTCGACCGGCGGCGCGACCGCCGCGCCGGTCGCCGCAGACGATCTTGCAGGCGCTTCTGCGGCAGAGCGGCGAACTCCTAACCTGTACCGTCTATGGCCGCCAGGCGACCACCCTCATCGACACGCTCTTCGACGGGCGCTACCTGATCATGCGGAAGCTCGGCTCGGGCGGGATGGCGAACGTCTACCTCGCCGAGGACCAGGAGCTCGGGCGCCGCGTCGCGATCAAGATCCTCGACGACCGGCACGCGCGCGACGAGCAGTTCGTCGAGCGCTTCCGCCGCGAGGCGCAGAACGCCGCCGGGCTCTCGCACCCGAACATCGTCTCGATCTACGACCGCGGCGACGTCGGAGGGCACCTACTACATCGCGATGGAGTACGTCGACGGGCGGAGCGCTGAAGGAGCTGCTCGTCGCGCGCGGCCCGTCGCCGCTCGGCGATCGCGATCGACTACACGCGCCAGATCCTCGCGGCGCTGCGCTTCGCGCACCGGAACGGGATCGTCCACCGCGACATCAAGCCGCACAACGTGATCGTCGACGGCGACGGGCCGCGTGAAGGTGACGGACTTCGGCATCGCGCGCGCGGCGCGCGAGCCAGATGACCGAGGCGGGCTCGATCATCGGCACCGCGCAGTACCTCTCGCCCGAGCAGGCGCGCGGCGCGCCCGTCGACCAGACGCTCCGATCTCTACTCGACTCGGGCATCGTCCTCTACGAGCTGCTCACCGGGCTCGGTGCCGTTCACCGGCGAGAGCGCCGGTCGAGATCGCGATGAAGCACCTCTCGCAGGCGCCGCGTGCCGCCGTCGCCGCACCGGCCCGAGATCCCGCGCGACCTCGACTGCGTCGTCCTGCGCGCGCTCGCGAAGGATCCCGACCGACCGGTACCACTCGGCCGAGGAGATGGACTCCGACCTCGAGCGGATCGCGCGCGGGATCGGCGTCTCCGCCGAGACGGCCGAGGCAGCGACGACGGTGCTCTCGCGGACGCGATGTCGGCGAGGCGGCGACGACGATCGGGCCTGCCGCGGCGACGAGCACGACCTACACGCCCGGCCGCTACTACGAGTACGACGAGCCGCCGCGCGCAGCGTGTCGATCTGGCCGTGGCTGCTCGCGCGTGCTGCTCGTCGCGCGGCGCGCTCGTCGGCGGCTGGTTCGCCTACCAGGCGTTGCAGGACCAGCTCAGCGCGGCCGAAGCCCGTCGCCGTGCCCGATCGTCGTCGGGCCTCGCGGAGCAGCTCGCCGTCCACGAACATCCGCGAGCGCGGGCCTGAAGCGAGCTCGTCGCAGCGCGAGCCGAAACGCGGACGTCGAGGTCGGCCACGTCTCCGAGCAGGACCCGCAGCCGGGCGACCGGACCGAGAAGGCGCAACTTCGTCACGATCATCGGTCTCGACCGGGCCCGCCGAAGGTCGACGTGTCCCGGACGTCGTCGGCCGAGAGCCGCGACGACGGCGGTCTCGGAGCTCGTCAGCGCCGGAGCTGAAGGCCGAACGTCGTCTACGTCAACTCGCTCGAGCCCGTCAACACGGTCGCTCGCGACCGAGTCCCGAAGGCCGGGCACGGAGCGTGATCGAGGGCTCGACCGTCGCGCGTCAACGTCTCGGAAGGGGCCGAAGCCGGTCACGGTCCCGAACGTGATCGGGATGCGCGTTCGAGAGCGCCGCAGTCGACGCTCCAGGGCGCCGGCTTCGCGGTCGCGCGCGACGACGTCGACGATCGCGCGCAGCCGCCGGGACGGTGGTCGGGCAGAACTCCGGCCGCCGGCACGCAGCAGGGCAAGGGATCGCGTGATCACGCTCCAGGTCTCCAAGGGCCCGCAGACCTCGCAGGTCCCGGACGTCACGAGCCAGACCGAGGCGGACGCGCCGCGCGCAGCTGCAGCAGTCCGGCTTCGAGGTGCAGGTGGTCGAGGAGATCGTCGACGACCAGAGCCTCGACGGACGCGTGCTCTCACAGGATCCGGAGGGCGGCATCGACGCCGAGCAGGGCACGACGGTGGTGATCGTCGTCGGCCGCTTCGAGCGCCGCAGGCCGCCGCCGACGACGACCACGACCGCCCGTTCCGTGAGCCGCCGCATCCGCGTCGCCGTCGTCGCCGGCGGGCCGCTCCAGCGAGCACGAGATCTCGCTCGCGTCGGCCCGTTCTGTGCTCGAGGCGCTCGATCCGGAGCGCTACGAGACGACGCACGATCGCGATCGGCCGCGACGGCCGCTGGGCGCTCGACGGGCCGCGAGCAACAGTCCTGTTAGCAGAGGCGCGTCTCGACGGAGACGCTGCCGGTGCTCGCCGACTCGAAGCCGGCCGAGGCGCATCGGCGCCGTCGACGTCGTGCTGCCCGGTCCTGCACGGCCCGTTCGGCGAGGACGGCACCGTGCAGGGGCTGCTCGAGCTCGCGGACGTGCCCGTACGTCGGCGCCGGCGTCGCCGCGCTCGGCGCTCTGCATGGACAAGTGACCTGTTCAAGGCCGGTGCTGCGCGACCGCGGCATCCCGGTCGCGCGCGAACGTCGACGCCTGCGGCTCGGCGACGACGATCGAGAACCCGTTCGGCTACCCGGTCTTCGTCAAGCCGGCGCGGCTCGGCTCCTCGGTCGGGATCTCGAAGGCGCACGACGAGGCGGAGCTCGCGGCCGGCGGTCGCGCTCGCGTTCCGGCACGACGAGAAGGTGCTCGTCGAGGAGTTCGTCGCGGGCATCGAGGTCGAGTGCGGCGTGCTCGGCAACCGCCGACCGCGCCGATCGCGTCGCGTCGTCGGCGAGATCGTCGCGCACGCACGACGAGTGGTACGACTACGCGGCGAAGTACGACGACGGGCGGCATGGACATCGATCGTGCCGGCCCGGATTCCGGACGACGACCGCGGCGCGTGTCAGGAGCTCGCCGTCGACTCGTTCATCGCGACCGAGTGCGAGGGCATGGCCCGCGTCGACTTCTTCGTGCGCGAGGACGGCGAGGTGCGTCGTGAACGAGCTGAACACGATCCCGGGCTTCACCGCGACGAGCGTCTACGCGCAGCCTCTTCGAGGCGTCCGGGATCCTGTATGCGGAGCTCCTCGACCGCCTGATCGCAGCTGGCGCTCGACCGCCACGAACGCCGCGTCAGGCCTGGAGTACTAGCGGCCTCGTCTGCTCGGCATGCCAGCCGAGCCCCAGGTCATCGAAGCGCCGGATCGCATCCTTCAGCAGCTCCTCGTCCCCCCGCGCCGCCCCGAGTGCGCGCAGCGCGAGAGGGCCGCAGGGATCGAAGCGATCCGGAGATGAGCGGATTGCGGCCTCTCGTTCCACATCCTCACGCCGTCCGAGCGCGAGCAGGCCGTCGAGACGGGTCGAGATCGTCGCAGAGGTCACCATCAGTCGTTGTCCGCGGCGAGGGACGTCTCTGGTCGATCATCTCCTCCGACGACGTCGAGCTCGTTCCGGAGCAGCGCCAGCCGGACACGCGGTCCGAAGAGACGGAACCCAAAGCCCTCGAAGGCGATCTCCAGCGCCCGCTCTTCTGAGCCTTCGCGCCGTGGCCTGCTCGCCTCCCGTACACATGCGCGACCGCTTCGACCAGCAGCGAGCGCGCGTTGCGGATGCACGGCGTGTCGAGATTCTCGGCGCGAGATGCTCGACGACCGGCCTGCGTCCCCGAATCGAGGCCCACTCGCCCATCAACTCCTTCACCTCGAGCTCCATCGCGACCGAGTGGATGACGGTGGTGCGGCGTGAGCCGCCGCGAAAGCTCCGTGTGCTTCCCGATCAGCCGCAGCGCCTCCTGGAAGCGGCCGATCAGCGCGCAGGGCGGGATCAACTCCTCGTAGATCTCGGTCTGGTGGTCCGGATCGGCGATCTCCGGGCAGCACGTCGACCCGTCAGTGAGGCCCAGTCGAAGGCTTGGTCGTAGTCGCGCTCGGCGAAGGCGGACGAGGCACGCGCGCCCCACGCGAAGGAGCGGAGGGCAAGGTCCGCCGGACTGCTCGGCGAGCGCGCTCCCCTCGCGCGCCGCAGCATGCTTCCTCCGACGGATTCCAGTAGGCGCGGGCGATCAGGGCGCGCGCGTACGCCTCGGCTCTGTCCGGCCGCGCCAGCTCGAGCGCCTGCCGAATCCAGCCCTGCGACCTCTTCGGTGTCGGGACGCAACGGCCGAGCATGCCGGAGCGGATCGAGGTCTGGCACGCGAGGTCGGCCAGGATGTCCGCTTGCACCTCCGGGTCGTCGGTCAGCTTCAGGGCTCGCTTCATCGCCTCCCAGAAGCGCTCGCCGTCGAACTTGAGCGCGCTCGCATGGCCGATCTCGCGCCAGAGCTCGAGCGTTCGTGCGGCTCGCAGAGCTCGAGCGCACGCTGCAGGTTGGCAACACCCTCGTCCAGGTCGTAGCGTCTGATCGCGAGCACGGCGGCGCGCCGGAGCCAGCTCATGGCGCGCGCACGCGCAGCCGCTCGAGCTCCTCCGGCTCGTCGGCCCAGAGCGAGATCCGAGTCCTCTGGATTGGCGGCCTGCGCATAGTGGTGGGCGAAGAAGGGCCGCATCCTCGTCGCGCCCACTGCCCGTACGCTCGAGCCAGGCGGCGATGAGGGCGTGGAGCTTCGCGCGCCGTGCCTTGGGGACGCTGCCGTAGACCACCTCGCGCGTCAGTGCATGCATTGAACAGTAACTCCGTCTCGCCCCCGATCGAGGAGGTCGCCCGCGCGGCGGACGAAGTTGCGCTCCTCCAGTAGCGGCCACGCGACGGGCTCGCCGCCGACGAGCTCCAGTGTCGGTCCCGCTCCAGAAGACACGGCCGATGACCGACGCCGCCTGGAGCGCCGCCTTGTCCCCGCTCGCGAGTCTGTCGACGCGGGCCGAGAGGATCGCCTGGACCGAGTCCGGCAGCTCCTCCACGACGGTGCCGGTCTCGAGGAACGCCGCCAGCAGCTCTTCGAGGAAGAACGGATTGCCCTCCGCCCGCTCGACCAGTGCCCGCCGCGTCTCGCTCGCGAGAGCTCCCCGGGGACGAGCTCGTCGAGCATCTCGGCGGCCTCGACCGGCGAGGGCGCATCCAGCCAGACGAGCGAGGCGTTGCGACGGCCGCCGCCCCAGGAACGGCGCCGGTCGAGCAGCTCGGCGCGGGCGGTGCCGATCACGAGCAGCGGGCCGCGAACGTCGCGACAGACCCGCTCGAGCAGGTCGAGCAGCGGATCTTCCGCCCAGTGCAGGTCCTCGACGAGAATCACCGTCGGCGCTTCGGCGGTCAGCTCGCTCAGGAACTCGACCCAGGCCTCCTGGAAGCGGTCGCGCACGGCGAGCGGGTGCGCGTCGCCGGTGAGGTCGAGGCCGAGCGCCAGGCCGAGCATCTCCCGGTCGCCGAGCCGCCGGCGCACCTCGTCCTGCGGCTCGCTCTCGAGGATTCCCAGGTGCTCTCGAAGGATCTCCCCGAGCGCCCAGTAGGTGAGGTGGCCGTAGGCGAGACACCGGCCGATCCGTTGAACGGGCTGCGGTTCCTGATCCTCGAGCCACCGCCAGAGCTCCTGCACCAGCGTCGTCTTGCCGACGCCCGCGTCGCCCATCAGCGTGACGACGTGCGGCTCAGCTCTGCTCGACCGCGTGGCGAAAGATCGCCTGCAGCAGCTCGAGCTCCGTGCCGCGGCCGACGAAAGCTCGCGCGCCGCCTCGAGGCCCCGCGGCCTGCATCAGCGTCAGCGCGCGGACGAGCGTCTGCGCCATGTGACCGGCTCGGACTTGCCTTTCGCGTCGATTCCGAACACAGGCCCGAGTTCGAAGGCGCCGCGCACCGCCTCCGCCGTGCGGGCTCCCACGACGGTCGTACCGGGGTCGCTGCCTGCTCGAGCCGGGCGGCGACGTTGACCGCATCGCCGGTGACGAACGAACTGCCCGCGCGCGCCTGCCCCGGCGACGATCTCACCCGTGTTCACACCGATGCGCAGCTCGAGCTTCCCGTCGAAGCACCGCCTCCAGCCGCTCGTGCATCGCGAGCGCGGCGTGCAGGGCCCGCTCGGCGTGGTCCTCGAGCGCCTCGGGGACGCCGAAGACGGCCATCACTGCGTCGCCGGCGAACTTCTCGATCGTCCCCCGGCGACGGTGATCTCGTCGGTCATCGCGTCGTAGAAGCGCTCGAGCAGGACGCGCGTCCGCTCGGGATCTTCGTGATCGCCGAAGCGCCGTCGAGCCGACGAGGTCGGCGAACAACACAGTGGCCAGCTTGCGCTCGGCGGCCCCCACCCGGCCATTGTGACGGTTCCTAGGCGGCTTTCACCTCGTTGACGTGGGCGCTGCCGACGAGCTGGGTGATCCAGAGCGACGTAGTACTGCGCGTCGGTGCTGTCGAGATCCCACGTGGTGGTCGCTTCGACCACTTTGCCCCCGGCGACGGTCTCGAACGGGCCCTGCGGCGAATTGCCGGCCCGAATCTCGGCGGTGAACCCGGGCGTGTCGGTCGTGACAGCGATCTGCTTCGGTGTCCCTGACGCCTCGAGCACGAGTCCGACGCCCGGCTTGAACGCACTCAGCTGCGAGCGGTAGGTCGAGTACGCCAGAACGTCGCCGGATTGCCGTCCGTCGCGAGGCCGGCCAGATCGTCGTGCTCCGCCGTCGCCGCCGTCGGGGTCGTAGGCCCCGACGCCGCTGAGCGTCACTGCGTCGCCGCCGGCTGCGCCTGCACCTTGTTCGTCGTCGCGGGTTGCCAGATAGATCCCGCCGGCCGCTACTGCGAGGAGCAGCAGGCCGAGGAGAACCAGAGCAGAGGAAAGCGGCCTCTGCGCTCCCTGCCGCTGCTTTGGCGGTCGCGAGGGTTCCGCCGGCTTCGGGCGCTTCATGATCATCGTGCCCTCACCGCCGTCCTTCGCGTCCAGCTCGGCGAGGCACGCCTCGAGCTCGCGCGACGACGACGTCCATCGAGGCTGGGCGGTCGGCCGGAGCCTTCGCCATGCAGCTCTCGATCAGCGAGGCGAGCCGCAACGGCGTGTCCGGGCGGCGATCGAGCACGCTCGGGCTGGGGTCGTTGACGTGCTTCATCGCGACGGTGAGGAAGTTGTCGCCTGGGTACGGCAGCTCGCCGGTGAGCAGCTCGTAGAGGACGACGCCGAACGAGTAGATGTCCGTCTGGGCGTCGATCTGCTCGCCGCGGGCCTGCTCGGGCGCGATGTAGTGGCTCGTGCCGAGCACGGTGCCCGTCTCCGTATGGCCGACGCCGTCGAGCGAGCGGGCGATCCCGAAGTCGGTCACCTTGGCCCGGCCCTCGTCGTTCAGCAGCACGTTCTGCGGCTTCACGTCGCGGTGGATGAGCCCCTGGCCGTGCGCGAACGCGAGCGCTCGGCCGACCTGGAGCCCGAGCTCGAGCGCGCGGCGCACGGGCAGCGGCCCGCCGCGCTCGACCAGCTCCTTCGAGGTTCTCGCCCTCGATCGACCTCGAAGACGATGAACTGCTTCCCGTCCTCGTCGCCGCGGTCGATGACCGTGACGATGTTCGGGTGCGAGAGCTGGGCGACCGAGCGCGCCTCGCGCCGGAAGCGCTCGACGTACTCCTCGTCGCCGCCGTACTGCTCGTGCAGGACCTTCAGCGCGACATTGCGCTCGAGCAGCGTGTCGAATGCGCAGTAGACGCTCGACATGCCGCCGGTGCCGACGACGCTCTTCGAGCTCGTACCGGCCCGCAATGGTCTGCTCGCGCACCACCACCACGCTACCGTTCCCGCGCCACCGAAATTTGAACTATGACGAGCACGTGCGCGAGCGCGTCTTCCCAGACCGCCGAGTGCCTCGTCGAGCTCGGCGTCGGTGATCACGAGCGGCGACAGGACGCGGATCGCGTTGCCGTGGACGCCGGCCTTGAGCAGCAGGAGCCCGCGCTGCATCGCCGCCTCGATCACCGCGCTGCGCGAGCTTCGGCGCCGGCTGCTTCGTCGCCCGGTCGTCGACGAGCTCGATCGCGAGCATCGCACCGAGGCCGCGGACGTCGCCGATCGCGGCGAAGCGCTCCTGCCAGGCGAGCATCCGCGCCCGCATCGTCTCGCCGATCGCCGCGGCGCGCTCGACGAGCGCCCTCCTCCTCGATCACGTCGAGAACGGCGAGCGCTGCGGCCTGCGCGACCGGGTTGCCGACGTAGGTGCCGCCGACGGCGCCGTCGTGCGCGCGCGTCCATGATCTCCGGCCTTGCCGAGCACGCCCGACAGCGGAAGGCCGCCGGCGATCGACTTCGCGACGGTGATCAGGTCGGGCTCGACGCCGTAGTGCTCGATCGCGAACAGCTTGCCGGTGCGGCCGAAGCCGGTCTGCACCTCGTCGGCGATGAGGCACGATCCCGTGCTCGTCGCAGATCGCGCGCAGCCCTTCCACGAAACGCGGCGGGCGCGGGCGACGAAGCCGCCCTCGCCCTGCACGGGCTCGACGACGATCGCCGCGACCTGCTCGGCGGCGACCTGCGTGAGGAACGCGCTGGCGCGAGCTCCGCCGAGCGCGTCTCGGCGTCGGGGCCGCGGTAGTCGTGCGGGAACGGCGCCCGGTAGACCTCGGGCGCGAACGGGCCGATGCCCGGCCTTGTACGGATGCGGGCTTGCGAGGTCAGCGTCATCGAGAGCAGCGTGCGGCCGTGGAATGCGCCCTCGAACGCGATCACTGCGGGCCGTCCTGTGTAGAGACGCGCGAACTTGACCGCGTTCTCGACCGCCTCGGTGCCGGCGTTGAAGAACGCCGCCTTGGCCGGACCGCGGAACGGGCGCGCAGCGCGAGCAGCCGCTCGGCCAGCTCGACGTACGGCTCGTAGGGCACGACCGTGAAGTCGGTGTGGATGAAGCGAGCCAGCTGCTCGCTGCGCGGCCTCGACGACGCGCGGATGCGCGTGGCCGACGTTCAGGCAGCCGACGCCGCCCGTGAAGTCGATGAACGATGTTCCCGTCGACGTCGGTGAGCGTGGCGCCGCGGCCCTCCTGGGCCACGATCGGGATCGCGATCGTCTTCGCGTTCGCGATCACGCGCGCCTTGCGCTCGAGGATCGCGGCGGACCGAGGACCGGGATCGCGGTGCGGATGTCAATGGTCTTCGTCGTCGCCACGGATCCACACTAGCTCACCAATCGGCCGCGCCGAGCGGATGAATACTCTGGCTCCGATGGACACGCGCGACCTGGATCCTGACCCGCTGAGGCAGTTCGAGCACTGGTTCGCGGAAGCGCGTGACGCAGGCCTCGCCGCGCCCGAGGCGATGGCGCTCGCGACGGCGACACCGGACGGGCGGCCGTCGGTGCGGATGGTGCTGATGAAGAGGGCCGACGAACGTGGCTTCGACTTCTACACGCACTACGAAAGCCGCAAGGGAGGCGAGCTCGAGACGAACCCTCACGCGGCGCTCCTCTTCCACTGGCAGCCGCTCGGCCGCCAGGTGCGCATCGAAGGGCGTGTGGAGCGAATCGGGGCCGAGGAGTCGGAGGCGTACTTCGTCACTCGTCCGGTGGAGAGCCGCCTCGCCGCCTGGGCATCACCGCAGAGCCGCACGCTCGCAGACCGAGACGAACTCGAGCGCCGGTACGCGGATGCCAGGGAGCGCTTCCGGGCGAGGACGTGCCGCTGCCGCCGCACTGGGGCGGCTTCCGGCTCGAACCCGATGCCTACGAGTTCTGGCAGCACGGAGACGACCGCCTGCACGACCGGGTGCGCTACGAGCGCGCGGACGACGGCTGGCGGCGAGCGCGGCTTGCGCCCTAGCTCTGAGCGGCCCTAGCTCTTGAAGAGCGAGCGGGCGGTGTCGTGCGCGGCTGAGTCCCTCGCCTGCCAGAGCCTCTCGACGAGGCTGCCGAGCACGTCGCGAATCCCGACCATCCCGAGCAGGTGATCGCCCTGGACGACCGGAAGGTGCCGGATCTTCCGCTCGCCCATCAGCCGGGCGGCATCGAGCACGGCGACGCCGACGTCGACGGTGAGCGGCTCGCGCGTCATCACGTCGCCGACCCGAACAGCGTCGAGATCCGTTCCTCACCCGCGAGGCCGAGCACATCGCGCTCGGTGAAGATGCCGATGAGCTTGCCGCTGTCACAGACGGCGACCGAGCCGACGCCTTCCTCGAGCATTCGCAACACGGCAAGGCGCGCCGAATCCTCGCTGCTCACCGTCACCACCCGGTCCTCATGACATCGCCGATCGCCATGTACTTGTGCGGAGTGTAACGCTCTGTACTCGGGCGCCAGCGCGCCTGGTGTGTAGATGCCGAGCGGATTCCAGAGCAGGTAGCCGCGCGCGCCCATCAGGCGGGCGGCTTCGATCTGCGCCTTCACATCGGCGAGGCCGTACGTGCGGCCGTACGAGAAGTCCTGCAGCCACGGGATCAGCTCGGCCTTTCCCGTCTTCAGCTCTTGCCGGAAGTCCGAGAGCGACCATTCGACGGTCGCGCCGGGCGCGTTGTTCGGCTCGTCGAGCCCGTACTCGCCGGGGCCGAAGTGCGACGGGTAGACCATGGGATAGACGGCATCGACGTACTTCGCGAGCCGGCGCGGAACCTGGCCGATCCCGAGGTCGCGGGTCGCAGCGAGCCCGAAGACGTCGGTCGAGATGCGCACGCCGAGAGGCTTCAACCGCTGCGCCGCGTAGTGGACGAACTCGGCGATCACCCAGCCCGGCGGCGTCTTGGTCTTGCCCGGGAAGACGATCGACTCGACGTCCCCGTCGGTCGGGAAGCGGACGTAGTCGAACTGGATCTCGTCGAAGCCGGCGCGTGCCGCAACCTCGGCGATCGAGACGTTGTAGTCCCAGACGCGCTTGTCGTACGGATTCGTCCAGCCGAGACCGGCCTGGTTGCGCCAGACCGAGCCGTCCGGATTCTTGATCGCCAGCTCCGGCCTGCCGTTGGCGAGCATCGGATCCTCGAACATGACGACGCGCCCGATCAGGTAGACGCCCTTCTTGTGGGCGAGCCGCGCCATTTCGCGCGGCTTGTAGTACGGCTTCGCGGCGCCGACCTGACGCGCGAGCGGCACCGACGAGGGAGGAATGCGATCTCGCCGTTCTCGTCCTTGATATCGAGCTCGAGGGTGTTCATGCCCTCGTCGACGAGCTTCAGGTACTTGGCGATCTTTCCGTCGAGCGACGCGAGCGCCATGGTGACGTGGATCCCGCGAACCTCCTCCGGCAGCGCGCGCGGCGTCCGCAGCAGCCACCTTCGGCGTCGGGTTCGGCTCGTCGGCTTCGCGGCGGGCTTGCTCGCCGCGGCCGGCTCGTTCGTCGCGGCGTCGTCTCCGATCACGAACCGCGCGCCGGCGGCCATGGTCGCGGTCACACCGAGTAGGAAGCCGACGAGGACCGCGCGACGCCGCCTGCGTCTTCGGCGCGCTGCCTCACGCCGCGCGCGGAAGCGCTCGTTCGGCTCCATCTGCTCGAACAGCATCGACACGGGGTCGGAACAGTATGTGGAAAACGTTTTTCTGCAACGGACCATAGAATCGGCGCGTGGTTCTCTCCGACCGGACAATCAGGCGCCTGCTGGGCGAGGGACGGATCGAAATCGAGCCGTACGACGATTCGCTGATGCAGCCCTCGAGCGTCGACGTCCGCGTCGACCGCTACTTCCGGGTCTTCCGCAACTCCCGCTACCCGTTCATCGACGTGAAGCAGGAGCAGGAGGAGCTGACCGAGCTGGTCGAGATCGACGACGAGACGGCGTTCATCCTCCACCCCGGTGAGTTCGTTCTCGGCTCGACGCTCGAGCGGGTGAAGCTGCCGGACGATCTGGTCGCGAGGCTGGAGGGGAAGAGCTCGCTCGGGCGGCTCGGCCTTCTGATCCATTCGACGGCGGGCTTCATCGACCCCGGCTGGGACGGGCACGTGACGCTCGAGCTCTCGAACGTGGCCAACCTCCCGATCACGATCTACCTCGGGATGAAGATCGGACAGCTCTCGTTCGTGCAGCTGTCCGAGCCGGCGGAGAAGCCGTACGGCTCCGGCGGCCTCGGCTCGAAGTACCAGGGCCAGAAAGGCCCGACGCCGAGCCGCTACTGGAAGAACTTCGAGTCGTGAGGGTCCTCGTCACGGGCGCTACGGGCTTCGTCGGCCCGGCGATCGTGCGGGCACTCGTCGATGCGGGCCACACGGTGCGCGTGCTGGAGCACCAGGCCGGGCGCAGCGCGCTCGTTGCCGAGCCAGGAGGCCGTGCAGGGCGACATGACCGACGCGGCGAGCCTGCGCGCGCGCCACCGAGGGCCAGGATGTCGTCGTGCACCTCGTCGCGCTTCTCGCCGGGAAGCCCGAGGAGTTCGAGCGCGTGATGGAGCGAGGGACGCGCGACCTCGTCGCCGCGGCGGAGGACGCGGGCGTACGACGGTTCGTGCTCATGTCCGCGCTCGGAACGGATCGAGCAGACGAAGGATCTCGTGCCCGTACTACCACGCGAAGTGGGACGATGGAGCAGGCCGTGCAGGCCTCAGGGCTCGAGCACGTGATCTTCCGGCCGAGCTTCATCTTCGGCCGCGGCGGCGGTGCGCTGCAGCAGTTCAGCGCGGATCGCGAAGCGCGCACCCGTCACGCCGATCGTCGGGCCAGGGACGCAGCGGATCCAGCCCATCTGGATCGACGACGTCGCAGCTTACTTCGCCGCCGGGCGTCGAGAAGCCCGAGGCGAGCGGCCGGACCTTCGAGCTCGGCGGGCCGGACACCGTCACCTGGAACGAGTTCTGGTCCCGGCTGAAGACGGCGCTAGGGGTCCGCCGGCCTGCGGTCCACGTCCCGTTCGGGCTGATGCGAGCGCAGGCCGCGGTACTCGAGAAGCTGCCCAAGCCGCCCGTGACACGCGATCAGCTGAAGATGCTCGCGGCCGGCGACAACGCCGTCTCCAACTCCGGACGCCGTCGACACCTTCGGCCTCTCACTCGTCCCCCTGGACGAGCAACTGCGCCGCGGAACGGCGTGAACGCCTCCCTGCGTGTCGTTGGCCACTGGACCAAGCGGGCCCGAGAAGTTGAGCGAGCCCCGAACCCGACGCACGCAGCTTCAGGTCTTCGCGCGAAGCGGGAATCTGCTCCTGCAGATTCTGCTTCTTGCGCCAACAAGACAGACGAAGGGCCGCTTTCGCGGCCCTTCGGTCTTCGGTACTAGCCTGTATTGGTAGGGACGCTTCCGGCTGATTGCTCAGCGGCGCGAAGCGCGAGTCCCCAACGCGGGCTAGGCGGTTCCCCGTGCAGGTCCAGGGACACGCCCCTACCGACTAGCACCTCCACTGCCCGTACTGGAAATCTCCACTGCCCGGACCACCTCCTTTCCGCGGATATCGAGAATGTAGCAGGCGGCCGCGACGTACCATGTCGAGGCGTGAGCCGCCGAATCGACTTCGAGGACGAGGCGCTCGTGATCCGCTTCGACGGGCTCGACGCGTTCACGAGGCTGACACGCAAGGTGCGCATCCCCTACACGGCGGTCGGCTCCGTCTCGATCGGGCTGACCGATCCTCCGGCTGCTCCTCGCCGTCAAGGTCGGCCTCTCGACGCCACCGTTCGGGACGACCCAGCGCGGCCGCTTCCGGGAAGCACGGCAGGTGGTCGTTCCTCGACGTCAACGACCGCGAGCGCGCCGTCGTGCTCGACCTCACGGGTCACGAGTATCGCCGTCTCGTCCTCACCGTGGACGATCCCGGAGTCCTTCGTGCAGAAGCTGCGCGGGCACCTGCCCGACCGCTAGACCTCGACGCGCACCCAGCCGTCCTCGACCCGAACAGGGAACGTGTCGACGGGCTGGAAGGCCGGGAGTGTGAGCGCTGCGCCGGTCGTGATGTCGAACCGCGCGCCGTGGCGGGGGCAGATCGCGATGCACTCGTCCGTATCCCACTCGCCCTCGCAGAGCGGGCCGTCGTCGTGCGAGCAGCGATCCTCGAGTGCGTAGAGCTGCCGTTGCAGTTGTAGACGCCGATCGCGATCGGTCCCGACCAGACGATCTTCACGTGCCCGGGCGGCAGCTCCGCCTCGGGGCAGACGTCGACGGTGGCCACGCCTAGGAGATCGTCAGGTCGTCGCCCTGGGTCCACTCGTCCGGGAGCGGCGTCCCCTTCGACTTGTGCAGCGCGACCTTGAGCACTCCGAGAGCCGAGAATGGCGCACTTCAGCCGCACCGGCGTCAGCGGGATCCCGATCTCCTCCGAGCAGCTCCTCCTTCGGCATCCGGCGCCACCTCGTCCGCTTTCCTGCCCACCACGATCTCGGTCAGCATCGACGTCGCGGCCTGCGAGATCGCGCAGCCCGCGCCCCTCGAAGCCGACGCCGGCGATCGTGTCGCCGTCGAACCGGAGCGAAGACCGTGATCTCGTCGCCGCAGAGCGGGTTCTGCCCCTCGGCCTGCGCGTCCGCGGGCATCGAGCAGCCCGTGGCCGCGCGGGTTCTTGTAGTGGTCGAGGATGACCTCGCGATACAGCTGGTCGAACTCGCATCAGCTCGATCACCCAGGTTCTTCTTGACCTTGTGCAGGCCCGTCGACGAGGCGGTCGATCTCCTCGGGGATCGTGTAGAGGTAGAAGCTCGCGCGGTTCGTGGCGGCGACGCCGAGCCGGGCCATCAGCGGCTGGCAGCAGTGGTGCCCGGCGCGGATCGCGACGCCCTCCCAGTCGAGGATCTGCGCGACGTCGTGCGGATGGATGCCCTCGACGTCGAACGAGACGATCCCGGCGCGCCGCTCCGCTGGCGGCCCGAAGACGTGCACCCACGGCACGCTCCGCCAGGCGCTCGAGCGCGTAGGCGGCGAGCGCGTGCTCGTGCTCCTCGATCGCCTCGATGCCGATCTCGGTCAGGTAGTCGATCGCGGCGCCCATCGCCGACCGCCTCGCCGATCGGCGGCGTGCCGGCCTCGAACTTGTACGGAAGCTCGTTCCAGCTCGTCTCCTCGACCGTGACCTTGCGGATCATCTCGCCGCCGAAGTTGAAGGGCGACATCCGCTCGAGCAGCTCGGCGCGGCCCCAGAGCACGCCGACGCCCGTCGGGCCGCAGAGCTTGTGCGAGGAGAAGGCGAGGAAGTCGCAGCCGAGCGCCTGGACGTCGATCGCGCCGGTGCGGCGCGCGCCTGCGCCGCGTCGACGACCATGATCGCGCCCTGCTCGTGCGCCCAGGCGGCGAGCTGTCTCGACCGGGTTGATCGTCCCGAGCGCGTTCGAGACGAGGTTGGTGGCGACGACCTTGACGCGGCCCTGCTTCGCGATCGCGTCGAGCGCGTCGAGCTGCAGCTCGCCACGTGCCGTCGATCGGGATCGGGCGGAACGCTCGCGCCGGTGCGCTTCGCGATCTGCTGCCAGGGCACGAAGTTCGAGTGGTGCTCGAGCTCGGTCGACGACGACGACGTCGCCGGGGCCGAGGTTGTCGAGGCCCCAGGCGTAGGCGACGAGGTTCAGCGCCTCGGTCGCGCTGCGCGTGAAGACGACCTCGCGCGTGGAGGCCGCGTTGATGAAGGCCCGCACCTTCTCGCGCGCGCCCTCGAAGCGCTTCGGTCGCCCGCTCGGCGAGCAGGTAGACGCCGCGGTGGACGTTGGTGTACGACGTCTCGTAGAACTCGCGCATGCGCGTCGAGCACCTGCCGCGGCTTCTGCGCTCGACGCGGCGGAGTCGAGGTAGGCGAGCGGCTTGCCGTGCACGCGCTGCTCGAAGATCGGGAAGTCCGCGCGGAGCGTGCTGCGCGTCGAGCTTGGCGCTGGGCGGTTACCGCCATTAGGTCCATGCGTACTGGCGCGCCCTCGCTCAGCCGCGGGGGTCGCACCTTGCCGTTGCCGTGTGCGCGGTTCGCGATCTCGCGCTCCCGCTCGACTGCAACGGCCGCGCCGGCGAGGATCTCGGCGAGCAGGTGCATCCGCTGCCGCTCCGAGGTGAGCTGGAGCAGCTTCTGCTTCAGCTCCGGCGCGAACTCGAAGCGGCCTAGCGAGCTCGAAGGAGAGCTGCTCGGCCGACAGGCGCGGCTCCTCGACCTCGGCACCGGTCAGCTCCACGAGGCGATGGAAGAGCTTGAGCGCGTGGTCGGAATCCTCCGGATCGGCCGCATCCGCTTCGTCCTCCAACGGCTCGACGAGGCCCCGTCTGGAACGACCGGCCCTCGGTCAGCTGGACGAGGCGAAACCGCTCCCCTCCTTCGACGACGATGTTCAGACGCCCGTCGTCGAAGCGATCGAGCACCTCGGTGACCAGGGCCCGCGTGCCGACTTCGCGTAGACCCGTCGTCGTCGGCGAAGATCGAGCCCGAACTCGCTGTTCCAGGTCGAGACACTCGCCGATCAGCTCCTGGTAGCGGTCCTCGAAGATGTGCAGCGGGATCTGCTCCGTCGGCAGCAGGACGATTCCGAGTGGAAAGAGGCCGAGCTCGCTCATCGCCTGAAGCCTACTGAGGCTGCGCCGCGCGAAGCGGCCGCGCGAGACCATCGACATCACCGTCACGCCCTCCTGATTCTCCATCTCGCCGCGGATGCGAATCGTGCCGCGGTCCGGATGCGCTGCTCGGAAGGCGTCGCCTCGAGCACGATCAGGCGGCCGGAGAGCGTGTCGCCCGGGCGAACGGGCGCGAGCCAGCGAAGCTCCTCGACCCCCGACGAGCCCTGGCCGGACGCGCCGCCGAGGAGCTAGTCGACGTAGCAGCCGCATCCACATCGCGCCCGGTGTGCCAGCCGCTCGCGATCAGGCCGCCGAAGACCGATTCCTTCGCCGCCTCGGGGTCGAGGTGGAACGGTTGCGGTCGAACTGCTGCGCGAAGGCGACGATCTCGTTCCTCGGTGACGAGCTTGCTCCCGAGCTCGTAGACCTGCCCCGGCTGGAAGTCGTCAGAAGGAGCGTCAGGCACCCCCGCAGCCTATGGCTATGGTGCCCTCCATGGAACCCGGAAACGCAGCGGTCAGCCGGCGTAGGCTCGACGGAGCCGGCTCGGCCGGCGTAGGCTCGACGGAGCCGGCCAGGAGCGGAGGTGCCGGCTTTGCCGGTGCCGGAGCGGGCGTCAGCGGAGGTGCCAGGCTTGCCGGTGCCGGAGCGGGGCTGAGCGACTACGTCTTCACGATGTACCGGGCCGACAAGTTCTACGGCCCCGACCGGCAGGTGCTCGCGAACATCTCGCTCGTCGTTCCTGCCGGGCGCGAAGATCGGCGTGCTCGGGCCGAACGGCGCCGGCAAGTCGACGCTGCTGCGGATCATGGCCGGGCTCGAGGAGCCGTCGAGCGGCGATCGCCGAGCTCGCGCCCGGCGCGACGGTCGGGCTGCTCGAGCAGGAGCCCGAGCTCGACCCGGCGAAGGACGTGCGCGAGCAACGTCGAGGACGGCGTGCGCGAGCTGCGCGACCTGCTCGACCGCTTCAACGCGATCTCCGCGCAGTTCGCCGAGCCCGACGCCGACTTCGACGCGCTGCTCGCCGAGCAGGCGACGGTGCAGGAGCAGATCGACCGCGCGCGACGCCTGGTCGCTCGACGCGACGCTCGACCGCGCGATGGACGCGCTGCGGCTGCCGGAGGGCGACCGCGACGTGACGACGCTCTCGGGCGGCGAGCGCCGCCGGGTCGCGCTCTGCCGGCTGCTGCTCTCCGTCGCCCGACCTGCTGCTGCTCGACGAGCCGACGAACCACCTCGACGCCGAGTCGGTCGCCTGGCTCGAGCGCTTCCTCGCCGACTACAAGGGCACCGTCGTCGCGGTCACCCACGACCGCTACTTCCTCGACAACGTCGCCGGCTGGATCCTCGAGCTCGACCGCGGCCAGGGGCATCCCGTTCGAGGGCAACTACTCGTCGTGGCTCGAGCAGAAGCAGGCGCGGCTCGCGGTCGAGGAGAAGACGGAGTCGGCGCGGCGGCCGCACGCTCGCGCGCGAGCTCGAGTGGGTGCGCATGAGCCCGCGCGCGCGGCACGCGAAGTCGAAGGCGCGCCTCGACCGCCTACGAGAAGCTGCTCGCCGAGGAGCAGAACGTGAAGCTCGACAGGGTCGAGATCCACATCCCGCCCGGCCCGCGGCTCGGCGACGTCGTCGTCGAGGCCGACGGACGTCGCGAAGGGCTTCGGCGACCGCCTGCTCGTCGAGGACATGACCTTCTCGCTGCCGCCCGGCGGGATCGTCGGCGTGATCGGCCCGAACGGCGCCGGCAAGACGACGCTCTTCCGGATGATCGCGGGCGAGGAGCAGCCCGACGCGCGGCGCGCTCCGGATCGGCGACACGGTCGCAGCTCGCCTACGTCGACCAGTCGCGCGCCGACCTCGACCCGGAGAACACGGTCTGGAAGGAGATCTCCGGCAACCAGGACATCGATCGAGCTCGGCAAGCAGCGAGGTGAACTCGCGCCAGTACGTCTCGCTGGTTCAACTTCCGAGGCGGCGACCAGCAGAAGCGCGTCGAGCGACCTCTCCGGCGGCGAGCGGAACCGCGTCCACCTCGCGAAGCTGCTCCGCAGCGGCGGCAACGTGCTGCTGCTCGACGAGCCGACGAACGACCTCGACGTCGACACGCTGCGCGCGCTCGAGGAGGCGCTGCTCGACTTCGCCGGCTGCGCCGTCGTGATCACGCCACGATCGCTGGTTCCTCGACCGCGATCGCGACGCACATCCTCGCCTTCGAGGGCGACAGCCAGGTGACGTGGTTCGAGGGCAGCTGGGGCGAGTACGCGGACTGGGTCAAGGAGACGCGCGGCGCCGAGGCGCTCGAGCCGCACCGGATCAAGTACAAGCCGCTCGTCCGTGCCTAGAACCTCGACCCGCACCGCCAGCACTACAACGTCACCCTCGGCGATCCTGACGCTGGCCGGCACCGCGTTCGCGCTGCAGCAGACGATGGTCTTCCCGGCGCTGCGGACGTTCCAGGAGGAGTTCGGCGCGAGCACCGCGTGGACGACGTGGGTGCTGACCGGGTTCCTCGTCTCGGCCGCGGTGACGACCCCGTTCTCGGCAAGCTCGGCGACCAGTTCGGCAAGGAGCGGATGCTGCTCGTCAGCCTCGGGCTCTTCCTCGCCGGCTGCCTCGGCAGCAGCGTTCGCGTGGAACATCTGGTCGCTGATCGCCTTCCGCGTCGTCTCGGGCGCCGGTGGCGCGCTCTTCCCGCTCAGCTTCGCGATCATCCGCGACGAGTTCCCGCCCGAGAAGGTCAAGGTCGGGATCGGCCTGCTCTCGGCGGTCTTCGGCGTCGGCGGCGGCCTCGGCATCGTGCTCTCGGGCGTGATCGTCGACAACTTCTCGTGGCGCTGGCTCTTCGTCCTGGGCTCGATCCCGGTCGCGCTCTCGATCGTGCTCGTGCACCGGTACGTGCCCGGAGTCGCCGATCACGCTCGCCGTCGCGGTCGACATCCCGGCGCCCTGTCTGCTCTCCGGCGGGCTGCTGTCGCTGATGGTGGCGCTGACCGAGGGCGAGCGCTGGGGCTGGACGTCACCGCGCCTGCTCGGGCTGATCGTCGTCGCGGCGTTGTTCTTCCTGCTCTGGGGCGTCGATCGAGCTGCGCTCGAGCTCGCCGATGGTCGACATGCGGATGCTCGCGCATCGGCCCGTCTTGCTGACGAACATCGCGACGCTGATCTCCGGGCTTCGCGCTGCTTCAGCTGCTTCGTGCTCGTGCCCGCACCTTCGTCGAGACATCGTCAGAGCACGGCTACGGCTTCGGCGCGAGCGCGACGAAAGGCCGGCTTGTACCTCCTTCCCGAGCTCGATCGCGATGCTCTTCGCGGGCTCGTCTGGCCGGGACGATCGGGCGGCGCTATCGGCTCGAAGTGGCCGCTGGCCGGCGGGATGCTGATCGTCAGTGTTGCGGCGCTGCTCTTTGCCGTTGCGCATGGCGAGCCGTTGCACGTCCTCGTCGCCAGCGCGCTGCTCGGCGTCGGCGTCGGCGCCGCGTTCGCGGCGATGGCGGCTCTGATCGCGGACAACGTGGATGCACACGAGATGGGCGTCGCGAGCGGGATGAACACCGTCGTCCGCATGATCGGGTCGCGTGATCGGCGGCCAGGTCGCCGCCGCGCTGCTGACCGCGCAGACGATCGGCAACTCCTCGGTTCCGGCCGAGTCGGCGTTCACGGTCACGTTCGCGCTCAGTGCGGTACGCCGCACTCGCCGCCGCCGGGATCGCGGTCTCGATCGGCACGCAGCCGCTGCGTGAGCGGCTCGCACCCGCCGAAGTTCCGCGCTGCAGCGCTCGTCCTCCGCGACAACGCAGGGTCATCCTCGCGGCGGACGCACGATCAGCTCACCGGACAGCGGATTTCGCCTGCGCCGATGTGCCCGGGCACCTCGGAGCGCACCCTTAAAGCACCACATCGGAGGTGACCCGCACATGACCGAAATCCTGAACAGCACCAAGATCATCCAGCCTGTGCTCGACTTGCGGTCGCCCGCACCCGGATGGACGGGGACGTCGTCGGCCCCGGCGACGCAGACTGGGACGAGGCGCGTCTGGCCTGGAACCTCGTCGCGGTCGATCAGCGTCCCGTCGCGGTCGCTGTCCCCGAGTCCGCCGAGGACGTCGCGGCGGTCGTCGCGTTCGCCTGCACCGAAGGGCTTCGTGTTGCACCGCAGGGCACGGGCCACAACGCCCGGACCGCTGGGCGACCTCTCGGACACGATCCTGCTCAAGACCGCACCGGATGCGCGGCGTCACGCATCGACCCGGAGCGCGCGGCATCGCGCGCGCCGAGGCCGGCGTGATCTGGATCGAGGTCGTCGAGGCTGCGGCGCGAGCACTGGCTCTGGCCAGCGCTCGCCGGCTCCTCGCCGGATCGTCGGCGTCGTCGGCTACACGCTCGGGCGGCGGCTCTCCTGGCTTGCGCGCAAGCACGGCACTCGGCGCCAACCAGGTGACGCGCGATCGAGGTCGTGCACGGCGACGGGCGAGCTCGTCGCGCGACGGACTGGGCCAACGAGCCAGACCTGTTCTGGGCGCTGCGCGGCGGCGGCGGCTCTTCGCGATCGTCACCGCGATCGAGTTCAACCTCTTCCCGATCGCTCGAGGTCTACGCCGGCGTCCTCTGGTATCCCGGTCGACTGGCGGCCGCTGAGGTCCTGACGGCGTGGCGCAGCTGGACGGACGACCTGCCGGACGAGAGCGACGTCCGTTGGGCCGGATCCTCCAGGTTCCCGCCGATCCCCGAGATCCCGGCGCCCGTCCGCGGCCAGTCGTTCGTCGTCGTCGAGGCGATCTGGTCTCGGCGAGCGCGGCCGAGGGCGCACCGCCCGCTCGAGCGCCCGTGCGACTCTGGGCCGGTGATGGACACGATGGCCGAGATGCCGGTCCCCATTCAGGAGCTCGAGCCAGCCTGCGACATGGACCCGGGAGGAGCCCGGCTCCGGCAGCTGGCGACGGCGGCATGCTCGAACGACGTCGACGGGGCAGCGGATCGATCGCTTCGTCGAGCAGCGGATCGTCGGCTCGCCCTGATCCTCAGTCGCGCGGAGATCCGCCACCTCGGCGGCGCCGTCGCCCGGCGATCGACTCCCGCGCACGGGCGCGAGCCGACGCCGTCGACGCGCCCTGCGGCGATGTTCGCCGTCGGTCATCGCCCCGACGCCGCAGGCTCGCGGGAGGGTCGCCGACGGCGCTGTCGCCGCCGGCTCTCGGCGGGAGTTGTCGCTTCGCGCCCTGGGAGGCCGACCACACGCACACGAACTCCTGCCGAGACCGAGGCGGAAGGCGGCGACTTGCTCTTCTTGCGAGCGCCGAGCTACCACCGCCTCCGTCAGATCAAGCGCGATCGTCGACCTGACCGATCTGATCCGCTCGAACCACCCGGATCGCGCCAGCTCACTAGCACGCGGTTGCAGAGGCGCCCCACCTCCCCCGGGGCGCCTCTGTAGCTTTCGGGCGTATCGCAGACCCGGTCGAGATCAGGGTGCTCGGTAGCCTGATCGAAAAGCAGCGAACGACGCCCGACCAGTACCCCTGTCGCTCAACGGGCTGCGACTCGCGCAACCAGGCGATGACGAACCGCGAGCCCGTCGTGACTACGACGTGCGACGATCCGCGCGGCGATCGACAAGCCAAGTGTCGCGTCGCGGTTGCGCGTCTCATGAGCGGGCCCGGCAGCCGAGTCGCCAAGTTCAGGCACCTGCTCGACGATGCCCTCGGCCGCGTCCCGTCGCAGATCGCGCTGCTGGCGGTGCTCATGCTCCGCGGCCCACAGACGCCGGGCGAGCTGAAGCAGCGGGTCGAGCGCCTCTATCCGTACGGCCTGCCTGACGACGTCCAGAATGCACTCGACGCCCCGGGCTGACGCGCGGAGCTCGTCGAGCGCCTGCCACGCCGGCCTCGCAGAGAGCCAGGATCGGTATGTCCAGCTGCTCGGCGGCGGAGGGAGCGAGGGCTGATGCACCGCAGCGGCTCCGGCCGAGGCCGAGCCCGCGCCGCCCGAGATCGAGAAATCCAGGCTCGAGGAGCGCGTCGCCCGGCTCGAGCAGCAGGTCCGCTCCGGAAGCTGCAACGACGACTCGCCGAGCGTTGAAGCCGCTCGCCAACCTCGGACTGCGGTTCGTGCTCGAGCTCTGCCTGCTCGTGGCGCTCGGAGTCTGGGGCTTCTCCGGAGAACGTCGTGCTCGGAATCGCAGCCCCGCTCGCAGCGGCGGTCGTATGGGGCCTCTGGATCGCACCTCAAGGCGAGCCGGCGGCTCCGGGCGATCCCCGCGCGCCTCGTGGTCGAGCTCGTCCTGTTCCGGGAGCGGCCGGAGCTGCACTTGCAGCCGCAGATCATGCGCTCGCCGCGGCGGTCTTCCTCGCTGCGGTGGTTCTGAGCGAGGGGGCTGATGCTCGCTTGGCGGCAGCGCGACATCGCCCTAGCGCTACTTTTGCCCGCGTGAACTCCGCTCGGACGAGCTCCGCGAGACGATCCGAGAACCTCGGCGACCAACTGCGGCGGACGGCCGGGCCGGAGGTCCAGGAGTTCCTCGCCGACCGATTCGGGCCTCGACCTGAGCCTCGGTCGGTCGCAGAGGTGCAGGCGGAGCTGGACAGCGGGCTCGTCGGACCTTCGGGGCCGTCAAGGAGCAGGTTCACGGGCTCGTTGCGTTCCTCCGCGATCCAGGCGCGCCGCAAGGAGCACGACCTCCCGGAGGTCGCAACAGAAGCCAGCACCTCGTCTTCCTCGGCAAATCCGGGCACGGGCAAGACAACGGTCGCCCGCCTCGCTGGCCGAGATGTGCATGGCGCGATGAGGGTTGTCTCGAGAAGGGCCACCTCGTCGAGGTCGACCGCGCCTCTCTATTGGTCGGCCAGTACGTCGAGCCAGACCGCGATCAAGGCCGACCGGGCGGTTCGACGGGCCCTCGACGGCGTCCTCTTCATCGACAGGGGAGCCCTACTCGCTCACTCCTGGCCGGTGGCGACGGCCGTCGTCTCGACTTCGGCAGCAAGCGGTCGAGACGATCCTCAAGCGGATGGAGGACTATCGGCACCGGCTGGTCGTGATCGTCGCCGGCTATCCGAAATTGATGCACGGATTCCCTCGGCTCGAATCCCGGCCTGCAAGTCCCCGCTTCGCGCGCGAGATCTCATTCCCGGACTACTCGACGCTCGACCTACTGGAGATCACTCGGCGGCTCGCCGCGGAGCACGAGTACGAGTTCGGAGCCGGCGCTGGAGGACGCGCTCGAGCGGATCTTCGCCGGGGCGGCGCGAGGCGAAGGCTTCGGCAACGCGCGCTACGCGCGCACGATCTTCGAGCAGGCGCTGAACCGGCAGGCGCTGAGGCTCGCGAGGCTCGAAGGTCGAGCGCTCGAGGACTCGGACGCGAAGAGGTAGGGCGACGCTCGAGGCGGACGATCTGGTCGAGGCAGCCCGGTCGCTCGGGGAGGATCCCGGCGAGCAGCGAAAGCGCCGCCGCTGGCTCGGACCAGGCCGAGCGGCTAGTTGAAAAGCCGCCCGCCGTTCACTCCAGAAGTCCCCGGCCGGCGACGAGAGTCGGAGCCGTGCCCAGCTCGGGAAGAGTGATCGTGCCGACGATCCTCCGGCGACCTCGACCCGCTTGAACGCTCAAGCGACCGCGCGAGCAGGGCAGCCATCTCCGGCCGCCGCGCCGCGTACTCTTCGTCGTGCGGCACGTAGTCGGGCGTGATCGTGTTCACCGAGATCCCCACTCACCGAGCTCGCGGGCCAGCGCACGGGTCAGCCCCACGATTCGCCGACTGGCGGGACGTAGTGGAGGAAGCCCGGGATCCCGCTCGGGACGGTCATCGACCAGGTAAGTTGACGATCTTGCCCGAGCGCCGCGCTCATCGTATCGGCGAACGACCGTGCACGGCAGCAGAGCCAGGTGCCGCGGACATTGACCGCAAACGCCAGGTCCCACTCCTCGACCGTCAGCTCCTCGAACGGCTGCTGCACGATCTGCGTGAAGTAGCCGGCGTTGTGATCAGGATCGTCGATGCCTGCCCAGCGCTCGACAACGGTCGCCGCCATGGCCTCGGTCGTGACCGCCGGATCGCTGACGTCGACCGGCACGTAAGGGTCGCCGGCGTCGCTCTCCGCTCAGGCTCGGCGACGACGACGTCGAAGCCTGCTCCCTTCAGGCCCCCGACGTACGCGCGGCCGAGCCGCGGGCACCGCCGGTGACGATCGCGACTTCGCGGCCTCATAGACTCCTCCGGTGGATCTCGACGCCTTCCTCGCCGGCGTTTCTCGCAGTCCTGGGCCAGGAGGCGCGCACCCGGGCTTCGAGACGGTCGTGTACGGCGACCACCCGGACCAGGTCGCGGACGTGCGACGAGGCGGGGCGCGCAACGCGATCGTCGTTCACGGCGGCTTCTTGGCGACCGGCCTTCACGCGCGCCAACACACGCGCGCTCGCGGTCGAGCTTGGCACAGACCGGCTGGACGACGTGGAACGTCGAGTACCGGCGCACCGGCCTTCGCCGACACACGCTCGCGGACGTCAGCGCGCCGTGCTCGACGTCACAGGCCCCGGCGAAGCCATCGGCCACTCGGCCGGCGGACACCTCGCGCTCCGGGCTGCCGGCACGGAAGCCGGAATCCGACAGGCGTGTGTCGCTCGCGCGGAGTGATGCGATCAGTGCGCGGAGCTTGCGCATGAGGCATCGGCTCCGACGCGGTCGTCGAGTTCGCAGGCCCCCGATCCGCCGGCCCACGCCGACCCGATGCGCCGCCTGCCGCTCACCATCCCCGTCCTGCTGGCGCACGGGACCGAAGGATGACCGGGTGCCGTTCGACTACAGCCGATCGTTCGCGGCCGCCCTCGGGCGCGGAGCCTCGCGACGCTGCCCGGCGCAGGCCACTTCGAGGTGATCGACCCCCGCACGCCCGAGTGGGCGCTGATCGCCGCCCAGCTCCAGGCCTCCACACTCGACCACCAGCCGCTTGAAGCCGCCCGGGCAAAGAAGACGGGCTCGCGCTCGAAGTCACCTGTGGCCCGCAGGCCGGGCAAGCGCTGGAGGAGGGCGGCGGCACGATCTTCAGCTCGAGCCGCGCGAGCGGCGCCCCGATGCAGAAGTGGATACCCTTGCCGAAGGCGGGATGCTTTCCGAGCTCGTCTCGCTCGGGATCGACGCGGTCGGCGTCGGAGAAGACGCACTCGTCGCGGTTCGAGGAGCCGAAGTGCACCATCACGCGGGCGCCCTCCGGCAGCTCCGCCCCGCCGATCTCGGCCGGCCGGGTCGTGACCCGGAAGAGCCCCTGGGCGGGCGACTCGAGGCGAAGGATCTCCTCGATCGCAAGCGGTGCGAGCTCCGGATCGAGCAGCTGGTCGCGAAGCTCCGGCTCGCGGAAGACAAGTGCAAGTGCGCTGCCGATCGCCCTGGTCACCGTGACGTGGCCGGCGACGACGAGATCGAGTGGCAGGCCCGCGACGGCCTCCAGCGGCAGCGGATCGTCGGACTCGGCGCGTGCGGCCATCAGCGCCCCCCAGCAAGTCGTCGCGAGACTCGCGCTCGCGCAGCTCGGAAGCGCGTCGATCATGTGGCGCTGCAGCGCCACGAGCCCGCGAGCGTGCCGCACGCGCTCCTCGATCGATCCGCGCTGCTGGAGCAGCAGCCAGTCGGTCCCCCATTCGTGCAGCTGGGCGAGGTCCTCGCGCGGGAACCCGAGCAGCTCGCCGAGAACGCGCAGCGGCAGCGGCCACGCTGACCCTTTCGATCACGTCGGCGCGCTCCGCAGCGGCGCGAGCTCGTCCACGAGCTCGGTGGCAATCGCCTCGATCCGCGGCTCGAGCCCGCGATCCGTCTCGGCGTGAAGGCCTTCGTCACGAGCCCGCGGATCCGGTCGTGCAGCGGCGGGTCGATCTCGATGATGTACGGCATCGCCGGCCAGCCCTCGGCGAGCACTGCTTCGACCTCGGGTGGGAACGGCTCGGGCGACGACTTGAGCGCTCCCGCCGACGAGTACGTGTCGTGATCCTTGACGACCGCGAGGACGTCGTCGTACCGCGTCACCACCCAGAGATCGAACTGCGGCGCGTAGAAGACCGGCTGCGCCTCGCGAGCACCGGCGAGGACGGGAACGGGTCCTCCGCGCTGGGCGGGGTCGAGCGGGTCGAAGGCGATGCCGGCGATCGCGCTCTCCCCCGAGCGCTACGCCTGCGGGATGCGGGCTTCGAGCGCGGCGCCGAGCGCTTCGCGCACGGGCTCGAGCTCGATCCGGTCGAGCACGTCCTGGAAGAAGCCGCGCACGATCAGCCGCTCGGCCTCGCCGCGCGAGAGGCCGCGGGCCATCAGGTAGAAGAGCTGCTCGCGGTCGACCTGCCCGAGCGTCGCGCCGTGCGTGCAGCGCACGTCGTTCGCCAGGATCTCGAGGCCGGGGATCGAGTCGGCGTGCGCCTGCTCGGAGAGGCAGGAGGTTCCGGTTCTCCTGGTAGGCGTTCGTCTTCTGCGCGTCCTTCTCGACGCGGATCATCCCGCGCCAGACGGCGGCTGCGACTCGTCGCGCAGCGCGCCCTTGAAGGCGAAGTCGCACGTCGTGTTCGGGCGCGATGTGCTCCTGGAAGGTGTCGTAGTCCAGGTGCTGGTCGCCGTCCGCGAAGTACGCGCCCGTGACCCGCGAGGTCGCGCCCTGGCCCGGCGAGGTCGTTCTGGATCCGGATCTTGCCCTTCTTCGAGCCGAAGCCGGCCGCGACCCAGTCGAGCTCGGCGTCTCGCTCGACGCGCGCGTGGTGTGCGCGAAGTGCCACGTCTCGCTGCGAGACGTTCTGGACCGAGACGTACTCGACCTTGGCCGCCTGCTCGGCGACGAAGATCTCGACCGCAGCGTTCGCGTAGCCGCGAGGCTCGGGCGTCGGCCGACGCGTACTCCTCGATCACCGAGAAGCGGCTGCCCGGGCTCGGCGACGACCAGCAGCCGCCAGAAGAGCGAGCCGCCGTCGACCGAGTTGACGATCCGGATCATACAGCGGCTGCTCGAGCACGACGCCCTTCGGGACGTGCACGAGCGAGACCGTGCTTCCACTCGGCCGCGTTGTGCGCGGCGAACTTCTCGTCGGAGCCGACCAGCTCCCCAGGCAGCGGATGATCAGTCGAGCGGCTCGAAGCGGATGCCGTCGGGCGCGCGATCGATCTCGAGGCCGCTCTCGGAGACGCCGGACGACGCCGGCCGCCTCGAGCTCGAGCAGTCCCGGTGCGGCGGCGATCTCGGTCGCGCCGTTCGCCGAAAACGTCTCGGGATCGAACCCCTTCAGATCGGTGAAGCGCCACGACTCGTCCTTCGTCGTCGGGCAGCGGCAGCGCGCGGTAGCGCTCGAGCAGGTCGGTTCGAGTCATGCGTCGAACCTCCGGTGGAGCATCAGCGCGTTCCCGTCCGGATCGCTGAACCACGCCTGCTTGCACACGCCCGTGACGATCGTGTCGCCGTCGAAGACGACGCCCTTCGACTCCAGCTCGGCGCGCGCCGCGTCGACGTCGGCGACGCGCAGCGCGAATCCGCGCGGAGCAGGGCGCGAAGGGCTGGCCGATGCTGGACGGGTCGAAGACGTCGAGCGTCACCTGGCCGACAGCGAAGCTCCATGTCGCTGTCGCCCTCGGTCTCGACCTCGAGCCCGAGCGTCTCGACGCGTAGAACTGCTTCGCCCGCTGCGAGGTCGCGTGCGTCGGGACCAGACACGAAGTCGACGTGCTCGACCTGCATGTCTACGGGTGGTGCCGTCGGCGTAGGGCCGTAGCGGTGGTGCAGCATCAGGCCGTTCCCGTCAGGATCGCCGAAGAAGCGCCATGTGGCAGACGCCCGGTGTCGACGATGTCTCCTTCGAAGGCGAACGCCCGGCCTCCTCGAGCTCCTGCGCGCGCGCACCGGCGACGTCAGGCACACGGAGCGCGATCGCACCCGGCGGTGTGTTCGCCGAACTTGGCCAGCCGATCCGCTCGGGAAGAGCGAGCGAAGATCGTCACGTTCCCGGCTGAGTACTCGGGCCAATCAGTGCGACTTCGGGTCCCGCTCGAAGCCGAGCGTCTCGCCGTAGAACTGCATGGCGCGATCCTTGTCGCGTCACCGGGCATCGCGATGAAGTCGACGCGCTCGGCGTCGATCACCCGACCGACCCCTCCATCTGCAGCTGGATCAGCCGGTTCATCTCGACCGCGTACTCGAGCGGCAGCTCCTTGGTGATCGGCTCGACGAAGCCGGAGACGATCATCGCGCTCGCCTCGGCCTCGGAGAGCCCGCGCGATCATGAGGTAGAAGAGCTGCTCCTCGCCGATCTTCGAGACCGTCGCCTCGTGGCCGATGTCGACGTCGTTCTCGTCGATGCTGGATGTACGGGTAGGTGTCCGAGCGCGACTCCTCGTCGAGGATCAGCGCGTCGCAGACGACCTTCGACTTCGAGCCGACGCGCGCCCTTCGCCACCTCGAGCAGCCCGCGGTAGCCGGCGCGGCCGCCGTCCTTCGAGATCGACTTCGAGGTGATCACCGACGTCGTGTTCGGCGCGACGTGGACGACCTTGCCGCCCGCGTCCTGGTGCTGGCCCTTGCCGGCGAACGCGATCGACAGCACCTCGCCGTGGGCGCGCTCGCCCATCAGCCAGATCGCCGGGTACTTCATCGTCAGCTTCGAGCCGAGGTTGCCGTCGACCCACTCCATCGTCGCGTCCTCGTAGGCGACGGCGCGCTTCGTGACGAGGTTGTAGACGTTGTTCGACCAGTTCTGGATCGTCGTGTAGCGGCAGCGGCCGCGCGGCTTGACGACGATCTCGACGACCGCCGAGTGCAGCGAGTCGGACGAGTAGATCGGCGCCGTGCAGCCCTCGACGTAGTGCACGTACGCGCCCTCGTCGACGATGATCAGCGTCCGCTCGAACTGGCCCATGTTCTCCGGCGTTGATGCGGAAGTAGGCCTGGAGCGGCAGCTCGATCTGCGACGCCCGGCGGCACGTAGATGAACGAGCCGCCCGACCAGACCGCCGAGTTGAGCGCCGCGAACTTGTTGTCGTTCTGCGGGATGATCGTCCCGAAGTACTGCTTGACGATGTCCTCGTGCTCGCGCAGGCCCGAGTCCATGTCGAGGAAGAGCACGCCCTGCGCCTCGAGGTCGGCCTGCAGCTTGTGGTAGACGACCTCCGACTCGTACTGGGCGCCGACGCCCGGCGAGGTACTTCTTCTCCGCCTCCGGGATGCCGAGCTTGTCCCAGGTGTCGAGGATGTCGGCCGGCAGGTCCTCCCACTTCGAGGCCTGCTTCTCGGTCGGCTGGATGTAGTAGTAGATGTTGTCGAAGTCGATCTCGGCGACGTTGCCGCCCCAGGTGGGCAGCGGGCGCGCCAGGAAGTAGTCGAGGCTCTTGTGCCGGAACTTCCGCATCCAGTCGGGCTCGTTCTTGTGCTCGGAGATCGCCTCGACGAGCTCGTGCGACAGGCCGCGGCCGGACTTGAAGAAGTAGTTCTCCGCCTCGTCCGAGTTGGAGAAGCCGTACTGGTACTCGGAGCGAATGCCGCTCGACGACGTCGGTCTCGGAAGCGCTCACGCTGCCACCTCTGCTTCCTTCGGGATGAAGGCGTCGTAGCCCTCGGCCTCGAGCTTGTGGGCCAGCTCCTGCCCGCCGCTCGCGACGATCTTGCCGCCGACGAAGACGTGCACGTGATCCGGGGTGACGTAGTTCAGGATCCGCTGGTAGTGGGTGATCACGAGGCGCGCCCATCTCGGCGCTCACGAGCTCGTTGACGCCGTTCGCGACGATGCGGAGCGCATCGATGTCGAGCCCGGAGTCGGTCTCGTCGAGGATCGCGATCTTCGGCTGGAGGAGCGCCATCTGAAGAATCTCGACGCGCTTCTTCTCACCGCCGGAGAAACCCGTCGTTCAGATAGCGGGACGCCAGCTCGCGCGGCACCTTCAGCCGCTCCATCGCGGCGAGGATCTCGGTGCGGAACTCCTTGACCGGGATCGGGTCGTCCTGGCCGCCGTTCCTCGCCTTGCGGATCGCGTTGATCGCGCTCCGGAGGAAGTTCGTGACCGTCACGCCCGGGATCGCGTGCGGGTACTGGAAGGCGAGGAACAGGCCCTTCTGCGCGCGCTCGTCGGCGCCGGCGTCGACGATGTTCACACCATCGAGCAGGATCTCGCCTTCGGTGATCTCGTAGGCCGGGTGGCCCATGAGCGCGTACGCGAGGTGTGGACTTGCCGGAGCCGTTCGGCCCCATGATCGCGTGCTTCTCGTTCAGGTCCCTGGCGAGATCGACACCCTGTGACGATCTCGGTGCCGTCCTCGAGCGCGACATGCAGGTTCTTGATCTCCAAAACGCCAAGCTTGTGATCCCTCTTTCCTCGTATTTGAGCGGTTTTGCGCCCCGATTCGTGATCCCATGGTAGCCGATCGAGGCCGCCATGGCGGGTCGGGACAAGAGAAGCCTTCACTGGCACCTTACCTCGCCGACAGCGAGCCTCCCTCAGGACGCTCACCGTGCGTTCGAGATGGAGCAACGGTGGTACAGTGCGGCACATGCCCTTCGGAATCGGCGCTTACCGAAGCTTGTCATCCTGCTGGTCGCCCTGCTGATCATCTTCGGGCCGAAGCGCCTGCCGAGATGGGCCGGTCGCTCGGCAAGGGGATGCGCGAGTTCAAGGACTCGATCTCAGGCAAGGACGACGACGACGAGCCAGTGCACCACCGGCTCGCGGAGGAGCTCCCGCCCGCGGATGAGCACCCGGTCGCGCAGCCGCAGCGCAGGCGCGCGAGCGCGAAGTCTCCTAGCCCCGGCGGCGAATGGCACTGAAGCGTCTGCCGCGGCGCCTGGAGCACGGCGAGGAAGCGACGCTCGTCGGCATCTCGGCGAGCTCCGCAGCCGGCTCCTGATCAGCCTCTTCACGCTGGCGCCGGCGTTCGCGATCGCGTTCGCGTTCCAGGGAGCAGCTGATCGAGATGGCTGAGCAAGCCACTGCCCGACGACAAGAAGCTGGTGACGCTCGGCGTGGTCGAGCCGTTCACGACCGCAGTCAAGGTGAGCCTCGCGGTCGCGATCGCCGTGACGCTGCCGGTCACTGCTCTACCAGCTCTGGGCGTTCCTCGCGCCGGCGCTCGAGGCGAACATTCAGCGGACGGTGGCCGTCTTCGCCACGTTCGCGACCGTGCTCTTCGCGATCGGCGTCGCCTTCTCGTACTTCGTCGTCATGCCGCGTGCGCTCTGAGTTTCTTGACCAACTTCAACGAAGACGTCTTCCAGGTTCAGATCCGGGCGAGCTACTACTTCTCGTTCGTGACGCTGACGATGCTCGCGACCGGGTTGGCGTTCCAGATGCCGATCTTCATCCTGGCGCTCGTACGGTTGCGCATCCTCACGGCGGCGAAGCTCCGCCGCAACCGCAGGCTGGGGATCGCCGCGATGCTCGTCTTCGCGATCCTCCTTCCCACCGTCGACCCGGTCTCGCTCGCGCTCGAGTTCTTCCCGCTCCTCTTCCTCTTCGAATTCTCGATCTGGCTTGCCTCGTTCATGGAGAAGCGCTGGGAGCTCGTCGATGAGCCCTCGCGCTGGGCGGTCGAGTGAGGGTTCTCTCCGCGGACTGGGTGCTTCCCGGTCGAGAGGTGCGCCGATCGAGAACGGCGCGGTCGTCGATCGAGGACGGGCGCATCGCGGCGGTCGGGACGATCGATGAGCTCGGAGCCGGCGATCACTTCGGCGAGGCCGCGATCGTGCCCGGAATCGTCAACGCCCACTCCCATCTCGAGTACGCGGTCTACGCGGGCTTCGGCGACGGGCTCTCGTTCGCGCCGTGGCTCGCAACGCACATCGAGCGGAAAGCGCGGATCGACCGGCCGCAGATGGAGGCGATCGCGCGGCTGGGCGCTGCCCAGTGCCTCGCGTCCGGGATCACGACCGTCGGCGACGCGGCATTCACCGGAGCTTCGGCGCACGCCTGCAACGAGCTCGGCCTGAGGGCGATGGTCTACCTCGAGGTCTTCGGCCGCGATTCCTCCGAGGCGATGAAGCAGTTCGAGGAGAAGACCGAGTACGTCGCCTCCGCTCTCTCGGATCGAGTCAGGCCGGCGTGTCGCCGCACGCGCCCTACACCTGCTCGACCGAGGTGTACGCCGCCTGCCTCGCCCTGGGCGTGCCGGTGATGACGCACTTCAACGAGAGCCAGGACGAGGCTCGACTGGCTGCTTCGCGGCGAGGGCCGATGAAGCCGGTCGAGGCCGCTCCTCATCGACCCGGACGGGCAGAGCGGGATTCGGCGTCTGGCGGCTGCGGGGCTGCTCGACCCACGCATCGTCGCCGCGCACTGCGTCAAGGTCGACGCCGAGGAGATCGGGATGCTGGCGCACCACGACGTCGCAGTCGTCCACTGCCCGCGCTCGAATGGTCTGTTGGGCTGCGGTGTCGCCCCTCTCGCCGAGCTACGCGCGGCTGGGCTTCGGGTCGGCATCGGCACCGACGGCATCTCGTCCGTCCCGTCTCACGACGCGTTCGAGGAGCTGCGAGCCGCGATCTCGGCGGCACGCGCCCGCAGCGAGCGTGCCGACGCACTTTCTCCAACGGAAGCGCTCGAGCTGGCGACGCTGGGCGGCGCCAGGGCCCTCGGTCTCGAAGCCGATGTCGGCTCACTCGTGCCCGGTAAGCGCGCCGACCTCGCGATTCTTACCCTCGCGGGCTCTCCGTATCTACCATGGGAGGATCCGGCCGCCGCCGTCGTGTACGGCGGCAGCCCCGAGAGCGCGTCCTGGCTACCCTCGTCGACGGCGAGGAACGGTATGAGAGGAGGATTCGAATGGCACGAGCTGATCGACGCCGCAGCCGCAGCGCGAAGGGCATGCTGGCCCGCCCCGCCGCGACAGCGATCTCGCAGCCATAGAGGACACCCTCTTCTTCACCCGGATCCGCAGTCACGCGAAGTGGGTGTTCGTGTTCCTCGCCCTCTCGTTCCTCATCGGGTTCGTGATCTTCAACGTCGGCGGCTCCAGGGAACGGCGGCGGCATCGGCGAGCTGCTGCGGGACGGCGGCAACGGGACGAGCGGGAACATCTCCGTCTCTGACGCACGCGAGCAGGTGCAGAAGACCCCGAAGAGCGCGCAGGCACAGCGGAACCTCGCGACTGCGCTCGAGACGGACGGCCAGACCGACGAGGCGATCGCGGCACCTCACGGCCTACCTCGCGCTCAAGCCGAAGGATCGCAGGACTCGCTGCGCGAGCTCGCCGGCCTTCACCTCGGGCAGGGCAGCAAGTTCGCCCAGGCGGCGCAGGTTGCCCAGCTCAGACCAGCTATCTCGACGTTTGGCGGCATCTTCGGCTCGCCGCTCGACCTCGGCAAGGGCGCCACGATCGCGGCCCGACCCGATCGACGAAGGCGATCGCGACCCAGGCCAGCCAGAAGGTCGGCGAGGCCTACGCTGAGGCCCAAACGGCGTTCCAGAGCGCGGAGCAGACGTATGAGCGGCTCGTCGTGCTCGCGCCGAAGGATCTCAAATATCCAGCTCGAGGCTCGCCCAGGCGGCGCTAGCGGAGCGGCGGCGGCTACCGCCACGGCGATCTCTGCGTATCAGACGTTTTTGAAGCTCTGCCCCGGACGACCCGGAGCGCGGGGATCGTCAAGCAGCAGATTGCGCAGCTGAAGGCCCAACAGGCCTCACTCACCTCGTCGAGGTTAGACTCACCCGCCTACCGGAGATACACTCACCCCAACCTGTACGCAAAACAGCGGGAGCATACATCCAGATGAATTTCGACGTCAAGACCGAGAAGCTGAGCCGAGAGCCAGTACGTGATCTCCTCTCGGTGAGGTCGATCTGTACACGGCCCCGGAGTTCAAGCAGCAGCTGCTCGAGGTCATCGAGCAGGGAGGTCGCGATGTCATGTCGACCTCAGCGCCTGGCGTTCATCGACTCTGACGACGCTCGGGGTGCTCGTCGGTGGCGTGAAGAGGTTGCGGACGAACGAGGGGGCAGGCTCTCACTCGTCTGCAGCGACCGAAACATCACGAAGATCTTCGAGGTCACCGGCCTCGATCGACCGCCTTTGCGATTCCGCGACGCTCGAGGCTGCCCTCGGCGCGGGATCTGCCGCCTGCTAGGTGCGGTTGCAGGGCTGGCCGGCGCCGCGTCGCGATCGCGGCGATCGCCGCGACCAGGCTGCGGCACGACCGGCCTTCGCCAGACCGGCTCCGGCGACGGCAACGGACCGGGCGAAAGTGCTCTTCAACGGCGAAACTGCGGCCAGTGCCACACCCTGGCTCCGACGCCGGCACTCGCGGGTGATCAGTGGCCGAACCTCGACGACGCGTTTCGCTAGAGTCGCGGTGAGATGGACCTCAGGCCGACCGTCGAGCGGGTGATCGAGTCGGAGGTCCGCGATCAGATTGCGTCATCCCCGTGGACGCAACATGACGTCGGCGCCCCGGGGATGCCCGCCAACATCGTCACCGGCGAGGATGCAGATTCGGTCGCGTTGTGCGTCGGAACGGTCGCTGGGTTGCCGTGCAGCCCGCAGCCTGGGGCGGAGGCGGGAGGCGCGGGAGGGGCGCGCAGGAGGCGAAGGCACCCGACGGCAGGCGGATCTTCGCCGCCGGGCGCCGGTGGCGGCTGTATCACGCTCAAGCGGCGGGTGCCGTGACGGTCGGGCCCAACCTCGGACGACGCGAAGCTGCGCCCAAGCGCTCGTGATCGATCAGCTCTGACGGCAGGAGCGTAATGCCGTCGTTCAAGGACTCGTATTCGGCTGAGCAGATCGAAGCGTCGCCGACCACGTCTCAAGAAACCCGATTCGGTATTACCGTTCGGAAGCGGCATGCGTGGC
>ERZ1370068.9462-contig-8239_pt1 | contig 60935 bp, 76 predicted proteins | sample MGYA00561227_ERZ1370068 | MGnify/ENA primary metagenome ERZ1370068 (study PRJEB38410, sample SAMEA6850437) | metagenome | study: Metagenomic assessment of the ecological functions of the soil: analysis of the soil microbiota associated with the... | reverse complement strand
GGTTACGTATTGCTCACATGCCGATCATCGCGATGCAGCCGGGTCGCGCTCCTCGTCGGCCAGGTTCTTCGTCTCGGCGAAGTCTTCCTTGAGGTTGTAGAGCTCCCAGCCCTGCGCATCGAGCTCGGTGAGCTTGTCGTAGTCGATCGGCGCGCCGAAGGTCAGGCCGGACTCGATGAACGACGTACCCGGCCACGGGCACACCGCGCGCCAGCCATCGTGATAGAGCGAGTCGATGGCCGAACATCTCGAAGTACTGCGTGATGTGTCGATCGCCGGCCTTCGGCGTCGTCGAACGACGTGCGCGAAGCTGAAGCCCTCGATCGGCGACTGCGTCGACGCCGCGGATCTGCAGCCGGCGGCTCGATGCCCAGCGCCTCCAGCACGGTCGGCACCATGTCGATCGCGTGCGCAGTACTGCGTGCGGATCTCGCCCCTGGCCTTGATGCCCTTGGGCCAGTGGACGATGAACGGGTCGGAGACGCCGCCGCGATAGGTCTCGCGCTTCCAGCGCCGGAACGGCGTGTTGCCGGCGAAGGTCCAGCCCCACGGGTAGTGGTTGAAGTACTTCGGCCCGCCGAGGTCGTCGATCGCGGCCAGGTTCTGTTCGCAGGTCGTCGGGCACGTTGTTGAAGAACTTGTTCTCGTTGACCGAGCCGTGCGGCCCGCCCTCGGCGCTGGCGCCGTTGTCGGAGATGACCATGATCAGCGTGTTCTCGTAGCTCGCCGATCTCCTCGAGGAAGTCGAGCAGGCGCGCCGATGTAGTGGTCGGTGTGCTCGAGGAAGCCGGCGAAGACCTCCATCATGCGGGCGTAGAGCTTGCGCTCGTCCGTCGGAGCAGCTTGTCCCAGTCCTGCACGTCGGGATCGTGGCGCGACAGCACGGCGTCCTTGCGGCGACGATGCCCAGCTTCTTCTGCCTGCGCGAACACCTGCTCGCGGTAGGCGTCCCAGCCGTCGTCGAACTTGCCCTTGTACTTGTCCGCCCACTCCTTGGGCACGTGGTGCGGCGCGTGTTGCGCGCCGGTGCAGAAGTACATGAAGAACGGCTTGTCGGGCGCGACCTGCTTGGCGTCGGCGATGAATCGCGATGGCCTTGTCGGCCAGATCGGCGGTGAGGTGGTAGCCCTCCTCGGGGGTCTTCTGCGGCTCGACCTGGATGGTTGTCGCAGACCAGCTCGGGATAGTACTGGTGCGTGTCGCCGCCGAGGAAGCCGTAGTAGCGCTCGAAGCCGCGGCCCAGCGGCCAGCGGTCGTACGGCCCGGCGCGCCGACGTCTGCTCCGCCGGCGTCAGGTGCCACTTGCCGACGGCGTACGTGTTGTAGCCGTGCTGCAGCAGGATCTCGGACAGGAAGCCGTTCTCGAACGGGATGCAGCCGTTGGAGCCCGGATAGCCCGTCGAGCCCTCGGTGATGCACGCCATGCCGTTGGAGTGGTGGTTGCGCCCGGTGAGCATGCACGAGCGCGACGGCGAGCACAGCGCCGTGGTGTGCATGTTGGTGTAGCGCAGCCCGTCCTGCGGCCAGCGCGGTCGAGGTTGGGCGTGCTGATCGGGCTGCCGTAGCAGCCGAACTGCCCGAAGCCGGTGTCGTCGAGCACGATGAACAGAACGTTCGGCGCGCCGTCACGGGCGCGGTTCGGCGCTCGGCCAGCGCGGGCTTCGACACGTCGAACGTGCGGCCGATGACGCCGTGAAAGGCCTGTCCGGGCTTGTATTCCTTGAGTGCCATGAAAATACCTCCGTGCAATGAAAATAACTGGTGCGTGAGGTGCTCGATGGATATCGCGGACCGTGGTGAATTCTGAGCCACCAGCCCGAGCCGCCAGGTGAATTGGACCAAAGGCCTACGTCATACGACTTGCACGGCGTTAACCGCCACGCAGAGAGGGGCTTTGTGACCTCGCCCCTTGTGGCTGATACCGAAGGTCGCGCGCGCTGCAGCAACCGAACCGGAGCAGTGAAGTAGCCGACTCCATCGAGGCGATGAATACTACTTTGGTTCAGTTTTGGTTCAGTTTTGGTTCAGTTACGCGTTCGCGATGGCGCTATCGACGGGCCCTTTCGGCGATCCGTCGCTTCAGTGCAAGCTCTGCGCAACGTCGACCGTCGGCTATGGGTCGATAGCACGGCATACGCGGATGTCCGTTCTCAGGCCTGCCAGTAGATAGCAGGCCTGAGCGTTACCAGTGCGCCGCAGAAAATCGGGAGGGTGTACCGCCTGGAAATGGCGAGAGTGCCCGCCATTGGTGGTGAACCTCATATTGACCTGGCATCGGAACAGCCTCCAGTGCCACAAACACTCGCCATTCATGACTTCGAGGTTTCTTACTTCTCTCACCGGTGCCCAGCGCCGCCGATCGTGGCCCCTTGCGCCGCAAGTCCCTTCATAGGTGGCGCCGCACTGCGCCGCACGTGGCGCCGCAACCCGGTAGCGCCGAATCGCTCGCGATGGTGCGCGAACGGGTGGCGGCCTCACATGCCTTCTACGCGGCGCGCGCAAGCTCCCGCGAAGCGGGTGGAATTCGCGCCTAAGTGCTTGATCTTTCTTGTTGTTTGGCGGGCCCTGCAGTGAGCTCGAACACTGCGACCAACGGATTAAGAGTCCGCTGCTCTACCAACTGAGCTAAGAGCCCTGAAATGTTGCGCCGCTGCGCCGGAGGTTGTCCGTGTGGGTTGTGCGGGATTCGAACCTGCGACCAACGGATTAAAAGTCCGCTGCTCTACCGACTGAGCTAACAACCCTGGCCGAGCCCACGATTATAAGGTGGCCGGACGTCGGCCCGCGCTGCGGATCGACGCGGCGCATTGCATCAGCGCGCGCCGCGGCCACCATGCCGAAGGTCGCGGTCACCGCCGACGCTCGAGCCGTAGCCGTGGCAGTTGAGGCTGCCGTCGACGTCGCAGGCGTCGCTCGCGCGCGCGTCGGGCAGCACCACCGGCTCGCGCGAGAACACGCAGCGCACGCCGATGCGCGCCGCTGCGCGGCGCGCCGTGGCGCTTGCGCAGGCGCTGGCGCAGCGCAGCGAGCAGCGGGTCGTGGCGTGACGTCGGCCAGGTCGGCCGACCTCGACCGCGCTGCGGCCGCGCGCTTGCCGCCGGCCGCGCCGACGCTGACGAGCGGCACGCCGCGCGGCCAGCGCCCAGGCGGCGATCGCCGGCTTGGCGCGCACCTGGTCGCAGGCGTCGATCACGGCGTCGACCGCGCCCGGGCAGCAGCTGCGGCCAGTTGGCCGCGCTCGACGAACTCCTCGACCGCGATGCACCGCGCAGCCGGGATGGATGTCGGCGATGCGCGCCGCGCAGCGCCTCGACCTTGGCCATGCCGAGCGTGCTGCCGAGCGCCTGCACCTGGCGGTTGACGTTCGACTCCGGCGACGTGGTCGAGGTCGATCAGCGTCAGCGCGGCGACGCCGCTGCGCGCCAGCGCCTCGGCCGCCCACGAGCCGACGCCGCCGAGCGCCGACCACCGCGACGCGCGCGGCGCGGATGCGCCGGTAGGCCGGCGTCGCCGTAGAGCCGCCGCAGGCCGCCGAAGCGGCGCTCGAGGTCGGCCGTCGAGCGGGCGGTTCGGGTGCGTGGCGGCAGCATCGCCAGTGCTCCGAGCGCTCAGCCTGCGCACATCTGCCAGCGCAACGCCGGCACCGCCGCCAGCCGAGGATGCCCGCCAGCGCGACGAAGCTGCCGAGCGACAGGCGTCGACAGCCCCGACAGACCCTGGCCGATCGTGCAGCCGAGCGCGGTGACACCGCCCACGCCCATCAGCGCGGCACCGATCAGATGGTTGGCGGTGTCCTCGGCGTCGCGAAAGCCTTCCCAGCGGAAGTTGCGCGTCGCCAGCGCCACCGCGGCACTGACCGACCACGACGCCCACCGTACGCTGACGATGCCGAGCGTCAGCACCTTGCTGGCGTCGCTGAAGAAGATCAACCAGTCGATGCGTGTAGGCGAACGGCGAGACGAAGCTCAGCGACTCCATGCGCTGCGAGTTGGTGGCGAGAAAGCCTCCTGCAGCGTCAGCGGGATGTTCGGCCACATGGCCCAGAGCAGCCCGACACCCACCACACCGCCGACGACCACCGCGCCGATGCCGACACCGCCGAGCAGCACTTCGCCGCTGTCGGCCCTCGGGCTGCGCCAGCGCCCAGCACGCAGCAGGCCGCCGCCGACCAGCAGGCCCAGCAGCACCGCCAGCGTGCTGCGCGCGACGCCGCTGCCCTGCGCCAGCAACGACGGCAGGTCCTGCCCCGCCGGCACGCGTGGCGGCCACGCGGTCGACGGTGTGCGACGCGCCACACCGCGGTGAGCCCTTCAGCGTGGCGAACGCCGCCAGCGCCGAGCACGACGAACACGCACCAGCGATTTCAAATTGCCGCCGCCCACGCGCACCAGCGTCTTGCTGCCGCAGCCTGACGCCAGCACCATGCCGAAGCCGAACATCAAGCCGCCCGAGGCGTTGCTGAGCACAGACGACGCGCGGGCTCGCGTAGATCGTGTCGGCGGCTTGCACCCAGCCCAGCGCCACCATCGCGTTGAAGCCGAGCACGGCCACGCCCGCGGCCAGCGCCCACATGCGCATGCGCGACCAGTCGCCCATCGTCGACGATGTCGGACAGCGCGCCCATCGTGCAGAAATGCGTGCGCTGCGCGATGGCGCCGAACACCAGCGCCAGCGCAAACGCTGCCCACAGCACCTGCGTGGTCAGCGCCTGCACCTGCGCTTCGTTCAGCATCGCGGTGACCGCTTCGCGGGTTGGGACACGGCGCCCGTCAGAACTGGTTGGGCACGCCCACGGCCACCGGTCGGATCGCCGCGCTGGCGGCGCCCAGGTCGCGCGAGGGCAGCACCATCGCGCACGACGTCCACACCTTGTCCTTGGCCATCGCCGCCAGGTTGAGGTTCTCCAGGTGATGGATGCCGAACTGCGTGATCAGCGTGTGGTGGATCGCAAACGGCAGCCCCGGCAGCGTGCCGGCCGCGGGCGGCGCCTTGCCCTGCAGCATGCCGCCGGGCACCGCGTCGATGAACGGCGTGTCCAGACCCACCGCGACCACGCGCTTGGCGCCCAGCCAGTTGGCGGCGTCCACCGACAGACCCGGCGCCATCGCGTAGTAGCCGTTTTCTTCGGCCGGATCCTTCCAGCGGTCGCTCCAGCCGGTGTAGATCCACACCATGTCGCCCGGCAGCACGCCGCGTTGCTCGAGCCCTTGCGCCTTGAGCATGGCTTCGATGTTCGCGGCGGTGACGAGTTGCCCGTCGCTCAGCGCCTGGCCCTTGCCGACCAGCGCGCGCGCGTCGAGCAACACCGCGCTGGTGATCAGCGGCGGGATCTTGTCGATGCCCATCTTGAGCAGCGGTGAATCCGGCGTCGGCTTGACGTCTTTCTGCGTGTAGCCGCCGTAGTACTTGGCTTCGTCGGCTGGGAACGGGTCTTTCGGATCCCACGGCTTGCTGATGTAGGCGAAGTGCCCGAGCGCATCGATCTGCGTGCCTTGCTGGCCGGGCTCTGCGTTGGCCTGCATCACCTCGCTGTTGAAGGCGTGCGCCGAGAACGGCACGCCCGACGTGGCCTTGTACTGCGTGCCTGCGGGGCTCGCGAACGGCGACTTGGCATCGTGTTGCTGCGCACTGAACGAGGCCTCGTAGATCTGCGCGCGCGGCTGCGCCATGTGCCATGCGCACCGCGTCAGCGTGATCGGCCCCAGCGTGTTGGCCATGCCCCGCTCGTCGCCCGCGCCCCACGGCGGCGCCGGGCTGCGCTTGCCGGACTGAATGAGCACCGCCGGCTCGGCAGCGCCCAGCGGCCACGCACACGCCAAGCGACAACATGGCGGCAAGGAAACGCACGCTCGCGCGAGGCGAGCCCAACGGTCGGTTCATCAGCGGGCCTCAAGTGGTGGATGTTGCATCGCGTGCGGCCGCGTCGCGCAAGCCCAGCGGGTTGACGGACGCAGTCGCACGCGTGCAGCGCGCCAAGGAAGGCCGGCGACGCCAGGCATTGAAGCCTGGCGCCGGGCGCGCCCCGACACGCGGCGCGCTACTTTAGCGCCGCAAGGCGCTCGCGGCCGGCCTGCGCGGCCTCGGACTTCGGGTAGGTCTTGATCAGCTCGGCGATGGTGGCGCGTGCGCCCTTGGTGTCTTTGGTCTCGACCTGGCAGTTGGCCACCGCCAGCAGAGCCTCGGGCGCGCGCGGATGATCGGGCGCGTTGTTGACGATGGCGCGAAACGAGACGATCGCCTCCTTGTAGTCGCGCTTGCCGTACAGCGCGTTGCCCAGCCAGAAGCGCGCACTGTCGGCGTAGCCGCTGCCGGGATAGCGACGCAGGAAAGCCACCGAACGCCACCGCCGCCTTGTCGAAGTCGCCGTTGCGCAGAATCGCCAGCGCATCGTCGAACTGACGCTTTTCTTCGGGGTCGGCCATGAACTCGCTGGCCATCGACCGAGACCTTCATCGGCTCGAGCTTGCGGATGCGGTCGTCGACGCCCTGCGAGATGTCTTTCTGGCGGCGCTGCACATCGGCCAGGTCGCGCGTCAGCTGCTCGTCGGTGCCGCGCAGCCTGGCGATCTCGCCGCGCAGCGACTCGATCTGGCCGTTGAGCTCGAGCACGCTGCGCTTGAGCACCTGATCTGCTCGAGCAGCTGCGCGTTGTCTCTGGCAGTTCTCGGCGTCCTGGCGCGCATCTGGCTCTGTTCCATCTGCTGCACCTGTTGGCGCAGCTCGAGGATCGCCTTGCGCGCCTCGTCGTCGTCGAACAGCGCGGCGCGCGCCGGCAATGCCAGCAGCGTCAGCGCCGCCACGACAGCGGCCCACAGCGCGCAGTCGCCCGGCGTGACATCACCGGATCCTTCAGTTCAGCGCGGCGGTTCTTGGCCCAGGCGGCTTCGTCGTGGCCTGTCGCTGACCGGCCGCTCTTGCCGAAGCTCACCGCCTCCAGCTGAGCGTCCGGCGGCGCCCAGCAGCACCAGCGACCTTGACCACCGCCTCGGCGCGGCGCTGGCCGAGCGCGAGGTTGTACTCGCGGCCGCCGCGTTCGTCGGTGTGGCCCTCGACCACCATCTTCTGGTCTTGGTCGACGCTCAGCACCGCGCGCGTTAGCCCTCGATCAACGGGCGGAACTCGTCCTTCAGCACGTAGCTGTCGTAGTCGAAATAGACCACGCGGCCGCAGTGCCGGCGGCCGCAGGGTCGATCTTGCTGGCGTCGACGGTGCGTCACCGCCGACTGCGCCGAGCTGGCGCCGCGGTTGGCGCGCCGCGCCGCCGCGCCGCCGGGTCTGGCTGGGCTTGGCATCGACCACCGGGCGCCGCGTCGTCGAGCTTGACGCGACGAGCCGCAGCCGACGAGCCAGGCGCAGATCAGCGCGCGCAGCAGCATGCGAGGATTCGAAATGATGTTCATGGTGATCCTCCTTGCAGTGTGGTCGGGCCGTGGTTCACCGGCCGAAAGGTCCCCAGATCGGCTCGCGCACATCCACGCCCGACGACAGCAGCCGCGTGCGGATGCGTGCCGTCGAGCGTGGTGGTCATCAGCACGTCGCGCCCTTGCGCGCGCGTGGCGTAGATGATGAGCTTGCCGTTCGGCGCGAAGCTCGGGCTCGTCGTCGACGGTGTCGCTGACGGTGCGCACCGCGCCGCCGCCAGAGTCGAGCGTCGTGAGCCTGAACTCGTTGCCGTTGCGGTTGACGTAGGCCATGCGTGCGCCCGTCGGGGCTGATCGCGGGGCTGATGTTGTAGCTGCCGCTGAAGGTCACGCGCTCGGGGTTGCCGCCGCCGACGCGGCCACGCGGTAGATCTGCGGGCTGCCGCCGCGGTCGCTGACGAAGTAGATCTGCTTGCCGTCGGGCGAGAACACCGGCTCGGTGTCGATGGCGTTGCTTTGCGTGATGCGGCGCAGGTTGCCGCCGTTGCGGTCCGATCAGGTAGATCTGCGAGCCGCCGTCGCGCGACAGCGTGACGGCCAGCGTGCGCGCCGTCGGGCGACCACGCCGGCGCGCTGTTGCTGCCGCGGAAGTTGGCGATCGCGCGGCGCTCGCCGGTGGCGACGTCCTGCGCCCACACCACCGCCTTGCCGCTTTCGAACGACACGTAGGCCAGCGACTCTGCCGTCGGGCGACCAGGCCGGCGAGATGATCGGCTGGCGTGCTGTTGAGCGCGACCTGGCCGCCCTCGCCGTCGGCGTCGGTGACGCGCAGCGTGTAGCGGCTGGCCACCCGCGGTGACGTAGGCGATGCGCGTCGAGAACACACCCTTGTCGCCGGTCAGCTTTTCGTAGATCGCAGTCGGCGATGCGGTGCGCGGCCAGCCGCAGGTCGGCCGGCCGGCACGGCATGCGCCTGGCCGCCGAGGTCGGCGCCCTTGACCACGTCCCACAGCTTGTAGCGCACGTCGAAGCGGCCGTCGGCCAGGCGCGCCGCCGAGCCGGCCACCAGCGCATCGGCGCCGCGACCGCGCCACTCGGTGTAGTTGGGTCGCGAGGTCTCGTCGAAATCGCCGGCGCGAGTCGACGATGCGGAACACGCCCGCTGCGCTCGAGGTCGGCGCGCACGATGCCCGAGATCGACTGGCCGGACTTGTCTTCCTCGCGAAACTCGGTCACGCCCACCGGCAGCTGGGTGGCGCCGACGCCGGAGATCTCGACGCGGAACTGCGCGTGCACGACGCTGTGCAACGCCTCGGCGGCGAGAGCTCCAGCCAGCCATCGGCGGCGCGATGGACCCGGTTGCTGCGTCTCGGTGGGATCACCATGAAGTGTTGTGGGATTCGCTTCGGCAGCACTGGTTCCGCAACCCGCGGCCGCCTGCTGGTGCCCATTGTAGGCAGGTGCCGCACGGATAATCGTCAGTTGTCGTGTCAAACGGGTCGCAAGGCGATCTCGAAGGCCACGCCGTCAATGGCCACTGTATTGGTAGCGCATCTCCGCGTCGTTCCGTACTTTCGCAGCGGCGCGCCGCGGCATCGTGGCGGCGGGCTTGGCCTCGCTGGTGGCGGCAATCACAGAGCCGGCGCTGCCGGCACTGATGAAGCCCCTGCTGGACAAGGGCTTCACCGGCGCCGGCATCCCGCTGTGGCTGGTGCCGGTGGCCATCATCGGCTTGTTCACGCTGCGCGGCCTGGCTGGCTTCGTCGCGCAATACGCGCTCACCCGGGCGGCCAACCAGGTCGTCCCAGGTGCTGCGCATGCGCCTGTTCGATCACCTGCTGCGCGCCGAACCGGCGCTGTTCACCCGCCACTCCGCGCAGCAGCCTGACCAACATGCTGGTCTACGAGGTGCAAGGCGCGTCATCGCAACTCGTCGGTTCGGTGCTCACGCTGGTGCGCGACTCGTTGACGCTGGTGGCGTTGCTGGTCTACCTGCTGTACCTGAACTGGGCGCTCACGCTGTTCATCGGCTTGTTGTTCCCGGCCATTGGCCTGGTGATGCGCACCGCCGGCGCGCGTGCAGCGCCTCACCCGCGAGGGCCAGCGCGCCAACGACGAGCTCGCCTACGTGGTGGAGGAAAACGTGCTGGCCTGGCGCATCGTGCGCCTGCACGGCGCGGGCCCGTCGCAGGCCAAGCGCTTCGAGCGCCTGAGCAACGCGCTGCGCCGCTTGATGCTGAAGAGCGTGACGCGCCTCGGCCGCCATGACGCCGCTGACGCAGATCCTGGCCGCCTGCGCGATGTCGGCAGGTGATCGTGGTCGCGCTGTGCAGCAGCAAGCCAGGGCGGGCAGACGGTGGGCGACTTCGTGGCCTTCATCACCGCGATGCTGATGACGCTGCCACCGATTCGCCATCTGGCCGACGTGGATGGCACCGATCCTGCGCGGACTGACGTCGCTCGAGCGCAGCGTCTGATCTGGTCGAAGACGGGTCAGCGAGCGCGGCGGCGACGCACAGCGTGGCGCGCGCCACCGGGCCGTATCGAGGTCGACGCGTTGAGCGCTGTCGTCATGCCGCCGACCAGGCGCCGTGCGCTCGACGGTTTCTCGACTGACCATCGAGCCTGGCGAGATCGGTGGCGTTGGTGGGGTCCTCGGGGGCGGGCAAGTCGTCGCTTGTGAACCTGCTGCCGCGTTCATCGAGCCCACTGCGGGACGAGATCCGCCTCGACGGCGTGCCGCTGCGCGAGTGGAACGTCGACGCCGCTGCGCCGCCAGTTCGCGCTGGTCAGCCAGGACGTGGTGCTGTTCGACGACAGCGTGGCGGCCAACGTGGTGCTGGGCGCCGAGATCGACATCGCGCGCGTGCGCGAGGCGCTGCGCGGCGCCAACCTGCTCGATTTCGTCGAGTCGCTGCCGCAGGGCATCGACAGCGAAATCGGCCACAACGGCAGCCAGCTGTCGGGCGGCCAGCGCCAGCGGCTGGCGATCGCACCGCGCGATCTGACAGGACGCGCCGATCCTGATCCTCGACGAAGCCACCTCGGCGCTCGACAGCGAATCGGAGCGCGCGGTGCAGATCGCGCTCTGATGAGCTGATGCGCGATCGCACGACGCTGGTGATCGCGCACCGGCTGTCGACCATCGAGCACTGCCGACCGCGTGCGTGGCCATCGACGCCGGCCGCCTGGTCGAGCAAGGCACGCACGCCGAGCTGCTGCGCGCGCGGCGGCTCTGTACGCGCGGCTGCACGCACTGCAGTTCAGCGACCACCCTGAGGTGGCCAGCGGTGGAGAAGCACCGCGTGAACCCACCGGATCAGCTGCCGCGCTGGTGCCAGAACTGAGACAGGATCCTGCCGCAGCCGACCTGCGCGAAGTCGCATCCGATTGCGCAGGTGCAAGGAGAAGGCCGGCTTCGTGCCCAACGTCGTCTCTCGCGCTGGCGCATCGCCCGGCCGAGCTGCGCGCCTTCCTCGCCTACCACGACGCGCTGCTGCTCAAGGAAGGCGGGCACTTGAGCAGGGCGAGCGCGAGATGATCATCGTGCGCCACCTCGGGCGCCAACAACTGCCTGTACTGCGTGGTGGCGCACGGCGCGATCCTGCGCTGTATGGAAGAAGCCGCTGCTCGCCGATCAGATCGCGGTCAACCACCGCAAGGCCGACGTCACGCCGCGCCAGAAGGCGATGCTCGACTTCGCGCTCAAGGTGACTGCGCGTCGCACGAGATCGGCGACGTCGACTTCGAGGCTCTGCGCGCGCACTGGTTTGACGATGAAGACATCGGGCATCGCCGGCGATCAGCGCTTCTTCGGTCTGTCGAACCGCATCGGCCAACGTGATCAACATGCGCCCGAACGACGAGTTCTACCTGATGGGTCGCGTGCCGCCGCCGAAAGGATGGCGACCGCATGAGACCCTTGGCAGTCGACTCGTGCAATGACCGCGTCGCCAGTGGTCACCGGCGGCGCACAAGGCCTCGGCTGCGCCACCGCGATGCGCATGCTCGATTCTGGCGCCTCGGTGATCGTTGTGGGACATCGACAGCGCGCCGGCTGGAGCAAGGCGCGCGCGGAGCTGCTGCGCGGCAACGTGGCGTGCCGCCGTGGTCGAGCTGACCAGCGAAACCTCGGTGGCCGGCGCAGTGCAGGTCGACGCTCGAGCGCTACGAGCAGATCGACATCCTGGTCAACAACGCCGGCATCACCGGTGGCAACGGCACCACCTGGGAGCTCGAGCCCGCGATCTGGAAGCGCGTCGATCGAGGTCAACCTGATCGCGCCGTACCTGGTGAGCCGCGCGATCGTGCCGCACATGATCGCGCGGCGCTATGGTCGCATCGTCAACATCGCGTCGATCGCCGGCAAGGAAGGCAACGCCAACGCATCGCACTACAGCGCTCGAAGGCGGGCCTGATCGCGCTGACCAAGTCGCTCGGCAAGCGAGACTGGCGCAACGCGGCGTGCTGGTCAACTGCATCACCCCGGCGGCGGCCAAGACGGCGATGTTCGACACCATGACGCAGGCGCACATCGACTTCATGCTGTCGAAGATCCCGATGGGACGCTTCTGCTGGTCGAGGAGCTCGCCGCGATGGCATGCTGGCTGTCGTCGCAGGATTGTTCGTTCTCCACCGGCGCGGTGTTCGATATCTCGGGCGGACGCGCTACGACCTACTCGATGGCCAGGCGCCGCTGGCGTCAGCGTCCACCCGGTGCCGCCAAGGCCATCGCGCGGCGGCGATAGTCGCCGCGTGATCGTCCACAGCGACATCCCGGCCCGCCTCGATCGCCTGCCGTGGTCGCGCTGGCACTGGCGCGTCGTGATCGCGCTCGGTGTGGCCTGGATGCTCGACGGCCTCGAGGTCACGCATCGTCGGCTCCATCGGCAGCGTGCTCGGAGCGGCCCGACACGCTGGGCTCGAGCGCCGCGCAGATCGGCTGGGCCGGCTCGCTCTACGTCGGCGGCGCGGTGGTCGGCGCGCTGGTGTTCGGCCGGCTGGCCGACCGGCTCGGGCGCAAGCGCCTGTTCCTGCTCGACGCTGGCGGTCTACGCTGGCCGCGACGCTGGCGACCGCGTTCTCGCCCGACTTCGCCTGGCTTCGCGCTCGTGCCGCTTCGTCGACCGGGCTGGGCATCGGCGGCGAATACGCGGCCATCAACTCGGCAATCGACGAAGCTGATCCCGGCGCGCGTGCGCGGCCGCGTGAACCTCGCGATCAACGGCAGCTTCTGGGTCGGCGCGGCGCTCGGCGCGCTGATCTGAGCCTGGTGCTGCTCGATGCGCGCGTGCTCGGGCCGCAGCTGGGCTGGCGCGCCGGCTTTCTGCTCGGCGCGCTGCTGGCGGTGGCGATCCTGCTGGTGCGCGGCATGTGCCCGAGAGCCCGCGCTGGCTGCTGGCGCACGGCCGCGCCGACGAGGCCGAGCGCATCGTCGCGCAGATCGAAGCGAGGTGCGCGCGCGCAGCACGGCGCGCCGCTCGACGCGCGCCGCACGGCCACGGTGGCGTTCGAGCGCCGCGCCGCGCCCAGCGCTGGCGCGAGGTCGCGCACGTGCTGTCGCGCCGCTACCGCGCGCGCAGCGTGGTCGTGCTCGCGCTGATGGTTTCGCAGGCCTTCTTCTACAACGCGATCTTCTTCACCTACGCGCTGGTGCTGACGCGCTTCTACGGCGTGTCGATGCGCGCGCGTCGGCGCTGTACATCTTGCCGTTCGCGCGTCGGCAACGTGCTCGGGCCGCTGCTGCTCGGGCCGCTGTTCGATCGCGTCGGGCCGGCGCGTGATGATCGCCGCGACCTATGCGCTGTCGGGCGTGGCGCTGCTGCTCACCGGCATGGGCTTCGTGCATGGAGCTGCTCGACGCGACCACGCAGACGCTGGCCTGGTCGGTGGTGTTCTTCTTCGCGTCGGCGGCGGCTAGTTCGGCCTACCTGACCGTCAGCGAAGTGTTCCCGCTCGAGATGCGCGCGCTCGCGATCTCCGATTTTCTACGCGGTCGGCACCGGCGTCGGGGCTTCGCAGCGCCAGCGCTGTTCGGCGCCCTGATCGAGACGCGGAGCCGCGGCAGCGTGTTCATCGGCTACGCCATCGGCGCCGCGCTGGTGCTAGCGGCGGCGCTGATCGCGTGGCGCTGGGCGGTGGACGCCGAGCGCAAGCCGCCGGAGCAGGATCGCGCGCCGCCCTGGGCGCGCCCGGCGAAGACCGTGCTCGCTAGCGCCTCTCGGCGCGCAGCCGGGCTTCACAGCCAGAGGATCTTCTTGCGGTAGTCGAGGTCGGTCAGCAGCGGCGCCGCCGGTCCTGTGTGGAACACCGCGCCGCGCTCCAGCGCGAACACCCGATCGGCCAGCGCCAGCACGAGATCGAGATTGTGCTCGACGATCACGATCGAGACCTGGCCGCGCAGCTGATCGAACACCGTGAACAGCTCCTGCACCACGGTCGGCGCCAGGCCCTCGAACGGCTCGTCCAGCAGCAGCAGCTTGACGTTGCCCGACAGCGCACGCGCCACCGCGACCATCTGCTGCTCGCCGCCTGACAGATAGTCGGCCGCGACGTGCCGGCGCTCCTTCAGGCGCGGGAAGTAGTCGAAGATCTGCTCCTCGCTCCACGCCACGCCGTGGCTGCCGTCGGTCTGGCGCGCGCAGCCGGCCGAGCGCGAGGTTTTCCGCCACCGTCATGCCGGCGAACAGGCCGCGGCCCTGCGGCACATAGCCGATGCCCAGCCGCGCGATGTCCGGCAGCCGGCAGGCCGGCGATGTCGCGCCCTTCGATATTCGATCGCGCCCGAAGCCGGCGGCAGCAAGCCCGCACAGCGTCTTCAGCAGCGTCGACTTGCCGGCGCCGTTGCGACCGAGCAGCGCAACGATCTCGCCTTCGCGCACGTCGAGCGTCGCGTCGTTGAGGATGTGGCTCTTGCCGTAGAACGCGTTGACGCGCTCGAAGCGCAGCACCGTGCGCGCGTCGCGCTCGCGTCTGCCGCCACGCGGCCGGTGACCGGTGGCGTGCCGCTGCCGGTGTAGACCTGCTGCACGCGACGGTCGCGCGCACCTCGTCCGGGCGTGCCGGTCATCAGCACCTCGCCCTGGTTCATCACCGTCACGCGCTGCGAGAAGCCGAGCACGCGGTCGATGTCGTGCTCGACGATCAGCACCGGAATGTTGCGCGGCGATCGTTCTTCACCAGGCTCGAGACGCGCTCGCGCTCGGCGGCCGCCAGGCCGGCGAGCGGCTCGTCCAGCAGCAGCACCTGCGGCTTGGAGCCGAGCGCGATGCCGAGGTCGACCAGCCGCTGCCCGCCGTAGGACAGTTCGCCGCCGCTCGATCGTCTTCGATGCCTTCGAGGCCGAGGAAGCTGCATCAGCTCGGCGGTCTCGGCATGGATCTCGCGGGTAGCTGTCGATGTCGCGCCAGGCGTTGAAGCGCGCCGGCGTGCCGCGCCTGCAGCGACAGGCGCAGGTTCTCGTAGATCGTCAGGCCCTTGAACAGGTTGGTGATCTGGAACGAGCGCGCGAGGCCCTGCTGGCAGATCTGATGCGGCGGCAAGCGCGTGGATCGCGCTGCCGTGCAGCGCAACGCTGCCGCTGCGTCGGGCGCGAACAGGCCCGAGACGAGGTTGAACAGTGGTGGTCTTGCCGGCGCCGTTGGGGCCGATCAGCGCGTGGATCTGGCCGGCGCCGACCGCGAGGCGTCGCGCTGGCTGACGGCGCGGATGCCGCCGAAGTGCTTGTCGAGACGCCGTCGACCTCGAGCACCGCGCCCGTGGCGCGCCTGCGGGCGCAGGAAGCCGGCAGCGGCAGGCCCTCGTGGATCTTGCGCCGGCTCATCGCCGCGCCTTCTTCCGGCAGGTGGCCGCCAGCGGCGCTGCAACGTGTCCCAGATGCCGACCAGACCCGCTCGGGCGAGAAGAGCACGAAGCCGACGAAGATCAAGGCCGAACCACAGCAGCCAGTTGTCGGTCCAGATCGAGAACAACTCGCGAAACAGCATGAAGAACAGCGCGCCGAGCGCCGGCCCGAGAATGCTGCGCATGCCGCCGATCACCACCATCGCCAGCAGCTCGCCCGAAGAACGGCGACCGTCGTCGACTCCGCAGCCGACCAGATAGGTGCTGGAACACCGAGCAGCGCGCCGGCCAGACCCGGTGACGACGGCCGACAGCACGAACGCGGCGAGCTTGTAGCGGTCGGTGTCGTAGCCCTGGAAGCGTGGCGCGCTGCTCGTTCTCGCGGATCGCCATGCAGCACGTGGCCGAACGGCGAGCGCACCACGCGCAGCAGCACGTAACAACACCGCAAACGCCGACCGCCGCGACGACGACGTAGTAGGTGAGCGCGGTCGTTCAAGATCGATCGCAGGCCGAGCCTGCCGCGCTGCGATGCCGCCGAGGCCGCCTTCGCCGCCGGTGAGCGCCGTCCAGCGGAACGCGATCGCGTAGCGTCAGCGCGCACAGCGCCAGCGTCAGCAGCGAGAAGTAGACGCCGCGCCGGCGCAGGATCAGAAAGCCCGACGACCAGCGCCAGCGCCGCGGTGAAGGCGATCGCAGAACAGCAGCGGCAGCACGATCTGGCCGTTGAACCAGTGCAGCTGCGCCAGCGCCGCGCGCATAGCCGCCGATGCCGAACCACGCGCTGTGGCCGAACGAGACCAGGCCGGTGTAGCCGACCAGCACGTTGAGGCCCATCGCCGGCCATCGCGAGGATCACCACCACCGTGGCGGTGTCGAGCGTCAGCCCGAGCGCCCGCAACCAGATCGGCAGCACGATCAGCGCCAGCGCGCCGATCCACAGCGGCCGGTGCTTGTGGCTCGACGAAATCGATGCTCATTCGAAGCGTCTCGATGCGCTCGCCGAGCAGGCCGCGCGGGCGGAACATCAGCACGAGGAACATCAGCACGTACATTGACGCCTCGCCGGCCGCGGGCGCGAAATGGATCGTGATGCCGCGCACCACGCCCACCAGCAGAGCGGCCAGCACCACGCCCCAGAAGCTGCCCAGGCCGCCGATCACGACGACGACGAACGCAACCGGTCATGATCTCGGTGCCCATCGCCGGATGCACGATGGTGATCGGGCCGAACAACGCGCCGCCCAACGCCGCGGTGGCGACACCGAGCACGACGATCGCCGTCATGTACGGCTGCCAGCCGGATGCCCAGCACGGCCACCATGTCGGGCCGCTGCACGCCGGCCCGCACGACGCGGCCGAACGCGGTCTTGTGCAGCAGCAGCCACAGCGCGCTCATCACGACAAACACCACGGCGAGCAGCAGCAGCCGATAGCGCGAGAACAGGAATTCGCCGACCATGACGTTGCCCTTGAACTCCGGCGGCATCGTCGACGGCAGCGGCGCTGCGCCCCAGATCATGCGAATCGCCTGCTCGGCCACCAGCGCGAGGCTGAACGTGACCAGCAGGCTCAGGATCGGATCGGCGGTGTAGAAGCGCCGCAGCATGAAGCGCTCGAACGCAGATGCCGAGCAGGCCGACGAGCAGCCGGCGAAATCGATGACCGCGGCGCCGAAGCCCAGGCGGCTGCCCATCTCGAGCGAGAGCGTAGGCGCCGAGCGCATAGAACGCGCCGTGCGCGAGGTTGACCACGCCGCCGACGCTGAAGATCAGCGACAGCCCGAGCGCGAGCAGCAGGTAGTAGCCGCCGAGCACGAGGCCGTTGACCACCTGCTCGAGCAGAAAGACGATCTGCATCAAGTTGACGCGGCAGTCGACCGCAGCCACGCGGACACCGCGGATCCGGCTCGCCGGTTCGCTGGTGTCGCGCCCTGGGGCGGTGCCGCAGGCGCTTCGAGGATCACATCTTGCAGGCGTGTCGTCTCTTCGTCGGCGCGAGCAATTCGAGCGGCTGGTTCGGTGCCGGCACCGCGTCGCCAAACTTCAGGAAGTCCCACTTGTCCTTGGCCTGGCCCTTGAACTTGACGGTGAACGGATAGGCCTCCTGCATCAGCTGATGGTCCCACGAGCGGAAGTAGGCCTGGCGCGCTTTCAAGATGTCGAACTTCGCCTCCGATCTCGAAGTACGCGATCAGCTTGTCGGTGTCGGTGGACTTGGTCTCGCTCATCGCCTGCGCCATCATCTTCAGCGACACGTACTCGATCCAGGCGTGGTTCTCGGGCGGCTTGCCGTGCTTCTTCATGAACGCGGCGACGAACGCCTTCGACCCCGGCGTGTTGCAGCTCGTGGTGCCACACGGTCGGCCACAGTGCCGCTCAGGTTGCCGTCGCCCTGCCGCCCAGGCGTCGGCGGTGTTGAGGTTGAAGCCGGCCACCGTGTAGGGCAAGCCGAACTCGGCGTACTGCTTGACGAAGTTGGTGACCTGGTTGCCGGCCAGGTTGGTGGCACACCAGGTCGGGCTTCGCCTGCCGGATCTTCAGCAGATAGGGGCTGAAGTCGGTGACGTCGGTGGCCACCAGCTCGTCGCCGATCTGCTCGCCGCCGTTGGCGGCGAAGAAACTTCTTGGCAGCGCTCGACAGATCGTGGCCCGAACAGATAGTCGGCGGTCAGGCTGAAGATCCTCTTGCCCTTGACCATGCCCCTCGCGCACCAGCGCCTGGCCGACCGCGCGTTGACCATCACGGTGACCGGGATGTCGACGTGGAACGTGTAGCGGTTGCAATCCTTGCCGCGCAGCGCGTCGGAGCGCGCGCCGATGCTGCATGAACAGCTTCTTGTTGCGCGCCGCCACCTGCGATGATGGTGAGCGCCGACGCCGGAGTTGATCTCGCCCATCAGCACCGCCACGTTGTCGCGCTCGATCATGCGCTGCGCCTTGGTCGACGCCGACCTGCCGGATTGACCGAGTCCTCCGCTCATCACGTCGAGCTGCCGGCCCATCACGCCGCCGGCGCCTGTTGATCTCCTCGGTCGGCCATCCTGATGCCCATCACGGCGTATTCGCCGAGCGCGCCGAGGAAACCGGTGAGCGGCGTCAGGTGGCCGATCTTGATCTTGTCGGCTTGCGCGTGCAGCAATGTCGGCGCGCCGAGCGCCGACAGGCCGGTGATCGCAGCGCCTGTTTTCAGCACGCGGCGGCGGCTCGGCGGTCTTGTGGGCTGTGCATGGCTCGTTATCTCCTCTTCGTCGCGACCTCGACAGTGCTCGCAACTGGCTGGTGCAAAGGCATGCTACGGCGGCCCCTGGCACGCGAAAACTACCGAATTCCTTCTGCCGCTATAAGCCCGCGCGATAGCGCGCGTTCGGAAATCGGTAGTTCCACGCAGGCGCCACAGTTCATCAGACTCGCCCTCAATCACCGCCGCGCACCGCCATGAACGCCTCTGCCCGCAAGCCGCCCGAACCATATCGTTCGCCACGTCGCTGATATCGACTGGCAAGAGTTCCCCAGGCCACTTCGGTGGCGCGTTGTCCAAGGCGCTGGGTGCGGCCCGAGACCTGCGGCTCGCGGCGCATCGACTTTCGCATCTCGTGCTACCAGCCGATGGCCCATGTGGCCGAGCATGTGCACCGCGTGCAGGAGCAGGTCCACCACGTGCTCGACGGCGAGGGCCTGCTCACGCTCGATGCGCGCCGCGTGCGTCTGCGCAAGGATCGAGTACGTGTTCGTGCCGCCTGGCGTGCGCACAGCTTCACCAACAACGGCACCGTGCCGCTGGTATTTCTTGTCGTGACCTCGCCAGTCGAGGACGACGAGACGCCGCTGTGATGCCGCGCCACCGCATTGGCCCACGATGAGCAACCCTCGCTGACGCTGCCTGACGCCCGGCTGCTGATCGGCGGCCGCTGGGTCGAGGGTGCGAGCCGCCGCAGCGCGCTCGACAAGTACCGGCTGCAACCCTGCACGACGATCCACCTGCCCTCGCGCCAACAGGGTGCGCGAGGCGGTCGCAACAGCCGATGCGGAATTTCGCGCCTGCGTGCTGACGCCGCACGAGCGTGGCGCCATCTCGATCGCGCCGCCGCGCTGCTGGAGCAGCGCAGCGAAGAACTCGTGCGCGTGCTGCAGATCGAGGTCGGATTTCCAGCCAGCGATGGTCTGAGCTGAGGTGCGCCGTTGCGTGCAGACCTTTCGCCTGTCCGCCGAGGAGGCGCGCAACTTGCGCGGCGACATGGTGCCGCTGGAAGGCGCGCCGCAGCAGACCGGTCGTCTGGGTTTCACGCTGCGGGTGCCGTTGGGCGTGGTGTGCGCGATCACGCCGTTCAACGCGCCGTTGAACACGGTGGCGCACAAAGTGGCACCGGCGCTGGCCGCCGGCAACGCGGTGGTGCTCAAGCCCTCGACGACACACGCCGACGGCCGCCTGCATGATGGCCGAGGCCTTGCTTGCCGCAGGCTTGCCGCCGCGCTTGCTCAGCGTGATCCACGGCGGCGCCGAGATCGCCGGCTGGCTACTCGACGAGCCGTTGCTTCGCTTCTTCGCGTTCACCGGCAGCACCGAGGTCGGCGCGCCGAGATCCAGCGCTCGCGCCGGGCTGCGCCGCAACACAAATGGAGCTGGGCAGCATCGTGCTTCACGCATCGTCGCCGACGACGCGGACCTCGAACGCGCGCTGCGCCAAGATCGTCGGTGCCGCGTATCGCAAGGCCGGCCAGGTCTGCATCGTCGATCCAACTGCTGCTGGTGCAACGCAGTGTGTTGGCCGCCGTGCAACGGCGCCTGATCGAAATGGTGGCGCGCGCTACCCTACGGCGACCCGCTGGATGCGAAGACCGTCGTCGGCCCGGTCGTCAGCGAGGCCGAAGCCCGCCGCATCGAACAATGGATCATCGATGCAGTGGCGCGGGGCGCGCAGCGTGTGGTCGGCGGCGCGCGGGTGGGGCGCCGTGATACCCGCCGACGTTGTTGACCGGCGTCGACGGCAGCATGAGCATCGGCTGCCAGGGAGGTGCGTCTCGGTCCGGTGATGGCGCTGCTGCCATACGACACGCTCGACGAAGCGATCGCGCAGCGTCAACGCCACCCCGTTCGGGCTGGCCACGGGCTATTCAACCAACCGCTCAACGATCGCGCTGCGCTGCGCGCCAGCTGCAAGTCGGCTGGCGTGCACATCAACGAGACTCGAGCTCGCGTGTCGACGTGATGCCCTATGGCGGCAGCAAGGACAGCGGTGTTCGGCCGGGAAGGCCCGCACCACGCGGTGCGCGAAATGAGCGAAGAACGAAATGGTGACGTTGTTGGCATGATCACTGGGAGCGACCACATTGCGAAGGCGGACCCCATGCCGTTGATGAAAGGGGGCGAGCTGATTGCGCAGACTCTGGTGCAGGAGCAGCGTGCCGTACGTGTTCGGCATCTGCGGCCACGGCAACGTCGGCATCCTCGACGCGCTGTACGACGCGCGCGACAAGCTCAAGCTTGATTTCGCCGCGCCACGAGCAGGTGCGCGGACACATGGCCGATGCGTACTTCGCGTCAAGCATCGGCCGGTGGCCACCCTCACCTCGACCGGGCCGGGCTCGGCCAACCTCGTGATGTCGCTGGCCACCGCGCTGTCGGACTCGTCGGCGCTTCATGGCGATCACCGCCAACGTGCCGACCTCGCAGCACAACCGCAGCGCCGTTCCAGGAGCTGCTACAAGCACAACCAGGCCGATTTCGCGCAGCGTGCTGCGCCCCGTGGTCAAGCGCGCGTTCCAGCCGACGCCGCGTCGACATGCTGCCGCTGGCGCTTGCGCCAGGCGCTGACACCATGGTCACCGGCCGTCCGGGCCCGGTGAACCTCGACATCCCGTACAACGTGTTCCAGGAGGAGGCCGACGTCGAGCTGCCGCCGCCCTCACACGCTCGGCGCGTGCGCATCGCCCGGGCGCGAGCGACGCCGACGTGGCGGCCGCGCTCGACCTGCTGTGCCGCTGCGCACAAGCCCGGTGCTCTTCATCGGCCACGGCGCCACGCTGTCGGAGGCCGGCCCGGAGACTCACCGCGCTCGCGCACCGGCTCGGCATTCCCGTGATCACCTCGCCCAACGGCATGGGCTGCATCGCAGGCGACGATCCGCTGGCTTTGGGCTTCATCGGCCGCAACGGCGCCTATCCCGCCAACCAGGCGGGCCGCTTCGCCGACCTGGTGATCACGCTGGGCACGCGCTTCGACGACCGCAGCTCGTCGAGCTGGCACGCGGGCTATTCGTGGAATTTTCCGAAGACGCGAGCTGCTGCACGTCGACATCGACCCGCAGGAGCTCGGCCGCAACTACCCGCCGACGCTGGGCATCATCGCCGACGCCAAGACCTTCGCGCAGCAGCTGCTGCAGGCGACTGCCCGCGCGGCCGCAGATCGCGGCGCCGCGCTACGCCGCGTGGGCTGAGGAGGTGCGCGGTTGGCAGAGCCAATGGGAGTCTTTCGTGCGCCCGCACTTTGGCGACTCCACCAGTCCGTTGCGCCCCGAGTTCGTGGTCGGCACGTTGCAGAAGCTGTTGCCGGACGACGTGATCCTCGCGCTCGATTCCGGCGTGCACCACAACTGGTTCATGCAGTTCTGGCAGGCCAGGCGGCCGCAGAGCATGCTCAACAGCTGGGGCTACTCGAGCATGGGCTTCGGCGTCTGCGGCATCCTCGGCGCGCAGCTCGCCGCGCCCGACCGGCCCTGCGTCGCGGTGGTCGGCGATGGTGGCTTCACGATGGCGCCGCACGTGCTGTGCACCGCGGTCGAATACGAGCTGCCGGTGGTCTGGGTGATCTGGAACAACTTCGCCTGGGCCGCGATCCGCGACTTGCAGTACGGCTTGTTCGACGGCCGCGAGATCGGCACCGCGTTCTACAAGGGCGGCAGCGGCGAACGCTACAACCCCGACTTCGCGGCCTGGGCGCGCGCCTGCGGCGCCGACGGCATGACCGTGACGCGATCGCAAGACCTCGGCGCGCGCGGTCGAGCTGGCGCTGAAGAACCGCCGCCCCTGCGTGATCGACGTGCACGTCGACGCCGAAGTGCGGCCGCCCTCGACCGGCACCTGGCAACTACCGCCGATTCCGTACAAGGAGCCGAACTACGGCAAGCCGCACGTGGCTTGATGCGACTGGCAAGGAATCTGCATGGCTGAACGTCCTCTCGCCCTGGTGTTCGGTGGCTCGCGCGGCATCGGCGCTGCCTGCGTCGATGCGCTGCTGCGCGATGGCTTCGACGTCGCCTACACAGCGACCACCGCGACGCAGCCGCTGGCCGCGCGCGGCGGCGGACGTGCGGCCGGTTACGCTGCCGACGTGCGCGACGCCGGCGCCGTGGCCGTCGCGTTCAACAACGCGGCACGCGACTTCGCAACGCCGGTGCGCGTGGTGGTCGCCAACGCCGGCATCAACGTGCCGCCCGGGCCGCTGGCGCAGTTCAGCGACGAGAGTTTCCGACAGCTCGTGGAGGTCAACATCGTCGGCGCGTTCAACGTCCTGCGCGAAGCCGCCCGGCAGGTGGCCGACGGCGGCGCGATCGTCGCGCTGACCACGTCGATGGTCCGCTCATGCCGTGCCCGGCGGCGGCCCCTACACCGCGAGCAAGGCGGCGGTCGAGGGCCTGGTGCGCTCGCTGGCCAAGGAACTGGCGGCGCGCAAGGTGCGCGTCAATGCGGTGGCGCCCGGCCCGGTCGACACCGAGCCTGTTTCGCGCCGGCAAGACCGACGAAGGCCAAGGCACGCTCGGCCGCGATGAGCCCGTTCAACCGCATCGGCACACCGGCCGAAGTGGCCGATCGTCGTGGCCTTCCTGGCTTCGCCGCGCGCGTCGTGGGTGCACGGCCAGGTCGTGCAGCCCAACGGCGGGATGGTCTAACCACACGATGACCCGACGAGGCCTTCGACGTCATCGTCGTCGGCGGCGGTGGCGCCGGGCTGGCCGCGGCGATCGAAGCCGCCGAGGCCGGCGCGCGCGTGCTGCTGCTGGAGAAGAACGATCGGCTCGGCGGCTCGACCGCCTGGTCGATCGGCTCAGTGACCGCGACGCAGACCGCGCACCAGCGCAGACGCGGCATCGTCGACACGCCCGCTGGCTCATTGGACCGACATGCCGGGCTTCGCCGGCGACCTGCAGCCGCGCGACAACGACGCGCTGCGCCGCATCCTGTGCGACGCGATGCCCGCAGACGTTTCAGTGGCTGCTCGACAGCGGGGTTTGTTTCTACGGCCCGATGCCCGAGCCGCCGCACCGCCAGCCGCGCATGCACAACGTGCTGCCCAACTCGCGGGCCTTCATCTATCACCTCGAACGACGCGCGCGCAAGGCCGGTGTCGAGATCCGGCTCGGCGCACGCGTGGCGGCGCTCGACGTCAACGAGGCGGGCCGCGTGTGCGGCGTGGCGGTCGGCAGCGGCGAGCAGCGCACCCACTGCAGGGCGACCGGCGACGTGGTGCTCGCGGCGGGCGACTTCACCAACGACCCGGTGCTGAAGGCCCGCTTCATGGGCGACCAGGAGGCCAAGGTCGACGGCGTCAATCCGACGGCCACCGGCGACGGCCAGCGCCTGGCCGAAGCGCTGGGCGCGCAGATCGTCAACGGCGACATCGCGCTCGGCCCGGAACTGCGCTTCATCGCACCCGCAACGCAGAGCTTCGTGCGCAGGCTGCCGCCGTGGCGGCCGCTCGCGCTGGCCATGCAGTGGTCGCTCGAGCACGTGCCAACGGCGCTGTTGCGGCCTTTCGTGATGAAGTTCCTGACCACCATGCTGGCGCCGGCACCGGCGCTGTTCGACGACGGTGCGCGCCTGGTCAACCGACGCGGCGAACGTTTCGGCGATGAACGCGCTCAGCCCGCTTGGCGGCTGCCCGGACCAGCCCGACAAGGTGGGTTGGATCGTGATCGACAGCCGCATCGCGCGGCGCTACCGGGCGTGGCCACACTTCATCTCGACGGCGCCCGGCGTCGCCTACGCCTACCTGGATGACTACCGGCGCAATCGAGCAGACGTCTTCACCGCGGCGGACTCCGTGCCCGCACTGGCCGCTCGGCTTGGGCATGGCATCCGATTCATTGCAGCGGGCCTGCGCCGCGCTCGACGGCGCCCGGCCTGCGCTGAGTCGAGCCGCCGTTCATCGCCTCGGGCCGCTGCGCGTCGGTGTTCGTGCACGCCGAGGGCGGCCTGCGGGTCGATGAGCAACACCGCGTGATCGGCGCGCAGAGGGCGCCGATCGACGGCTTGCGCGCGGCCGGCTCCACCGGACAGGGTGGGCTGCTGCTCAAAGGCCACGGCCATCACCTGGCCTGGGCCTTCGCCTCGGGGCGACGGGCCGGGCGCTTTGCCGCCGAGGCGGCGCGCGGCCGTCCGGCGAGCGCATGACGCAAGCTTCAGGACAGCGCGGCCTCCTGCGCGCGTCTCAGGTTCGCCTTCGCCCGCCGCGGGCACCAGCGTGACACCCTGCCAGTCGCCGGCAGTTCACCCGCTCGCGCACGACCCGCTTGAGCTCGTCGCGCACGACCGCTGCACACGGCGACAGCATCTGCGGCGGCAGCGCGTAGAGGTAGTTCGTGCGCGTCATCGCCACACCGGCGATGCGTAGGCAGCGCCAGTTCTCGGGCGTGTTGCCCAGCGCGTGAATGGCGGCCATCGGCTTGATCGTCGCGCCCAGGCCCCTCGCCGACACAGTGCATCAGCAACGGCAGCGAGTCGATCTCGGCCACCGGATCGATCGAGACATTGGCGCGCTCGAATTCCAGCGAGATGCGCCGCCGCAAGCCATGCCCGGGCTGGGCAGAATCAGCGGCAACGCGGCCGACCTCACGCAGCGTGAGCGAGTTGCGCTCTGCACGGCACCAGCGCACTGTCGACCGGCACGATGACGAACAGTTCCTCCTCGAGCAACGGCTCGACGCTCAACTCGGCGGCGGCCTTTTGGCTGAACAGCACCGCCAGGTCGAGCTGGCCAACTCGCGTCATGTGCTCGAGGTGGCCACTCAAGCCCTCCACGACGTTGAGCCGCACGCCCGGGTATTTGCAACGTAGATGCTGCAGCAGCGGAATGCCGAGCTGGCACACCGTCGTTGGCGCCAGGCCGAGCGTGACGCGGCCGCTCAGCGCCGCAGTTTCGTGGCGCGCCACCGACACCGCCTGGTCGAGCTGGCGCAGCATGAATTTGGCGTGGTGGTACAGCGCTTCGCCGTTGTCGGTGGGCACCACGCCACGCGATGACCGCACCAGCAGCGGTTTGCCGACCTCACCTTCGAGGCGCGCCATTTGCTGGCTCAGCGCCGGTTGGGCAATGAACAGTTGGCGCGACGCCTTGGCCAGACTGCCGCTTTCAACGATCTGCACGAAATAGCGCAGCTGTCGCATGTCCATCGGAGCGGCCTCGCTCGACTTGGCTATAAGCTGCCCTTACATGCACGAAGCCTCGCGATACAACCATTCGTGATTGCCCGATCGCAGGCGCCGCGCCTGCCGCGCGCGGTTACATCAAGCACGATGTCGTACTGCTCCGGATTCATCGCGCTCTCGGCCGACAGCGAGATCGGCTTGCCGACGAACTCGCTCAGACCCGGCCAGGTGCGCGCTCTCTTCGTCGAGCAGCATCTCCACCACCGCCGGCGCTGGCGATGACGCGAAACTCCTTGGGGTTGAACTGCCGCGCCTCGCGCAGGATCTCGCGCAGGATGTCGTAGCAGCACGCTGCGCGCGGTCTTCACCTGGCCGCGGCCCTCGCAGGTGGGGCACGGCTCGCACAGCACGTGCGCCAGCGACTCGCGCGTGCGCTTGCGCGTCATCTCCACCAGGCCGAGCTGCGTGAAGCCGCTCACCGTGGTCTTGGTGCGGTCGCGCGCGAGCTGCTTGCGAACTCCGCCAGCACGGCGCTGCGGTGCTCCTCGCGCGTCATGTCGATGAAGTCGACGATGATGATGCCGCCCAGGTTGCGCAGGCGCAGCTGGCGCGCCGATGGCCAGCGCCGCCTCGAGGTTGGTCTTGAAGATGGTGTCGTCGAAGTTGCGCGCGCCGACGAAGCCGCCGGTGTTGACGTCGATCGTGGTCAGCGCCTCGGTCTGGTCGATGATCAGGTAGCCGCCCGACTTCAGATCGACGCGCGCGCGCCAGCGCCCGCACGATGTCTCTCCTCGATGTTGAAGAGGTCGAAGATCGGCCGCTCGCCGCGGTAGTGTTCGAGCTTGCTCACCGCGCCGGGCGAGTACACGCGCGCCGAACGCCTGCAGCGCATCGAACTGCAGCTGCGAGTCGATGCGGACGGTTTGCGTGGCGTCGTTGGTCAGGTCGCGCAGCACCCGCTCGGCGAGGTTGAGGTCCTGGTGCAGCAGCGTGCCGGCGGCGCGGCTGCGCCAGCCGCGCTCGCGGATCGTGCGCCCAGGCCTTGCGCAGGTAGGCGATGTCGTCGGCCAGTTCGGTGTCGCTGGCATCCTCGGCGTTGGTGCGCAGGATGAAGCCGCCGCCGCCGTCGCCCACCAGCGCCTGCATGCGCGCGCGCAACTGCTCGCGCGCCTCGGGCGAGCCGATCTTCTGCGAGATGCCGATGTGCGTGTCCTGCGGCAGGAACACCAGCATGCGCCCGGCGATGCGAGATCTGCGTCGACAGCCGCGCGCCCTTGGTGCCGATCGGGTCCTTGATCACCTGCACCAGCAGCGTCTGGCCTTCGAACACCTGGCGCTCGATCGGCACCAGCGGCGCGCCGTCGATGCGCGCGCCGTTGCTGGTGTGCAGGTCGGCCACGTGCAGGAAGGCGGCGCGCTCCAGGCCGACGTCGACGAACGCGCTTTGCATGCCCGGCAGCACGCGCGCGACCTTGCCCAGGTAGACGTTGCCGACCAGCCCGCGCTCGAGCGCGCGCTCGATGTGCAGCTCCTGCACGGCGCCGTTCTCGACGATGGCCACGCGCGTTTCCTGCGGCGACCAGTTGATCAGGATGTCGTGGGTGGCCATGGGTGCGGAGTCTATGGGTGAGGCAGGACATGAGCCAGCACCGCGCTGGCGGTGTTCGCCGAACCGGCCGGGCATGGAGGCCCGGCCGTGGGGAACGCGAGCGAGGAGGGTCAGTCAGCGCTCAACTCAGCGCGGTCGGCACGCCCGTGCGCTGCAACAGCTGCGCCGTTTCGAACAAGCGGCAGGCCCATGATGCCCGAGTGGCTGCCATCGATGCGCTCGATCCAGCCCGCCAGCGCGCTCTGGATCGCGTAGGCGCCGGCCTTGCTGAACGGCTCGCCGCCGGCGACGTAGGCAGCGATGACCGCACGCGACAACGGCGCGAAGCGCACGTGCGACACGTTCAACGCCGCGCGCGTGCGCGTGCTCCGGCTGCGACGCGCCACGCCGCTGATCACGCGGTGCGTGCGGCCTGACAGGCGGGTCAGCATCGCGCGTGCCTGGGCATCGTCGGCCGGCTTGCCGAGGATCGCGCGACCAATCGCCACCGTGGTGTCGGCCGCCAGGATCGGCGCCTGCGGCAGGCCGCGACGCCGCAGCCGCGCGCGCGCCGCAGTCAGCTTGGCGCGCAGTGACGCGCCGCACATAGGCCTCCGGCGTCTCACCCGGCGCTCACAGCTCCAGCGCCTCGGCGTCCTCGCTGTCGTCGGGCAACAGCAGCTCGAAGCGCACGCCGATCTGCTGCAGCAGTTGCCGTCGCCGCGGGCTCTGCGATGCGAGGTAGACGAACGCGCTGGATGCCATGGTGAATGCGCCGTGACGAATGCGCGTGACGCATTGTGCAGGCACCGGCGCACCCTCGAACGAGGTGCCGACGACGCATCACGCGGCGTGAACCTGATCCTCGCTGGTCTGCAACCCACTGCGACACGATGGCCCCACACAGCGCGTCATGCCAGGCCGCGCTCACAAGACAGCCCGCCTCTTCCAACTGCTCAGGAGCTGACCATGCATCGCACCCTCGCCCACATCCGCGCGCCTCGATGGCCCTCGGCGTTCTCGTCATCGGCTATGGCGTCATGCCGCAAGCGCAAGCCGCCGACCAGACGCCCTGCAGCGCGTCGCGATGGCCTGCACGCACGCGACCGAAGGTTCCGGCTGCCAGCACGCCACGCACGCCGCGACGCGCCATGCCGCACCGCAACGCGCCAGCACCGAGTCCGCCGCCGCCAAGGTTCCACGCACGTCGTGCGCAAGCATGTGCGCCCGTGTTGCCGCTCATCGGCGACGGCAGCCGCTTCCGTCTACGACAGCTGCGGTTGCTCGAACGACTGATCGCGCCGACGCGTCGTCGCGCCGTCACGGCGCGGCGCCGCATCGAGATTCAAGCGCGGTGATAGGGATGACCGGCCGTCAGTGACCAGGCGCGGTACAGCGCCTCGGCCAGCAGCACGCGCGCCAGCGCGTGCGGCAGCGTCAGGTCCGACAGGCGCAGCGTCTCGTCGGCATCGGATCGCAGCGACGCGTCGAGGCCCGTCCGGGCCACCGATCCACAACACGACGTCGCGCCCGCATTCGCGCCAGGCGCGCAGCCGCTCGGCGAGCTCGAGCGTGGTGCGTCGCGTGCCCCGTTCATCGAGCGCAACGTGGTGCGCCCGCTTGGCAGCCGCGGCCAGCAGGCGCGCGCCCTCGGCGGCCATCAGCTGGGCGGCCTCTTGCCGCCCTCGCGCGGCTCGGCCTTGACCTCGACCAGCTCGAGCCGAGCCTCGGCGGGCATTCGCTTGGCAAATTCATCGAAGGCGCTCGCGCGCCCATGCCGGCTGCCGCTGGCCGACGGCAACGATGACCAGACGCATCGCGCACAGCGCGCGTCAGCGCGTCCGGGCCGCGCTCTTGCGAGCGATCTTGCGAACGCCGGCGGCCGTCTTCTTGGTTGCAACGGGCTTTTTCGCCGGCGGCCGCTTCTTCGCTGGCGCCGGCTTCTTCGGCTGCGCCGGCCTTGCGCCCTGGCGCGCGCGAGCCGGCGCGGCGCGCTGTGCCGGCGCGTGAGCCGGCGGCAGCGGCTCCGGCCGGCAGCGGACCGGCCTCGCCATCCATCTTCATCTTGACCGACTTGCCGCCCCAGATCTCTTCGAGCCGGTAGTAGTCGCGAATGGTCGGCTGCATGATGTGGGCCACTGCGGCACCGCAGTCGACGATGATCCATTCGCCGTTCTCGGCGCCCTCCACGCTGAGAGATCGGCAGGCCGCGCGCTTTGACCGTCTCGCGCACGCTGCTGGCCAGGGCTTTGGTCTGGCGGTTGCTGTTGCCCGAGGCGACGATCACCCGCTCGAACAGCGGCGACAGGTGCTCGGTGTTGAAGACCGACGATGTTGTGTGCCTTCACGTCTTCCGAGGCCATCGACGATGGCGCGTTGCAGCTTGCGGATGTCCATTCAATGCCCGGCGGCACTCCTGTAGAGGTGGTGCTGGGCAATATAGCCTGCCACCACGTCGCTGACCAATCCCGAAATCGATTCACCGCGCGCCACCCGGCCGCGGATGTCGGTGGCGCTGATGTCCATCGGCGGCAGCGGCACGGCCCGGTGTGGCAGGCGGGCAACCTGCGCCGTCGGGTCGCATCACGACGCCTCGGCCGCTCGGCCACCGCCAAGGTGACCAGTCTGCAACAGTTCTTGCCAGCCGCGCCAGGTGTGCAGGTTGTTGTATTGATCCGCGCCGATCAGCAGGAACCAGCTGGCGCCGGGCTCGCGCCGCTGCAGCTCGTGCACCGTTTGCAGCGAATAACTCGGGCCCGCGCGCTCGAGCTCGCAGCGCTCGAGCACGAAGCCGCGCTCACCGGCGATCGCCAGTTTCACCATCGCCTCGCGATGGCCGCGCCTCGCTGATCGCGTGGGCTTCTGCCACGGTTGCCCGGTCGGAATCCAGCGCACCTTCGTCCAGCGGCAGCGCATCGCGCGCGCAACGCGCCAGCGCCGGTATGCGCCAGCTGCGGCGGATCGAAGGTGCCGCCGAACAGGCCGATGCGTCTGCCGTGTGCACCCTTGGCGCTGCGCGCCTTCCCGCCCGGCCGGGACGGGCCCTTCGTGGCCCGTGGGAGCGAGCCTTCCTTCGGGCGGCCGGGCGGCAAGGCTCACTCCTCGCACCAGTCGCGCGGCTTGAGGAAGTCGGAGAACAGCCGCGCCTCGGCACTGCCGGGGTCGGGCTTAAAGTCGTAGGCCCAGCGCACGCGCGGCGGCATCGACATCAGGATGCGATTCGGTGCGGCCGCCCGACTGCAGGCCGAACAGCGTGCCGCGGTCGTACACCAGGTTGAACTCCACGTAGCGGCCGCGGCGCAGCGCCTGGAACTCGCGCTCGCGCTCGCCGATACGCGCTGGTCGCGACGGCGCTCGACGATCGGCACGTAGGCGCCGAGGAAGGCGTCGCCCACCGCGCGCAGCAGCTGCGAAGCCGCGCTCGAATCCGAGCTCGGACACATCGTCGAAGAAGATGCCGCCGATGCCGCGCGGCTCGTCGCGGTGCTTCAGGAAGAAGTACTCGTCGCACCAGCGCTTGAAGCGCGGATGACAGATCGGCGCCGAACGGCGCCAGCGCGTCGCGGCAGCTGCGGTGGAAGTGCCGCGCGTCCTCCTCGAATCCGTAGTAAGGCGTCAGGTCCATGCCGCCGCCGAACCACTGCACCGGCTCGCGGCCCGCGCGGCGCGGCCGCCAGCATGCGCACGTTCATGTGCACGGTGGGCACGTACGGATTGCGCGGGTGCATCACCAGCGACACGCCCAGCGCCTCGAACGGGGCGCCGGCCAGCTCGGGCCGATGTTGCGTGGCCGAGGGCGGCAGCTGCGCGCCGCGCACATGGCTGAAGTTGCAGCCGCCGCGCTCCAGCAGCGCACCATCGTCGATGCACAGCGTCAGGCCGTCGCCCTGCAAGCGCTCGCCGGGTGCGCGCGTCCAGCCGTCGCGCGCGAACGTGCCGCCGTCGAGCTGCTGCATCGTGCTCACGATGCGTTGCTGCAGCCCGAGCAGATAGTCGCGCACGGCGGTGGTCGACATGGTCGGCGGGTTCAGTCTTTCAGGCGGATCGGTGCGGCCCACTCGGGCCGGCGGCCACGATGATGCCCCAGCCGCGCGCCGCGATGGCGGCGACGTCGGCCTGCGCGTCGCCGCACAAGTGAAGAAAGTCCACCAGCGCCACCTCACGGCGCGCGAAGTCGAGGCCGGCCAGCCCAAGCGGCACCTGCGCCTGCACAGCCACGTGATAGAAGCCGCTGCGCAGGCCGTCGCCGCGGCGGCGTGTGCCTTCGGGCGCCAGCGCCAGCCACATGAACTGGTCGCGCTCGCGCGCCTGCACGAGGCGTTGCGCCATCGCGGCCGACGGCGCCTCTGCGATGAGCTGCGCTCGACCGGCACGCCGCCCAACCAGCGCAGCCAACGACCGAACAGCGGCACGCGAAACAACGATGCCGCCTTGCCCCAGAAGGCCACCGGGATGCCGATGCTCCACTTGGCCAGGATGCCGACGATGAAGTCCCAGTTCGACGTGTGCGGGTAGACGATCACCACGCCCTGGCGCGATGGCAAGCCGTCGAATGCGACGCGCCAGCCGGCCAGGCGCAGCAACCTGCGGGCCGACTGCGCTGCCGCGCAATTGCACCGGGCGCTCGGCGATCGCGCGCGGCGCGTCAGCGGCGCACGGCACGGTGGCCGATGTCGCGTCGATGCTGCGCGCCCTCGAAGCGGATGCCGTCCACGCCCTCGTAGGCGCGCTGCTGCGCACGCTTGACCGTGGCGCCGAGCGCGGTGACGCACAACACGCGCCCGCCGCTGACGCTCAGCTTGCCGCCTTGCAAGGTGGTGCCGGCATGGAACACCACCAGGTCGTCGGCGGCGGCCGGCACACCGGTGATCACGGCGCCCTTGCGCGGGTCGTCGGGGTAACCGCCCGCGGCCATCACGACACCGAGCGCGACGCTGCGGTCCCAGGCCAGCTCCACGCTGATCGAGCGCGCCGTCGGTGGCTTGCATCAGCACGTCGAACAGATCGCTCTTCAAGCGCATCAGGATCGGCTGCGCCTCGGGGTCGCCCAAGCGGGTGTTGAACTCCAGCGTCTTGGGGTTGCCCTGCGCATCGATCATCAGGCCGGCGTACAGAAAGCCGGTGAACAGCGATGCCGTCGCGCCGCATGCCGGCCACCGTGGGTTTGATGATCTCGTGCATCACCTTGGCATGCAGGTTGGGCGTCACCACCGGCGCCGGCGAGTAGGCGCCCATGCCGCCGGTGTTGGGGCCTTCGTCGTCGTCGCGCAGCCGCTTGTGGTCCTGGCTGGTGGCCAGCGGCAGCACGTGCTCGCCGTCGACCATCACGATGAAGCTGGCTTCCTCGCCGGCCAGGAACTCCTCGATCACCACGCGGGCGCCGCCGTCGTTGTGCTGCACGCCGAGCGTGCTGCCGTCGAGCATGGCGTCGATCGCGCGCGTGCGCCTGCGGCAGCGACATCGCCACCACCACGCCCTTGCCGGCCGCCAGGCCGTCGGCCTTGATGACGATCGGCGCGCCTTGCGCTTCGACGTACGCATGCGCCGGCGGCGGCGTCGTCGAACGTTTGATAGCGCGCGGTCGGAATGCCGTGGCGCTGCATGAAGCGCCTTGGAGAACGCCTTGGAGCTCTCCAGTTGCGCCGCCGCGCGCGTGGGCCCGAAGATGCGCAGGCCGCGTGAGCGAAACAGGTCCACCACGCCGGCGGCCAGCGGCGCCTCGGGGCCGACGACGGTCAGCACCACCTTCTCGCGCTGCGCGAAATCGGCCAACGCCTCGGGGTCGCGTGATCGCCACGTTTTCCAGCCGCGGATCGCTCGGCCGTGCCGCCGTTGCCCGGCGCCACGTAGACGCATTGCAGCTTGGGGCTTTGGGCCAGCTTCCAGGCCAGCGCGTGTTCGCGCCCGCCACCGCCGATCGACGAGGACTTCTTAGCAGCGTGCATTAACCCTGACCTTGAAGAACAGCAGCCAACTGACGTAGGCGATCAAGCACCACGATCAGCGGCAGCAGCAGGCGCCAGTGCCCGTCGCGCGCGCTGCTGCAGCTGTCGCCGCGCGCTCGTTGACGCCGCGCGCGATGTCCAGGTTGGCGCGCGAGTCGGCGATCAATTGCCGCTGCTCGCCAGCGCTTCGCGTTTGCAGCGTCATGCGCCTCTTGTTGCGCTGCCAGCGCCTGACGCTTCAACGCGTTGGCTTCCTCGAGCAGTTGCTCGATGCGTTCGTCGCTCATTCGAGCACCGCGTTGTGGTACACGGCCTGCGTGTCGTCGAGGTCTTCGAGCACGTCGAGCAGCTTTTGCATGCGCTGCGCGTCGTCGCCGGCAAGCTCCACCGGGTTCTCGGCGCGCCAGGTGACTTCGGCGAGATCGGGTTTCAGGCCGGCCTTGTGCAGCGCCTGCTGCACGGCTTCGAAATCCGCCGGTGCGCACAGCACCTCGATCGCGCCGTCGTCGCCGGCTGATCACGTCGTCGGCGCCGGCGTCGAGGGCGACCTCCATCACCGTGTCTTCGCTGGCACCGGGCGCGAACACGAACTGGCCGCAATGCTTGAACTGGAAGGCCACCGAGCCCTCGGTGCCGAGGTTGCCGCCGTATTTGGAGAAGCCGTGCCGCACCTCGGCCACCGTGCGCACGCGGTTGTCGGTCATGCAGTCGACGATGATCGCCGCGCCGCCGATGCCGTAGCCCTCGTAGCGGATCTCTTCGTAGTGCACGCCTTCGAGGTTGCCGGTGGCCTTGTCGATGTTGCGCTTGACCGTGTCGGCCGGCAGGTTGGCCGCCTTGGCCTTGTCGATGGCCAGCCGCAGGCGCGGGTTGGTCGCCACGTCGCCGCCGCCCAGGCGCGCCGCCACCATGATCTCGCGGATCACGCGCGTCCACACCTTGCCGCGCTTCTCATCCTGGCGGCCCTTGCGGTGCTGAATGTTGGCCCACTTGGAATGACCGGCCATGCTGGTGTCGTTGTCCGAGCTACGATGTACGCGAGTTTATTCGAGGGGGCGACTCCTCGGCCCACACGAAAGGCTGGTATGGCCGATCCGATCCTCGTTGCCAAGCACGGCGACATCGAGTGCTTCCTGCTGCCGGCGCTGGCCAACCGGCACGGCCTGATCACCGGCGCCACCGGCACCGGCAAGACCGATCACGCTGCAGACGATCGCCGAGAGCCTGTCGCGCATCGGCGTGCCGGTGTTCATGGCCGACGTCAAGGGCGACCTGACGCGGCATCACGCAAGCCGGGCACGCTGCCGCCCAAGGTGGCCGCGATCCTCAAGGAGCGCGGCCTGCCGACGCTCCGAGTCGCTCAGCCTGCCCGGCCACGCTGTGGGACGTGTTCGGCGAGCAGGGCCACCCGGTGCGCGCCACGGTGTCCGACATGGGCCCGCTGCTGCTGGCGCGCATGCTCGAGCTGAACGACATCCAGGCCGGCGTGCTGCAACCTGGTGTTCAAGATCGCCGACGACAACGGCCTGGCGCTGCTCGACATGAAAGACCTGCGCGCGATGCTGCAGCACGTGGGCGAGAACGCGAGCCAGTTCACCACCGAGTACGGCAACATCAGCGCGGCCATCGATCGGCGCCATCCAGCGCGGCCTGCTGCAGATCGAAGAGCAGGGCGGCGACAAGTTCTTCGGCGAGCCGATGCTCAACATCGGCGACTTCATGCAGACCGTCAAGGGCAAGGGGTCGTCAACGTCCTGGTCGCCGACAAGCTGCTCAACGCGCCGCGCCTGTACGCCACCTTCCTGCTGTGGATGCTGTCGGAGCTGTTCGAGGCGCTGCCCGAGGTGGGCGACCTCGACAAGCCCAAGCTGGTGTTCTTCTTCGACGAGGCGCACCTGCTGTTCAAGGATGCGCCCAACGGCGCTGATCGAGCGCATCGAGCTGGTGGTGCGCCTGGTGCGCAGCAAGGGCGTGGGCGTGTTCTTCGTGACGCAGAACCCGCTGGACGTGCCCGATCAGCGTGCTCGCGCAGCTGGGCAACCGCGTGCAGCACGCGCTGCGCGCCTTCACGCCGCGCGACCAGAAGGCGGTCAAGGCGGCCGCCGACACGATGCGCGCCAATCCGAAGCTCGGCGACATGGCCAGCGCGATCACCGAGCTCGCGGTCGGCGAGGCGCTGGTGAGCTTTCTCGACGAGAAGGGCCGCCCGAGCGTCACCGAGCGGGTGTTCGTGCTGCCGCCGGGCAGCCAGATCGGGCCGATCACGCCCGATCAGCGCAAGGCGCTGATCGACGGCTCGCTGGTGGCCGGTGTCTACGAAAAGATGGTCGACCGCGAGTCGGCCTACGAAAAGCTCAAGGGTCGTGCCGCAGCCAGCGGCGCCGCGGCGGCCCAGGGCGGACGCACGATGGCCGATGAGGCGAACACCGCTGCGCGCGGCGGTCCAGGTACGCCCAGGCAGCGCACAGCCCGACGCCGAGGCGGCATGCTCGGTGGCCTGAAGGATGTGCTGTTCGGCAGCCACCGGCCCGCGCGGCGGCCACCACGAGGGCCTGGCCGAGTCGGCCGCGCGCTCGGCGGTGCGCTCGATCGGCTCGTCGGTGGGCCGCGAGATCATCCGCGGCGTGCTGGGCAGCATCCTCGGCGGCAGCCGCAAGCGCTGAGCGTCTTGCGCTCGCGCGGCGCAGCGGCCACAATGCGCGCCACCTGACGAGCGAGGACGTGACGACGATGGACACACTGCGCTGGATCCTGGGGGTGCTGGCACTGCTGGTGCTGCTGGTGTGGTTGGCCGGTCGCTTCGGCGCGCTGCGCGGTCACCAGCCGGCGGACATCGGTGTGCGCGAGGGTCGCCTGAAGCCGCCGTCGCGCACGCCCAACAGCGTGAGCAGCCAGGCCGATCTGTACCCCGAGCATCCGATGCGCGAGTACGCGCGCATCGCCGCCGCTGCCCGGCCAGCGGCGGCGCGTCGGCCTCGATCGCGCGCGTGCGTGCGGTGGTCGAGCGAATGCCGGGCGCGACGGTGGTCGAACAGCGCGACGACTACCTCTACGCGCAGTTCGAAACCCCTGACGCTGCGTTTCGTCGACGACGTCGAGTTCTGGTACGACCCGGCGGCTCAGGCGATCGCCGTGCGCTCGGCTTCGCGCATCGGGCGCAAAGACTTCGGCGTCAACCGCGCGCGCATCGAGGCGATCCGCGGCCAGTTGCTGCACTGAGCCCGCGGCGCGATCCGTGGTTCGACGGCCAGCGCCGCCGCGTCAGCGCACCGTGTAGCCGCGTCCTTCGAGGCAGGCGCCCTGGGCGCGCGTAGTCGCTGCGCTGCGGCGGCGCCGTGCTCTGGCCGGTGGCCGCCGCCGTCGGGTCGAAGCCCGTCTGGTTCACCGCCCAGCGATGGCATTCGTATTCGTCGCTGGCCTGCTTCTCGGCGGTCTGGCCGAGCTTCGGATAGACGTAGGTGCGGGCGATCGCACCCGAGCCATCGGGCACACCGACGATCGGTGACGGCACGACCTCGTAGCCGCCGCCGGCGTACTCTCGGTAGTACGCGCCGTTGGCATACCAATAACCCAGGCCGCCCAGCGTGACCACTGTGGCAAACGTCGGCAGCGTGGCGACGACCACGCCGTACGGCGGACGCGCGACGACGTAGCCGCCGCCGTACGGCGCGTACCACACGCCGCCGTAGTAGCCGTAGCGCACGCCGCCCCACGGCACCCAGTACGCGTGCGGCAGGCACCGTGCCGACGCGCCAGCCAGCCACCGGGTAGTAGTGGCCGTGGCCATAGGCGCCGTCCCACCACTGGCCGCGCGGCACCGCCCCGGGCGGCGCTACGTAACCGGGGCGGTAGCCCGTGCACCCCATAGCCGCCGCCACCGCCGTGCCCACCGTGGCCGCCTTGCGCGATGGCCTGGGACCACGCACGGCAGGCGACACACAACACGGCAACGGCTGAGGCTCGAATCCTGAACATGCTGCGTCTCTCTTCAGGAGCGGTGGCTGCGCGGCCTGGATCAGCCGACGCGATAGCCGCGGCCGGTCATGCATGCACCCATCGCGCGACGAAAGTTGATCACCGGCACCTGTTGCGCCGAGACGCGCTGCGCGTAGGCCTGCTCGGCCGACTGCACGCGCGCCTCGTGCGCCGCCGCGCCGATGATGGTGCCGAAGATCGCGCCGAGCACCATGCCTTGGCCGCTGTTGTGCGGCGACGAGACCGCGGCGCCGACGATGGCCCCGGTGGCGGCACCGGCCACCACCTCGGCGCCATCGCGCACGGCGGCTCGCGGCGGCGGAACGCCGCGCACCGGCGTCATGCCGGGGTCGACGCCAGTTTCGCGCACGGCCCAGCGGTAGCACTCGTAGCGGTCGCGATCCTGCTTGGCCTCGTCTTGCGACAGCTCAGGGTAGAAGTACACCGTCTGCTGCGGCGGCGGTGCCTGCACAACGGGCGGCGGTGGCGGCATAGGCGCGGGGCGGCGCGACCACGCATCCGGCCAGCAGCAGCGCCAGTGCAGCAATGACAAGGACGAGAGGCAACGCGCGGCCGACCATTGTTGATGTGTCCATGGGCTAGCAACGGCTCGGTCTGCACCCGTGGTGGACACCATCCGCGCGTAAAGGTTTGCAAAGCGGCGCCGGTGTGAGGGATGTGGCGGTTTCGGGCGCGCTGCCCGCCGGCAGCTCTGCGCAGGTGCCCGACCCGCTGGCGCCATGCAGACGACGTGTCGCGACGGCGGCCGACGGGCCGTCGCAGGTCGCTGGCCCCGCCGAGCCGCGCACGCCACGATGCGCCCCATGCAACCGGGAGCCGCCATGAGCACGAGCCCGCCGTTGTTCGACGGTCGTCGCTCGAATCCTCCAGCACACGCCGCACTGGGTGTGGCTGATCCTGGCCGCGATCACGCTGGCCGGCGTGTTGCAACTGCGCGAATACCGCGTCTCGCGCGGTCGCCTGCTGCTGGCAGCCGATCGCGCTGGGCGCCTACTCGCTGTGGGGCACCAGCAGCGTGTTCGGCGCGGCGGCGGCTGCCGGCCTGGCTGGCTGGCATGGCGCTGGCGCTGCTGGCCAACCGCGCCCTGCGTTGGCCGCGCACGGTCGAGCTGGCGCCCGACGGCCGCTTCGTGCTGCCGCGGCAGCCCATGGCCGCTGCTGCTGATGTGGACTCTCTTCGTGCCTGCGCTACGCGGTGGCTGTGACGCTGGTGTTTCACCCAGCCTGGGCCCATGAAGGCGCGATGGCGGTCGGCGTGGCGGCGCTGTACGGCGCGCTGTCGGGCCTGTTCGCCGCGCGAGCCTGGCGTGTGCTGCAATCGGCACGCTCGCCGGCCTCGGTTCAAGCGGCGTGAGGCCGGCGCCGATAGACTGCCGGACAACCGCTCACATCGCTCCGCAATGGATTCGATCGACCGCTTTCTGCTCTTCGTCGTCACGCCCACCGTGTTCGTCGCTGTCGGTGCTGGAAGCCGTGGTGCTGGCGCGGTCGCCAGCGCTACGACTGGCGCGCCTTCGGCGCCTCGGCGTTCAACCTGGTGGGGCGCATCGCGATCAGCATCGTGCTGCCGCTGTCGATCGCCACGCCGTTCATCGCCTGGGCGGTGACGCACCGGGTTTCGACGCTTCACGCTCGACGGCCCGCTGGCGTTGCTGATCCTCTTCCTCGGCCAGGAGTTCTGCTACTACTGGTACCACCGCGCGGCGCACCGCGTGCGCTGGTTCTGGTGCAACCACTCGGTGCACCATTCGCCCAACGAACTCAACCTGTCGGCGGCCTACCGCATCGGCGCTGTTCGGCAAGCTCACCGGCACGCCGCTGTTCTTCGTGCCGATGATGCTGGCTGGGCTTCTCGCCGAAGACTCGTGCTGCAGGCGCTGACGTTCAACCTGCTGTACCAGTTCTGGCTGCACACCACCTGGATTGCCCAAGCTCGGCTGGCTCGAGGGCATCGTCAACACACCGTCGGCGCACCGTGTGCACCACGGTTCGAACCCCGAATACCTCGACGCCAACTACGGCGGCGTGCTGATGGTGTTCGATCGCCTGTTCGGCACCTATCGCGCCGAGCGCGACGACGTGCCGGTGCGCTATGGCCTGGTGCAGCCGCTGACCACTCAGCAACCCGTTGAAGATCGAGTTCAACGAATGGTCGCGCCTGGGTGCTGACCTCTGGCGCGCTCGCAGCCTGCGCGCCGTGTGGGACGCGCTGTTCATGCCGCCGGGTTCGCGTGCCGAGGGCCATGGCCGCGCTGGCCGCGCCGAGTTGTCCAGCGCGCACGACGCCTGCGGCGCAACCATGAGCCTGCGCGTCACCGCCCGCGGGCGCCCGCGCCCCGGGCGTTGGCGCGTGCTGCAGTGGCTGTGGCACGAGCTGCGCGTCGGCCTGCCGATCAGCCTGGTGGCGGCCGTGTTCATCAGCACGATGTTCCGCGACCCGTTCGTGCACACGCTGATCTATCTCGTTGTGCATCGGCCTGAGCATCCAATTCCTGATCCAGGCCGGCCGCTACGTCGGCACGGCCTGGCAGCGTCGGCGTGACCCGACGCAGCGTCCGACCCGATTCGTTGTGGCCTGGATGGGCGCTGGATGGGCCCGTGGTCGGTGGGCGCCGCGCTGATCGGCTACTTCGGTGGATCGCTGCTCGCCGACGTGCTGACCGGTGAGCACCACACGCGCAATCCTCTGGGCTCCGACCTGCGACCGCTGGCGTTGATCCTGATGCTCAGCCTGGGCTTCACGCTGAGCGCGGTCTACTTCTTCCATTCGCGAGGCCGCCTGGCGGTGCTTGCAGGCGGCCACCGAGGCCGCGCAGCGCAGCGCCGCCGAGGCGCAGCTCAAGCTGCTGCAGTCGCAGCTCGAACCGCACATGCTGTTCAACACGCTGGCCAACCTGCGCGTGCTGATCGGCGCCGACCCGGTGCGCGCGCAAACGATGCTCGACCGGCTGATCGCCTTCCTGCGCGCCACGCTGGCGGCGTCGCGCAGCGGCGTCGCACGCGCTGGCCGACGAGTTCGCGCGCATCGACGACTACCTGGCGCTGATGGCGGTGCGCATGGGGCCGCGGCTGGCGGTTCGCATCGAACTGCCCGATGCGCTGCGCGCGCTGCCGGTGCCGGCGCTGCTGCTGCAGCCGCTGGTGGAAAACGCCATCCGGCATGGGCTGGAGCCCAAGGTCGAGCGGTGGCCGCATCGAGGTCAGCGCGCGTCGCGAAGCCGCCGACGCTGGTGCTGCGACGTGCGCGACACCGGCGTCGGCCTGCGGCACGACTCTGCCGACGACGGCAGCCGCTTCGGACTGCGACAGGTGCGCGAGCGCCTGGCCGCGCTGTACGGCGAGCGCGCGTCGTTGACGCTGCAGGCCGCGCCCGGCGAGCGAAGGCGGCATGCTGGCCAGCGTGCGCCTGCCCATGCCCGGCACGCGCGATGACGACGCGCGTGCGCTGATCGCCGAGGACGAGCCGCTGCTGCTGCAGCGGCTGCAGCGACGAGCTGCGCTGCGCTGTGGCCGCAATTGCAGAGTGATCGCCACCGTGGGCGACGGCGACAGCGCGCTGCGAGGCGGCGCTTGCAGCAGCGACCCGACGTGTGCTTTCTCGACATCCGCATGCCCGGGTTGAGCGGTCTGGAAGTCGCGCAGGCGCTGGCCGAAGACTGGCCCGACGGCGAACCATTCCCGCTGCTGGTGTTCATCACCGCGTACGACCAGTACGCGCGTGCAGGCCTTCGACGCGCAGGCGGTGGACTATCTGGTCAAGCCGCTGCAGACGCGACCGCCTGGCGGCTTGCGTGCACGCGCTTGCACGCGCGCCTGGCCGAGCGCTGCACCGGTCGACGCGCTGCCGCAGCGCTCGAGCAGTTGCGCGCGCTGCTCGCCGCGGCCGGCGCCGTCGCCAGCGAACGGCTCGAGGTGATCCAGGCAGCGGTTGGCAACACCGTGCACCTGGTGCCGATCGACGAGGTGATCTACTTCGAAGCGGCCGACAAGTACCTGCGCGTCGATCACCGCCGAGCGCGAGCATCTGATCCGCATGTCGCTGCGCGAATTGCTGCCGCGGCTCGATCCGCAGCGCTTCTGGCAAGTGCACCGCGGCACGGTGGTGCGGGCGCGCTCGATCGCCAGCGCGCAGCGCCACGAATCGGGCAAGGTGACGCTGACGCTTGCGCGAGCGCCCCGAGCACCTGACGGCCAGCCGCCTGTACGCCCATTTGTTCAAAGGCCTGTGAAGCCCGTCGTGGCTCGATGGGTGTTTGCGCCCGGCTCGTGGCAGCGGCGCGCCCTCTACAATCGGCCGCAGTTGCAGTTTCCGTCCGCATCGTGCCCACCACCAACGGATCTTCCGCACCGGCAGTCGCGCGCCCGAACGCACGCCGCTGGAGTCGGAGCTGGCGATCGCGCTGGTGCAGGTGCTCAATCTCGACCTCAACGCCGACGAGATCGACCCGCAGGCCTCGCTGTTCAACGAGGGTCTGGGGCTCGATTCGATCGACGTGCTGGAGCTTGCGCTGGAGGTGTCGCAGCGCTACGGCTTCCAGTTGCGCGCCGACGACGAGAACAACCACGCCGATTTTCCAGTCGCTGCGCACGCTGGCCGCGCACGTGGCGCAACACCGCACGCGATAGGGCCGGCGCGATGCCGAGTTGGCGATTGGTGGCAGCTGGGCTGGCACTGGCCGCGCTACGCGCTGCTCGTCGCACGTATTGATGGTCGCTGGCCGGCGACAAGCCGTGGGCAGTGGCGGCAGCTGCTCGGCCCGCTGGTGCTGCAGTGGCTCGGCGTGCTGGCCTGGCGGCACCGCCACTGGCCCACGCTGCTGCTGTGCAGCGCCAGCGCTCGGCTGGCTGGCCTGGGTCGGTGCATCGGGCCAGGCGCAGAGCATCAATCGCCTGTATCTGCTGCAGCATGCGGGCATCCACCTCGCGTTGTGCTGCGCATTCGCCTACACGCTCAGGCCCGGCGCCACGCCGCTGATCACCGCGCTGGCGGCGCGCGGCACGGCACGATGACTGCGCCGTCAAGGCCCGCTACACGCGGCGCGTCACCGCGCTGTGGGCCGGCTACTTCGGCGTGATGGTGGTGCTGTCGCTGGCGCTGTATGCGTGGACACCGTGGTGGTGTGTGGTCGATGTTTGCCAATCTCGCCACGCCGGTGGCGGCAATCGGCCTGTTCGTCGGCGAGCATTGGCTGCGCTATCGGCTGCACCCCGAGTTCGAACGCGCGTCGATGCTGCAGGCGCTGCGGGCTTATCGCAGCACGTCGTGGGCCGAGGCGCGCCGGCCGTGACCCGGCTCACGCGATTCGGCGCAGCGGCGATGGCGCGCACGCTGGCCTGGCGCGATGGCGAAGCGATCACGCTGGCGCAATGCGTCGCCGAAGCCGCTGCCTTCGCCGAGCGCCTGCCCGCCGGCGGCCAGCCGGTGAATCTGTGCACCGATCGCTACCTGTTCACGCTGGCGCTGCTGGCTGCATTGCTGCGCGGCCAGACCAGCCTGATGCCGCCCAACGCGATGCCGCACACGCTGCAACTCGGCGACCCGACGTCGCCCGCTTATGCACTGATCGATGACGCATCGCAAGACACCGGTGGCCTGCCATCGCTCGTGGTGATCCAGGCCCGCGGTCACGGCCCGCGGCGCAGCCGCCGCTGCCGGTGACTCCGCTGCAGTGGGCGGCTTGCCTGCTGACGTCGGGCTCGACCGGTGCGCCGCAGCCGCAGCGCAAGCGCTGGGACGCCCTGCGGTTGAGCATCGACGCCGAGGCCGCAGCCTGTGCGCGCTGCTCGATTGGCCGACGATCGGCGGGCTCAACATCGTGGCCACCGTGCCGTCGCAGCACAGCTACGGCTTCGAGTCGTCGGTGCTGCTGGCGCTGCTGGGCGGCGCGGCGTTCGATGCCGGCCGCCCGTTCTACCCGGCCGACATCGCCGAGGCGCTGGCGCGACTGCCGCGACCGCGCGCGCTGGTGACCACGCCGGTGCACCTGAAAGCGCTGTTGCTGTCGGGCGCAGCGCTGCCACCGGTGGACCTGGTGCTGTCGGCCACCGCGCCGCTGTCGCCGCAACTGGCGCAGCAGGCCGAGTCGCGGCTGGCGGGCCGCTTGATCGAGATCTACGGCTGCACCGAGGCCGGCCAGGTCGCGACGCGCCGCACCACGGCGACCGAGGTCTGGACCACGCTGGCCGGCCTGCGCATCGGATCGCGGCCAGCGACGACGGCGAGCGCTTCAGGTCAGCGGCGGCCACGTGCTCGAGCCGACGCCGCTGGCCGATCAGCTCGAGCTGACTCGATGCGCAGCGCTTCCGCCTGCTCGGACGCGCCAACGACCTGATCCACGTGGCCGGCAAGCGCAGCTCGCTGGCGCATCTGAACTTCCACCTGAACCGCATCGACGGCGTCGACGACGGCGTGTTCTGGCTGCCCGACGGCGTGGCCGACGGCGTGGTGCGGCTGGTGGCGTTCGTGGTGGCGCCGACGCCTGAGCTGCACGCCAGATCATCGCCGCGCTGCGCCCGCGCGTCGAAGCGCATTCCTGCCGCGCCGCGTGGTCCACGTCGACGTCGCTGCCGCGGCAGGCCACCGGCAAGATCACCGCGCAGGCGCTGCGCGAGTTCGCGCTGCGCACGCTGGCGCAGGCCGATCGGCGCGCAAGTCCGACTGATGCGACGACGGCGCCACGGCCGTGCTCAGAATCGACGCATCGCATCGCGGCCGATCTGCGCGCCTTCGACGGCCACTTTCCCGGCGCGCCGGTGCTGCCCGGCGCCTACCTGCTGGCGCTGGTGCTGCAGCGAGCTCGAACAGCAACCCGCGCTGCGCGCTCGGCTGGGCGCCACGCTGCAGGTGCAGCAGGTCAAGTTCCTGGCGCCGGTGGGCTCCGGGCGAGACGCTGCGCATCCGGCTCGAAGCACAGCCGCAGCGGCATCGCGCTTCTGCGGTGCACCGCGGCAGCGATGCTGGTGGCGCGCGGGCAACTGGGCGGCACCGCAACGGGCGCGGCGCCATGAGCCGCCCCGCGTGCGCATGCGCGCCTCGCCCGCGGCGCGGCGCGCAGCGCCGGGATGCGCCGTTGAGCGCGGCGCGCACCCGCAGACGCCTGGGCGCGAAGACGAGCGCGGCAGCCGCCTGGCGCTGCGTGTGATGGCGCTTCATCGCGGTGACGTTCGGGCGCCGCGTCGCACGCTGGGTGCTGCACCCGATCACGCTGTACTTCGTGCTGTTCGCGCGCGGCAGGCGCGCGCCACAGCAGGCGCTACCTCGAGCGCGCGCTCGGGCGGCCGGCGCGCCTGAGCGATCGTCTATCGCCACGTCTTCAGCTTTGCCGCCACGGTGCTCGACCGCGTGTACTTCGCGCGCGGCCACCTGCACGAGTTCGAGCTGCACGCCGACGGGCACGCCGCTGATGGACGAGCTCGATCGCGCAGAGGCGCGGCGCGCTGCTGCTGGGCGCGCACCTGGGCAGCTTCGAAGCGCTGCACGCGGTGGGCGCCGGCCGGCCGGGGTTGCGCGTGGCGATGGCGATGTTCCCCGACAACGCACGCATGATCCACGACGACGCTGCGTGCGATCGCGCCGCACTTTCACCTCGACATCATCACCATCGGCCGCAGCCACTCGACGCTGGCGGTGCGCGACTGGCTCGACGGCGGCGGCCTGGTGGGCCTGCTGGGCGATCGGGCTGCTCGGCACCGAAGGGCCGCGTACGCGCACTTCATCGAGCTGCCGTTTCTGGGCCACCCCGCGCGCTTCAGCGACGGGCCATTGCGGTTGGCCATGCTGCTGCGCCAGCGCGTGGTGTTCATGGCCGCGCTGTACCGCGGCGGGCGCCGCTACGATGTGCACCTCGAGGCGCTGGCCGATTTCACGCAGCCGAGCACCGACCCGGCCGCAGCGCGACAATCGCGCTGCGCGAAGCGCTGCAGGCCTACGTGCAACGGCTCGAAGCCATGTGCCGCGAGGCGCCATACAACTGGTTCAACTTCTTCGACTTCTGGAACGAGGATGACGCGCCTGATCGCCGGCAAGCTCTGCGTCGCCCTGCTGCGCGCTGGTGGCGGCCGCGCCCGCGCAGGCCGCGTTCGGCTTCGACGAGCTGATGGCCACGCTCGCGCAGCGCAAGACGGGCGAAGCACGCTTTGCCGAGGAGCGCTTCGTCTCCGGGCTCGACCGCACGCTCAACTACACCGGCACGCTGAGCTTCAGCGCGCCCGATCGGCTGGAGCGCCAGACGCTGACGCCGCGCCGCGAATCGTTCGTCGTCGAAGGCAATCAGCTCACGCTGCAGCGCGGCGAGCGCGTGCGCCACCTGGCGCTGGACAGCGTGCCCGAGCTGGCGGCGATGGTGGCCGCCATGCGCGGCACGCTGAGCGGCGACGGATCGGCGCTGCGACGCTACTTCAACGGCCACGGTCGACGGCGGCGCCGCGCGCTGGACGCTGACCCTGGTGCCGCTGGACTTTCGTCTGCTCGGCGTGGTGCGGCTGCTGCGCATCGACGGCATGCATGCCGACGTGCGCGTGGTCGAGTTGCAGCTGGCCGATGGCGACCGCTCGGTGACGACGATCGAGCCGGTCGCGCCTAAGGCCGCGCACCGCCACGCCGTGACCGCACCGCCGGTGTCGCGCCGCGGCTGGATCGCGGTGCGTGTCGTGGCTGGCTGCGCTGGCGGTCGGCACGCTGGTGATCGCGTGCACACACGGTTCAGCGCCGACCTGTCGGCGTTCTCTGCCGGCGGCGCCGATGCGCGCCGAGCGGGCGCTGGTCGAGCAGCTGAAAAGCGGCGTCGCCGCGCGCACGCTGCTGATCGGCATCGCGGCGGCGACGCGCTGCAGCGCGCAGCACGCGCCTCGCGTGCGCTGGCCGAGCGGCTGCGCGCCGATGCCGCGTTCGAGCAGGTGCTCAACGGCGACTTCACGCGCGTTCGCGGCCGTCGGCCGCTGGGTGTTCGAGCACCGCTACCTGCTGAGCCCGGCGGTCGACGCCCGGCGCTTCAGCGCCGAGGGCCTGCGCGAAGCGATCGACGACACGCTGTCGCTGCTGGGCACGCCGGCCGGCGCGCTGGTCAAGCCGCTGCTCGATCGCGACCCACCGGCGAGGCGCAGCGCATCGCCGAGAGCGCGGTGTCGGGCGGCGGCCGCGCACGCAAGACGGCATCTGGGTGTCGCGCGACGGCGACGCGCGCCCTGCTGATGACGCAAAGCCATGCCGAGGGCAGCGACCTCGATGCGCAGGCGCAGACGCTGGCGGCGATTGCGCCGGGCGTTCGCGGCGGTGGCGCGCACTGGGGCTCGAGCTGCAGCTGAGCGGTGCGCCGAAGTTCGCGGTCGACAGCCGCACGCAGATCCAGGCAGAAACCGAAGGCCCTGGCCATCACCGGCACCGTGCTGATGGGCACCCTGCTGTTGGTCACCTTCGCGTCGCTGCGAGCGCTGGCCGCGGCGATGCTGCCGGTGGCCACCGGCATCGTGGCGGGCGTGGCCGCGGTGTCGCTGGTGTTCGGCAGCGTGCATGGCGCGACGCTCGGCTTCGGCACCACGCTGATCGGCGAGGCGGTCGACTACGCGATCTACTACCTGATCCAGGCGCGCGGCAGCGGCACCGGGTCGGCGGCGCCGGCGCCGCGCGGCGAGGCTGGCGGCGCTGGGTGCAGGAGAGCTGGCCGACCGTGCGGCTGGGCATGCTGACCTCGGTCTGCGGCTTTCTGGCGCTGGCGTTCTCGGGCTTCCCGGGCTGGCGCAGCTGGGCGTGTTCTCGATCGCGGGCCTGTTGGCCGCCGCCATGACCACGCGCCACGTGTTGCCGGTGTGGATGCCCGACGGCACCAGCGGCATGGGGTTGCGCCGCCAGCTCGGCCGCGGTGCCGCGGTGCTGCGTGCGCACGCTGCCGCGAGCTGCGGCACGTGTTCACCGCGCTCGGCGTCGGCGTCGCTGGTGTTTCTGGTGTGGCGCCACGACACGCTGTGGCAGACCGAGCTGTCGTCGTTGAGCCCGGTGTCGGCGCAGGCGCTGGCGCTGGACACGCAGCTGCGCGACGAACTGCTGGCCGGCGACGAGCGCACGATGGTGGCGGTGACCGGCTCCGACGTGCAGGCCGTGCTGCAAAGCGTGGAGGCCGGTGGCCCAACGGCTCGACGCGCTGGTGCAAGCGGGTCAGCTCGTCGGCTTCGATGCCATCACGCGCTGGGTGCCGAGCCTGGCCACGCAGCAGACGCCGCCGCGCCGCGCTGCCCGATGCTGCCGCCACGCTGCACGCCAATCTCGGTACAGGCCACCCAGGGCGGGTCGTTGAATGCCAACCGCTCTGGGCCCGTTCGTGCACGACGTGCAGCGCGCCCGCGAGGCGCCGGCCATCACGCCGGACATCGCTGCCGGCACGCCGGTGGCGACCACTGCGTCGGCGCTGCTGGTGCAGCGGCGACGGCAGGCAGCACCGCGTTGCTGCCGGTGGTGCGCACCGCCAGGCTCGCGGCGAGCGAGGCGCAGCGCCGCGATCGAGCAGGCCTTGCGCGGCATCGCATGGCGGCGCAGGTATTCAACGTCGGCGACGAATTGCGCCGCCTGTACAGCCACTACATCCGCGAGGCGCAAGGCCAGGCGCTGTTCGGCGCGCTCGGCGTGGTGCTGTTGATGGCGGCGTGGCTGCGCTCGTTGCCGCGCCTGCTGGCGGTGTGCAAGCCGCTGTTGCTGGCCGGTGCTGCTGACGATGGCCGGCTTCTGCGCGCGCTCGGCGTGCAGCTCGGCATCCTGCACCTGGTGGGGCTGCTGCTGGTGGTGGCGGTGGGCTCGAACTATTCGCTGTTCCTCGACTGGCTGCGCCACCAAGGCTCTCAGCGACGAGGACACGTTGGCGTCGCTGGCTGCTGGCCAACCTGACCATCGTGCTCTCGTTCGGCCTCATCGCCGCATCGGCGATCCCGCTTGGCGGCGATCGGGCGCGTGGTGGCGCCCGGTGCGCTGCTGGCGCTGCTGCTGTCGGCCGCCTACGCTGCACCACGGCGCAACCTGCCCGCACCTCGCCCTGAGTCACCGCGGGCTGCAACAGGGCCGTGTGGGAAAATTGGCGCCCGTGTCGAGCCATCCGTCCATGCAGCCGCACCACAGCTCCCCTGTCGCGCTGGAGCGCGCCGCCTGCGGTCACCGCCAGCATCGGGCTGCACGCGGCTGGCCGCGGGCACAGCTCGCCCTGGTGCCCGAGGCGTTCTGGTGGGCGCTGCGGCATCGCCTGAACCACGCCGCGCTCACTGCCGCCGGGCCTGTGGCCGCGCAGCCATTTGCTCGGGCCCCGACCGTCACCCGGCTGCCGCGCCGCCGCCGCCGAACGGCGGCAGCTTCGCGCTGACGCTGGACGACGGCCCCGACCCCGAGGTCACGCCGCGCGTGCTCGACGTGCTCGATCAGCACCGCACGCGCGCCACCTTCTTTGCATCGCCGCAGCGCGCGCAGGCGCATCCGGCGCTGCTGCGCGAGATCGTCGCGCGCGGCCACGACGTGCAGAACCACAGCCACTGGCACCGCCACCGTCTTCGCACTGCCGGGCCGCGCGCGCTGGCGCGCGAGGTGGAGCACGCGCAGCAGGTGCTGGCCGACTTGTGCGGCGTACGCGCCACATTGCTTTCCGCGCGCCCGCGGGGTTGCGCAATCCGTTCCTCGACCCGGTGCTGCACCGACCAGGCCTGCAATCTGGTGAGTTGGACCCGCCGCGGCTTCGACACCGTCTCGCGCGATGCCGAGCGCGTGCTCGGGCGCCTGACGCGCGGCATGGCCTGCGCGGCGACATCGTGCTGCTGCACGACGGCCACTGCGCAGCGCAGTCGGCGCGGGCAGCCGGTCGTGCTCGAGGTGCTGCCGCGCCTGCTGAGCCCACGCGGCCGCGCTCGGCCTGCACGCGCACCACCCTGCGCGACGCGGTGCCGCCTCGCGGCAGCCGACGCAGCGCTGAGTCGGAGCGGTCGATGGAGCCCGCAAGACCTCGGATTCACCACAGCGCCGATGGTCGCGCCGCAAGCTGACCTGGTGCCGGCACGCGTGGCTGACCTGCGCCGCGGCGCCAGCGCCCGCCATCGTCGCTGCGGTCCGTTCAGCTGGCACTTCGCACGCGGCAAGCTCGGCGCGATCCGGTGTTTCGCGCGCTGCTGGCCGGCGGCGGCCGATCGCACCGAGGCTCGCGCGTGCTCGACATCGGCTGCGGCCAGGCGCCTGCTGGCCAGCCTGCTGGCGCGAGTGCAGACGCTGGCGGCGGCCAGACCGCTGGCCCTCAGCCGGGTGCGCCGCCCGAGCGGCGTGCGCTACACCGGCATCGAGCTGATGCCGACGGACGTTGCGCGCGCCGAGCAGGCCCTGGCGCACCTCGCCAGCGCCGCCGCAGCTTGATCTGCGGCGACATGCGGCACACGGCGTTCGAGCCGCTGCGACGTGGTGGTGGTGCTCGACGTGCTGCACTACGTCGCACGCCGCGGCGCAGGACGACGTGCTCGCGCGCATCCGATGCGCGTACCGGCCTCGGCGGCCGCTTGCTGCTGCGCGTCGGCGATCCGGCGCAATCGCGCGCGCTTCTGGATCAGCCGCTGGGTCGACGCGATGCGGTCACGCTGGCGCGCGGCCATCGCGCGCCGCCCACCGCGTGGCGCTCGCTCGCCGAGCGTGGACGGCGCGCGCTGCGAGCGCCTGGGGTTCGCGGTGCGCACCGTGCCGATGAGCCAGGGCACGCCGTTCGCCAACGTGCTGCTGCGTGCGACCTCGAGCGCGGCGCTGGAGCATGAAGCCGGCTGCCGATCACCGCCTTCACGCTGGTCACCGCGCTCGGCCACGGGCCATGCGGCGCACGCCGACGCGCTGCGCGACGGCGTCAGCGGGCTGCGTCGGCAGCCTTCGAGACCGCATCCGCTCGACACCTGGCCTGGCGTGGTCGACGGCGTCGACGACAGATCGCGCTGCCTGCGGCGCTGCGCGCGCTTCGACTGCCGCAACAACCGCCTCGCGCGCGCTGGCGCTGCGCACAGACGGTTTCGATGCAACAGGTGCGACGCGCGGCGCGGCGCGCTACGGTGCAGCCGCGTCGGCGTGCTGGTGGGCACCAGCACGTCGGGCATGCTGCAGACCGAGATGGCCTATCGCCGCGCGCAGACGCCGACGGCGCACTGCCCGGCCTGGCTGTCACTACGGCCGAGACGCACGACACCGCATCGCTCGCGCTGATTCGTCGCGCAGGCGTCGCGGCTCGCAGGGCCGGGCGTGGGTGATCTCCACCGCGTGCTCCGTGCGGGCGCCAAGGCCTATCGGCACGCCGCGCGCGATTGATCGCGCCGGCGTCATCGACGCCGCGGTGGTGGGCGGCTGCGACACGCCTGTGCATGACCACGCTGCTACGGCTTTCAATGCGCTCGAGCTGCTGCCGCACGCGATGTCTGCCGCCCCTGGGACGCGCGGCGCAAGCGGCCTGTCGCTCGGCGAGGCGGCGCGCGTTTGCGCTGTTGCGAACGCGACGACGACGGCGCCCGCAGGGCTGGCTGCTCGGCTGTCGGCGAGAGCAGCGACGGCCATCACATGAGCACGCCCGCATCCCGAAGGGGCCGGCGCGGTGCGCGGCGATGCGCGCCGCGCTGGCCGACGCCGCAATTGCAGCGCCGATCAAGATGCGACTACATCAACCTGCACGGCACCGGCTACGCCGCAACAACGATGCCGCCGAGGATCTGGCCGTGTGCAGCGGTGTTCGGCCACGCGGCGCCGGTGCAGTTCCACCAAGGGCGCACACCGGCCACGCGCCTGGTGCCGCCGGCGCAGTGGAGGCCGCGATCACGCTGCTGGCGTTGCGCGCACGGGTCTGCTGCCGCGCGGCCTGCACTGCGAGCAGCCCGACCCGGCGCTGCAGGCGAACTACCTGCGTCGGCCGCAGAGCAGCGCGCCGCTGTCGGCGGCGTGACCAGCACTCGTTCGGCTTCGGCGGCAGCAACGCGTGCCTGGTGTTCGGAGCCGCACGATGAGCGACGCTGCGACGTTGCAGCGTGTCCATCGCCGGTGTCGGCTGTAGCTCGGGCCCGGGCCTCGAGCGACTGGGAGCAGGCCGCGCCGATGTTGCGCAGCGAGCGCCACGGTCGGCCTGGCGAGCCACTGCTGTCCTGCGCGCCGAACCGCCTGCCGAGCAACGAGCGTCGGCGCGCGGCGCCGCGAGGCATCGAGGGCGGCGACCGGTGGCCGATCCAGGCGCGTGTGCGATGGCCGGCACCAGTGCGCTGCGCCACCGGTGTTCACCTCGAGCAGCGGCGACGGCGGAACTGCGCCATGCGCGCATGTGCGAAGCGCTGGCCAACCGAGCGCCATGGTGTCGCCGACGCGCTTCACGCAACTCGGTGCACAACGCCGTCTGCCGGCTGCTGGCACATCGCCGTCGCAATCCGCGCCTGGCATCGACTAGCCTGGCGCGCCTACGACAGCGCCGGCGCCAGGTTGGTCAAGCGGGGCATGCGCTGTGTGCCAGCAGTCGCCGCCGGTGCGCTGGTTGCGCAGCGACTTGCCCTACCCACGCCGCTGCATGCGCCGCGGCCGCTGCCTGATCACGTTTGCGCTGCGCGCTGCTGCTGCGCGCCGCGGCAGCCCGACGCGCGTGGCGCGTGGTTTCAGCTGTCGGCCGGCGCCATGCGGCAGGCCACGCGCCTGCGGCGATCGCCGAGCTCCGACGCGCTGCCGCTGAGTCCTGGCCGCGCGCGTTCGCTGCGCACCGCGTTGGACTCGCCGGCGCGCAACCGCCTCGTGTCGATCGCTGCTCGCTGGCCGCACGGCGGCTCGACCTAGCCTGACGTCGATCGCCGTGCCGCGGCTCATGGCGCCCGGCGACGCTCGATCACGCACGGCATCGCGGCGCGATTCCGCACAGCGGCGCGATGTGCCTGCTCGAGCGGCTCTGCTGTCGTGGCGACCGACGACGCATCGTCTGCCGCGCTGACGACCACCGCCGATCCACGCTGCACCCGCTGCGCGCGCGCGGTGTCTTGCCGCGCGGCGCGACTCGAGTACGCCTCGCAGGCGATGGCGCTGCACGGCGCGCTGTGCGCAGCGTCAGGCACGCGCGCCGACGCCCGGCTTCCTGGCCGGCGCACGCGGCGTGCGGCTGCACGTGCAGCGGCTCGACGACGCGCCGGCTCACGGCGCATTGCGCTGCCGGGCGACGCGCGCCAGGCCGGGCGATGCGGCGCGCAGGTCGACCTGTATGCGTTTCGACTGCAGCGACGCGCGTGGCCGCGCCGCTCGCCGAGGGTCGTGCTGACCGTGCGTGCTCGAGTACACTGCTGGTGCCGCACGACACGCGCCATGACGCTGGCCGGCAAACGCGCGCTGCGTCACCGGTGCCAGCGGCGCGCTCGGGCGGCGCGATCGCGACGCCGCCTCGCGCGCGACGGCGCGCACTGTGATGCGTCCACGCGCAACATCCGCGCTGCCGGCGCGGTGCAGGCGTTGGCGGCAGACGATCGCGGCAGGCCGGCGGCAGGCGCGAGCCAGTCGCCGTTCGACCTCGGCCGATCGACGCGGCCAGCGCGCGGCCTGCGAACGCCTGCTGCACGACGGCACCGGTGCAGATCCTCGTCAACAACGCCGGCATCCACGACGACGCCGTGCTTGCCCGGCATGCGCGCCGAGCAGTGGCACCGCGTGATCGACGCTCTCGCTGCAACGGCTTCTTCCACGTGACGCAGCCGCTGCTGCTGCCGATGATCCGCACGCGCTGGGGCCGCATCGTCAACATCACGTCGGTGGCGGCGCTCACCGGCAACCGCGGCCAGGTCAACTACGCCGCCGCCAAGGGCGCGCTGCATGCGCGACCAAGCGTGCACTGTCGCTCGAGGTGGCCAGCCGCGGCATCACCGTCAACGCGGTGGCGCCGGGCATCATCGCCAGCGCCGATGGCCGATGGCGGCGTTCGATGCCAAGACAGATCGCCCAGCTGGTGCCGAGCAGCGCGCGGGCAGCGCCGACGAGGTGGCCGCGCTTGGTCGCCTTCCTCGCGCCGGACCGACGCCGCCTACATCACCGGCCAGGTGATCTCGATCAACGGGGGTATGGCGTAGTGACCAGCAACGGCGTCGCGCCAGCGAAGTGCTGCTGTTCTTTACGCTGCTGCAGTTGGCGATCATCGTGCTTTGTCTGCGCGCGCCGCCGGCGCGCGCTCGCACAGCACCTCGGCCAGACCGGCGGTGGTCGGCGAGATCCTCACCGGCGTGCTGCTCGGCCCGTCGCTGTTCGGCGCTGCGTTCCCGCAGCTCTTCAATGAGTGTTTCCGCTCGACACCGGCCTAGACTTCTGAACATCCTGTCGCAGCTGGGCCTGCTGCTGCTGATGTTCCAGATCGGGCTGGAGTTTGATTTCTCCGCACCTGGCCGAACGCGCGCACCGGCGCAGGTCGGTGCCCGGGTGGCGGCGGCAGGCCTGGTCGCGCCGTTCGCGCTCGGCGCGCTGCTGGCATCGCGATGCCACGCGGACTGACGGGTACCGACAACCGCCTGAGGCTTCGTGCCTGTTCGTGGCCACCGCGTTCTCGATCACTGCGATGCCGGTGCCTCGGCCGCATCGCTGATCGAGTTCAAGCTGACGCGAACGGCACTCGGCGTGATCGCCATCAGCGCCGGCGGCCATCACGACGATGTCGTCGGCTGGTTTGATGCTGGCGCTGGTCTCGGCGTTGGAGCATGTCGTGGCCTTTCGTGCCCGGCGCATTCGCGTTGCGCGTGGCCGGCCTGGCAGCGCTCGGCATCGTCGCCTGGTGGCTGCTGCGGCCGTTGCTGGTGGGCTTCGTGCGCAGGTGCCTCGCTGGACCCGCCGATGCCGCGTCAGGCCAGCAACCCGTCGGCCACGTTGATGGGCGCGTGATCCTGGCCTGTGTGTTCGCCGCCGGCATGACCACCGTACACAGCTCGGCGTGTTCGCGATCTTCGGCGGTTTCCTGATCGGCGCTGTGCTGCTGCACGGCGAACGCGCCTTCGTCAGGCATGGAACGCATCCGCGTGGGCTTGTTCATCAGCGTGTTCTTCCTGCCGGTGTTCTTCACCTACACCGGCCTGCGCACCGACTATCGGCTCGCTGAACGACGCACAGGCCTGGGCTGGTGCGTGCTGCTGATCGCGCTGGCCGCACCGTGGGCAAGTACACCGCCTGCTCGCTGGCGGCACGCTGGGCCGGCATCGACACCATGCGCGCACACATCCTGGGCGTGCTGATGAACACGCGCGGGCTGATGGAGCTGATCGTCATCAACGTCGGCCTCGAGATGGGCATGATCGGCCACCAGGTGTTTCACGATGTTGGTGCTGATGGCGTTGTTCAGCACGGTGATCACGTCGCCAGCGTTGCGGCGCTGGCTTCCGCGCCTGCAGCCGCAGGCCGATGCAGGCTGGGCTGCTCCGCCGAGGCGCGGCCCTGGCTGAAGCGTCGGCCGACCGCGCGCGAGGCCCGTGATCAACCGGCGCACATGGCTTGGCTTGGCCGCGACGCTCGCTGCGGGTTGCGCGTGGCTGCCGCTGTGCCGCCGTGGTGCCGATGCCGGTGACCCGCTTCGCCAGCCGATCCGCAGCGACGAGCGAGCGTGCTTGTCGTGATGCTGCCTGGCGCCTACAGCGTGCCGCGCGAGTTCATCGAGCACGGTTTCGTTTCGAGCTTGCGCGCCCAAGGCTATCGCGGTCGACGTCGTGCTGGCCGACGCCCATCTCGGCTACGCCGGGAACGGCACCCTGCTCGAACGCTTGCGCGACGACGTGCATCGCTGCCGGCGCAGCGCGAGGGCTATCGCCGCATCTGGCTGGTGGGCATTTCGCTCGGCGGCTCTGCGTCGCTCGGGGTGCTGATGCGGCAGCCCAGAGTCGATCGAAGGCGTGCTGGCGATCGCGCCGTACGCGTGGATCCGCCGGCACTGCTCAAGCAGGTCGCCGCAGCGGGTGGCCCCCGTAAGGCCTACGCCGAAGCGGCACGTCCTGGCGCTGACCTCGAGGCGCAACTGTGGATCTGGCTTCGGCGGCACCGAGCCCGGCTCTGCGTCAGCAAATCAACGTCTACACCGGCAGCCAGGACCGCCTGATCATGGGTCAGCGCTTGCTGGCGACATTGCTCGCTGCCGATCATGTGGTGGAGGTGCCGGGCGACCACGACTGGCCGGCGTGGAATGTGTTGTGGTCGCGTTGGTTGGCGCGCGCGCCGTGGCCGCAGCGCGTGACGTCGCGCCACAGAGGCCTCTAGGTCTGGAACGGCGGCTGTCGCCGACGCGCCGCCAGATCAGCGTCGGCAGCCGCAGCACGAAACCGATCATCAAGCGCGTGTGCATCCACGTCAGCAGCGCGTTGTCGCGCACATAACGAAAGTGCGACACGCCGCCCTCCTCCGGCGGTCAGGTACCTCACCGGCGCGTCGCGGTTGATCGGCTTGACGCCGCGCCAGGCCAGGCGCACCACCGCCTCGGTGTCGAAGTCGAAGCGCCGCATCCAGCGCTGGCCGCTGCATCACGGCCAGCAGGTCGGCGATCGGATAGACGCGAAAGCCGAACAGCGAATCGTCGACGCCGGCGCCCAGCGTCTCGAGGTTGGTCCACCAGTTCGGACACCCGGCGTCCGCGCACGCAGCAGCGGCGCGCTGGCATCGAACACCGGCCGCCCGAGGATCATTGCCTCGGGCCGCTGCATGCTGGCGCTGCATGAATGCACCGATGCACGTCGGCGGGTGCTGGCCGTCGGCATCCATCGTCAGCGCGTGGCTGAAGCCGGCGGCATGCGCTTGCTGCAAGCCGTGCAGCACCGCAGCGCCCTTGCCCCGGTTGTGCGGCAGCAGCCACACGCGCAGGCCCGGGTCGCTGCGCGGCCATCGCCTGCAGGCCGTCAGCCGTGCCGTCGCGGCTGCCATCGACGACCACGCGGGCACCGGCTGCCACGCCGCGCGCCGCGCGCACCGTCTCGGTAGACCAGTGGGACCGGTGTCGTAGCTCGGAATGACGACCACGTGCGTGGCCGACGCTGCCTGCGTCATGACTCCGTGTGGCGGCACGCGGCCTCACGCCGGCGGCCATGTAGCGCTCGATCTCCGTGCACCGAGCCGCGAGATCGGCCTCGGGCTCGAAGCGCCGCCCCAGACGCACGGCGAACTCGATGGGCACCGGTGGCAGCCGCCACAACGGCCAGCCCTTGCCGAGATAGGGCGACGTGGTGTCGATGAACACCGTCTGCACCGGCACGCCGGCGCGTCGCGCGATCAGCGCGAAGCCACCCTGGAACAGGTTGAGCGGCGCGCGCGTGGTGCGCGTGCCTTCGGGGAACATCACCAGCTGACCGCCGGCGCGCAGGTCGTCGATCGCCAGTGCACCATCTGGCGCGCCGAGTCGTTGCGGATGTAGCGAGCCAGCCGCGCGCCCGGCCTGAGCAACGGGTTGCGCATCAAGCTGGCCTTCATGCACGCGCTGCGCGGCAGCTGCGCCACCAGCATCAACGCGTCGAGCAGGCTCGGATGGTTGGCCACGATGACCAGCCCGCGCTCGTTGGCCAGCGGCCGCAGCGCGCCGGCGTCCAGTGCAGCAGCCCCGAAGCGCGCGCCAGCCGCCCAGAACAGGCGATAGCCCCACGCGATGCCGGCACGCCCGACGCGCAGGCCCAGCGCGCGCGGCAGCAGCGGATACAGCACCAGCGCCATCAGGTTCCAGCCAGCGAGATCAGGCCAGGCCGAGCAGCAGCAGCTGCAGCACGAGCCAGGCCAGCGGCAGCGGCCAGGCACGTGCGACCAGGCGCTCAGTTCTCATCGGGCACCCGTTCGGCTCGACTCGGCGAACACCCACGACGACCGCGAAGCCGGCGGCCAGCGTGCCGTGCTTGCGCACCAGCGGGCTGTTGTCGTACACCGAACCGCGCCACGGTGTCGGCGGTGACGAAGCCGCCCATCCAGCAGCACGCCCAGGCGGCGCGACGTGCTGGCGATCAGCTCGCCAGCCGCCGATAGCCGCCCGGCGCGACTGTAGCTCGGGCCGCGACGGCGTGGCGAACTGCGGCGCCACGTCGTAGAAGTAGCCGTTGAAGCTGCGGACTGCCGAACACCGGCCCGCGCAGCAGCGCAGCGTTCCAGCCGTTGATCTTGGTGTCGAGGTTCAGGTTGGGGCTCGCCAGCCAGCCAACCATCTTGGGATCGACTCCAGCGTCATCGCCGCGCGCACCGGAGCGCGCAACTGCAGCTTCCACTTGCGGTCCGCGCGCCAGCGTGAAGTTGAGGTTGGGGCCGAACTCGAACGTCGGCGCCAGGTTGGGCATGCCTTGGCGCGCATCGTTTTCGCTGCTGTTGGTGGGCGCCGTGGCGGCCACGCTGACGTCGAAGTCGACACGCTCGGTGTCGAACAACACGGCCCGCGCGCCCTCGCGGTCGGCCTTGATGATGTCGCCGTGATACGACGATGTAGGGCACCGGCACCACCCAGTTGCGGCTCTGGTCGGAGCCGCGGTAGTCTGGCAGCCGCAGCACGCCGATGCCCAGGCCTGCGCTCCCACAGCGGCTGGTCGGCGCGTGCGATCGGAGGCTGCCGTCGCAAGCCCGGCTGCCAGACATGCCATGCCAGCTGGCCGACGTCGAACGCGGCGCCTAACTCTCGACAAGCACGTTCTCCCCTTGGTCGCGCCAACCTGCCGGATGTTGCGCCGCCGCTGCGCGCCAGGCGCGCCAGGCGGTCGCAGTGCGCTGCAGCCAGGTCAGCGTAGTAGATCGCCTTGAACACCCGCAGCGACGGCCAGATCGGCGTGCGGCCATGGATGTCGCCGGCCAGCAGCGACAGCAGCGCCTCCTTCACGCGCAACGGATTGCCGGGTGCATGAACAGCTCGCGCATCGTCGGGTTGGTCATGCGGTAGATGAACCACGAGAACTCCTGCGGGCCCTTGTCGGCGCAACTCCGAGTAGCGGCGCCGCGCAGCCGCAGCCTCGCTCGGGCGGTCGAGCTCGCGTGGCCACCAGTTCGGCGCCGGCGAAAGCCGCTGCTCATCGCCAAGTACACGCCCGACGAGAACACCGGATCGATGAAGGCGAAGGCATCGCCCAGCAGCAGCGTAGCGCTCGCCGCATGCCGCGCGTGCTGGCGTAGCTGTAGTTGCCGGTGGCGTAGACCGTGTCGTCGATCAGCGTGGCGTCGCTGCAGCCGCTCGGCCAGCGCCGGGCACAGCGCGATCGTGTCGGCGAAGAACTCGCGCAGCGGCTTGTCGCGCGACTTCAGGTAGTAGGGCCAGCACACCGCGCCGACGCTGGTGCTGCCGTCGGCCAGCGGAATGAACCAGAACCAGCCGTGGTCGAACCAGAAGATGCTGATGTTGCCTTCGAGCTTGCCCTGGCAGCCGCTGCGCGTCGCGTGAAGTGGCCGAAGATCGCCGCGCTGTTGTGTGTCGCGGTTCTTGCGCTTCAGTGCCGATCTTGGCCGGCCAGCAGCGTGTCGCGGCCCGATGGCATCGACGCACGTAACGCGCGCGCCAGCTGCCGCTGGCGTGCCGTCGTCGCATCACGCGCACGGCCGAGCACGCCGTCGGCGTCGAACTCGACCTTGCGTGACGCGGCAGCCTTCGAGCGCTTGTGCGCCGCTGCGCCGCGGCGTGGCGAAACAGGATCTCGTCGAGCACCGAGCGGCGCACCTGCCACGCGTAGGGCATCGATCTTGTCCCAGGCGTCGCCGAACTCGAGGAAGCTGCGAGTGCGCATGTTCGGTCGAGACGAACTCGATGCCCCACTTGACGCATGCCGATGCGCTCGAGCTCGCTCGCGCAGGCCCAGCTGCTCGAACAGCGTCACGTTGGCCGGCAGCAGCGACTCGCCGATGTGGAAGCGCGGGTGATGCGTCTTCTCCACCAGCACCACGTGCGCGGCCCTGGCGCGCCAGCAGCGCCGCAGCGGTGGAGCCCGCACGGGCCGCCGCCGACCACCAGCACGTCGCACGACGACCGACGGCGGTGTCATCCGCGTGCTGTGCTACGCGGTCCTCCGCTTGCAGGCGGTGTATTCGCGGAAGATGCCGAAGCTCGACATGCTGGTCAACCTCGTCGAGATCCCGGCGCGCCGCATCGCATCGAGCACCTCGGCTCGGCGTGATGCACGCCTCGATCGTGTCCCAGTAGTAGCGCCACAACTTGGCTGGCCGGCACGCCCGGTGACCAGCCGCGCCGCCACTGGAACCAGCGTGCGCATGCCCAGCCCCTTGAGCGCCCATTGCGCCAGAGCCGCGCGGCCGCGTGATCTCGAGCATCAGCAAGCGCCCACCCGGACGCAGCACGCGAGAGAACTCCGACAGCGCCTGGTCGAGGTCGCTCAAGTGCCGCAGTGCGTAGCCCATGCACAGGAAATCACTGACGGCGTCGGCGCACCGGCAGCGCCTGGCGCGGCCGCAGCATCGTTGCGCGCGGCAGATGCGCCTGCCACTCATGCCCGCGCTGGGGTCGACTGCCGATCAACGAGCCTTGGTCGCCGCACAGCACCAGCGCCTGCGCGCCAGCAATCCAGCGAGGATGCCGTTGAAGTCTTCCGGAAGGCGCTGCGCCTCATCGCGCTTCGCCGCGCCGTCGGAGCAGCCGGCGAAGTAGCTTCGCTCAGGTCCCGGCCGTAGACGCGCGGATGATCGTCTTGGACTGCATCGCGGTTTCATGCACGGCGCGATACCCAAAGTCGATCAATTTTTCGGATGCCCGATTGCCAGTTCGCGCCGCCGCCACCTTCATGGCCATCGTCGGTGCCGGCGACGGTAACCGCGGCGCAACGGCTCTGAGGGAGGCGGTGTTGATGGTGCCTGCCCAGCCACCGTTGCCTTCCTGCCGGTACTCGCGTTCCAGGCGGACGCCGCCGGCAGCCGAAGGCAAACTTGATTTCAGAATCGCGGCTCGGACGTATAACGCCCCGAACGTCGCAATGGGCGGGTACCGTGCCAGGACTCGCCGGCGGCGCACCTGGAGCGGTGGGCGCCGGTGCGGCGCGCTTCCGGCACGTTCGTCGCCGGTGATGAGCGTGTAGGGCAGCTTCAGGTTCACCAGGTTCTCGCACCCTTGCTGCGCATACGCAGCGTGGCTGCCGAACAGGATCGCCGCCGGTATGATCCACGAGACTCTTGTCAGCAGTTGTCTCCTCTCTGCGCGACCCTCAGGTCGGCTCCACGTCGGTCATCCGGGCGAGGGGCCAGCTCCGCCACGGTCATCTCCCGCATCCTGTAAATTCTGGACCTTCCCGGTGCCGGTCGTCGGGATACGCGTCGACGAACTCGGATGTAGCGCGGGACCTTGTAGCGTGGCGATGCTGGCCGCGACAGAACGCTCGCGCAACTCGTCGCTGCGGTCGCGGTCTCGCCGTCACGCAGCCGAGATCCACGCCATCAACTTCCTCGCGCGTAGCTTGCGTCGGGGACGCCCGATCACCTGCGCGTCGCTGATCTTCGCATGGGTGTAGAGGAACTCTTTCGATCTCGCGCGGGTAGATGTTCTCGCCGCCGCGGATGATCATGTCCTTGATCCGGCCGACGATGGTGACGTAGCCCTCGTCGTCCATGACGGCGAGGTCGCCGCTGTGCGCATCCAGCGCGGCCGCGTCGATCGCGGCGCCGGTCGCGTCGGGATCGTTCCCAGTAGCCGAGCATCACGGCTGTAGCCGCGCGTGCAGAGCTCGCCAGGACGTGCCGCGCGGGACAGCGGCTGGCGCCGGTTTCAGGGTTGACGATCTTGCATTCGACGTGCGGGTGGACGCGACCGACCGTCGGCACGCGGCGCTCGACACGGATCGTCCACGCTGCTCTGGAACGACACCGGGGAGGTCTCGGTCATGCCGTAGCAGATCGTGACCTCCGGCACGTGCATCCGGTCCGATGACCTGG
>ERZ1370068.1332-contig-11221_pt1 | contig 60942 bp, 85 predicted proteins | sample MGYA00561227_ERZ1370068 | MGnify/ENA primary metagenome ERZ1370068 (study PRJEB38410, sample SAMEA6850437) | metagenome | study: Metagenomic assessment of the ecological functions of the soil: analysis of the soil microbiota associated with the... | reverse complement strand
GGCGCAACCGCGGGCGTGTCGGTGGTGCAGCTGTACGCCGGCGCGTTCTTGCCCGGGCTTCATGCTCGCGGGACTCTACATCGGCTACATCATCGTGCTCGCGAAGTGGAAGCCGGAGTCTGATGCCGCCCTTGTCGAAGGAGGAGCGGCTCATTGCGCTGCCTGCCTTTGCGCAGGCGCTGGCGCCGAAGGGCCGCAACGCTCTCGCCGGTTTGTGGCGCGCGCTGACGGGGGTGCGAACGTCAGCCAGGCAAACCGCGGGCGTGCAGCTCGTCATCTCCCTGCTGCCGGCGCTCGCCATCGTTGCGATCCTCGGCGTGACCTACTACGCGGCGACTGCGCCGGAGGTCAAGACCGACACCGCGGGACTGGTCGAAGCCGGCGAGGATACCGCGGCGGACGTAAAGGAGGAAGAAATCGCGACCGGGCTCTCCGAGGCGCCCGGCGCCGCGCAGGAGGATGCGAAGCGCCGCAGCGGATGCCAAGGCTGCCGAGCGAAGCAAACCCGCGGCAGAACCGCAGACCGCGACACCCAAGGCGGCGGAAGCGGCACCGGCGTCGCAGGAGCGGCTGCCGATTCCCGGCTGGTTCTGGATCGTGTTCGCCATCGGCGTCGCCGCTGCCGGTCGCCATTTCCTGGCTGCTCAACTGGGAGCGGCTGGAGGTGTTCAAGTTCCTGCTCGCCTCGTTCTTCCCGCTGGCGGTGCTGATCCTGGCGGTGCTCGGCTCGATCGTGTTCGGCCTTTCGACCCCGACCGAAGCGGCCGCGGTCGGCGCATTCGGCGGCTTCCTTCTCGCCGCGGCGTACCGCCTGTTCCATCACTTGCGCGAAGGGGCCGGGACCAAGGCCGCGGCAGTCACCAACACCGTGAAGGAGCTCGGCGTCATCACCCGGGAATCCTCGTTCCTCACCGCCAAGACGAGCGCGATGGTGTGCTGGCTGTTCGTCGGCTCCGGGATCTTCTCGGCGGCGTTCGCGCTGCTCGGCGGGCAGGAGCTGGTCGAGAAGTGGGTGCTGTCGCTCGACATGACGCCGGTGCAGTTCATGATCCTCGCCCAGTTCATCATCTTCATCCTCGGCTGGCCGCTCGAGTGGACCGAGATCATCGTCATCTTCATGCCGATCTTCATCCCGCTGCTGCCGCACTTCAGCATCGACCCGCTGTTCTTCGGCCTGCTGGTCGCGCTGAACCTGCAGACGGCGTTCCTGTCGCCGCCGGTGGCGATGGCGGCGTTCTACCTGAAGGGCGTCTCGCCGCCGCACGTCACGCTCAACCAGATCTTCGCGGGCATGATGCCGTTCATGGGTATCCAGGTGATCGCCGTGGTGCTTGCTGTACCTGTTCCCGGCGATCGGCCTGTGGCTGCCGCAGGTTCTCTACGGACGGTGAGCCTACCTCGGTGAAGCAACGCATTCTCGTCACCCGGGCGACCTTCGAAGACGTCATCGCCAGAGCTGCGCGAGCGCTTCGACGTCGAGGACAATCAGAAGGACGACACGCCCCTCGTCGGCGAGGAGATGAAGCGCCGGCTCGCCGACAAGGACGGCGTCCTCTCGACCGGCTCGGACCGCTTCGACGCCGCGATCGCTCGACGCGGCGCCCCGCCTCAAGGCCGTGTGCAACGTGGCGGTCGGCTACAACAATATCGATCTCGCCGCCTGCAGCGAGCGGGGCATTCGTCGCCACCAACACCCCGGAAGTGCTCGACGACACCACGGCGGACACGACCTGGGCGGTGATGATGGCGGCGGCTCGCCGCATCACCGAGGCAGAGCGCTGGCTGCGCGGGGGCAACTGGATCCAGGGCTGGAAGTACGACCGGCTGCTGGGCCAGGACGTGCACCACGCGACCCTCGGGATCATCGGCATGGGCCGCATCGGCCAGGCGATCGCGCAAGCGCGCGAAGGGATTCTCGATGCGCGTCCTCTATCACAACCGCAGGCGCGCGACCAAGGCCGTCGAAAAGGAGTCGGGGGCGAAGTACGTCAGCCTCGAGAAGCTCCTCAAGGAATCGGACTTCGTCAGCCTCAACCTGCCGTACTCGAAGGAAGCGCACCACCTCATCGGCGCCCGGGAGCTGTCGCTGATGAAGCCGACCGCTGTTCTCGTCAACGCGGCGCGCGGCGGCGTCGTCGACGACGCGGCGCTGGTGCAGGCCTTGAAGGACAAGCGCATCGCCGCGGCGGGCCTGGACGTGTTCGAAGGCGAGCCGAAGTTCAATCCCGGATTTCTCGAGCTCGACAACGTCGCCCTGATCCCGCACATCGGCAGCGGGACGCTCGCCACGCGCATGAAGATGAACCTGCTCGCGGTGAAGAACCTGACCGCGGCTCTCGCGGGCAAGCGCCCGCCCAGCCTGCTCAATCCCGAAGCCTGGGCCAAGCGGCGCCGCTAGGAGCCGCACCGCATGTCCTCCAGCAGCTCAGCCGCCAAGCTGGCTCGGGCGGACGACTTGAAAGCCACCGTCGAGGCGCTGTCGGACGGAACGCTCACGGCGCGCGCCTACTGCGAGTCCTGCCTCGCGCGCGTTCGCGCGAGCGAGGCTGTGATCAAGGCATGGGTGGTGCTCGACGAGGACCGCGCTCGCGCCATCGCCGCGACGCGCGACGTCAGGGACGCGCAGGGCTCGCTGCACGGTATTCCGGTGGGCGTGAAGGATCTCTTCGATACCGACGATCTGCCCACGGAGATGGGATCGCCCGCGTTCGTCGGAAACCAGCCGGCGAAGAACGCCCAGGTGGTCGAGAGGATCGTCGCCGCGGGCGGTTACGCGCTCGGCAAGACCGTGACGACGGAATTCGCTTTCATGCATCCGGCGGAGACGCGCAATCCCTGGAACCCGAGGCACACGCCCGGCGGTTCCTCGTCAGGCTCCGCGGCGGCGGTGGCCGCGGGCCACGTTCCCGTCGCGATAGGCACGCAGACCAACGGGTCGGTGATCCGGCCCGCGGCGTACTGCGGAGTCGTCGGGTTCAAGCCCACCCTCGATACCCTGCCGATCCAGGGCGCGCTGCCTTTCGCCCAAACGCTCGACCACGTCGGCGTGTTTGCGCGCTCGGTAGCCGACGCGCGCCTACTTCACCGCGTGCCTCGCTGAGCCCGGCACCTTCGCGGCGGAGGTCGATGCCCTGTCGCGTCCGCCCAGGGTCGCGGTCCTCCCGCGCTTTCCCTGGAATTCGGCGGAGCGGGACGCCGCGGCGCAGCTCCAGGCGACCGTCGGCACGGCTCACCGCCGCGGGAACCGAGGTGAAGGCCCTCGATCTTCCGGAGGAGTTCGACGACGCCAAGCGCGTGCATCGCACGATCATGTATTACGAAGGGGCGCGCGAGCATGCCCCACGGCAGGCCGTGCACAGGCGCGTCTTCAGCGCGGAGCTGAACGCGGCGATAGACGAAGGGCTCGCGATGTCGCACGACGAATACCGCGCCGCGCTCGCAAAGCGCGCCGCGCTCGCCGAGCTGGCGCTCGACCTGTTCGCGGACTGCGACGCGATCGCATCGCTTCCCGCGCCCGGCGCCGCCCCGGCACGGCTCGACATGACGGGCGATCCGAGCTTTTGCACGCTCTGGACCCTGCTGGGTTTCCCCGCGATCACGATTCCCACGGGGCTCTCCGACGCGGGCCTGCCCTACGGAATCCAGCTTGCGGGCCCGGCCCACGAGGACGTCCGGCTCCTGCGCGTCGCGCGCTGGTGCGAGGCGGCCATCGGCTTCGAGCGCCCCTCGCGGTGAGCGGCCCGGCGCCGCGGCCTTGGCGGCTGCGCGCTTTTTCGGCTACGCTACGCGGCTCCGGAGCCGCTCCCGTGAAGAAAAGCACCTTTCCGACGCCGCAGGATGCGGAAGCCGCCTTCTATGAAGCGCTCGAAACGGCCGACCTCGAAGCCATGATGGAGGTGTGGGCCGAGGACGAGGAGATCGTCTGCGTGCACCCGGGAGGTCCCGAGGCTCGCGGGGTTCGAACAGGTGCGCGGCAGCTGGGCGGAGATTTTCGGCTCGGGCCAGCGGCTCAAGGTGCATATCTCCGATCAGGTGGTGCTGTCGGGCATGATGCTGGCGATCCACAGCGTGCACGAGAACATCCTGGTCCAGGGCGAATCGCGCTCGCGCGCGCCGATCACGGCCACCAACGTCTACCTGCGTACCGGGAAAGGCTGGAGAATGATCCTGCATCACGGGTCCCCTGCCCCGGCGGAAGCGCGCGTTCCCGCCGAATCGTCGCCGAAAATCCTGCATTGAGCCCGAGCATTCCCTACCGAGCCCCATGGTGGTTGCCAGGCGGGCACCTGCAAACCCTGTACGGGACCTTGTTCGCCGATTCGAAGGTCGGCTGGAAGCGCGAGCGCTGGGACACGCCCGACGGCGATTTCATCGATGTCGACCGCCTACCCGGCCCGGCGGGTGCTCCCCTGGTCGTTCTCTTCCACGGCCTGGAGGGCAGCTCGGCGCAGCCACTATGCCGTGGCGCTCGCGCGCGAGCTGGTGCGTCGTGGCTGGCGCGGCGCGGTCGCGCACTTTCGCGGGTGCTCGGGTGAGCCGAACAGGCTGCCGCGCGCCTATCACTCCGGCGATGCAGACGAGATACGCTGGATCCTCCGGCGGTTCGCGGCCGAGTCGCGAGGCGCGCCGCTTTCGCGGCCGGCGTGTCGCTCGGCGGAAACGCACTGCTCAAATGGCTCGGGTGAAGATGCCGAGGCGAAGCATGTCCTTCTGGCCGCCGCGGCGATTTCGGCGCCCGTCGATCTCATGGCGGCGGGCGATGCGCTCGGCCGCGGATTCAATCTCGTCTATACGCGTGCGTTTCTTGCGACGATGAGGAGGAAGGCGGAGGAAAAGCTGGCGCGCTTCCCCGGTCTGTTCGACGGAAACGCGATGCGGCGAGCGAGCACGCTGCGTGCGTTCGACAATGTAGTCACCGCGCCGCTGCACGGATTCCGCGACACGGACGACTACTGGACGCGCGCGAGCGCGAAGCCGGTGCTGAGGAGCATCCAGGCGCCTACGCTGTTGCTGAACGCCCGCAACGACCCGTTTCTCCCCGCGGTGGCGCTCCCGGGCCCGTCGGAGGTGTCCGGCGCGGTGCGGCTCGAGTTTCCCGACGAGGGCGGGCACGCCGCTTTCGTCAGTTCCCCTTTCCCCGGCGACATCGCCTGGATGCCGCGGCGGGTCACGGCGTTTTTCGAGGAAGCCATGGCTGCGCGCGACACTGGATCGCACGCGCGCGCGAATGGGATAATCCCGCACCGAGGCACCGCTCCCGCATGAACGTACCCCCCAGGAGATCTTCAAGGCCTACGACATCCGCGGCGTCGTCGGCAAATCGCTCACCGTCGAAGGCGTGCGGCTCATCGGCCAGGCGCTCGGCAGCGAGCTGCTCGACCGCAACGCCGGGGGCGGCCGGGCGGAAATCGCGGTGGGCCGGGACGGCCGGCTCTCCGGTCCCGAGCTGGCCGGAGCCTTGATGGAAGGCATCTGCGCGAGCGGCGTGGACGTCGTCGAGATCGGCATGTTCGCGACCCCGATCGCCTACTTCGCGGCGCACGAGCTGGGGTGCGGCAGCGCCGTCGCGGTCACGGGCAGCCACAACCCGCCCGAGTACAACGGGCTGAAGATGGTGCTCGCGGGAACGACGCTCGCGGGCGAGGACGTGCAGCGGCTGCGCCGGCGCATCGTATCCGGCGAGCTCGCGAGGGGTGCCGGGCGTCATCGCCGCGCCGACATTCGCGAAGCCTATCTGAAGCGGATCGTGTCGGATGTGCGGCTTGCGCGGCCCATGAAGATCGCGGTCGACTGCGGCAACGGCGTCGCCGGCGCCACCGCCGGCGAGCTCTACCGACGCCTGGGCTGCGAGGTACTCGAGCTCTACTGCGAAGTCGACGGGCGCTTTCCCAATCACCATCCCGATCCCTCGCATCCCGAGAACCTCGAAGGAACTGATCGCGCTGGTGCAAAGGGAACGGGCCGAGATCGGAATCGCGTTCGACGGCGACGGCGATCGGCTCGGCGTGGTCACCGCGGAAGGGCGCATCATTTTCCCCGACCGGCAGCTGATGCTGTTCGCGAAAGACGTGCTGTCGCGCCAGCCCGGCGCCGAGATCATCTACGACGTCAAGAGCACGCGCAACCTCGCTCCCTGGATCCGCAAGCACGGCGGCGTTCCCAGTCTGTGGAAGACCGGTCATTCGCTGATCAAGGCGAGGATGCGCGAGCGCGGCGCCGCGCTCGCCGGGGAGATGAGCGGCCACACGTTCTTCGTCGAGCGCTGGTACGGGTTCGACGACGCGCAGTACGCGGGCGCGCGCCTGCTCGAAATCCTGAGCAAGACCGCCGACGCGACGGCGACGCTCGATGGAGCTGCCCGACTCGGTCAGCACGCCCGAGCTGCATCTGCCGCTGAGCGAGGGCGAGCCGCACCGTCTCATCGGGCGTGCTGCAGGAGAACGCGGCGTTTCCGGGCGCGACCGAGGTGATCCGGCTGGACGGTCTGCGCGTCGAATATCCCGACGGGTTCGGTCTGGCGCGGGCGTCGAACACGACGCCGGTGATCGTGCTTCGCTTCGAGGCGGACGACCAGCCGGGGCTGGCGCGCATCGAGGCGGAGTTCCGGCGCGTGCTGCTCGCCGCAAAGCCGGACGCGAAGCTGCCGTTCTAGCGAGGCGATTTCGTTCGAAGACACGAGGGAGGCGTTTTGACGCGCGTACCGCTGATCGAGGAAAAAGGACATCCCGAGCTGGCCTCGCTGATCGCGACCATCAAGTCCGAGCGCGGCGGGAAGCTCCTGCATCTCTACCAGGCGCTGCTCAACAGTCCGCCGGTGGCCGAGGGCTGGCTCAAGCTGTTCACCGCCATCCGCCAGAAGACGAAACTTTCCGGCCGCTACAGGGAGCTCGCCATCCTGCGCGTGGCGCTCCTCAACGGCGCCGACTACGAGTACCGTGCGCACCTGCCTTCGCGCTGCAGGAAGGAATGAGCCAGGAGCAAATCGACGCGATCCCGGGATGGCAGCTGTCCCGCAGCTTCGACGATCGCGAGCGCACCGTTGCTCGCCTACACCGACTGCATGACCCGCGGAATCCGAGTGCCCGACGCCGATCTTCAACGAGGTTCGGCGCAGCTTCGACGACAGGGAAATAGTGGAGCTCACCGCGACGATCGCGGGCTACAACCTGGTGTCGCGCTTCCTCGTTGCGATGCAGCTCGAGTGAGGCTCGCGCGCGCGTCAGGCGAATTTCGGCGGGAACAGGTCCAGTCGATCCGTGAACAAGGCGTCCACGCCCCAGGAAAACAAGCGCCGCGCCGAGTCCGCCTTGTTCACGGTGTAGCAAAGGAGCCAGTAGCCGGCGTTCTTGATGTCGTACGCCTGCGCTTCCGTGAGGTGCTCGCAATTGCAGTGCACGGAGATGCACCCGAGTCGTCGAGCCGCTTCGCGCCATCCCGACTCGATGCGGTCGGTCAGGTAGCCGCGCGCGAAATCCGGCGCGGCAGTGCGGGCCACGTCGAGGCAAGTCTCGTGGAAAGAAGACAGCAGCGGCTTGCGCGAGCCGTCGCGCCAAAGCTCGACCGCGAGCTTTGCCGCGGCCGCGGCGGTCTCGCGCTCGAATCCGGGCGCCGGCTTGATCTCCACGTTCGCCCACAGCCCGAGCTCGACGCAGAGCTTTCCGGCCTGCTCGAAGGTGGGCACGCGCTCGCCCTGGTACTTCGGACCGAACCAGGTACCGGCGTCGAGGCCGGCGATCGTTGGCGTAGGGCGTGGCGGCGACGCTGCCGCGGCCGTTCGTGGTGCGCTCCAGCGTCTCGTCGTGAATCAGCACCGGAACTTCGTCCGCCGGAGAGCATCACATCGAACTCGACGCCGCCGAAGCCCATCTCGGCCGCCTTGCGAATCCCCGCCAGGGTGTTCTCGGGAGCGAGCGTGCCGCCGCCGCGATGGGCGATGATCCTCGGATAAGGCCAGGGTCGTTGCATGCGTCGAGTCGTATGCTCCAGCAGGCGCACATTATAGATAAGCGGTGTCGGCGGTGATCGCGAGAAAGCAACGAAACGGACGAAAAACGGGGAAGGGAGGGTTTCCCCGTTTAGCCGCCGTTTGCTGGGCCGGCGGGCAACTTGAAGCGCCCGGCGGGACTCTCGCCGAGCGCTGTATGTTCAACTATGACGGCATCATATCACCGGAGGATGTGGGACAAGGTCGAGAGATTTTTCCTCCGACAATTTCGGCAAGTCCTGGTGTGCACAATCTAACGAAGTCGAAATTCAAAGCGCTGCTCGCGTGACTTTTTCACGGCTGTCGCCGTTGATCGCTTTCGCGATGCTAGTATTGCCCGGTTCCTTCCTCGTGATCTCGCGCATGGGCACCGCCCGTTTTTCGCTGCTCCGGATCCTGGCCGACGGCGAGGTGCATTCCGAAGAGCGAATCGGACGGACTCTGAATCTTTCGCGAATCGAGGTGAGCAAGCTGATCGGCGAGCTTGAAACGCTGGGCTTGCGCGTGCTCGAGGCGCACAGGCTCCGGCTATCGTCTCGAGGACCGGATCGATCTGTACGACGCGAACCTGCTCGCGGAGCGAGTGAAGAGGAGTCTCCCCGAGGCTTCGCCTCGAAGTGCTCGACGAATGTCCTTCTACGAATACCGCGCTCGCGGAGCGCGCAGGAGCGGGCGCCGCGCACGGCACGGTTCTGGTATGCGAGCATCAGAGTGCCGGACGCGGCCGGCGCGGAAATGCCTGGGTCTCGGCGATCGGCGCAAGCGTTACGTTCTCCGTCCTGTGGCGATTTTCGCGGGGTGCCGGAACGCTGGCCGGCCTCAGCCTCGCGATCGCGGTCGGCGCGGCGAAGGCGCTCGAGAGGCTCGGCGTTCGCAATGTGCGGTCAAATGGCCGAACGACTTGTTTTGCGGGGAGCGCAAGCTCGGCGGGATATTGATCGAGACCACCGGCGACGCGGGGGTCCGAGCGCTGCCATCGTCGGGGTCGGCATCAACATGCGCCTGGGCGCCTCGGTGCGCGAACGCATCGGGCGGCCGGCCACCGACGTCGCCACGAACAGCACAGCGATGCCGTCGCGCTCCGCAATGCTGGTCGAGCTGCTCGCATCCATCGCGTCGACGCTCGAGCGGTTCTCGCGCGAGGGTTTTGCGCCGTTTCGGCAGGCGTGGCTCGAACGCCACGCCTGGCAGGGACGACGGGTGGTTCTTTCTCAGGCCGACCGCCGCGTGGCGGAAGGCGAGGTGGTCGGTATCGCCGAGGACGGCGCGCTCGAGCTGGCCTCGGGCGGGGAATACAGCGCTTCCACAGCGGCGAGCTCTCGCTCAGTTTGGAAAGCGCCGGAATCGATGCCCGGATGATACTCGCGGTCGACTGCGGCAATTCGCGGCTGAAATGGGGTCTGCACGATCGGAACGGCTGGCTCAAGAGCGGGACCGTCCCGCTCGCGGGACTCGCGAAGCTGGAGAGGACATGGAAGAAGATCCCGCCGCCGGACAAGATTGTCGTCGCCAACGTCGCGGGGCAGTCCGCGCGAAGGCGAGCTCAACGGCATCCTCCCGCGCCGGGGATCGCGGCGATCTGGGTGGCGGCGAAGAGGCATGAATGCGGCGTCACGAATGGCTACGGCAAGCCCGCGCAGCTCGGCCCGGACCGCTGGGCCGCGCTGGTCGGAGCCTGGTCGATGTTTCGCGGACCCTGCCTCGTGGTCGCCGCGGGCACGGCGACGACCGTCGACGTGCTCAGGGGCGACGGCACGTTCGCCGGAGGCATGATACTTCCGGGCCTCGACCTGATGAAGCGATCGCTCGCGCAGAACACCGCGGGGCTTCCGATGACGCGAGGGCGTTTCTCCAGAGCGCCGCGCAACACCGCGGATGCGATCGAGATCCGGGTGTCTGCTCGCACAGACCGGGGCGATAGAGACGGCCTTCGCGGCGATGGAGCCCGGTGCGGTCTGCGTGCTGGCCGGCGGCGCGGCGCGCCCGAATCGCGCCGCACCTCAGCATTCCCGTGCGCCTTGTGGATAATCTCGTGCTGGAAGGCCTCGTGCGGATCGCCAACGAATCGCCGGAGTGACCCGAGACATCGTGAGAATCGTCTTTTTCTGCTGCTGCTCGCCAACCTCGCCTTCTTCGCGTTGGCCTATTTTGGGGCCGGCCGCGCGTCGGATGAATCGCAGCTGGTGCAGCAGCAGCTGAACCCGCAGGAGATCCGCCTGCTGAGCGCCGATCAAATTGCCAAGCTTGCAGCCGAGCGCGCGAAACAGGCGGTCGAGCGCCCCAAGACGCCGCTCAAGACGCCCGTCGTCTGCCTCGGAATTGGGCGCGTTCAGTCCGGCCGAAGCGCCGCGGGTGCAGCAGGCGCTGGAGCCGCTTGCGCTCGGAGCGAGGCTTTCCCAGCGGCGCGTGGAAGAAGTGGCCAGTTATTGGGTCTTCATGCCGCCGCTGCGCAATCGTCAGGCGGCGAATCAAAAAGCCGCCGAGCTCAGGAAGTTGGGCGTCGAGGATTTCTTCATCGTTCAGGAAGACCCGAAGCTCAGGTTCGCCATTTCCCTGGGCGTGTTCAGGACGGAAGAAGCGGCGCGATCGCGGCTGGGTGAGCTTCGGACCAAGGGTGTGCGGACGGCCCGAGTCGGCCCAAAGGAGACCTCGGGACAGAAGGTCTATTTCGCCATCAAGGACGTGCCCGACGCGCTCGTCGCCAGGCTCAACGACCTGCGTCAGAGTTTCGCAGGCGCCGAGCTCGAAGGACTGTCCCGCCGAGGAAAAGCGCGCCGCGAACTGAACGGGATCGCGCCCTCAGGCTGCGGCGGATTCTTTCGAGCAGAGCGGTGGTGGAGAGCTGGTGCCTGAAGGGAATCGAATGGACGCTACCGCCCCAGGCCTGTACGTCTGCCGCGCCGACGATGGCTTCGGGCTTCCAGTCTCCGCCCTTGACCAGCACATCGGGCTCGGCAGGCGCGTATCAGCGCGAGCGGGGTGTCCTCGTCGAACCAGGTCACGAGCCGGACCGATTCGAGAGCCGCGACGACGGCGACGCGGTCGGCGAGCCGATTGATGGGGCGGTCGTCGCCTTTGCCGAGACGCTTCGCCGAGGCGTCGCTGTTGACCGCGACCAACAGCGTCGCGCCGAGAGCGCGCGCTTCGGCGAGATAGGTGACGTGCCCCCGATGAAGGACGTCGAACACGCCGTTGGTGAACACCAGCGGTCGCGTGCATGTGCCGATCCGCGCCGAAAGCTTCTCCGGCGGGCAGATCTTGTCTTCGAATTGTGGCTCCATCGGAGAGGTGTATCTTACCCGATGACTTTGACAGAACGATCTGCCGGCGGTAACTTAGCTCGTCACCCGGTGAAGGACTCAAGCCATGCGCTCTCTGCTCGGCCTCGTTCTCGGCGCACTTGCCTGCGCGCCGGCGGCAGCGCCTGCCCGGCCCTTCTGGGATATACGTTTCCCAGTCTGACCGATCAGCCCACCGCGCTGTGCCAGTACGAAGGCAAGGTGCTGCTCGTCGTCAACACCGCGAGCGAGTGCGGATATACGCCCCAGTACCAGGGACTCGAGGCGCTGTACCGCCGTTACCGCGACAAGGGGCTTGTCGTGCTCGGGTTTCCTGCCAACGACTTCGGCGCTCAGGAGCCGGGCAGCAACGGCGAGATCGCCAAATTCTGCGAGCTCAACTACGGCGTGAGTTTTCCGATGTTCGCGAAGTCCGGCGTTTCGGCGGGCAACGCCAATCCGTTCTACGCGTCGCTCGCGAAGAAGACCGGCGAGCGGCCTCACTGGAACTTCCACAAATATCTTGATCGATCGTTCCGGCGACGCAGGTGTTGTCGTTCGAAGCGCGGTCGAACCGGGCGACCGCAAGCTGGTCGGCGAGATCGAGCGGATGCTCTCGACGTCCGCGCCCAGGCCCTAGGGCAGCTCGGGCGCGCTCCTGCTTCTTCGGGGGCGGAGACGGAGTGACGTACTCGAACACGCGAACCACCTTCTGCACGCCTCCGGTGCCGCGCGCGACCTCGGTCGCGGCGTCCGCCTCCTCGCGCGTCACCAGGCCCGAGCAGATAGACCACGCTGGCCTCGGTCACCACCTTGATGTCGGTCGGCCTGAACTTGCCATTTCCCAGGAAATTGCTTTTGACCTTGCTGGTGATGTAGGCGTCGTTGCTGCGGGAAGCGGCCGAGCTCGTACCGGCGATCTGCAGCTCGTTGACCACGGTCTTGACGTTCGGGCACCTCGCTCGACGGCTTTCTCCGCGTCCGCCTTGGCCTGAGCGGTCGGCACCTCGCCCGTGAGCAGCACCGTGTAGTTGTAACTGGTGACGTTGACGTGTCCCTGTCCCTTGAGCGCTTCATCGATCTTGCTGCCTGCGCTGAATTCGATTCGCTGGTCGCGAGCATGACTTCGACCTGACGGCGGTCGGCGGCCATCATCACCCCGGCCGTGACGCCACCGACGATCAGTGCTTCCACGCAGGCCTGGAGCAGCACGGCGGAAGCGAGCAGCAGCCCCACCGGCGACCCATCGCTTCATTCGGCCCCCAGCAGCATGCAATCGATCCCGTCGCACAGGCAGTGGAGCGTGAGCAGATGCACTTCCTGGATGCGTGCAGTCTGCGAATGGGGAACGCAGATATGGACGTCCTCCGCCGCGAGCAGCTTGCCGATCTCGCCCCCGCCGCGGCCGGTGAGGGCGACCACGCGCATTTCGCGCTCGTGAGCGGCGGCGAGCGCGCGCACTGACGTTCTTCGAGTTGCCGCTGGTGGAGATTGCGAAGAGCACGTCGCCCGGCTGGCCGAGCGCGCTCACCTGCTTGGAGAACGACCTGCTCGTAGTGCGTAGTCGTTCGCGATCGAGGTCAGCGTCGACGTGTCGGTCGTCAACGCAGATGCGCGGCGAGTCCGGGGCGCTCGCGCTCGAAGCGATTGAGCAGCTCGGCGGAGAAATGCTGCGCATCGGCGGCCGAGCCGCCGTTTCCGCACGCGAGAATCTTGCCGTTGGCGAGAAGCGCCTTCACCATGATCTCGATGGCGTGAGCGATGGGCTCGGCAAGCACCTCGTGCGCCTTCAGCTTGCAGCTGAGCGCTGTCGTTGAAGTGGCGGCGAATGCGCTCGAGCAGGTCCACGCTGTCCTCGTGCCGGGCGGGGTAGTGACGGGTTCATGCGAGAATCATTTTACCGCAAGCTTCCACCCGTCCTCATGCCGAGAATGCATCACGTATCCATTCGATCCGCGGGGGTCGATGCGCTCGAGCAGGACGACGTCGAACCTGCAGGCGCGCTTCGCGTCGCGCGCCAGGTAGTGGCGCGCGGTGGCGATGATCCGCGCCTGCTTTCGCCTGTCGACGCTGTACGCCGCGCCGCCGAAGTCCTTCGAGCGGCGCAGCCTGACCTCGGCGAACACCAAGCGTATCCCGGTCCCGCAGAATGAGATCGATCTCTCCCCAGCGGCACCGGTAGCGGCTTTCGATCAGGGCCAGGCCCTGTGTCCTGCAGGTACGCTGCGGCGATCTGCTCGGCGCGATCGCCGGCCTTCATTGCGAGCCTTCGAGCGAAACCCCGACGCCGTCGCGGAACACCGCCTGGATCGGCTCGCGCTGCAGGCGTAGCTGCCGCCGCGATAGGAGACTTTCCGGTCACCCCGTCGAGGTTGATGGTCTGCTGCCCGCGAGCAGCTGCCCGGCGATGCGGCAGGAATCGATGCCGAGCGCGTAGAACCGCTGGAGCTCCGGTGGAAAGTCCCTCGAGGCGCGGATAGACCATCACCGCCGCGTGATCGGGCTGCACCAGCCAGGGCATGTCGACGAAGCGGATGCCGTTGAGATCCGCCGTTGGCGAGCGGGTCGTTCTTGCCGTCGTTGATCTGGGAAGTCGCGAAAGACCGGAATCTGGTTGTTGAGATAGGGGCGCACGGTGCGCGCCTGGTCGGCCTCCGCAGCGAGGAAGATGAGTTGCGCCTGCGAGTCGGCCAGTCCCCGCCGCATGTCGACCAGGTCGCCGCGCGGCCCGAATTCCCGGACATCGCTGATCTTGCCTCCCAGCGGAAAACCACTTCGTCGGCAAAGCGCGCGCGCGACCCGCTTGGCGAGCAGGCTCGACGCCTCGACGACCACGCGCTCGCGCAATCCCCGCGCGAAGGCGGTGCGCGCGACCGCGCGGGCCTCCGATTCCGCGGAGAGCCCGAAGGTGTAAGAGGCGAGGCGGCAGCGGGCTGAGTCGCCGTCGGCGACGTTGAGAGCGAGCGTGACGACGGTGATGTGGCCCGCCGTGGCGAGGGCGGTGACTCCGAGCGCGTCAGCGGCCCGACCATCACGGCGGCGCCGCGCTGCACCGCGGCCTCGTATTCGGCGATGATGCTCGAGGCTTGCGCGTCGGTGCGCACCACCTGCAACGGGCGGACGCTTGTCCAGGAAGGCCAGCGCCGCCTGGCATCCCAGGCGCACCGCCTCGGAGGCCCGGGAGAACTCGGGCGCGTTCAGGGGGCAGCAGCCCGATGAAAGGCGCGTCGGCCGGCGGCCGGCTTGCCGGATCATCGACGGCCGCGCACAATGCCGGACTCAACAAAGCCGACAAGGCGAAACAGATTTGGGTGCAGTGACCGGCAGGCATGGCGGGAGCCCGGGCAGGGCGGGTCAATTATATGTGGTCGCGACGCCCATTGGGAACCTCGAGGACATCAGCGCGCGCGCCCTCGATTCTCTCGCCCGCGCCGATACGATCGCCGCAGAGGACACGCGCGTGTCACCGCGCGTCTGCTCGAGCATCATCACCTGCACGGAAAGCTCGATCGCCGTGCACGAGCACAACGAGCGTCAATCGGCCGAACGGATCATCGGGGAGCTCGCTCGGGGCAGGACGATCGCGCTCGTCACCGACGCCGGGACGCCCGGGGTGGCCGATCCGGGAGCGCTGGTCGTCGCGAGGGCGCGCGCGGCGGGATTCAGGGTGATCCCGATTCCCGGCCCGAACGCCGCGGTGACCGCGCTCTCGGCCGCGGGATTGCCGGACGCGCCGTTTCTCTTCTTCGGTTTTCTTCCGCCGAAGTCCGCGGCGAGGCGCAAGGCGCTCGAGCCCCTCCGCGATCTTGCCCTACGCGCTGGTGTTCTACGAGGCGCCGCACCGGATCGTGGAATGCGTCGAGGATCTTTCCAGCGTGCTGGGCGCGGATCGCGCACGTGGTCCTGGCCGCGGAATTGACCAAGATATTCGAGGAAATCCACCGCTGTCCGCTGAGCGACGCGTTGGGGTGGCTGCGCGAAAATCCGGACCGTCAACGCGGCGAATTCGTGCTGATCGCCGAGGGCGCCCGGCCAGGAGCCGGGCGCAAACTGGGAGCCGGTGGCTTGCGGCGCTGCTCGAGGAAATGACCCGCTCGCGCGCGTGAAGCTCACCTGCAAGATCACCGGGGCCGAAGAAGAACCGCGGTCTACGAGCGCTGAGCCTGGCCAGACGCGCAATGAAGCGAAGTAACTGAGCGACGACTGCAAACCCTGACCATCATCCGCCCCGACGACTGGCACCTGCACCTTCGCGACGGCGCCGAGATGGCGAGCGTGCTTCCCGCACGCGGAGCGAGTCGTTCGCCCGCGCGATGGTGATGCCGAATCTGCGGCTCCGGTCACCGACCACCGCACTGCGCCGCCGCGTACCGCGAGCGCATTCTCGGCGCGCTGTCGAAGGGCTCCCGGTTCGAGCCCCTGATGACCCTCTATCTGACCGACAACTACCGGCGCAGACGAGATCGCGCGCGCGCAAGCGCTCGGGCTTCGTCTGCGGCGGTGGCAATACTATCCGGCGGGCGCGACGACGAACTCGGATTCCGGGGTGACGCGCATCGAGCGCGTCCATGGCGCGCTCGCCGCGATGCAGGAGCACGACCTGCCCCTGCTCGTCCACGGAGAGGTCACGACTCCGGGCGTGGACGTGTTCGATCGCGAGCGCGTGTTCCTCGAGACGGTCCTCGCCGACATCGTCGCGCCGCTTCCCGCGGCTTCGCGATCGTGGTCGAGCACGCCGAGCACTCGCGAGGCAGTCGAGTTCGTGCTCCGCGAGCGGCCGCTAGGTCGCCGCGACCGATCACCGCTCACCACCTGCTCTACAACCGCGGCGCGCTGCTTCGCCGGCGGCTTCACGGCCGCACTACTACTGCCTCCCGGTGCTCAAGCGCGAGGAGCACCGCGCGGCGCTGCTGCGCGCCGCGACGAGCGGCAATCCGAAGTTCTTCCTCGGCACCGACAGCGCGCCGCGCACGCGCGCGCCGACAAGGAGGCGCTTTGCGGGCACGCCGGGATCTATTCCTCGCACGCCGCGATCGAGCTCTACGCGGAGGCCTTCGAGCAGGCCGGGGCGCTCGACAAGCTCGAGGGCTTCGCGAGCTTTCACGGTGCGGCCTTCTATCGGCCTGCCGCGCAACACGGGATCGATCACGCTTGCGCAAGGAAGCGTGGACGGTGCCGGGCGAGCTTCCGTTCGGCGCGCAACCGCTGGTGCCGCTGCGCGCCGGCGAGTCCGTCGGCTGGCGGCTCGCGCGGGATGAACACCGGCCCTGGAAGGCGGCGCTCGACGCGCCGATCTTCGACGGCCCTGCGGCCCTCGCTCTCGCGCCTGGCTCGGCCGGTTTCCCGCGGCACGACGAGCTCAACGCGCTGGCGCATTCCTCGGTGGTGAGCGGCGGCGGCGCGCCGATCCGCTTCGTCCCGCCGGCGTCCGCGCCAGGAGCCCGTCGGCCGCAGTACGAAGTCCGGATCTTCGAGACCGGCGAAGTGCAGACGCGTCCCGACAACTGGCACGATCTGTTCAACGCGCTCGTGTGGCTCGCGTTCCCGAAGACCAAGGCGGTCCTGAACCGGCACCATCGCGAACGAAATCATCGCGCGTCGCGGCGAGCACGCGCAGAGGCACCGCGCGCGACGTGCTGACCCTGTTCGACGAAGGCGGGGTCGTGGTCGGCGTCGGCGGACGCGGAGCTGTCCGGGCTGCTTGCGGGATTTCAGGTGGAAGGAGCTGTTCTGGACGCGCCGCGCAGGACGTGCGGCGCTCCATGCGCTTTCACGTGTTCGGCCACGCGATCTACGAGAAAGCGCTCGAGCCGTACAAGGGCGTGACGGCAAAAGCGTTGATCGTCGATATCGCGCCGGAGCTGCTCGATCGCGCCGACGGAGCGGCAGCTCGCGGAGCTCGACGCGCGGGCCGCGCAGCTATTTCTCGGCAGCCGCAGGCGCTCGCCTCGACGCGCAGCCTGTCGCCGCTTCCGATCCTGGGCATTCCCGGATGGGAGCCGGCGAACGAGCGCGAGGAATACTACGACGACGCCTCGCAGTTCCGGCCCGAGGCGAGGCGAGCGCCTAGGGAAACGCCGGCAAGGTCGGCTCGACGCCGTGGTCGGTCGCCTCCGGATGGCGGCGGTGGACGAGATCCTGGATCTCCTCGATGCGCGACGGCGGGACGTCCACCATCAGCAGGATCTTGCCCGGCGTCGATGTCCTTCTGGAAAGGCTTCAGGCGCGTGTTCGGCACGGACATCGCCACGAGGCTCGCCGCCCAGGCGCCGAAGACGGCGCCGATCACCGTGCCGATCAGCACCGTGACGAGCTGCAGCGTCGACGCCCGTCGGGCGGGGTGAGATAGATGTAGACGCCGATCAAGAAACCGCCCACGCCGCCGAGAACGAAACCCAGCTGCGCGCCGTGCACCGCGTCGGATTTCTGCAGGTAGCTCGCCTCGTGCAGCCTGCCCAGAGACGTTCCGCGCTTGGCGAGGAAGTGCATGTGGCGGTCTTCGACCCGCGCGAGCAGCAGGTCGTTGGCCGTCTGGATCGCGCTGCCCAGATCGGGAAGCAGGAAATACAGTCTGCGTCTCATGTCGGCCTCCTTTGAAACAAGACTGTCCGATCCTTCATACGCCGCCCGGTTCCCGAAATCAAGCCCGGCACTGCCGGATGCGCTAAAATTGCCGCCGAAGTTGGCCAGACAGTCGCTGGCATGCGACACCGCCAGAGGAAAGTCCGGGCTCCACAGAGCAGGGTGCTGGGTAACGCCCAGGCGCCGCGAGGCGACGAACAGGGCCACAGAGACGAGTCGGCGCGGTTGCAGTCGCGGGGTGAAACGCGGCAACCTCCACCCGGAGCAACATCAAATAGGCGGACAACGACGCGGCTCGCCGAGTCCGCGGGTAGGTGGCTCGAGCCTTGGGGCAACTCAAGGCCTAGAGGAATGACTGTCCACGACAGAACCCGGCTTATCGGCCAACTTCATTTCTTCTTCGCGCCGGCACAGACCGGCGCGAATTTTTCTAGCCGCGCGGCGCGCTTCACCCAGGCGGTGATCGCCGCGACGATCTCCGGCTCCTCGCCGAGCGCGCGGCGTCACGCGGAAATTCGATGCTCGCGTGATGCCGCGCTGAGCGCGGCGACCATCTCCGGCAGCTGGCGCTTCAGATGTTTCCCCTGCGCGAGAAACAAGCGGCACGATGGTCACGACTCTTCAGACCTTCGGCCGCGAGCGCCCTGGCCGCGTCCTCGAGCGACGGCTTCATGATCTCGAGATAGGCGAGCTCGACCGCGCAGGCCCGTCCGACGCGCAAGCCTGTCGCGAACGCTCTCGAACGGGACGCGCCCATTCCGGCTCTCGCGTGCGCCGTGGGCGAAGAGGATGACTGCGCTCGAGGACATGGCCCAGCTTAGCGGCCGACGACTGCCCGGTCAAAATGTCGAGATCGCCGTGCACCTCGATGATGCGTTTCCTCGCTCCGGATGCTTACTCCCGCTCCACACCAAAGCAGCAACGACTTGATTTTGCTTCCTTGCCGCACGCTCGTGCACCGGTCGCGGGGTGGCACGGCTATTGCACGGGTAACTCAGGAAACTTCGACCATGCGCGTATTGCTCATCGATGAATCGCCCGAGCGCATCGCCGTGCTGCGCGAGGGGCTGGAAGCGGCCGGATACGAGGTCGCGGCGGCGCTCGCCTCGCCGCTCGAGCTGCTGCGCGCGGTGGAGGAAGTGAAGCCCGACGTCATCATCATCGATACGGAATCGCCCAGCCGCGACGTGCTGGAGCACGTGGTGCTGATCACGCGCGATCAGCCGCGGCCGATCGTGATGTTTGCGAGCGATGATGCGCCCGAGACCATTCGACAAGCCGTACGTGCGGGCGTGTCGGCGTACATCGTGGACGGACTGGATCCGGCTCGCGTCAAGTCGATCGTCGATGTCGCCGTAGCGCGCTTCGGCGAGCATCAACGGCTGCGCACGGAGCTCGCCGAGGCCAATCTCAAGCTGTCGGAACGAAAGCTGGTCGAACGCGCCAAGGGCATCCTGATGAAGGCGCGCGGCATGGACGAGGAAGAGGCGTTTCAGGCGCTGCGGCGCATGGCGATGGATCGCGGCAAGCGCCTGGTCGACATTGCCAGGCAGGTCATCGATATGGCGGATCTGCTGACCTAGGGACGGGCCAAGGCAGTGCAAGCGGGGATTTGCTGCACCGCAACAGTGCGCTGCAGCGGGCGACGCTCGCCCTGCTCACCGCAGGAATGACGCGGCAACCCGCTGTAACGATTGAGAAACCGACGCGCACCGTCATGCTGGCATATCGATTGCATAGCAGGTAAGTGAGTACGCGGCCAAAGGCGGTCGCGTAGATGAGCAAAGGCGTTCGTCGAACGGCGGGAAGTCCCGTCGCAAACGAACGCCTTTTTTGTTTTCGGAGAGAGAAATGAATGAGAACAGAGCGGACAAGCGGCGCAAATTCATCAAGCAGGTCGGCGCGGCGGGCATCATGAGCCTGGTACCCGCGGCGGTGCGCAGCGTCGCCTGGGCGGCGGGATCCGACGCGCCCGAGAAGAAGGAGGTGAAGATCGGCTTCATCCCGCTCACCGACTGCTCCTCGGTGGTGATGGCCTCGGTGATGGAGTTCGACAAGAAATACGGCATCAAGATCGTTCCCTCGAAGGAAGCGTCCTGGGCCGCGGTGCGCGACAAGCTGGTCAACGGCGAGCTCGACGCGGCGCACGTGCTCTACGGGCTGATCTACGGCGTGCAGAATGGGCGTGGGCGGGCCGAAGAAGGACATGGCCATCCTGATGAACCTGAACCACAACGGCCAGGCGGTCACGCTCTCGCAGCAAGCTGAACGAGAAGGGCGTGACGGACGGCGCGAGCCTGAAGGCGCTCATCGAGCAGCGAGAAGCGCGAATACACCTTCGCGCAGACCTTCCCACCGGCACGCACGCGATGTGGATCTACTACTGGCTCGCCGCGCACGGCATCCACCCGTTCAACGACGTGAAGGCGATCGTCGTGCCGCCGCCGCAGATGGTGGCGAACATGCGCGTGGGCAACATGGACGGCTTCTGCGTCGGCGAGCCGTGGAACAACCGCGCCATCGTCGACAAGATCGGCTTCACCGCCGAACACGACGCAGGACATCTGGAAGGACCATCCGGAGAAGACGCTCGGCACGACCGCCGAGTTCGTGCAGAAGTACCCGAACACCGCGCGCGCCATGACCGCCGCCGTCATCGACGCCGGGCGCTGGATCGACGCCTCGCTCTCCAACCGCCAGAAGACCGCCGAGACCGTGGCGGACAAGTCCTACGTCAACACCGACAAGGACGTGATCCTCGCGCGCATGCTCGGCCGCTACGACAACGGCATCGGCAAGACCTGGGACGACCCGAACTACATGAAGTTCTACAACGACGGCTACGTCACCTTCCCGTTCCTGTCCGACGGCATGTGGTTCATGACCCAGCACCGCCGCTGGGGCCTGCTCAAGGAAGACGTCGGACTACCTCGCCGGTGGCGAAGAAGGTGAACCGCATCGACATCTACAAGGACGCGGCGGCGGTCGCCACGAAGACGACCCTGCCGAAGGAGCCGATGCGCAGCGCGAAGCTGATCGACGGCGTGACCTGGGACGGCAAGGACCCGAAGAAGTACGCGGGCTGCGTTCAAGATCAAGGTGGCGTGAGGAGCCGTCCATGGGCGCCCTTCCCGCCACCGTGCACGCGTGAAACCGGCGCGCGCCGAGAGCGGTCCGGCGATGCATCGACGCAGTCGCGTCCAGCGCCGATCCGCGACGCGCGCCCGAGAAGCCTCTGCACGTCCGCGCCAGGGCGCCCGACTGGCTGCCGCGCGTGCTCGCGCCCGCTCATCGGGCCTCGCGCTGTTCGTCGCGCTGTGGGCGATTCTCGCGAAGGCCGGCGGCCGCCTTCCCGATCCCGTCGTCGACCTGGCATTCGGCGGTCGAGGTCTTCGGCAATCCGTTCTACAGGAAGGGACCGAACGACCAGGGCATCGGCTGGAACGTGCTCACTTCGCTCAGGCCGCGTCGGCATCGGCTTCGGCCTGGCGGCGCTGGTCGGCATTCCGCTGGGCTTCATGATCGGGCGCTTCCGCTTCCTCTCGGACATGGCGGCGCCGATCATCGCGCATCCTGAAGCCGGTGTCGCCGCTCGCCTGGCTGCCGATCGGCCTGATGGTGTTCAAGGCGGCCAACCCGGCCGCGATCTACGTGATCTTCGTCTGCAGCCTCTGGCCGATGATCGTCAACACCGCGGTCGGCGTGCGCCACGATCCCGCAGGACTACCTCAACGTCGCGCGCGTGCTCAACCTCTCGGAGTGGAAGGTGTTCACGCAAGATCCTCTTCCCGGCGGTGCTGCCGTACATGATCACGGGCGTGCGCCTGTCGATCGGCGTGGCGTGGCTGGTGATCGTCGCGGCCGAGATGCTCACCGGCGGCGTCGGCATCGGCTTCTGGGTGTGGGACGAATGGAACAACCTCAAGGTCCAGCACATCATCATCGCCATCTTCACCGATCGGCATCGTCGGCCTCGCTGCTCGAGCAGGCGATGATCCTGCTCGCGCGCGCGCTTCAGCTACGAGTGAGGACGACATGAGCGAGCGATACCTGCAGATCGACAAGGTGCGCATGGTGTTCGAGACCAAGAAGGGCGCCGTTCTGCGCGCTGGAGCGAAATCAGCCTCGACATCCGCGCCGGGCGAGTTCGTCTCGCTGATCGGGCACTCCGGCTGCGGCAAAGTCGACGCTGCTCAACATCGTCGCCGGGCCTGCTCGAGCCGACCGACGGCCACGTCTTCCTCGCCAACCGCGAGATCGCCGGCCCGGGTCCCGACCGCGGCGTGGTGTTCCAGAACCACTCGCTGCTGCCCTGGCTCACCTGCTTCGAGAACGTCCACCTCGCGGTGGAGCGGGTGTTCGGCGCGACGGAGAAGAAAGCGCCGCTGAAGGAGCGCGTGCAGCAGGCGCTGGAGCTGGTGCAGCTCGGACACGCCGAGCACAAGTATCCGCACGAGATCTCCGGCGGCATGAAGCAGCGCGTCGGCATCGCGCGCGCGCTCGCGATCGAGCCCAAGGTGCTGCTGCTCGACGAGCCCTTCGGCGCGCTCGACGCGCTGACGCGCGCGCACCTGCAGGACGAGCTGATGCGGATCGTCGCGCGCACGGGCAGCCACGGTGCTCGATGGTGACGCACGACGTCGACGAGGCGGTGCTGCTCTCCGACCGCGTCGTCATGATGACCAACGGGCCGGCGGCGACGATCGGAGGGATCCTCGCCATCGACCTGCCGCGGCCGCGCGACCGCATCGCGCCTCGCCGGCCAGCGGCACGTGGCGCTGCGCGCGCGAGCTGCTCGAGTTCCTCTACAGGAAGCAAATGCGCGAGGCGGCCTAGAAATGAAACTCGGTGATCGTCGGCAACGGAATGGTCGGCCAGCGCTTCCTCGAGCAGCTGGTCGGCGCGGCCGCGAGCGGTTCGAGATCACCGTCTTCTGCGAGGAGCCGCGCCCGGCCTACGACCGCGTGCAGCTCACCAGCTTCTTCTCCGGCAAGACGCGCGGCCGACCTCAGCGTCGTGCCAGAAGGAATTCTTCGAGAAGCGCGGCATGACGCTGCGCCTGAACGACAGCGTCCTCGCCGATCGACCCCGTGCGCAAGGTGCGTGCGCTCGGCGCGCTACCGCGAGGTGCCCTACGACAAGCTGGTGCTCGCCACCGGCTCCTACCCGTTCGTGCCGCACGGTCGCCGGCCGCGACCGGCGCGACTGCTTCGTCTACCGCACGATCGAGGACCTCGAGGCGATCACCGCGAGCGCGGCGCGCTCGAAGGTCGGCGCGGTCATCGGCGGCGGCCTGCTCGGCCTGGAGGCCGCGAAGGCGCTGCAAGGACCTCGGGCTCGAGACGCACATCGTCGAGTTCGCGCTCGCGGCTGATGGCGGTGCAGCTCGACGACTCCGGCGGGCCGGCTGCTGCGCAGGAAGATCGAGGCGCTGGGCGCCACGGTCCACCTGTCAAAAGAACACGAAGGAAATCGTCGCAGGGACGGAACGCCGGCAACCGCCTGGTATTCGCCGACGGCACGCAGCCTGGAGACCGACATCATCGTGTTCTCCGCCGGCATCCGGCCGCGCGACGAGCTGGCGCGCGCCGCCGGCCTGGCGGTCGGCGAGCGCGGCGGCATCAGGATCGACTCGCACTGCCGCACCACCAACCCCGACATCTACGCGATCGGCGAATGCGCGCTCTGGGAGGGGCGCATCTTCGGCCTGGTGGCGCCGGGCTACCAGATGGCGGAAGTGGCCGCGCGCCACATCGCCGGCGAGACGCAACGTGCAGTTCCTCGGCGCCGACATGAGCACCAAGCTGAAGCTGATGGGCGTCGACGTGGCCTCGATCGGCGACGCGCACGCGGCAACGCACGGACGCGGTGAGCTACGTCTACACCGACGAGGTCGTCTACAAGAAGCTGGTCGTCTCGGCCGACCGCAAGCAGCTGCTCGGCGCGATCCTGGTCGGCGACACGACCGACTACGGCCCGCTGCTGCAGGTGGTGCTGAACGGCATGCCGATGCCCGAGCACCCGGAGGAACTGATCCTGCCGATGCGCACGGGAGGCGGCAAAGGCCTGGGCGTCGAGATGCTGCCCGGACTCGGCGCTCGATCTGCTCGTGCAACAACGTCTCCAAGGGCGTGATCTGCGCGGCGGTCGCGGAAGGCTGCGCCACGCTGGGTGCGCTGAAGAAGAAGACCAAAGCAGCGACGAGCTGCGGCGGCTGCGGGCCGCTGGCGAAGCAGATCATGGACGCCGAGCTGAAGAAGCGCGGCGTCACGGTCGACAACCACCTCTGCGAGCATTTCCCGCACTCGCGGCAGGAGCTCTTTCCATCTGGTGAAGATGAATTCCATGAAAACCTTCGAGGAAATCATTGCCAGAGTACGGCAAGGGCAGGGGCTGCGACATCTGCAAGCCGGCGGTCGCCTCGATCCTCGCCTCGTGCTGGAACGAGATGATCCTGAAGCCGAAGCACGCGCCGCTGCAGGACACCAACGACCATTTCCTCGCCAACCTGCAGAAGGACGGCACCTACTCGATCGTGCCGCGCGGTGCCGGGCGGCGAGATCACGCCCGAGAAGCTGGTCGTGCTGGGCGAGGTGGCGAAGAAGTACGGCCTCTACACCAAGATCACCGGCGCGCAGCGCATCGACCTGTTCGGCGCGCGCGTCGAGCAGCTGCCGCTCATCTGGAAGCGAGCTGGTCGACGCCGGCTTCGAGTCGGGGCACGCCTACGGCAAGGCGCTGCGCACGGTGAAGTCCTGCGTCGGCTCCACCTGGTGCCGCTACGGCGTGCAGGACTCGGTGGCGATGGCGATCGCGCATCGAGAACCGCTACCGCGGCCTGCGCGCGCCGCACAAGATCAAGATGGCCGTGTCGGGCTGCACGCGCGAATGCGCCGAGGCGCAGGGCAAGGACGTCGGCGTCATCGCCACCGAGAAGGGCTGGAACCTCTACGTCTGCGGCAACGGCGGCATGAAGCCGAGGCACGCCGACCTTCTCGCAAGAGATCTCGACGACGAGACACTAATCCAATACATCGACCGCTTCCTGATGTTCTACATCCGCACCGGCGACCGCCTGCAGCGCACCAGCACCTGGCTGGAGAACCTCGAGGGCGGCATCGACTACGTGCGCAAGGTCGTCTGCGAGGACTCGCTCGGCATCGGCGCCGAGCTCGAGGCCGACATGCAGAAGCAGGTCGAGACCTACGCCTGCGAATGGAAGGAGGCGATCGAGAGCCCGGAGATCCTCAAGCGCTTCCGCCATTTCGTGAACAGCGACGAGGCCGACAGCGGCGTCGTGTTCGTCGAAAGAGCGCGGCCAGCCGGTTCCCGCATGAAAGTCTGCCGGCTCGAGGACATCGTGCCGGACGCCGGCGTCTGCGCTCTGGTCGCGGGTGAGCAGGTCGCGATTTTCAGGATTGAAGAAAAGGTCTATGCGGTCGGGAACCGCGATCCCTTCTCGGGCGCCAACGTGCTCTCGCGCGGCATCGTCGGCGACCTGAAGGGCGAGCTGGTCGTCGCCTCGCCGGTCTACAAGCAGCACTTCAGCCTGCGCACCGGCCGCTGCGTCGAGGACGCGAACGTGCGGCGTCCCGGTCTACGCGGCGCGCGTCGAGGACGGGTTCGTGGTGGTCGAGCCGCGCAAGGAAGTCGCGACCACCTGCTGCTACTGCGGCGTCGGCTGCGGCGTGCTGGTCTCGACGTTCGAGAACGAAATCGTGTCGGTGCAGGGGCGATCCGGCGCACCCCGCCAATCGCGGCCAGCTCTGCACCAAGGGAACGACGCTGCACCTCACGCAGCGCCCGGACTTCCGCCTGCTGCTATCCGGAGCTGCGCACCGAGCGCGGCAAGCTGCGCAAGCGCGCGACGCTGGGACGAGGCGCTCGACCTGGCCGCGAAGCGCTTTTCCGCCTGCATCGCCGAGCACGGGCCCGACAGCGTCGCGTTCTACATCTCCGGCCAGCTCCTCACCGAGGACTACTACGTCTTCAACAAGCTGGCGAAGGGGCTGATCGGCACCAACAACGTCGATACCAACTCGCGCCTCTGCATGTCCTCGGCGGTGGCCGGCTACAAGCTCTCGCTCGGCGCCGACGCGCCGCCTTGCTGCTACGAGGACATCGACCACGCCGACCTGATCTTCATCGCCGGCTCCAACACGGCGTTCGCCCACCCGATCGTCTTCCGCCGCATCGAGGAAGCGCGGGCGAAGAACCCGGACCTGAAAGTGATCGTCGTCGATCCGCGCGCCACGGTGACGGCGCGCGCGGCCGACCTGCACCTCGCGATCAAGCCGGGGACCGACGTCGCGCTGTTCAACGCGATGCTGCATGTCATGTCGAGCGAAGGGCTGCTCGAACCAGGACTACATCTCGAGACCACACCGAGGGCTTCGACCGTTGCCGGACTGGGCCGCCGAGGTCTGCGAGGTTCCTGTCGAGTCGATCGTCCAGGCCGCGAGGATGTTCGGCAATGCCAAGGCGGTGCTGTCGCTCTATTGCCAGGGCCTCAACCAGTCGATCAACGGCACGTACAAGAACTCGGCGCTCATCAACCTGCATCTCGCCACCGGCCAGATCGGCCGGCCGGGCGCCGGGCCGTTCTCGCTCACCGGCCAGCCGAACGCCATGGGCGGGCGCGAGGTGGGCGGCATGGCGAACCTGCTCTCGGCGCACCGCGACCTCGCGAGCGAAAAGGACCGGGCGGAAGTGGCGAAGCTCTGGGGCGTGCCCTCCGTGCCGTCGAAGCCCGGCAAGACCGCAGTCGAGCTCTTCGATGCAATCGGTCCAGGCGACGTCCGAATGGTGTGGATCGCCTGCACAAACCCCGCGCAATCGATGCCCGATGCGCACGCGGTGCGCGCGCGCTGTCGCGGGCCGAGTTCGTGGTGGTGCAGGACGCCTGGCTCGATGCCGAGACCTGCGACTACGCCGACGTCCTGCTGCCCGCGGCGACCTGGGCGGAGAAGGAGGGCACGGTCACGAATTCCGAGCGGCGCATCTCGCGCGTGCGCGCCGCCGTGCCGCGCGCCAGGCGAAGCGCGGCCGGACTGGAAGATCGCCGTCGAATTTGCGCGGCGCTCTGCGGCGGCGGAGAAGCTGTTTCCGTACGAAAACTCAGAAGACATCTTCAACGAGCACCGCGAGACGACCCGCGGGCGCGATCTCGACATCACCGGGCTTGTCGTACGCGATCCTGGAGGAGCGCGGGCCGCAGCAGTGGCCGTTCGATGGCGAGAAGGGCGCGAGCGCCTCTACGAAGACGGCGTCTTCCCGACGCCGTCGGGCCGCGCGCGGTTCGTCGCCGCCGAGTACGTGCCGCCCGCCGAAGTGCCCGACGCCGATTTTCCCGCTGCGGCTGACCACCGGGCCGCCTGCGCGACCAGTGGCACACCATGACGCGCACCGGCCTGGTCGCGAAGCTCTTCGGCCATAGCCCCGAGCCGGAAATCTGCCTTCATCCGATGGACATGAAGGACCTCGGCCTGGCGGACGGCGACTTCGCTCGCGTCGCCAGCAGGCGGGGCGCGGCGATCTTCAAGGCGCGCGTCAGGCGACGACCTGCGCCGCGGCGACGCCTTCGTCGCCATGCACTGGGGCTCGCGGTTTACGAGCGGGGCGGGCGCCAACGCGTTGACGCTCTCGGCCTTCGATCCTTTTTCCAAACAGCCGGAGCTGAAGCACGCCGCGGTGCGCGTCGAGCGCGTGGCCATGGCGTGGCGCAAGAGCTTCGCCTGTCCCGCAACCGCCGACGCGCAGCGTGCCGCGTCGGCGCTTCTCGCCCGCTTCGACTACGCGGCGCTTTCGCTGTCCGGCGATCTGCTTTGCGTCGAGCTCGCGGCCGTCGCTGCAGCCCGAGGCGCGGACGCTCGCCGCGCTCGAAGACATCTTCGGGGCGGCCGGCGTGGACGCGCCGCAGGGGCGGGCGGTCTGCGCGTGCTTCAGCGTCAGCGAGGAGGCGATCCGGTCCGCGGCGCAGGCCGGCGCGACGCTCGCCCGCCTGCAAGCCGACCTCAAGTGCGGCACCAATTGCGGCTCCTGCATGCCGGAGCTGCGGCGGATGCTGCGGGACGAGGTCCCGGTTACGACCTAGCGGCGCTGCAGCGCCGGTGCCGTGCCTATTTGTTCCCGAGCAGGAAACCGCGGCGCGGCACGCGCTGGGACACTCTCGGCTCCGGCCGGGGCTCGGCGCGCGGCTGGGCTTGCGGCTCGTACGGCTCGTCCAGCGCCGCACGCGCGCGCGCCTCGCGAAGCTGGGCTTCGTGCTCCGCGGCGATCAGCGCCGGCAGGCGGCGATACTCGGCTCCCGACCCTGTGCGCGGCAGTGCGCGCGCTGGCCGATGGCGCTGCGGCTGGCCTTGGCGCTGCGGCTGACCCTGGCGCTGCGGCTGACCGTGGCGCTGCAGGCTGACCCTGGCGCTGCGGTTGCTGGCGCTGGGGTTGCCCGTGCCGCTGCGGCTGCCGCTGCTGCTGCTGCGGCCGCCGTTGTCCTTGCTGCTGCCTCTGCCGCCGGGGCTCCTCTGGCGCGGGATGCGCGCTGCGCGTACCCGGCTCGAAGCCGGCAATGACCTTCTGCTCCACCTTGCGGTTCATCATCCTCTCGATCGCGGCGAACAGCGGCCGCTCTTCCGGGCTGATGAACGACACCGCCTCGCCTTCGGACGCCGGCGCGGCCGGTCCGGCCGATGCGGTGGACGTAGTCCTCGGCGACGTGCGGCAGGTCGTAGTTGACGACGTGCGGCAGCGCCTCGATGTCGAGGCCGCGCGCGGCGATGTCGGTCGCGACCAGCACGCGCAGCTGCGCTGTCCTTGAAGCTCGGTCAGCGCGCGCGTGCGCGCGTTCTGCGCTCTTGTTGCCGTGGATCGCGTCGGCGTCGACGCCGTCGCGCGTGAGCTGCTCGCGCGAGGCGGTTGGCGCCGTGCTTGGTGCTTGCACGAACACCAGCACCTGCTTCCAGTCGTTCGTCTTCACGAGGTGCGCGAGCAGCTCGCGCTTGCGGCACGCCGTCGACCGGGTGCGCGACCTGCGCCACCAGCTCGGCCGGCGTGTTGCGCCGCGCGACTTCGACGGTGACCGGGTCTGTGCATGAAGGAGCCGCGCGAGCTTGCGGATCTCGTCCGGGAAGGTGGCCGAGAAGAGCAGGTTCTGCCGCTTCGCCGGCAGCAGCGCGAGGATCTTGCGGATGTCGTGGATGAAGCCCATGTCGAGCATGCGGTCGGCCTCGTCGAGGACGAGGATCTCGACCTGGCGCAGGTCGACCGTCCGCTGCTGCACGTGGTCGAGCAGGCGGCCGGGCGTGGCGACGAGGATGTCGACGCCGCGGCGCAGCGCGTCGACCTGCGGCTGCATGCCGACGCCGCCGTAGACCAGGCACGATTTCAGCTGGACATGTTTGCCGTAGGTGCGGACGCTTTCCTCGACCTGGGCGGCGAGCTCGCGCGTCGGCGTGATGATCAGCGCGCGCACCGGGTGGCGCGCCGGCGAATGGCTGCCGTTCGCCTTGGCGCCCAGCAGCTGGAGCATGGGAAGCGTGAAGCCCGCGGTCTTGCCGGTGCCGGTCTGGGCGGCGCCGAGCAGGTCGCTTGCCGGCGAGTACCACCGGGATTGCCTGCGGCTTGAATGGGGGTGGGCTCGGTGTAGCCCTGTTCGGTTACAGCACGAAGCAACTCGGCCTTGAGGCCAAGGGAATCAAACGACGTAGTAATGACTTTCTCCTGCACTTGGCCTGGGGAGGGCTTCGCCCTACGACCGGTTCAGGCTGGTGCGATTCTTAGCTTGTTATTCGGGTCCAGGATGGACCGGAGAAAACGGACTGGAACGCTAACCGGAAATGCGCGTAACAGAAGCTTGAAAAAGGATTATACACGACAACGAGATACGACGCCTGACCTCGTTTGCCATAGCCCTTTGGGCGGGCGTAACGTTTGCGTCAGATGGAATCGGCTGATCTCGCTCGGCAAGAGCATCCTGCTGCTGCCGATCGGCGCGCTGCTCGAGAGCGCCGTTCATCCAGCTCGGCAACCGCATCCGATCACTGACGAAGCGGCTGCGTTCGGCGCGGCGTTACACTGATGGCGCTGATCTCGGGCCGGAGCGCTGATCGTGCGCTCGCACGCGGCGCTGTATCCGATCCTGGTCAATCTCGGCGACGCGGTGAGCAGAGCCGCGCTCTCGCTCGTCGGTCGCACCTGGGGCTGGCGAGCGGACTCTACGGCTACTTCCTCACGCGACGAGCGCAGGCCGCTCGATCGGCTACCTGAAGGGGCGCTGGCGAGTTGCGTGCTGCTGTCGAGCGCGCTGTTCGGCGCGGTGCTGCTGATCGGTCGCGCTGGTGATCGTGATCGCCGGCGGCCAGCTCAGGTAACCGCGCTCCGCCGCAGCGATCCGAGCTCGTTGAGGGCGAGGGCGGCCAGCACCACGGCGCCGCCAGCCAGGGTCGCTCCCGCCGGGGTCTCGCCCGCGCCGAGCCAGGCCCACAGCGGCCCGAGCACCACCTCGAGCAGCCCGAGCAGCGCGATCTCCGGCGCCGGCAGCGTCCGGCTGGCGATGACCAGCAGCATGCAGGGCAGTCCGAGCTGGAAGAAACCGAGGAACGCGAGCAGCGCGATGTCGCGCGGCGTGGCGGGAGAAGGCGGAGCAAAAGGCGAGGGCGAGAAGGCAGGAAAGCGCGCCGCCGAGCATGACCGCAGGCACGAGATCGAGCTCGCGGCGCTCGCCCGCAGCACTACCACGTTGATCGCCGCCGCGAACGGGATCAGGAGGGCGATTGCCATCCCGAGCGAAATGCTTTTCCAATGAAAAACCAAACATGAAGCCGATACCGATTGCCGCGGCACTGGCGGCGATCCAGGTGCGCGGCGGCACCGGGTCGCTGAGGAAGATGCGCGCGAAGACCACGGTAAGGAGCGGGCTGACGCTCATGACGACGAGCGCGTTCGCGGTCGTGGTCATCGACAGCGCGAACATGAAGGCAGTGAACATCACGGTCCACATCACGCCGGAGACCAGGCCGGGCCAGCCGCCGGCGCGCACCGCGCGCCAGGGATTGGATTTCCGGAACAGAAGAAATCCCAGGACGAACACGAAGGCGAACAGGCTGCGCCAGAAGACCTGCTCGAACGCGCCGGCGCGCTCGAGGTGGCGCGTGACGACGCCGGCGGTGCTCCACAGCACCGGCGCCGCCACCATCAGGGCTACTGCCGTTGCGCGAGAAATGAGGACAGCGCCTTGCCGGTGTGCCCGGTCTTCATGTCTTCCGGCGCCCCGGCGAACACGACGCGCCCGCCGCCCGAGCCGCCCTCGGGCCCGAGGTCGATGATCCAGTCGGCTTCGGCGATGACGTCGAGGTTGTGCTCGATCACGACCACGGTGTTGCCGGCGTCGACCAGGCGGTGCAGCACGCGGATCAGCTTCTCGACGTCGGCCATGTGCAGGCCGACGGTCGGCTCGTCGAGCACGTACAGGGTCTTGCGCGCGAGCGCTGGTCTTCGACAGCTCGTAGACGAGCTTGATGCGCTGCGCCTCGCCGCCGGAGAGCGTCGGGCTCTGCTGGCCGAGCGTCAGGTAGCCGAGGCCGACGTCCTGCATCAGGCGCAGGCAGCGCTCGATCGACGGGATGCGCGGCGAAGAACTCGCACCGCCTCGTCGACGCTCATCGCCAGCACTTCGCCGACGTGCTTGCCGCGCCAGCCGCACCGCGAGCGTCTCGGGGTTGAAGCGCGCGCCGCCGCAGGCCTCGCAGGTGACGCTGCACGTCGGGCAGGAAGGACATCTCGATCTTCTTGATGCCCTGGCCTTCGCAGCCCTCGCAGCGCCCGCCCTTGGTGTTGAAGGAGAAGCGGCTCGCGCGTCCAGCCGCGCATGCGCGCCTCGCGCGGTGTCGGCGAACAGGCGGCGGATCGAGTCCCAGAAGCCGACGTAGGTGGCGGGGCAGGAGCGCGGCGTCTTGCCGATCGGCGTCTGGTCGACCTCCAGCACGCGCTCGATGCTGCTTCGCGCCCTTGATCGCCTTGCAGCCAACCGGAGTCTTGCTTTCCAGCAGCGACTGAACAGCACGTCGCGCGCAAGCGTCGACTTGCCCGAGCCGGAGACGCCGGTGACCGCGACCAGGCGGCCGAGCGGAATGCGCGCGTCGACGTTCTTCAGGTTGTGGAGACTCGCCTTTCGATCTGCAGAGAATCAGTCTTCGCGGTCGACCGGTCGGCGCGGCTGCAGCGGATGGCGCAGCGGCTCGCGCAGGAAGCGGCCGGTGATCGACTCCGGATCGGCCATCAGGTCGTCCGCGTCGCCCTGCGCGATCACCTCGCCGCCGAGCTTGCCGGCGCCGGGACCGAGGTCGATCACGTGGTGCGCGCGCCGGATCGTGTCCTCGTCGTGCTCGACCACCACCAGCGTGTTGCCTTTCGCCTCGAGCTTCTCCAGCACGTCGAGCAGGACCTGGTTGTCGCGGTGGTGCAGGCCGATGGTCGGCTCGTCGAGGATGTAGCACACGCCGCGCAGGTTCGAGCCGAGCTGCGCCGCGAGGCGGATGCGCTGCGCCTCGCCGCCGGAGAGCGTCGGCGCCGAGCGGTCGAGCGTGAGGTAGCCGAGGCCGACGTCGCCGAGGAAGCCGAGGCGCGACTTCAGCTCGGCGACGATGTCGCGCGCGATCTCGGCTTCCCGGCCTTGCAGGTCCAGTTTGCTCGAAGACTGCCTTGAGAGAATCGATCGGCATGCGCCGCGTAGTCGGCGATGTTCTTGCCCTGCCAGCGCACCGCCAGCGCTTCCGGATTGAGGCGGCTGGCCCGTCGCAGCTCGGGGCAGGCGTCCTCGATCTCAGCCATTCGATCCAGGAATCGAGCACGTTGTCCTCGGCGCCGGTGCGCGCGCGCTCGTCGCTCCATTCGACGTCGTCGATCGCGAGGCCGGTGCCGTAGCACGGTCGCGCACCAGCCGTGCTTCGAGTTGTAGGAGAACAGGCGCGGGTCGAGCTCGGCGAAGCTGCGGCCGCAGGAGCGGCAGGCGCGCTTGGTCGAGTACACCTCGAGCTGCTTGCCGGCGAGCACGTGGACCACGCCTTTGCCGAATCTCGAGCGCTTTCGACAAGCGCTTCTGCGCAGCTCTTCTCTCTTCGGGCGACGACGCTGAACGTCCCGACCGGCAGCTCGATGGTGTGCTCCTTGAAGCGGTCGATGCGCGGGAACGGGCGCACCGGCAGCAGCTTGCCGTCGACGCGCAGGTGCCAGTAGCCCTTGCCGAGCGCCCACTTGGCGAGGTCGGTGTAGACGCCCTTGCGGTTGACGACCAGCGGCGCGAGCAGCGTGACCGTCTGGTTCGCGGTACTCTTGCAAGATCCGCGCAGCAATCATTTCCTCGCTCTGCGGCTCGATCGGCACGTCGCAGTCGGGGCAGTACTGCGTGCCGAGCTTGACGAACAGCAGGCGCAGGAAGTGGTGCACCTCGGTGAGCGTGCCGACGGTGCGACTTGCGGCCGCCGCGGCTGGTGCGCTGCTCGATCGCCACCGTCGGCGGGATGCCGAAGATCGCGTCGACGTCCGGGCGCGAGGCCGCCTGCACGAACTGGCGCGCGTAGGCGTTCAGCGATTCCAGGTAGCGGCGCTGGCCCTCGGCGAACAGGATGTCGAAGGCGAGGGTGGACTTGCCCGAGCCCGAGACGCCGGTGACCACGGTGAAGCGGCCGCGCGGGATCTCGACGTCGATGTTCTTGAGGTTGTGCTCGCGCGCGTTGTGGATGCGGATCGCGTTGCCGAGGTAGCGGCCGGCCGGTTCGCTTCGTCTCGAGGGCTTGCGTGAAAGCGCTCTTCGTACTCCCGCAAGGCCTTGCCGGTATGAGATTTCGCGTGCTTCGAGATCTGCTCGGGCGTTCCTTCCGCAGACGACGTCGCCGCCGGCGTCGCCGCCCTCGGGCCCGAGGTCGATGATCCAGTCGCGAGGCGCGGATCACGTCGAGGTTGTGCTCGATGACCACCAGCGAATGCCCGGCGTCGAGCAGCTGGCGGAAGGCGCGCAGCAGCTTGGCGACGTCGTCGAAGTGCAGGCCGGTCGTCGGCTCGTCGAACAGGAACAGCTTGCCGTCCGGAGTCAGCCTGCATCGACGCAGGTGGCCGGCGAGCTTCAGGCGCTGCGCCTCGCCGCCGGAGAGCGTCGGCACCGGCTGGCCGAGGCGCAGGTATTCGAGGCCGACGTCGATCAGCGGCGCGAGCTTCGCCTGCACGTCCTCGTGCTTGCGGAAGAAGCGCGCCGCCTCGGCGACCGTCATTGCCAGCACGTCGGCGATCGACTTGCCCTCGATCGTGACTTCCAGCGATCTCGCCGCGGTAGCGCTTGCCGTCGCAGTCGGGGCAGCGCAGGTAGACGTCGGAGAGGAACTGCATCTCGACGTGCTCGAAGCCGCAGCCGCAGCAGGTCGGGCAGCGGCCGTTGCCGGAGTTGAAGCTGAAGGTGCCCGGCGTGTAGCCGCGTTCCTTCGCAGCCTTCGTCTTTCGAGAACAGGATTCTGATTGCATCGAACGCGCCGACGTAGCTCGCCGGGTTGGAGCGCGTGGTCTTGCCGATCGGCGACTGGTCGACCAGCACCACGTCGCTCGACGCGGCCGGCGCCGCTGCAGCGCGCGGTGCGCGCCAGGCGCCTCGGTGGGCTGGCCTTTCGCCTTGCGCAGCGCCGCGTAGAGCACGTCCTGCACCAGCGTCGACTTGCCCGAGCCGGAAACGCCGGTGACGCACACCAGGCGCTCGAGCGGAATGCGCGACGTCGATGTTCTTCAGGTTGTGCTCGGCGGCGCCGAGCAGCTTCGATGAACTCGCGCGGCGGCGTCGGCTTGCGCGGCGCGGCACGCGACCTTCTGCGGCCCGACAGGTATTCCGCCGGTCAGCGTGCTTCGCTTTCTTGCAGCTGCGACGGCGCGCCGAAGAAAACGATCTCGCCGCCGCGCTCGCCCGGCCCGGGCCCCATGTCGAGGATGCGGTCGGCGGCGAACATGATCTGCGGGTCGTGCTCGACCACCACCAGCGTGTTGCCCGCGTCGCGCAGGCGCTTCATCACGTCGATGACGCGGCCCATGTCGCGCGGATGCAGGCCGATCGAAGGCTCGTCGAGCACGAACAGCGTATTGACCAGCGAGGTGCCGAGCGCGGTGGTGAGGTTGATGCGCTGCACCTCGCCGCCCGAGAGCGTGCGCGACTGCCGGTCGAGCGTCAGGTAGCCGAGGCCGACGTCGCACGAGGAAGCGCAGCCGCGTGCGGATCTCGGTGAGCAGCAGGTCGGTCGCTTCGTCATCGTAGTTCTATGTTCTCGAAGAATGTCCTTGACCGTCGAGATCGGCAGCAGCATCAGGTCGTGGATCGACTTGCCTTCGATCTTCCACAGCATCGCGTCGGGCTTGAGGCGCGTGCCGTGGCAGGTCGCGCACTCGGTGTAGGCGCGGTACTTCGAGAGCAGGACCCGGATGTGCATCTTGTAGGCCTTGCTCTCCAGCCACTTGAAGAAGCGGCGCACGCCGTACCAGACGCCGGGCCAGGACTTGCGCCAGCTGACCCATTCGGGCTCGCCTTCGAGCACCCATGGCTTTGTGCTTATCGGTCAGATCCTTGCAACGGCACGTCGAGCGGAATCTTGCGCTTCTTCGCGTACTTCTCGAGGTCGTCCTGGCATTCCTTGAAGCTCGCGGTCTGCCAGGGCCGGACCGCGCCCTCCGTCAGCGGTTTTGCTTTCGTCGGGAACCACCAGGCCGAAGTCGACGCCGATGACGCGGCCGAAGCCGCGGCAGGTGTCGCAGGCGCCGAGCGGCGAGTTGAACGAGAACATCGCCGGCGTCGGCTCGGAGTAGTGGATGTCGCAGTCGGGGCAGTGCAGGTTCGACGAGTAGCGGAACATCCGGGCTGTCGTCCTCGGCGTAGACGTTGACCTTGCCCTGGCCGAACTTGAGCGCCGCTCTCGAGCGCCTCGGTGACGCGCGCGCGTTCTCGGCGAGTCATGCGGACGCGGTCCTGCACCACTTCGAGCAGCTCCTTCGAGCGCGAGTGCAGGCGCGTGTAGCCCTGGCGCCTGCAGCAGATGCCTCGATTTCCTTCTCGGTGAAGTTCTTCGGGATCGGGACCGGGAAGGTGATGACGAGCCTCTGGTCCGGCTTCGTCCTTCAGCAAGAACTCGAAGATGGATTCCGGCGTGTCCTGCACCACCGGCTTGCCGCAGCCGCGGCAGAACAGCTTCGCGGCGCGCGCGAACAGCAGCTTCAGGTGGTCGTTCAGCTCGGTCATCGTGCCGACCGTCGAGCGCGAGGTGCGCACCGGGTTGGTCTGGTCGATGGCGATCGCCGGCGGGATGCCCTCGACCGCGTCGACCTGCGGCTTGTCCATGCGGTCGAGGAACTGGCGCGCGTACGGGCTGAACGTCTCGACGTAGCGGCGCTGGCCCTCGGCGTACGAGCGTGTCGAAGACGAGCGAGGACTTGCCCGAGCCCGAAACGCCGGTGACGACGATCAGCTCGCCGGTCGGGATCGCGAGGCGTCAGGTTCTTGAGGTTGTTCTGGCGGGCGCCGCGGATGACGATGGCGTCGCCGGAGACTTGCTCCTGCTTCACCCGCCAAATTTTACTTGGAACCGGAAGCCGAAAAGCGGCCTAGGGCCGGATATAGGCCCAGCTCTTCCTGCTGGCGCTTCATGATGCGCGTCACGCCTGCCTTGACGTAGGCGATGCCGCCGTACATCTCGTCGCGCTTGACCTTGGTGTTGGTCATGGTGTTCTCGCAGGCGAGCAGGCCGACGTTGTTGTCGAGCGCCCGGGCAAGGCGATCGGCGACCTTGGACTCGGCCTTGAGCATGCCGAGCCCGGGGCCGTAGGCGACGATCTCTGATCTCGACGTTGCTCTTGCCGAGGTCCTGCTGGACGTTCCTCGCGTTGTTGAGCGCGAGGCTCCACTCGCGCGAGGTCGTTGTCGCTCACCTGGAAGACGACCTTCTGTCTTTGTTGTGCATTTACAAAACAAGAAAAAAATCCCAGAAAAAGCAAGAAGAACAGTCGTCAATTTCATCGCTACTCCAGTTCGTCGATGTTGCGCGGCCAGCTTCCTGAGCAGGCGCGAAAGCGCGCGGTCGGCAAGGGATCTTTACCGCCCGTCTGGCAGCTCGGGCATGAAACGGGCGACAGGTGGGACGAATCCCGATGCTAATATCGATTTTCCCATGTCCAGCGAGCGGCGCGCAGCGAGCGAGCTGCAATCGCGGCTGCGCGCGGGCGAGTTCGTCGTCACTGCCGAGATCACGCCGCCGGTGTCGACCGATCCGGCCGAGTTCCTGAAGCGCGCCCTGCCGCTGAAGGGCCTCGCCACCGCGGTCAACGTCACCGACGGCGCGGGCGCCAAGGTGCACCTCTCGAGCCTCGCCGCGGCGCATTTCCTGGTGCAGAGCGGCATCGAGCCGATCTTCCAGATGACCTGCCGCGACCGCAACCGCCTCGCGCTGCAGGGCGACATCCTCGGCGCAGCCTCGCTCGGCATCCACAACATCCTCGATCCTCGGCGGCGACGACCCGAAGGTCGGCGACCAGCCCGAGGCGAAGGCGGTGCATCGACCTCGACAGCCGCGGCCTGCTCGCGATGGCGCAATCGCATGCGCACCGAGCACAAGCTGCCGCCGGGCACCGAGATCGAGGGACGGCTCGACCTCGTGCTCGGCGTCGCCGACATCCCGGCCGACCCGGCGCCCGACTGGACGCCGAAGGGCCTGCTGGCGAAGGCGGCGGCGGGCGCGGATTTCGTGCAGACGCAGTTCTGCATGGACGTCGGCGTGGTGCGCCGCTATGCCGGCGCGGCTGCTCGAGACCGGCGTGCAAGCCTGCCGATCCTGATCGGCGTCGCGCCGATCCCGTCGGCGCGCTCGGCGCGCTGGATGCGCGAGAAGCTGTTCGGCACGCGCATCCCCGACGCGATCGTCGAGCGCCTGGAGAAGGCGCGCGGACGCGAAGGCGCGAGGGCCTGAAGATCTGCGTCGAGCTGCTGCAGGAGCTGGCGGAGATCCCAGGCGTGGGCGGCGCGCACGTGATGGCGCCGATGAACTTCGCGGCGATTCCGGCCGCGATCGAGCGAGTCCGGCGTGCTGCGCAAGAAGCGGAAGATCGCGTGACGTTCACGGACGAGCTTCGTCGAGGTCAACGGCTGCCGCACTCACCTGCGGCGCGGCGGCAAGGGGCAAGCCGCTCCTCTTCCTCCACGGCGCGAGCGGCGCGCCGGTGATCCAGCCGTTCATGGAGAAGCTCGCCGAGCGGTTCGACGTGCTGGTTCCCGAGCATCCGGGCTACGGCCAGTCGGGCGAGCCCGAGTGGCTCGAGAACATCCACGACGTCGGCGTACTTCTATCTCGATTTCCTGAGACAACTGAATTTGAAAGAGGTACTGCTGGTCGGCACCTCCATGGGCGGCTGGATCGCCATGGAGATGGCGGTGCGCGACTGCTCGCGCCTCTCGCAGCTGGTCCTCGTCGGCTCCGGCCGGCATCTGCTGCGCCCGACGCCGAGGTGGCGGATACCTTCCTCATGTCGCCCGAAGAAGCGATCCGGGCGCTGTATCACGATCCGAAGATCGTCGAGACGCTGCTCGCGCTGCCGGTGACGCCCGAGCTGGTGGACATGCAGCTGAAGAACCGCCACACCACCGCGCGCCTCGCCTGGGAGCCGCGCTTCCACGATCCGCACCTGCCGAAGTGGCTGCACCGCATCGACGTGCCGGTGAAGATCGTCTGGGGCGAGCAGGACAAGATCATCTCCCGTTGCTTTTACAAAGAATTTTCTCGCTTGCTTCCGAAGGCGGCAATTCACGTCGTCAAGAACTGCGGCCATCTGCCGCCGGTCGAGAAGCCCGACGAGTTCGTTGCCATCGTATGCAAATAGTCCTCTTCCACCTGATGCCGTACGCCGACCTCGACCTCGAGGCCGGGCGCAAGAACGGCACGGTGTGGGTGAAGCTGCCGAACAAGCACTTCGACCCGGAGAAGGGGCACAAGCTCTACAACCGCTTCCTCGACGAGCTGGAATACGGCGAGAAGCTCGGCTTCGACGTCATCGCGGTGAACGAGCACCACCAGACGGCGTACGGCCTGATGCCGTCGCCGATCGTCACGGCATCCGCGCTCGCGCGAAGAACGACGAAGGTGAAGATCGCCATCCTCGGCAGCGCGCTTGCCGCTGCGCTCGCATCCGCTGACGATCGCGGAAGAGCACGCGATGATCGACGTGATCAGCGGCGGGCGCCTGATCAGCGGCTTCGTGCGCGGCATCGGCGCCGAGTACCACACCTTCGGCGTCAACCCGACCTTCTCGCACGACCGCTTCCACGAGGCGCACGACCTGATCGTGCGCGCCTGGACCGAGGAGGGCCGTTCTCGTTCCGCGGCCGGCACTACGAGGTGAAGTACGTCAACCTCTGGCCGCGGCCGTACCAGAAGCCGCATCCGCCGATCTGGATCCCGTCGCAGGGCTCGAAGGAAACCATCGACTGGGCCTCGCACCCGGACCGGCGCTATACCTATCTGCAGACCTTCAGCCCGGCGAAGGTGGTGGCGCGCTACCTGAAGATGTACCGCGATACCTGCCAGGGCCACGGCTATGCAGGCCAAGGATTCACAACTCGGCTGGGCCGTCCCGGTCTACGTGGGCGCCGACGATGAAAGCGCCCGGAGGGAAGCAAAGCCGCACTTCGAGGCGTTCCGCAACGTCTTCGTGAAGATGCCGCTCGAGATGCTGCTGCCGCCGGGCTACACCTCGCGCGAGTCGATGAAGAACGTGATCAAGGCCAAGGCGCAGATGTTCGGCGACGTGAGCATCGAGCAGGCGATCGAGCTCGGCCTGTTCGTCTGCGGCAGCCCGGAGACGGTCCTCCGCAGCATTCGAGAATCACTGGAAGGACATGCGCTTCGGCAACCTGCTGGTGATGTGCCAGTTCGGCACGCTGCCGTCGGACCTCACGCGCGCCAACATGGAGCGCTTCGCGCGCGACGTGATGCCGGGGATCCGGGCGCTCGGCTGAGCGCTTGCGCGGCTATTCCGGCGGGATGCCGGCTTCCTTGACGATCCGGCCCCACTTGTCGACCTCGGCCTGGATCACCTTGGCGAAATCGCCGGGCGTGCCGCCCTGGATCTCGATGCCCGAGGCCATCAGCCGCGCGCGCACGTCCTCCTGCTTGAGCGCGGCGTTCATGGCGCCGTTCAGCTTCGCGACGACGTCCTTCGGCGTGCCGGCGGGCGCGAGGATGCCGCCCCAGGTGCTCGCGTCGTAGCCCGGCAGGCCCGATTCGGCGATGGTCGGCAGCTCGGGCATCGCGCTCGAGCGCTTGATGGTCGTCACCGCGATGCCGCGCACCGCGCCCGACTTCACGTGCGGCGCGATCGCCGTGATGGTGTCGAAGATCATCGCCGTGCGGCCGGCGAGCAGGTCGGGGTGGGCGGCCGAGCTGCCCTTGTAGGGGATGTGCTGCATCTTCGTCTTGCGTCATGCTCATGAAGAGCTCGGCCGCCATGTGCAGCGAGCTGCCCGAGCCGCTCGAGGCGTAGACCGCCTTGTCCGGATTGGCCTTGATCCACGCCGTGAGCTCGGCGACGTTCTTCGCCGGCACCGACGGATGCACGGCGAGCAGCAGCGGCACCACGTGCGTGTAGACCACCGGCTCGAAATCCTTCACCGGGTCGTAGTTCAGGCTCTTGTAGAGGTGCTTGTTGGTGGCGTGGCTGGAGGCGCAGATCAGCAGCGTGTAGCCGTCGGGCGCGCTCTTGGCGACGAAGTCGGTGCCGAGGTTGTTCGCGGCGCCCGGCTTGTTCTCCACCACCACCGCCTGGCCGAGCGAGCCGGTGAGCTTGTCCGCGAGCGAGCGCGCGATCAGGTCGATCGCGCCGCCCGGCGTCGCGGGCACGACGATCTTCACCGGCCGGACAGGGTAGGTCTGCGCCTGGCCTAGGCGGCGAGACGATGGCAAGCAGAACAAGGAGGGCGGTGACTTTCATGCGCCCGAAGATACCAGTATGGTGGCGGCATGAAACCGCCCAGGCTGCGCCATATCGCAATCACGGTCCCTGACCCCGAGAAAGCCGCGCAGTTCTACATCAAGGCGTTCGGCCTGAAGCGCGTTGGCGAGACCGATTGGGAGAACGCGAAGGGCGTGTACCTCAGCGACGGCGAGATCAACATCGCGCTGCTGCACTACAAGACCGAGGCCGCGGCCGGCCATCGCGGGCGCGACTTCGTCGGCCTGCACCACTTCGGCTTCGAGGTCGAGGACGTCGAGGCGTCGCGCAAGGCGATCGAGGCGGCGGGCGGCAAGCACTGGATGGGCGAGCCGAAAGAGGCGCGGGTACTACGAGGTGAAGTTCCACGACCCCGATGGCACGGTCGTCGACATCACCAGAGCGGCTGGAAGACGAAATAGCTATTTCTTGCCGAGCGCGGCGATCTTCTGCTTCGCCTGCTCGGCGAACGTGCCGTCCGGGAACTGCTCGAGGTAGAGCTTGACGTCGTCGGGGTCGTCGCTGTCCTTCACCCCTTCCCAGAATTCCTTGTCCGCTTCGCCGCCGGCGCGGCTCGCCGACGCCGATGCGGCGCGGGGCGGCTGCCTTGGGCGCCGCCATGGCCGGCGCTTCCGGATCCTTGCCCGCGGCGAGGCGCTTCAGGTCGTCGTTGAATTTCCGCGCGGTCTGATAGCGCTGGTCGGCGCTCCTTGGCGAGCGCCTTGGCGACGACGCGGTCGAAGCTCGGCCGGAACCTCGAGGATCGTGGACGGCCAGACCGGATCGTCCTGGATGATCTTCTTCGCCAGCGCCCAGCCGGTGCCGTCGAACGGCTTCTGCCCGGTGAGCAGCTGGTAGAAGACGATGCCGGCCGAGAAAAGGTCGGTGCGATGGTCGATCGTCTGGCCCTGGATCTGCTCGGGCGACATGTACGACGGCGTGCCGATCATCGGCGCCGACGCGCGTCTTCTCGCCCGTCGGCGTCGGGATCGTTGACGCGCGCCACGCCGAAATCGGCGAGCTTGATGTGGCCCCTGGCGTCGACCATCACGTTGGCGGGCTTGATGTCGCGATGGATCGACGCCCGCCTGGTGCGCGAAGTAGAGCGCCTCGAGCAGCTCGCCCATCATGCGGAAGATCGTCTGCAGGTCGAAGCGCTGCTTCGAGTCGAAGGAGTCCTTGAGCTCCTTGCCCTCGATGTACTCCATGACGATGTAGTCGAGGTCGCCCTCGGTGCCGAAGTCGTACACCTGCACGATGTTGGCGTGGTTCAGCCTTCGCGACGGCGCGCACCTCGCGCTTGAAGCGCATGGCGTAGTGCTTCGCGGTCGCCTCGTCGAGGTTGCTTGGTGATGATGGTCTTGATCGCCACCCGGCGGTCCAGCTGCGGGTCGCGGCCGTCGTAGACCAGGCCCATCGCGCCCTTGCCGAGCACGCCCTTGACCTCGTAGCGGCCCAGCTTCTTGATTTCAGCCATTCCGCTGATGATACAAAAGGAATCGTTACTCCCCTGGGCATAATCGCCACATGCTGGTCATCGCCAAATGGCTGGGATTCGCGCTCGTCGCTGGTGCGCTCGCAGTCCTGCCGTTCGCGATCTGGGTTTCGGCCACGTGGGGGTTCGTCTCGGCGCTGGCCGGCCTGGTCGGCTGCGCGCTCCTCGGCATCGTCTTTGGAGGTCGTTCCAATGCGTAAGCTCGTTTCTTCCGGATCGCCGTTCGAGCCGCGGATCGGGTTCTCCCGTGCGGTGCGGGTCGGGTCGATCGTCGCAGTCTCCGGCACGGCGCCGATCGCCCCCGACGGCGGTGTCGCCGCGCCCGGCGACATGTACGGCCAGACGAAGCGCTGCCTGGAGATCATCGCCAAGGCCATCGGCGACGCGGGGCTGACGCTGCAGAGCGTCATCCGCACGCGCGTGATGCTGACCGACATGTCGCGCTGGGAGGAGGCCGCGCGGGCGCACGGCGAGTTCTTCGGCGACGTGCGGCCGGCGAGCACCTTCGTCGAAGTGAAAGGCCTGGTCCGCCGCGAGTGGCTGGTGGAGATCGAGGCCGACTGCGTCGCCGACTAGGCGGCCTTCGCTTTTCCCTGTTCCTCGCGGATCAGCCGGTCGACGATGCCGCGCATCGCGATCCACGCCTTGTCCTGGCCGAGCGTGACCGAGGGCACCGGGCCCATGTCCATGTTCTTCTGCTGCGCCTTCACCATCGCCATGTCGTCCATGAAGATGTCGGTGATCTGCTTGGCGAGCATGTCGCCGATCCACGGCTGGTCGAGCTTGAAGTTGTAGGCCTGGGCGAAGAAGTAGTGCGCGGTCTTCTCGGTCTCGGGGTGATCGCGTTCAGGTTCCACATGTTCACGCCCTTGCCGCGCTCGCCCTGGCGGATCGGCGTGCCGACCGGCGCCGAGCCGATGTCGAGCCTGACGAACGACGGCGGCCCGTAGTGCGTGACCTGCCAGCGGTCGACCTTCATCCCGTCTGGGGAATTCGCCCATCTGCTTGTGGAACGGCGCCGGCAGCTCGTTCATGAGATAGCGCGCCACCGTGATGCGGTCGCCTTCGCGCTTCACCTCGAACTCCGAGCGGGCGAAGGCGTCGGTGCCGAGCGTGGTGGGATGCAGGAAGGGCAGGTGCGTGGTGTCGAGCAGGTTCTCGACCAGCAGCAGGTAGTTCGACTCGACGTGCAGGTAGTTGCCGCCGAAGCGCCACGCCGGGTCGTCCAGGAAGTGGAAGTCCTCGATCAGCGCCGGGTCGGCCTTCGCCGGGTCGCCCATCCAGATCCACAGCCAGTGGTTTCTCTCGACCACCGGGAAGGCGCGCACTTTCGCCGACGTCGGGACCATGTCCTGGCTCGGGATCTTCACGCATTTTCCGGAGGTGTCGAACTCGAGGCCGTGGTACGGGCACTTGACGACGTTGCCGATCAGCTTGCCCATCGAGAGCGGCGCCTGCCGGTGGCAGCAGCGGTCTTCCAGCGCGACGGCGGTGCCGTCGTCCTTGCGGAAGAGCAGCACCGGCTCGTCGAGGATGATGCGGCGCTTGAGCGTGCGCGTGACCTCGTGGTCCCAGGCGGCGACGTACCAGGCGTTACGCACGAACATGAGCGACCTCTTTGGCTTTTCTCAGCTCCCAGAAGAACAGCAAGATGCCGAGCGCGGCCCCGGCGGCGTTCAGCCAGGCGTTGATGCTGGAGGCCTGGAAAGGCATCAGCAGGAGAATACCGCAGACCACGAACGCCGCGCGCGCCGGCAACGGCATGACGCGCAGCGCGTAGCCGGTGAAGCCGGCGCAGACGAACCAGATGCCGGCGATGGACAGGGTCATCACCGCCACGATCTCGGTGATGCTGCCGCGCATGATCAGCGCCGGCGAGTAGACGAAGAGGAAGGGCACGATGTAGGAGGCCCAGCCGAAGCGCATCGCCGTCCAGCCCGCGGCCATCGGGTCGGTCTTGGCGATGGTCGCGGCGACGAACGCGGCGGTGGCGATCGGCGGCGTGATGAGCGACATGATGCCGAAGTAGAGGATGAAGAGGTGCGCCGCCATCGGCGGCACGCCCACCTTGACGCAGCGCAGGCGCGACCAGGATGGCGAGCATCACGTACACCGCCAGCGTCGGCAGGCCGAGGCCGAGGATGATGTTGGTGACGGCGCAGATGATGAGCAGCAGCAGCAGGTTCTGCGCGCCGAGGTCGACGAGGTAGGCGGTGAGGGCGAACGACAGGCCGCCGACCTGGAACAGGCCGAGCACGTAGCCGCCGATGGCGCTGATGACGATGATCTCGCACACGCCGATGCCGGTCTCGATCACCGCGCTCCAGATGTCCTTCAGCTTCATGCGCGCGCCGCGGTAGCCGATGAACAGGCCCAGGCCGATGATGATCGCCGAGGCGAGCGCCGCCGCCGGGCTCGGGCTCCCAGTTCAGCCAGAACATCGCGCCGACGACGGCGGCGAAGGGCGCGAGGAAGATCCAGCCGCTCGCGAGCACCGGTGCGCATCGGCGGGATGTCGCTGGTATCGACCCTGCCGATGCCGTAGCGCGCCGTCTCGAGGTCGCACTGGATGAAGAGCGCGGTGTAGTAGAGGATCGAGGGCAGCAGCGCGGCGAGCGCGACCTCGCGGTAGGGCACCTGCAGGAAGTCCGCCATGACGAAGGCCACCGCGCCCATCACCGGCGGCATGAGCTGCGCGCCGTTCGAGGCGCAGGCCTCGATCGCGGCGGCGAGGCGCGCCGGGATGCCGGACTTCTTCATCAGCGGGATGGTCACCACGCCGACCGCGAGCGCGCTCGCCGCCGCGATGCCAGAGATGCTGCCAAACAGGCTGGAGGCCACGACGGCAATCTTCGCGCGCGCCGCCGCGGAAGCGGCCCATCAGCCCGAGCGCGAAGTCGTTGAAGAAGCCCGAGCCGCCCGAGCGCGCCAGCAGCTGGCCCATCAGCACGAAGGCGATGACGATGGTCGCAGGCGATCTCCAGCACCAGGCCGAGCAGGCCGTTGTTGTCGAAGTTGAGGTAGATGGCGAGGTTCGGCGGCTCGACCTTGTGGGTGCGCAGCTGTCCCGGGACCAGGTGGCCGATGAGCACCCAGACGACCAGCACGAAGGTGATGATGATCAGCGAGTAGCCGGAGGTGCGGCGCGTTCCTTCCATCGTCAGGAAGGCGATCACGCCGGCGAGGAACAGCAGCTCCAGCGGTGACCGTCCCGGCCGTGGCCGTGATGCGGGAAATTCACCGCCACGTACAGGCCGGCGGCGAGTCCGGCCGCGGCGAGCAGCCAGTCGTACCAGGGGATCTGCTCGCGCGCGCGCCGCGGCGCGACGGGAAAGCTGACGAAGAGCAGCGCCGAGGCAGACGCCGTAGATCGCGGCGAGGAACTGCTCGGGAAGACGACCACGCCGAGCTTGCGGGTGAGGCCGACGCTATAGGCGAGCGAGCCGAGCGTCAGCGTCGCCGCCAGCACCACCTGGGCAAGGCGGCCGGCCGCGGATTTCGGCGGCGCCGCGGCCGATAGTTCCTCCATCGACCTGGTTAGCGGAGCCCGGTTTCCTTCCAGTACTTCTCGGCCGCCGGGTGATACGCGAGGCGCGGCTGCACCTTGCCCGACTTGCTGCTCGGGTCGTAGGCCCTGAAGTTGGGGTGCCCGGCGACCAGGTCGTCCTTGTGGGTGTGCACCGCCTTGATGAAGTCGACCACCACCTGCGTCGGGCACGTGCGTGCCGACGCCGATGATGAAGTCGATGGTCTGCACCTTGGTCGGGCTTGTCGACGCCGGCGATGTGCGGCGCCGGGTTGACGGTGGAGAAGTAGTACTCGGGGCGGATCTTCTTCATGCGCGCCTCGGAGTCCGGCAGGATCTCCATGTTGCAGCACGCGCAGGCCGCCGACCGCGGCGGAGATCTCCTGCACCTTCGGCGCGCCGACGGCGAAGAAGAAGACGTCGATCTTGCCCGACTTGAAGTCCTCCGAGGCGCGGATCACGTTGACCGTCGGCACCTTGCGTCACGTCGCTTCATGGTCACGCCGCCCGCGGCGAGCAGCGCGTTCAGGTGCGTGATGACGCTCGTCTGCTGCACCCAGTCGGACGGGATGTTCTTGCCCTTGAGGTCGGCGATGCTCTGCACCGGCGAGTCCTTGCGCACCCAGAACGCCATCTGGAAGCCGAACAGGGTCAGCGCGGCGCGGAGGTTGGGCTTGGGATTGCCCTTCCACACGTTCTCGCCCTTCTGCGCCTCGGCCGGCTCGCCGACGTCGAGCAGCAGGAAGTCCGCCTGCTTGGAGTTGACCGCGTCGATGATGCCGGTGTCGCCGCCGTGGCCGATGACGCGCACCTGCAGCTTCGAGTGGTCCTGCACCACCTTCGCGATCACCGAAGCCTGCGCGTTGAGCAGCGTGCCCGGCTGCAGCGTGGCGAAGCCGACGCGTCTGCTGCGCGCCGCGGCCCCAGTCGGCGAGCAAAAGCAGGATGATGCGAGAGACAGAACCCGGCATGTCGTACTCCTCCTCAGCAGTGGGCCAATGCTCCTGCATCCTCGGCTGCTGTAGACAGGTTGCCGGCGGCGCGTGGGACGAGCTACGGCACCGATCGAAGCGCAGATGAGTTTCGAACGTGCCTGCCCGAGGGCGCGGAGCAGATCGCGTAGGACTGATCGGCGGTAACTCGACATGCGACCCCAGGAATTTCAGCATTTTGATCTCCTCTCTCCTCGGACGGCCGATGGGATGGAGCGAATGCGTTCGACGGCGCGGTGCTGTTCGCGCTGAACGATCTGCTGGAGCACGAGAACTTCGTCGCCTACATGAATCGGTGAAATAGCCGGGCGCCAGCGGCGCTTTACCGTTAGGATTCGGTCCGATGCAGCCGAAGGATCGCGTCCCGTATTCCGCGATCGTCGACCGGCCGCCGCTCAAGCTGCCCGGCGGCGCGCGCGTCGCGGTCTGGACCATCGTCAACGTCGAGGAATGGTCGATCGAGCGCGCGATGCCGCGCACGGTGCTGCCGCCGCCGTATGGCCAGCCGCTTCTGCCCGATCTGCCGAACTGGGCCTGGCACGAGTACGGCATGCGGGTCGGCTTCTGGCGATTCGTCGAGGTTCTGAGCAAGTACAAGATCAAGGCGACGCTTGGCCATCAACGGCTCGGTCATCAAGTCGCTATCCGCGCGTCGCCGAGGCGGCGCTCAAGGCGGGCTGGGAATTCATGGGGCACGGCTTCATCCAGCGGCCGATGCACCACGTCGAGGATCAGCGGAAGGCCATCGCCGACACCGATCAAGGCGATAAAATCATTTACCGGAAAAAGACCGCCGCGGCTGGGAGAGCCCGGGCCTGACCGAGACCTACGACACCATCGACTAGCTCGCCGAGGCCGGCATCGAGTACGTCGCCGACTGGGTGCTCGACGACCAGCCGGTGAAGATCAAGACCGCGCACGGGCCGATCGTCTCGGTGCCGTACACCGTGGAGATGAACGACATCGCGATGATGGCGCTGCAGCACCATCCGTCCGAGGAATGGCTGCGCCGCGGCATCGACCACCTTCGACCGCCTGTACCAGCGAGGGCGAGAAGACGCGCGCGCGTGATGGCGATCAGCGTGCACCCGTACATCACCGGCGCGCCGCACCGCATCGGCTACCTCGAGAAGCTCTACGAATACATCCTGCAGCGGCCGGGCGTCGTCGCTGTGGACAGGCGAAGCAGATCCTTGACTGGTACCTCAAGATATAACGGGCATCTGGGAGAAGGCCGAGGCGCTGCTGCCGATCCTGCGCGAGCGGGCGCGCGAAGTGCGAGGAGCTGCGCCGCATGCCCGACGAGACGCTGCGCGACTTCCACGACGCGCAGCTGTTCCGCATCCAGCAGCCGAAGCGCGTCGGCGGCGCCGAGCTCGAGTTCGTCGCCGTGGTCCACCTTCGGCGCGCTGCTCGCGCGCGCCTGCGCCTCGAGCGCGTGGAACTGCATCAACTTCGCCGCGCACCACCATGATGCTCGGCATGTTCCCGCGCGAGGCGCAGGACGAGATCTGGGGCGAGTCGCCCGACGCGCTGATCGCCTCCTCGTTCGTGTTTCCCGCCGGCAAGGCGCAGAAGGTGAAGGACGGCTACGTGCATCTCCGGGCGCTGGCCGTTCTCGAGCGGCGTCGACCCGAGCGAGTGGAACATGCTCGCCGGGCTCTCGCGCGCTCGACGACAACGCGCCGCCCGAGCAGCGCGTCTTCCTGCTCGCAGCGCTCGCAGTACAAGGTGCATCGACACCTGGTTCGCCGGCGGCCTGCGCGGCACCGGCAGCAAGGACGTCGAGGTGAACGGAGCAGTTCGTGCCCGAGCACCGCACGCTCGCGGTGGCCGACACCAAGGGCGGGCCGACGCCGGGCAGCGCGGTGAATCCGTCGCCGCTCTACCAGATCCCGGTGTTCGCGCTCTTTCCGTACATGCTCTCCGGCGTGGCGCTCGGGCATCGCCGAGGGCATTGATCGACGAGTTTCGTCATCGCCAACAACCGACCGGCAGGATGACCGGCGCGCGCATCGCCGAGATCCAGAGCACGCAGATCCGCCTCGGCGAGGCGACCGCCTATGCGCGCGCCTCGCGCGTCATCCAGGAAGCCAACTGCGCGCGAGGCCGGAACCAGCGACAGATGCCCGACCTGCAGACCAAGGCGCGCTACCGCCTCGAGGGCGCGTACGCGGTGGAGTGGGCGGTGCGCGCGGTCGACGTGATGTTCGGCCTGTCCGGCGCCGAGCGGACTCGTACGAATCGGGCCACGCGGCGCGCGCGTTCCGCGACGCGCACGCGGTCAAGCAGCACTTTTCCTTCAATACGGATATTGCGGGCACGACCTACGGCCGGGTGGCACTGGGTTTGCCGAGCGATAATCCGACGTCGTGAAGCAGCCTGACAATGCTCGGCGGTGGCTGTGTCGTGCTGCTGGCGGCGGCATGCGCAACCGCGGAAAAGATGAACGAGGCGCGGGATTCCTGGCAGGGCGCGAGCTACGAAGAGGTGCTTCGCGCCTGGGGCGCGCCCGCGCGCAGCACGAAGACGCCCGACGGGCGCGACTGGCACACCTGGGTCACCGAGTCTCTATCCCCAGCCGAGCTCGAGCGTCGGCTTCGGGCGTCGGCGGCATGGAGCGTCGGCGGCGGCAGTGGCGTCGGGCGTCGGGAGTCGGCATGGGCGTGCCGATCGGCACGCCACCCCCGCCCGAGCGCTGCGAGCGAACCCTGATCGTCGTCGACGGCAAGGTCGCCGAGTCGCACTGGAACGGGCCGCCCAGCCTGTGCGTCGACTTCAAGCGGAAATAGCTTCTACTCCGCAGTCCCAGCTTCCTCAGCAAGCCCTCGCGCCGCGTGAGCCACCAGCCGTACTGAACCGGCCAGCGCGCGAACTCCGGGTCGGCGCCGAGCGCCTGCGCCGCGTGCAGCGGCCAGTTCGGGTCGTGCAGCGCCTCGCGCGCGATCGCCACGAGGTCGCAGCGTCCCGCCAGCGAGTGCTTCTTCCGCCTGCTGCGGCGGTGAGGATCAGGCCGACCGCCATGGTCTGCAGGCCGGCTTCTTTTCTGATCTGTTCGGAGAACGGCAGCTGAAAGCCCGGGACGCGCGGCAGGAGCGTCTTGGTCGCCGCGGTCGCCGAGCCGGCGATGCCGCCGGAGGAGCAGTCGATCGACGTCGACGCCGATGCTCTTCAGCTTCTTGCGAAAAGCGACATCGTGTCTTCCACGCTCCAGCCGCCTTCGACATCGTCGATCGACGAGACGCGCACGAAGAGCGGCTTGCGCCAGGACTGCCGCACCGCCTCGATGACCTGCGAGCGGAAAGCGCATCCGCTCCTCCAGGCTGCGCCCTTGTTGGAGACGGGCGAGAGGAAGGTGTGCAGCAGGTAGCCGTGCGCGGCGTGGATCTCGAGGATCTCGAATCCCGCGGCGACGCGCGCGGCGCGCGCCTTCCTTGAATGCCGTGAGCACCGTCTGCTGGTCGCCTTCGCGCATCGCGCGCGGCGTGATCCATTCCTGCGCCGATCGGCTGCTCGGTGGGCGCGACGATGCTCCAGGCCTTGTCGCCGCGGTCGAAGTCTTCCTGCGTCAGCGGACCGTTGCCGTACCAGGGCGCGCCATGCTCGCCTTCCGCCCGGCGTGCGCGAGCTGGATGGCCGGTACGGCGCCTTGGCTTTTCACAAAGAACTTATTTCTGTAAACCCGCGAATGTGCGCGTCGTCCCAGATCCCGGTGTCGCCGTGGGTGATGCGGCCGCGCTTCTCCACCGCTGTCGCCTCGACGAACACGACGCCGGCGCCGCCCTGCGCGAACTTGCCGAGGTGCACCAGGTGCCAGTCGGTGACGTGCGCCGTCCTTCGCCGAGTACTGGCACATCGGCGAGACGACAATGCGGTTCCTCAGGGAGACGTCCCTGATCTGCAGCGGCTCGAACAGCATCTAGTTCTGCGTCTCGATCGCGGTCTTCTTGCCGCCGGATTTCTTCAGGGTCATGGCCGAAGCCGAGCCCTTGCCCTTCCAGGCGTTCGGGTCGATCCGCTCGCCGAGGAAGTTGAGCTCGATCGTCACCTGGTCGGGGTCCTTGAGGAAGATCTGGAAGAGCGGCGGCTCGGCGTCGGGGAAGCTGCGGTAGTGCATCTCGACCTTGTTCTTCTGGATGCGGGCGCGCACGCCCTCGGCATCCTTGGCGAGGAAGGCGATGTGGTCCACCTGGCCGGAACCTGCCGTCCCACTGGGGTGTTTCTTCAGCAAAAAGAATCTCTTATTTTGTTCGGCACCTGCGAGGCGAGGTGCACGCTGATCTCGCCGTTGGCCTTCAGCCAGTACCCGGGAAAGCCGAAGTCGGGCCGTTCCTGCGCGACTTCGAAGCCGAGCACCCGGCAGTAGAAGTCCCTGGTTCGCTCGAGATTCTTGGAAACCAGAAGAAAATGGTTCAATGCGGTGATGGGCATGCGCGGGTTCCTTTCTGCTGGCGTTGATTTTACCCGTGGCGGCGCTGGCGCAGCCGCCGTTCCAGCCCTATGAAGGACAGCCCGGCAAGGACGTGGTCTGGGTGCCGACGCCGCCGGCGCTGGTGGAGAAGATGCTCGACCTCGCGCGCGTCACGGCGAAGGACTACGTCGTCGACCTCGGCTCGGGCGACGGCCGCAACGTCATCGCCGCGGCGAAGCGCGCGCGCGCGCCCTGGGCGTGGAGTACGACCCCGAGATGGTGCGGCTGTCGCAGCAGAATGCCGAGGCGCGCCGGCGTCGCCGACAAAGGCGAAGTTCGTGCAGGGCGACATGTTCGAGGCCGACTTCTCGCAGGCGACGGTGCTCGCGCTGTTCCTCCTGCCGGCGAACCTCGACAAGCTGCGCGACAAGTTCCTCCAGCTTCCGGCCGGCACGCGCATCGTCAACAACGGCTACAGGATCCACGGCTGGGAAGAGGCCGAGACCGGTCATTCCGACGGCTTCTGCACCGCCTGGTGCACCGCGTACCTCTACATCGTGCCGGCGAAGGTCGCAGGCGCCTGGCGCCTGCCCGCGGGCGAGATCCGCTTCGAGCAGGACTTCCAGGCGCTGAGCGGCACGCTGAAGACGAAGGACGGCCGCTACGCTGCCGGTGCAGGGCAGCGTCTGGGCGAGCGCGTACGCTTCAGCGTCGGCCTCGACGTCTATACCGGCCGCGTGCGCGGCCAGGAAATGAGCGGCGAGGCGAACGGCGCCGTCTCCGGTTACTGGAAGGCCGCGAAAGCGAGGTAGCCATGCCCGAACTTGCGCGGCCTCTCGGCGACATCGCCCACGTCATCCAGCTGGCGATCGCGCCGGTGTTCCTGCTCACCGCCGTCTGCACGTTGCTGAACGTGCTGACCAACCGCCTCGCCATCTCGGCCGACCGCCGGCGCCTCCTGATCGTGCGCCTGCCCGAGCTCGACTCGGCGACCGCCGGCGTCGCGAACGCCGAGCTCGACTATCTCGATCGCCGCCTGCAACTCATCTACACCGCGATCGTCTTCGCCGTGATGTGCGCGCTGCTGATCTGCCTGATGATCGCCGTCGCGTTCTTCGGCGCCTTCATGAGCTTTCAGGTGTCGAGCACTGGTCGCCATCTTCTTCGTCATGGCGCTGATGGCGCTGCTCGGGAGCCTGGCGGCGTTTCTCCGCGAGGTTTTCCTGGCGGTCAATACCCCTCGTTGTCCCGTCATCTAGCGCGCGGCGCACCACGCCTGCCACATCGAGCGGTAGGCGGACTCGAGGTCGCGGGTGAATCCGCGGAAGTCCCGCAGCGGCGACTGCTCGAGCTTCTGCCGCAGCGATCTGCCGCAGCTCGGCCAGCCTTCGCTGCGTCGGACGGCGAGTTCGACGGCGATCCGGACGTAGTCCGTTCTCGTCGGCGGCGATCAGCTCGGAGAGACCGGTCGTGGCCAGCACGCTGCATCCCAGCCGGGTGCTGAAGGTTTCGCCGCCCGCTCTGGCGACGACCGGCACGCCGTTCCACAGGCAGTCCATCACCGTGGTCGCGCCGTTGTACGGCCAGGGCGCGAGCGCGATATCGGTGGTGCCGATCAGCTCGTGGTACTTCGGGTAGGAGACGACGCCGTGCACGGAAACGCGATCGCGCGAGATGCCCGCGCGGCCCAGCCTGTCCAGCAGCGCGCGCCTGCGTCGATCCGCCGGCGACGCTCACGATCACGAGCCGCGATCGCGGGACGGCGGCGAGCAGGCGCGACCACAGATCCAGGACTTCGCTGGTGACGCGGTAGTAGAGGTTGAAGCTGCCGAAGGTCACGCAGCGGTTCGCCCGCATCGGCAGCGTGGTCACCGGCAGGCGGATCGACGGGGTTGTAGGTCCAGTAGGCGCCCGGCAGGCGCTGCAGCTTCTCGGAATAGTATTGCTCGCGAGGTTCCGCTCGGATCGCAGTACTCGGTGGTCAGGCGATAGTCGATCGAGGACAGGCCGGTGGTCGCCGAATAGTCGAGGTAGTTCACCTGCACCGGAGCGGGCTTGCGGGCGAACGCGAGGATGCGGTTGCCCGGACCGTGCCCGCAGAGGTCGACCAGGATGTCGATCCCGTGGCTGCGCACCAGGGCTGCGAGCTCGTCGTCGCGCGGGCGATTGCACGTCGTGCCAGCTGATCGGCGAGCGACCTGAGGCGCTCGCTGACGTCGTCGCGGGCGGCGCCGAGGAAGTAGCAATGGGTTTCGAAGCGCGCGCGATCGTGGTTCTCGAGGATCGGCTGCATGTAGCGGCCGACGACGTTGGAGCGGAAGTCCGGCGAGACATAGCCGATCCTGAGCGCGCCGCTCCGGGTCGCGCGTGTTGGCGAATGCGGGCTTCGGCGGAAGAAGCGGCTGCTCGAAGCGCCGCGCGAACTCGCGATGCCGCGCGTGGATGTCGGCCGGCGGAGAAGCCGCCGCTGCACATCATGCAGAACAGCAGGTTCTGGAACGCCACCACCGGGTTGGGGCCGTGGCGAATGGCGAGCTCGTAGTGCTCGATCGCCTCGCGGTGGCGCGCCTGGTTGCGGCGGATATTCGCGAGCAGGTTGTGGGCGCTGGCGTCGGCCGGGTCGTTCGCCAGGATGCGCTCCATGCAGCCCGCGGCTTCGTCGAACTCGTTGCGGCGGTTGTGCGTCTCGCCGAGCAGCCAGAGCGCGTCCCGGTGATGGAAATGCTCGAGCACGGCGCGCAGGTTCGCCAGCGCGTCGGCATAGCCGGGCTGGAGGACGAGCGCCGCGAGATAGCGCTCACCGCTTCGCTGTTCTGCCTTGCGCGGCGAGCGCGAGCCCGAGGTTGTTGTGCGCCGGTGCGTTCGCGGCGTTGTGCGACAGCGCCTGCGAGATCAGCTCGACCGCCAGCGACGGAGCGCCGCGCTGCAAGGCGATGACGCCGAGGAAATGCAGGGCGTCGATGCTCGCCGGGTCCTGCGCCAGCGCCTGGCGGTAGAGCGCGTCGGCTTCGTTCAGCCGCCCCGCGCCGTGGTGCTGCAGGCCCAGGGCGACGGCCTCGCTGCCGGTCATCCGAGCAGCGGGCGGATTCTTTCCCAGTCGTTCGGGAACAGGTTCAGCTTGCCTGCCATGTCGTGTTCGATGTGGGAGTAGTCGAGCGCGAGGTATTCCTGGCAGAGCTGGTCGTGGCGCTCGAGCAGGACGCGCGAGCCGGGTCGAGCTTGCGCACCAGCGCCAGGCCGGTCGGCGCGGTGCCGATCGTGTGTGATGGCGAGGCCGGGCCGGTGCTTCTTCAGCAGCACGATCAGCGCGCCAGACGTCGCCGCTCCAGAAGTAGCGCTCGCCGCTCGCGCTCGGCGGTCTCGCGGTCGAGCGGGTAGCACGTCGTGGATCAGGATCGTCGAGGCCGGGCGTGCAGTAGCGCTCGATGTTGGCGAAGTCGCGCAGGGCGAACTCGAAGTGGTGCATGCCGTCGATGAAGGCGAGGTCGACCGGCAGGCCGCCCAGCTCGGCGCGCAGGTCGTGCCGGCGAAGAACGTCGTCGCTCGTCTCGGCGAACACCTTCTGGTGCGACTCGAGCGGCGCCGTCAGCTGCGGCTGCGGGTCGATGCCGATCGCGACGGTCGGCGCGCTGGCGAGGCGCAGCGAATCGCCAGCGGCGACGCCGATCTCGACGTAGGTGCGCGGCCGCACCGCTTCGATGATCCGGCGAGGATCTGGAAGTAGTGCTCGCCGCTGAAGCGGCTCTGCGCCTGCAGCACAGTCCGACGCGGAAGATCTCGTCTCGAGGCCTTCGGCGAACGCCGGCGCGGTCTTGCGGCCGCCGAGCAGGTCCTTCAGCATCCGCAGCAGCATCAGCGGAGCTCCACGTCCTTGAGGAGCGGGTCGCCCTCGATCGCGATCTCGTTCTCGATCGCGAGCGCCGCAGCCGGGGCAGCAGAACTGCCGGAACTGCGGCAGTGGGTCGATGAAGCGCTTCGGGTCGCCGACGATCGGGTTCGAGGCCTCGATCGGCAGGTCGCTTGCGCACGCAGCCGGCTTGTAGTTGCTGCTGACTGGACCGAGATCCGTGGCGCACTTGGCGCAGCACCAGCGGCTCGCCGCTGACCGCGAGGTTCTCGGTGGCGCGCAGCCTGACCTTGCCCTCGACCTTCACGGCTCGACGGTGCGCCCTGATGATCCGCGCCAGCCTGAGCTTCTCGCGCTCGCTTCTCGGTGGCGCCGGCGTCTCCGAGCACCACGCCGTAGATCGCGCGCGCCGCCATCGCCGAGACGTCGCCGTTGTTGATGTCGGCCTCGACCTTCGCCGGGTCGCGCTCGAGCGGATCGCCGAAGCCGCCGGCCGCCGACCAGAGCACCGCGTAGACATCGTCTGGGTCTCTGGAGAAAGTCCTGCTGCCGCAAGCCGAGCTCGACTCGGTTCGCCTTTCAGCTCGCGGATGTCGTTGACGAGCGTCGAAGCTCTTCATCTTTCCGAGAATATTCGAATTCTTCAGAAACTGGTAGCGATTCACCGCGCCGGGGTAGCCGCCCATCATGCCGGTCGAGGTCGGGATCGGCGTTGCCCGAGGAGAGCGTGTCGTGCGTGATGCGGTCGGTGCCGTGCGGGATGAAGCACGACTCGGCCGACAGGCCGCCGCGGAATTTGCCCGCGCCGCCGGAATCGGTGATTTCCTTCCTGTATAGAAACAGAACCGGAAAGCTCTGCTCGGTGTGCTCGACGTTGGGCAGCTTGCAGATCGGCGTGCGCGCCTGGCCGCCGGTCGAGATGCCGTCGGCGTGCGAGAAGCGCGCCGATCGCGCCGCCGATCGGGTCGACCAGCAGGTAGCCGTAGCGCTCGCCCCACTGGTCGATGCCGCGGAAGATGGTCGCCGGCCACTGGCTGGTGCCGCCGATGCACATCGATGTCGCTGCGCAGCTCCGGATCCGGGTAGATCATCTTCGAGAGCACGTTGTAGGCCGGGTAGAGCGAGATCTCCATGCACTGCACCGGCGCGGTCGACACCGAGGCCGGGAAGTCGGCGCAGTTGAGCGTGCCCGGCGTCGGATTGAAGTCGACGTGGCGCAGCGCGCCGCCGACCGCGTAGTACTGCTCCCAGCACAGCAGCTCGTTGAGCGCCACCATGATCGCGCCGCGCCAGCCGGAGTAGGTGGCGTTGATGCCGCCGGCCTGCGGGTCGGTGCCTTCGTTCTCGAAGACCAGTTTCCTCTTGTTTTTTCAGCGTCAGCATCACCCGGTGCACCTGCCGGTCGCCGGGCCGGCAGCACTCGACGTAGGTCCGGTCGCGCCAGATGCCGTCGGGCAGGAGCGGCGAGTTTCTTCAGGAAGGCGCGTTCGCCGTCGTCGAGGATCTTGCGCATCACGCCCTTGACGGTTTCCGCGCCGTAGCGCTTGATGAGCGAAAGAATCCGGTCGCGCGCGGTGATGTTGCCCGCGAGCTGCGCGCGGAAGTCGAGCGCCACCGCGGAGGGTTTTCGCGAGCTTCTCAAATAGACGTCTTCGATGTCCCGGCGGATCTCGTTGTTCTCGACGATCTTCACGGGCGGAATGAGGATGCCCTCGTCGAACGCGTCGCGCGCCGACGGGCAGAAGCTGCCCGGCGTGATGCCGCCGATGTCGTACTGGTGCAGGCAGTTGGTCACCCAGCAGAACAGCTCGCCCTTCCAGAACACCGGGCAGAGCAGCATCACGTCCATCTGGTGCGCGGCGCCGACCCAGGGATCGTTGGCGAGGAACATGTCGCCGTCGCGGATGCCCGGGTTGTCGCTGCGGTTCTCGAGCGTCCACTTCACCTGCGTGTCGGTGACGCCGGACATGTACTGCATGTACGGGCCGAAATAGACGAACTCCGCGTCCTCGGTGAGGATCGACGGGTTCAGGTCGAGCGCGTACATCGCCACCGGCGAGCCCGACAGGCGCTGGATGGTCGCGCCGTGCTCCTCGTTCACGTTCCACAGCGCGTGGCGCACGACCTCGAAGGTGACCGGATCGATGCTCTTTCTTCGCTTTCTTGATGCAGCTTCAGCTTCGGGGAAATCGCAAAGCTGCTTGGGCGGCACATAGCCCGAGCGGCACGCCGTCGAAGGCGACGCCGGTCAGCTCGCTCAGCTTCTTGAGCGGCGCGTTCAGGCTTCTTGGTCGGAGTGAACTCGATCGCGGCCGGTCTCGTGCGGCTTGAACTCGCTTGGCTGCCGCGGCGCGGGCTTCGCCGCGGGCTTGGCTTCGCCGCGGCGCGCGGGCGTCGCGCGGGCTTGGCGGCAGCGGTGCGGCGGCTGCAGGCTTGGCTGCCAGGGCGCTCTTCACCGGCTCCGGCGGCTTCGACGCGAGCGGCACGCCTTCCACGGCGCCCATCCGCTTCTCGGCGGCGCGCTGCGCCTTGTCGCATTCCTGGCAGAGGAACTTGCCGGTCCTCACCTTGCGCTCGTTCATCTGGGCGACGGCGTGCTTGCTGCAAAGCGCCTATTTCGCAGTTCGGCGCACTTCGCCGCGGCGGCCTGGCCGCAGGGCTTCTTCTTCAGCAATCCGACCTCGACGGCACAGGTGTCCATTTCAGTATCCCCCTAAAACGTGAGCTCGAAGTTGCCGAGCTCGTCCAGACGCAATTGTGCCCCGGGCGGCACCACTACCGTGGTGTCGGCAGTCTCGACGATGGCCGGGCCCGGGCACTGAATTGCCCGCTCACCAGCCGTTCGCCGTCGTAGACCGACCGTCGGTCGCTTCTTCTTCAGGTCGGGCCAGTAGATCTCGCGCTTCTTCCTTACGGCGTCGACAGGGATACGGGAGGAGGTCTTTTTCGCCTTGAGCCAGCCTGGGCTGCGGCGTAAGGGCGCGCGGCGCGCAGGCGGCAGACGACGATCTCGAGGATCGCGCCCGCCAGCGCGGAGCCGCGGCCATAGAGCTGCTCGTAGCGGCCGACGAAGCGCTTCCTGCAGGATCGCCTTCATATTGAGAGGCGAGGCGGGTCGACGGCAGCAGCACCTCGACCTCGTTGATCTGCCCCTTGTGCCGCACATCGAGCGAGAACTCGAAGCGCTGGCGGTTCTCGGCAATGCCCTCTTCGGCCATCGGTCTTGCGCGCTTTTTGTTCCAGCAATTCCAAAGATACTGTTGATTCGAGTAGCAGTCGACCGGCGTCTGCATGATCTCGGTGTGCTCGAAGATGTGCAGCACGTCGGCCGCCGCGGCGCCGAAGGCGCACCAGGTGGAAGCCGCCTTGCGCTGCGGCACGATGACTTTCCTGACGCCCAGTTCCCGGCAAAGACGCCGGCGTGCGCCGGTCCCGGCGCCGCCGAAGGCGAACAGCACGAAGTCGCGCGGGTCGAAGCCCTTCTCGACCGTGACCTTGCGGATGATGTCGGCCATGTTCAGCTCGACGATGCGGCAGATGCCGCGCGGCGGTTTCGACCGCGAGTCATGCCAGATGCTTTGCCCAGCTCGTGATGATTTCTGAAGCGCGGCATCCTTGTCCAGCTTCATCCTGCCCGCCGGCGAAATTCTCCGGGTCGAGGTAGCCGAGCACGAGCTGCGCGTCGGTCACGGTCGGCACCGTGCCGCCGCGGCCGTAGCACACCGGGCCGGGAAAGGCGCCGGCGCTGTCCGGGCCGACGGTGAGGGTGCGCCGTCTCCGGGTTGCACGCGCGCCAGGCTGCCGCCGCCGGCGCCGATCGCCTGCAGGTCGACCTTGGGCAGGAAGTACTCGTACTGGTCGGTGTTGCTGATGAAGGAGTAGGCGGGCTTGCCGTCGTGGATGATCGAGACGTCGAACGAGGTGCCGCCCATGTCGGTGGTGATGACGTTCTTCTCGCCCATCGCGGCGCCGAGGAACATCGACGCGGTGACGCCCGACACCGGGCCGGAGTCGAGCGTGAGCAGCGGCGCCTCGCCGGCGCGCGCGACCGGCACCGTGCCGCCGCCGCACTGCGTGATCTGCAGGCCGTGGCGATAGCCCAGGTCCATCAGGCTCGAATTGATTTTCTGCAGGTAGCTCGCCCATCACCGGGCCGAGGTAGGCGTTCAGCGCGGTCGCCGTGACGCGCTCGTACTCGCCCCACTTGGGAGCGATGTCGACCGAGCAGGTGACGAAAACGTCGGTCGCAATGCTGCTTCACCAGGTCTCTGACCCGCAGTTCGTGCGCCGGGATTGCGGAACGACCACAGGAAGCAGATCGCGATCGCCTGCACGCCTTCGGCGAGCAGCTCGCGGATCGCGCTCTCCGCTTCCTTCTCATTCAGCGAAACGACGATCTCGCCGAAGCAGTCGACGCGTTCCGAGACGCCGCGGATCAGGCGCTTGGGCACGATCGGCGCCGGCTTCGAGGTCTCCGGGAAATGCACCACCTTGCGGATGTCGCGGCCGCCGTAGCCGCGCGAGCCGCGCATGATGTGGATCGCGTCCTCGTGGCCGCGGGTGGTGATCAGGCCGACCTGCGCGCCGCGCTTCTGGATGATGGTGTTGGTGCCGACCGTCGGTGCCGTGCGACAGGAACGCGATGTCGCGGCAGAACTCGTCCATCGACAGGCCGAGCTGCCGCGGCGCCGGCGCCGAGCGCGTCCATCATGCCGCGCGCGAAATCGGGCGGCGTCGAGGGCACCTTTGGTGGTGAGCAGCTGCCCGCCGCGGTCGACGATCGCGCAGTCGGTGAAGGTGCCGCCGATGTCGATGCCGACGAGGTAGCTCATCGCCAGGCGATGCTAGCGCACCGGCGGCCTCCTTGCGGGTCAGCGAGCCAACGACGACAGGGTCGCGAGCAGTTCCTTCGGCTCGAAGGGCTTGGCGAAGTGGTGGTCGAAGCCGACCATTTCCGGAGAGCCGCTCGGCGGCCGGTCCGCCGCGCCCGGTGATGGCGACGATCACCGGCCGCGCGCTGCCGTAGCGCTCGCGCAGCGTGCGCATCGATCTCGTAGCCGCTTTGCTGCGGCAGGCCGATGTCGAGCAGCAGCACGTCGGGGGCGAAGTCGCCCACCGTCTCGACCACGTCTCCGCCGTGGTGCACGCCCGAGCACCTCGTGGCCCTTCGTCGCGCAACAGCACCGTCAGCGACAGGACCAGGTCGTGGTCGTCGTCGGCCACCAGCACGCGCAGCCTGCGCTTCTCCATAGGGGAATCATTCTCCCTCCGCACCCGGGGTGCGAGGAACTAGTACTGTAGTGATTTCCCTACAGGGCGTGACTTTTATCTCGCGGTCCGACGCCTGCTCGATGATGCTCTGGTTCGCGGCGCGCAGAGCGGAATCGCTGCCGGCGAAGCTGTTGGAGCGCGCCGCGAGGTTCGCCGCCTGCGCGCGTCGCCCTGCGCGCAGGCGTACTTTTGCCAATTCGTGCCACAGGCGCGGGTTGCGCGGCTCGATGCGCAGCGCCGCTCGAGCGTACCAGCGGCCTGTACCGCGCCGACCGGCGGCGGCATCGCTGCGCGCGCTTTCCATCAGGCCGGCGATGGCGACGGTTTCTCCGCGCGAGCGGCGTTTCCCGGGAGGGGCAGCGGTTCCGCGGGCGGCGCGGGTGTGGGTTCGGGCGCGCTCGCACATCCCGCTACCAGCAGAATAAGCAAATCAAGCCGTTTCATCGACCGAACAATCGGTCGAGCCAGCTTCGCGCCTTCTGCTTCACTTCCTGCACCGTGACGCCGAGCTCGACGCGCAGGGGCGCCCGGCGGGCAAGCAGCAATACGTAACCGGAACGAAGTACA
>ERZ1370068.8791-contig-7618_pt1 | contig 60947 bp, 101 predicted proteins | sample MGYA00561227_ERZ1370068 | MGnify/ENA primary metagenome ERZ1370068 (study PRJEB38410, sample SAMEA6850437) | metagenome | study: Metagenomic assessment of the ecological functions of the soil: analysis of the soil microbiota associated with the... | reverse complement strand
GTATGCTTCGTTCAGTTACGTATTGCTACGAGCGCGGGCTTCGAGCTCAGAGGCCGCATCGGCCGTCGAATGCTCAATGGAATGATCCCAAGGAGTGCTGTCAGATGGTGCTCTCGATTTGCCGGCGTACTTCGTCGGCGAGGATGCAGCACGGCGGGCGCCGCGAGACCGACCAGGCTGTAGCCGGAGCCCCTTGGCGGCCCAGCTGTAGCCGTGTGAGGGCGCCCTCAGCGTACCGCGCCATCGGCATGTTCTGCTCTCTTGCCGTTGGGCGCATCAGCATTACCAGCCGGAGGCCGTTGGTCGTTGTCGTGCATGGGTAGCGCCGCCGCACCGTGCGCCGTGGCGACGATGCGGCCGCCCATGAAGCGATAACCCGACAACGCGAGATCAGGAACGGCGACTGAGCGGCCGAGACGCTGCGCCGCCCAGGCGACCAACGGCGCGCGGCCACGGATCTCTACCGGATGGGTCGGGTCAGGCGCATAGGCCGCGTAACTTGCCGGCGGCCTCTCGAGCGAGTGCGGCAATGCCTGTCATCGGGTTGCGCGCTCAGGCTGTACAGGCTCCACCCGCCGATGCCGCCGAGGCAAAGCAGACCGATAGCCACGCGGCTGCCAAGGTCAATGGCGAGACGGGGCTTCCTAGCCGCCGCCGGTCGCTCGCATGCGCGCGAGATTGAGCTCGGGCGGCAGCGGTTCATGCGCCACCACCGCAGCGAACGCGCGTTGCAGCATCATCGCGCTGCTCCGCCACATCGATGCCACTCGGTTTGCAACGCTGGGATGCGCCTGAAGATAAATCGCAACCTCGGCCTTGCGCCGCGCCTCAAGCCTCCGGTCGACAAAGCCGTTGAGGTCCTCCCTCGCTGATGGCGCGATTGCTCATTTCACTCTCCGCAGCTGCGAAAGGACGCGCTCCGGCTGCGCTTGCGTCGGACATCAGCCGCAAGAGCCGATCGCGCGGCCGCGACGGGCGCGACATCACGGTGCCGACGAGAATATCTAGTACCTTCGCCGTCTCGACATATGGAAGCTCCTCTACCGTGACGAGCAGCAGTACCGTGCGCTGCTCCTCTGGCAATCTGCGGCGGGCGATTCGCCATGCGCTGCAGCCGCGTCGAGGCAAGGTTGTTGCAGGATGGTGAAGGCCCAGGTGCGAGGGTCGCCGCCGGGCCAGTCGCTGCGGCGCTACCTGAGTGATTGCCGAAGGAACGGCGATGCAGCCCGGCGCCGTCGTCCAGCTGCAGGTGATGAACTGACCTCGATGCCGCTCGTTCTCCCGCAGATATGGACGGCGTCCGGTCCCGGCAAGGAAGACCAGCGCTCGGCCGCTGGCACCACATCGAGGATGCGGACGAGAGGCAGCTCGGCCGCGCGGCACCCTAAGGGGACGGACTGCGCTACCGCGAGTTGTTGATGGCGCTCTGGCAGTTGCCAGCGTTAGGTCCAGGGTCGTCGGGTTCGTCGTGACGACCTGTGCCGGAACAGGCCAGCGCTGAGTGGCAGTTTGACGAAAGCAGACCTAGGGCGGATCAGTCGGTGCCCGAGGATCGATACCGTTTGAAGCCGATCTGACCGGGAAGGCCGTCGCAACCGTCACAAAGGGGGTGTAGCCTCCCTAACTATGTGCTTGCTGGTGGCCCCTATAGACCTAGCTCGCTCAAACCGGGATGGTCGTCGGGGCGCCGCTTGAGCGGCCAGTGGTACATACGCTCGCTGGCTTTAATGGGTAGGTCATTGAAGTGCTTTGGCGATACGCCCCGGCGCATCGGCCCGTGCTCGTCGTCGATGTTCCCAGTTTTCGTTGCCCGTAGCTACGGAACCGGTAGACCGCTGTCATCGTGCCCGTCGTAGGCGAAGCGGACCGCGATACGGTTTGTCGCGGAAGGCCCACACCTCTTTGATGAGGCGGTAGTCCAGCTCCTTGGTCCACTTGCGCGTGAGAAAAGCGCTCAATCGCATCGCGGCCTTGCGAGAAATTCCGCCCGATTGCCGCCATTGACTGTCGACGGTGTAGGCGAGTGCCACCTTTGCGGGATCACGCGTGTTCCAGCAGCATCTTCGGCCCGTACGGGCCTGCTTTGCGCCGGACTTCCCATCGGCTGTGGGAATGGCGGCGAGAGGCGGGCGGTTCGCTGGCAACTCTCCTTCGCGCGTTGCTAACGTGCATTTTCGAGGCTAACCCGGCGCGAGTCGACCTCAGTCGCCGGCGCAATCGAGGCGAGTTTGAGACCACCGCACGGTCGCCGCAGAGTTGCGCCCGGGGTTTGGCGATTTACCGCCAGAAAGCTTCAAATCCTAGCCCGGGCCGGTGCATGCCTCGCTGCGAGTTCGTTGATAATGTGCCATCGCTTAGTATCAGCGGTGCCTATGGCGTGATTGGTCGTAGCAATTTTGTCTCACGCTCAGGTTGTGCTGTACCTTTGGTGCCCGGGGCTCGAAAGCGAAGCACATCAAACTCATGGACTATCCGACAGCTCCAGTATCTCGCCGCACTCGCTGCGTGAGAAGCACTTCACGCGAGCAGCGAAGGCCCCTTCAACGTGACGCGTAAACCTCACCTTCCCAGGATCTCCGTCAGCTCGAACAGGAGCTGGGGAGTGCTCGATCGATTGGCCGTTGCCATACGCCGCGCCAGTGAGCATGAACCGGCAGCACCGTGGGTCTTCCGACCGTTGCCTAACGCAGGCGACGACAGGTCGTAATCGCGCAGGCAATCATCCGGGATCTCGTGGGGCGGCAAATTGTTGGTGGGGGTTGGTTTAGGTCATTAACGCCACGCCCTGCCACCGGCAAAAACGCGCAACAGCCGCGCCCAGGCGCAAGCCTGGCCAGGGCTCTCGCGTCCGGCGAGGCCGACTGGCTGAAGTCCTCCGGCGGTCGCAGGTGACGGAACTGTTGCAGGAGCGGCAGATCGTAAGCGATCCTTTAGGACGCCACAGATGACGAGCGGCCAGGCCTCGAGATCCGCCGGCGAATAGGGCACCCGCGATAGCTGGACTGGCGGCAGCGGCGAGACCGCGCGGTACCGCCGTGAAGCCGGCGGCTGCGCGGTCGCGCGGACGAATGCCGGCAAGGCTTCCATAGCATCCGCCGCGACACCGGAAGTCGGCTGGCCAACATCTTGTCGATGCGGCGGCCATCGAGATCAACCTACCCCTGCCGCCAGCCGGAAACCTCAATCGCTTCGCCTGTCTCGGGCGGGTGGCGCAATGCTGGAGGCAAGAGCGAAGCCAGCGACCGTGTGATATTCGCGGGTGGCCGTGCAGCGTAATGCCCAGCTGGTCCGCCATTTCGTATCGGGCAGCCATCGAGCCGGCGAGCAGCCATGATCCATCGTCGCGAGCCGCGGCCTGGGATCCTGCATCCTGCCTATCCGAGCGGAAGATCGCCAGGCGATCGTTTCAAGAATATCCGCTGGGGTAACGATGTTACACCCTCGAAGCGGCCGTGTACTCGTCGTGGATCAGACCCATCGGCATCTCGGCCCTCACGCAAGATCTCGAGGGCATCCAGCGCATCGGTGGTATCGAGGATCACGGGCGCCTTTGCGTACATGTCCTCGGATCTGGAGGGAGCTTGCCGCTTGCAAGCGCGGCAAGAGGATCACGGCTTTTCATCACCCCAATCAGGAAAATCTGGCGAACTCTCTCCGACCGGCACGCGAGAGTGTGAGGTCGCAATGATGCGCTCGGTGATTTGGTCAGAGGGCAGCGTCAAATCGATCCAATCAACATCGGTCCTGGGGGTCATGATGCCGCGTACACGGCGATCACCGAGGCGCAGCACACCCGTGATCATTCGGCGCTCGCCGCTCTCGAGCACGCCTGCCGACTCGGCCTCGGCCACCAGGTGCCTTGATCTCGTCCTCGGTGACGGTTGCTCTGTGGCTGTGTGCTTTGGCGAAAAAGCAGTCGGAACGCCGCCTTGGTTGAAACGTCGAGGAGATCACGACCGCAGGGGCGGCAACACGAGAAAGTGTCGTCATTAGGGGCGCGACCGCGCAGGCGATTTTCTCCGCATTACGAAGAGCCAGGCTTTTTGGCACCAGTTCGCCGACAATGAGCGACAAGTAGGTGATGAGCGAGAACACGATGGCAGCAGGCGAGCCAGTCCGCGACCGTGTCAGTCATCCCGTGTCCCGCGAGGATTGCGCTCGAAATTCGCGGTTAGCGTTGCGCCGGAATAGGCTCCGCAAGTCAGATCCGACGGCCGTGATGCCGATTTGTACGGTAGATGCAAGAAGCGGAAGCCCGGATCAGCGGCAAGCGCAGAGTGCCCTATTGGCCCCCGTGCGCCCCTCCTGCGCCAGGGATTTGAGGCGGGACCGTCGCGAGGAGACCACGGCCAGCTCGGAAAGGGCAAAAAGCCGTTTAGAGCGATCAAGAACCAATACCACGCCGATTTCAAAACATGCTGTTTGTGTTCCGGCCCCCTGTCTGGCCGTAACCGTTCCTTTTGGGCGCTGACAGCTCTAAAGAACTCTCAGCCTGCCAGATGCTCAAGGATGGAGGAATGACTGTTCTTCACAAGCTTCCCGCTGCAAGCCCGCGCGGTTCGCTCATCCGCGCACCTCCCTGCACAAAATTGGAATTGGGACAGCACAGCTTGAGAAGGAGGTTGGTGATAGCTTCACCCAGCGGACCGGCTAGCTTCGCCGAGGGGCTACGCAATCACCGTCTCGCCTTTGAGGATCGGAGCGTGACCCAAACAGGCGCATGGTCGCTCGCACCGTCTTGGCCTCGGACCGAACGATCGGACGCGCGCATCCTTGAGACGGGACGCTATGTCTGGGCTGAGAAGAACATGGTCAAGCCTGACTCCTGCATCACGCTCCCAACGATTGCGCAAATAGTGCCAGAACGTGTAGACGCGCTTCTGACCGTAGCGTTCTCGGATCGCATCCGTCCAGCCTTGGCCGATCAGGCGCGCGTAGGCAGTGCGGCTCTCCGGCTGTACCAATGCGTCATCGTCCCACTGAAGGTCGGATGGATATCAATCTCGGTCGGGGCGACGTTGAAGTCGCCTCGCCAGCACGACTGGCACATCGTCCCGCAACAACGTGCGCGCATGCGCATGCAGGCGCTTGAACCACGCGAGCTTGTAAGTCGAATTTGGGGCCCGGCTGCGGGTTGCCGTTGGGTAGGTAGATGCAACCCACTACGATGCCCGCAATTGCAGCTTCTATATAGCGGGCTTGGGCATCGCCCGGATCACCGGGCAGCGCTGTGCGTGCCACGATGGGCTCAGGCCGCGGAGGATTGCCACGCCGTTCCATGTCCTCTGACCTCGCCAAATCGCATGTGGTAACCGGCGCGCCTAATCGCCGCGGCCGGAAATTCCCGATCGGAACATTTGAGTTCCTGCAGGCATACGACGTCAGGCCTTGCGTCCTTTAGCCATTGCAGCAGGTTGGGAAGACGACGGTTGACGTTGTTGATGTTGAAGTGCGGCAATTTTCATCAAGTGACGGGCGCCAACTCGTTCTCCAGCTAGTGCGCTCCACCTGGACGCGGTGCCAACCTGCCAAGTTCGGACCACGAAAGGCAGCGCAACCCATTGTTGGGATAAAGCTGGCGTTTGTCGAGTAGAGCGGGGCAAAGGGTCGGCGGCTCTTCGCGCTTCGGCGCTCCGCCTTGTGGTGCACGTTCGGCACGGCGGGGTAGCTGCGCTCTCCCGCCCGGCGGCTTCCAGGCCTTCATCATCGCTTAGGACGAACCGCGTTCTCGTCGACGTCAGGAGCGCCGATCACACGATAAAAACCGATAGGACGCGACACCAGCCCCCAAACCCAGCCGCTTGCATGGCAGCCAAGTCGTCGCCCCGAACAGGACGGTGCATTGGGCCTGAACATGCTGCGAAGCTCAAGGTGAATGACCGACCCCGGACGGAACGTGGCCGTCGGCTCCCGCGTTTTAAAGTCTTGCCAACGCGGAGTTATCCACAGATGGCCCAACCTAGGGCTCACCAATGGTTCGCCGCACTCTCATTGCCGCTGCCTTTGGTCATGGCTGGAGGGTCATTTGCCCTGGCGCAAAACTCTCCCCTTCCAGCGCCTCAAACTCCAGAGGCGAAAGCCGAGACGCGCCAGTCCGACCCCGATCTCGCCAAGTTCAGATCTGAATACACGTCGGGAGACGGCATTGCCCTACGTCATCATTAAAGATGACAAGGGCGAGCACATTTACCGTTACGGTGATGCCTCTCGTCTCACGGCAAAGCGAGACACGCGCGGCCTACGTCCTTTCACTTGCGCTGCGCCGCACGTTTTTGTCGTTCAAAAGCCCCAGGACAAGACGGCGCTTATGAAGGCGGAGGTGGTGACGGCTGGTGAGCCCCGTTTTCCGAGCTCCGATTCCAAGTACGCTTTCCAGCTGCCGCAACCCGCTGGTGAGTCAGCCATTCCCAGGGGTAAGCAATCCCAGGCGTCGCCGCGCGTCTGAAAAGCAGGGTAGCAAGCCCCGTTGGGCGACTCAACCCACGCCTACATGTGCTTTTGGCCTCTGCGATGGTCTCCAAGCGCTTTCTCCGCTCCTGGGCGCCTCGGCCAGGAGCGCGTAGCTCTCCGACACGTGGCATTGGCGGGGAAGCAGGCAGAAACCCCAGTAGCGGCGGGCTTACCGACGGGATTGCTTCCCACGTAGGCTGGTGGGGAAGCTCGGGGAAGCGCCGGCCCTCAATTCCCACGCCTAGCGCCGTGCAGAGGCCGCTTCTGTCGGGGTGGGGCGCTGCAGCCGCTGGCGAGCGTTTTTTGGGGCCCCGGCCGCGATCGTTTCGCGACACGCCTGCTGCGCGCCTTCTTTCGCTGAACCCATAGCGATCCAGCAGCGTGTCCGATGTTGGGAAGCCTTTGACGGAAGGGAAGCTGATAAAGTCGAGTAGCCGCATGCTCAGCTTGCGGCCAAGCCGCGCCTCGATGCAGGCAATGCACAGATTGTCGTTCCAGCCGAGGCCGAACTGGTCTTTCCAGAGTTTGGCGCTGAGCAAGCAATAGTCGCCAGCCTCGATGACATTGATGCCGCAATCGAGGCACTTGTGGCGCGCAATCTCCCGACGTGAAAACTGCATCTGCTAGGGCCGTGTTCGGCGTGGGGCCGCAGCTGCTAGCACGGCTTCTGCAGAGGCCGGGGGCTGCTTGGCTTTGGGCGGCAATGCCCTCAGCGCGCGCAGCAACCATCCCGGCAGGTTGACGGCAAGCCGGGGCTCACGATGGCCGCAAGTGAAGCCACCGACAGCCGTGCGGCCGTCTTGCCGCATGATCGGGGAACCGGACATGCCAAATTCAGCCTTGGCTTTTTCGAAGAAACAGGCAAGCCGTGGCGAGCGTGGCGACAGTGTCCCCCAGGTGCCGTCAAGGTGCAATAGCCGCACGTGCTCTTCCTGCCGAATGTCACCCATGCGCAAGGCGCCCATGCCCTCGATCAGCGCTGGTAGGCAAGCTCTTCTTCGTAGAAGTGCTTCATGGCTGGGCGGCCCGAGTACGGCGATGTCGGCAACAGGATCGACAAACAAGCATTCGGCCCAGACGGTGGGCTTGTCCCCAAGCGGGCCTAACAGCTCGCGGTATCTCCTCTCTTCGGCATAGGAAGCAGCCGCGCAAGGCGGAAAGTAGTTTTTACGGCTTCCGCGGGTTCGCTGCAGGCAGTGCGCAGCCGTGGATCACATAGCGCTCGGTGAGATGCTCATGAGCGGGGTTGCGCCCTCAAGGACGAAGCCGCGCCCTTTGCCAACGGTCAGGACGGCGGACGTTGCGCGCTTTAGCGTATGACGTCGCTTCGGCAACATGGTGGTTTGGGTATCCAGCTGTTAGTGAGCCAGGAGGCTTAGTACCGTCACGTAAGGGGATGCGGGATTTTCACTACTCTAGGTTAATCGGCTGGACGCTGCGCAACGCGCGCAGGGCAGCTTAACTCCCTGAGCAGGCACGCCCTATGTTTGCCGGCGTGCCAACCCGTCTCGCGTTCATCCGCCACCTCGTCCCTTCCGCTGCCGCCCGCCCGCCCAAGGGCGACGATTGGTTGCACGAACCCAAATGGGACGGTTTTAGGTTTCAGATCATCAAGGATGGCAGTGACGTTCGCCTCTACTCGAAGAGCGGCGCGGGATACGGTGATTGTCTGCCAGGCATGGTGGAAGCCTTCGCCACGCTTCCCGCACGCGCGGCGATCATCGACGGCGATCTACGCCTGATCGGCCCAGACGGTGGCGCACACTTCTACCGCCTCATGCACCAGATGCGCACCAAGCACCCAGACGAAAGCCAGCTGATGTTTCTCGTGTTCGATCTGTTGCACCAAGACGGCGTTGACTTACGTGGCTTGCCACTGTCCGAACGCAAGCGCGACTTGCGTCGCCTATGCGCCAAGGCACGGGTGCCGTTCATGCGTCTGGTGCACTTCCCCGACGGTCCAGTGCTGTTCGATCACTGCAACCAGTTTGGTTTCGAAGGTGTCGTGAGTAAGCGCCTGGCCTCACGCTACGTGAGCGGCCAAGCCGCAACTGGATAAAGTCCAAATTCCCCGATTGGAAACGTATAAACGTGGAGCGGGGCAAGTTGTTTGAGGGTCAGCGATGTGCCACTCGAAACGGAGCGACCGCTTGAGGCTCGTGCCGCCATGCGCCGGCGCTATATGATGAGAGTGGCAGCCCTCGACCGCCCCCGAGAGGGCTGCCACTCGTTTAGTCTACCTCCCTAGACCTCTGTTGCCCGGGCCCGTGCGGCGGATGCGGGCGCCCGACCCCACGCGTGGCACGACAACTCCTCCCCGGCGCACTACGGCGGCAGCGGCGACCGGACGACGCACGGCGACGGGCGTAACGACAGCGGCGGTCTGATACCCGTAGCCTGCTGGGGTACAGCAGGCTGCCGCCTGCGGGCTTCCCAGGACCAACAGCGGCGCTGCGACCACCATGGCGGCGGCAATTGTTTGTGTTCGCATCTGGTCACTCCGTTCGGATGTTGGCAGGAGTGAAACCCATGCCTGCTACCCAGTCGTAAAGCACTCGGGTGAAACCCCGAAACAGTCAACGATGCGCACGTTCAGAAACCCCGGCAAGGCCTCGTAACGCCTGGCCATGCGACGCGCGCTCATCGTCGCGCGGGTCCCGTGGAGCACGCTCAACCTGCCGGGTCCGCGCGACCGCACCATTTCTGGAAATTTAAAATCAAGAATACTTGGCTTTCCTGACCAGCTCTTGCCCCTATTCTTGCAGTGTCGTATGCTGCGGCAGCCATGCGGCAAAACCCGCACGTGAGCTGCCGCCGCTACATCGGCTGTCGCCGGTCCGATCAGGGCTATAGCGGTAGAAGGCTGCCGGCGCACGCTCACCCGCCCAGGGCCGCTCGTCGACGACATAGATCCAAATCCGGCCCGTGGCGGTGCGGCCTTTCCCCGGAGACAGAACCTTGATGGGCGTGTCGTCGGCATGGATTACCGGCGCGCTCATGACATAGGCGCCGATCATCTCGACCAGTGGCGCGATCCACCAAGCGAGATGGCCCATCCAGTCGGCCATTACCATGCGCTCGATCTCGACGCCTTCGCGCTCGAAGATTTTGGATTGACGATAAAGAGGCAGGCCGTCGTAGTACTTCGCGATCGCTATATGGGTAATGAGGTTCGGACCTGGCCGCCCCTCGAGGATTGGCAGATCGGGTGCTGGCGCCTGCGTGACCATCTCGCACGCGCGACAGGCGTAGATCGGACGGACGTAACGGATGACCTTGAGCTGCGAAGGGATCTTCTCCAGGACTTCGGTCACTTCTTCGCGGATCTTGGTGCGGCAGGAGGGATCATTGCAGCGACAGGTGAACTCGGGCTCAAGGACGACGATCTCGCGCGGGAGATGATCTGGGAGCGGCTTGCGTACTGCAGGCCGTCGCGGCCGCCGTGAGGTTGGTTGCTTGCTCTGATCCGTGGATTGGGCCGCCTCGGCAATTTTGGCCTCGGCCTGCGCTTGCCCAATCTCGGCGTCTTCGAGGGTGAGCTCGAGCTGATCGATCTCGGCCTCGAGCTTCTCGGATGAGCGGCCATAGCGCTGCCGGCGCAATTTGGCCAGCATCGCCCTCAAATGCTCGATCTCGATCTGCTTGGCGACGAGCTCAGCCGTTTGGGCTGCAATCGCTTCTGCGCTGGCCGCTTGCTCAGCGCGACGCTCGGCGCGCTCGGCCAGGATCAGTGCGTGAAGCGCAGCGACGTTGCCGGGAAGATCCTGAATCAGTGAGCACATGGGGTGATTAACTCTGTTCGCTGCCGACCTCCATCGTCTTTCGCTGCCTTTCCTGAGTCAAATGGACGCAAATCAAACTTGGATCTCTGTTTGGGGACGTGCCGTCCACACAGGCTGCCTCCAGTCGATCCCCTCGGCCAACATCGATAATTGTGCCGCCGTCAACGACACGGTTCCTTCTTTGGCTTGCGGCCACACAAATCGACCCTTCTCTAGCCGCTTGGCATAGAGCACGAGACCTTGCCCATCCCAATACAGTGCCTTCAGCAAATCGCCTCTGCGGCCGCGGAAAATAAAGACCGCGCCGCCATAGGGGTCGAGGTTCAATACGCTCTCTACCTGCGCGCTGAGGAGTCAAACCCGCGCCGCATATCGGTCACGCCGCAGGCCAGATACACGCGCGTCCCCGGAGGCGGCCCAATCATCTTGCCTCCAGCGCTGCAAGCACAGACCGCAAGGCCCGCTCATCGACGTCAGCATCAACGCGCACCACAATGCCATTCGGCCATACCACTTCGACGAGGCCGCGCGACCTTCCCACGGTCGGCTTCTCCTCACCTGCCCTGTCTTTAGCCTCCTCGATCGCCGGTAGCGCACTTACCTCCAGCATTCGCCACGATGCGAACCGGCATGAAGCCTCCCAGCAGGCCGGCAAGTGCCTGCTTGCGCCATGTGTATAGAAGACCCGTGCTAATCGCGTGCCGCCGTGCCACCTCGGTCACCACGACGTTCGGCGCCAGCGACTCCGGACAATGCGTAGCTTGTCCTCGCGTCCCCATCGGCGACGGCGTTCGACGCCAACGCGAATGTCAATCCGCTTGTTCACGCTGCGTTGGGAAAAGTCGGTGAGCGCTATCGTCCATGATGACCTCGGCTGCAACGGCGCCAAAGGTAGCACCACCGGCTCTCCCGCGATCGCCAATTCCCGGCGGGAATGGGCTTACGCCTACCTCCACCCCGCTGCTCGATGCTGTCGGTCACGGCGCGGCGTTGCTCGACAAGCGCAAGGAGGCAGGCGAGCGCTGCATCCTGGCCGTCATGACGGACCGGGCTTGAGAACTCCTCACGCGAGTACACCAAGGAGACCATAAAGGCGCTGCTCGACCGCAAGCAGAAGGAGGAAGGCTGGCTGGTGCTTACCCGGGCGCGGGGCACGACGCCTGGACACAGGCGAGGGCTATGGGGTTGTACGCCGGCAATGTTGGCGGCTCTTCGACAAGCAGGCGATCGGTGTCAGCATGGCGGCAATCGGCGCTCGTTCCGAAGCGCTACGCCATGTCGCGTCGCATGCCCGGTCTGGGGTGAGAAACTGGGACCAGCTCTCAAGCTGGGAGCAGTAAGATCGCATTGCTCGGGTACGCAAGAAATACAGAGCTGGTCCCGCCGAACTGGGCGGCTACGCACGCGCGCAAACGAAAGGTGTTGGCACTCCTCTCTGACTCTGCTAACGACCCTTCGTATTACCGGTCTTCAAGCGCGTCGGCTCGCCCTCATGGAGATCTCGGGCCCGAACTCGCGCTCCCTGGAGAATGCCCAACACTGGCACCCCGACCACTATGAAATCCGTCAAGAATAGCGAGGTAGAGGCCATGAAGTTTCGCCCTCTGCACGACCGCGTGGTCGTGCGTCGGATTGAAGAGGACATGAAGACCGCAGGCGGCATCATTATCCCCGACACCGCCAAGGAAAAGCCCATGCAGGGCGAGGTCATCGCCGTTGGACCGGGGGCCCGCGACGAGAGCGGCAAGCTCATTCCCCTCGACGTGAGGAAGGGCGACAAGGTGCTGTTCGGCAAGTGGTCGGGCACGGAGGTCAAGATCGACGGCGACGAGCTCCTCATCATGAAGGAGAGCGACATCCTCGGTGTGATCGAGGGAAAGTATCGGCGCGCGCGCCGCGGCCTGATCGCGGCCTCTCCGCTTTCATCCTCGGTCTTATCCCGAGGATGATTTTCAACGCGCGGCCGACGCCCGCCGAATGAGGGATTAGTCGAAAGGGTACAATCTCTTTCGAACACTTCTCAGAGCCTATCCAAAAATCCGACGACGGGCTCGTTCGATCGACCCCGTGAACACCTGGAGGAACCACCAATGGCAGCCAAAGACGTCAAGTTCTCTCAAGATGCCCGCGATCGCATGTTGCGGCGGCGTCGACATACTCGCCAATGCCGTCAAGATCACGCTGGGGCCGAAGGGTCGCAACGTCGTACTCGAGAAATCGTTACGGGGCGCCGCGCATCACGAAGGACGGCGTCACAGTCGCCAAAGAGATCGAGCTCGAAGACAAGTTCGAGAACATGGGCGCGCAGATGGTGAAGGAGGTCGCAAGCAAGACCTCGGACGTCGCTGGCGACGGCACCACGACCGCAACCGTGCTTGCGCAAGCAATCGTCAAAGAAGGTGCGAAGTCGGTGGCGGCGGGCGCCAATCCGATGGATCTGAAGCGCGGCATTGATCAAGCGGTGAACGCCATCGTCGAGCAGCTCAAATCAAAATCCAAGAAGGTGACCAACAACGAAGAGATCGCCCAGGTCGGCACCGTTTCGGCGCAATGGCGACACCGAGATCGGGAAGATGATCGCCGAGGCCATGGAGAAGGTCGGCAAGGAAGGCGTGATCACCGTCGAGGAAGCCAAAGTCGATGGAGACCGAGCTCGACGTCGTCGAGGGTATGCAGTTCGACCGCGGCTACATCTCGCCCTACTTCATCACCAATGCCGGAGAAGATGGTCGCTGAGTTGGAGGAGCCCTACATCCTGATCCACGAGAAGAAGCTGGCGAGCTTGCAGCCGCTACTGCCATTGCTAGAGGCGGTGGTGCAGACCGGCAAACCCCTGCTCATCATCGCTGAGGAGGTGGAAGGGGAGGCCCTCGCGACACTCGTTGTGAACAAGCTGCGTGGTGGGCTCAAAGTAGCAGCTGTCAAAGCTCCTGGTTTTGGCGATCGACGCAAGGCCATGCTGGAGGACATCGCGATCCTGACTGCCGGCACGATGATCTCCGAGGATCTCGGCATCAAGCTTGAGAACGTAACGCTCAACATGCTCGGCCGTGCCAAGCGCGTGCGCATCGAGAAGGAGAACACCGACTATCATCGATGGTGCTGGCAAGAAGAAGGACATTGAGGGCCGGATCAATCAGATCAAGGCGCAGATCGAAGAGACGACCTCCGACTACGACAAAGAAAAGCTACAGGAGCGGCTGGCTAAACTGGCGGGCGGCGTAGCGATTATCAAAGTCGGAGGCTCAACCGAGGTTGAGGTCAAAGAGCGCAAGGACCGAGTTGAGGATGCGCTACACGCCACCCGTGCGGCCGTCGAGGAGGGGGTTGTGCCTGGCGGTGGAGTTGCCCTGCTGCGGGCAGCAAAGGCGCTTGATGAACTGAAGACAGAGAACGATGACCAGAAGATCGGCATCAACGTTGTCCGCAAGGCGCTGTCCTGGCCAGCTCGACTGATCGCGATCAACGCCGGCGATGACGGCTCGGTCGTGGTCGGCAAGATCCTCGAAAAGGCAGACCTATAGCTTCGGCTACAACGCACAGACGGGTGAATACGGTGATCTCACGAGCCAAGGCGTCATCGACCCAACGAAGGTGGTGCGCAACGCACTACAGGGTGCGGCCTCAATCGCGGGTCTCTTGATCACCACCGAGGCGATGGTGGCCGAGCGGCCGAAAAAGAATCTGCTCATGCGCCGATGCCAGGCGGTGGCATGGGAGGGATGGATTACTAGGCTAGCGGGCAAGTACAGACGCATTGTGGGGCCGTCAAGATCAACTTGGCGGCCCATTTCTACACATCAGGTTAAACCATCCGCCCTTCGCTAATGCTTTCAATTGCTCCTTCCGCGATCCGTTGAATGAAAAGCGCCGGCACGTTTGGTCAGCCGAACGCTCGGCCAACAACATCATCACCAATCCACCGTATAATTGCGCGGAGGGTTTCGTTAGGCGTCGCTGTTTCGTTTCCGTTGCCCGTCCCCAAGCGCATGCTGTTCGGTGGCACCCTCCAGAAAGGTTAGCGGAGAAGTAAGCGCAAACTTCGGAAGCTGTGGATCAGAACCTGGCTTCGAGAATGCGCAGGGCATCGTCTCGGCATATTATCTGAAGGACCCCACAGACCCTCAGTATGCAAAGGATAAGGACTTTGTGGACTGGAAGAACTTTATGCAGAACTATTATCCGAACGGTAACGTTCTTGATGCCTCGAATGGATACGCTCTATGCAGTGTCGAGCCTCCTGCACATCGATGTTGAAGCAGTGCGGCGACGATCTCTGACCCGCGACAACATCATGAGGCAGGCGGCCAATCTCAAGAATGTCCAGCTGCCGATGGTTCTCGAAGGCATCAAGGTCAACACCAGTCCGACAGATTTTTATCCGATCCAGTCGGTGCGCAAGGCGCGTTTCAAAGGTGAGACATGGGAACTGTTCGGTGACATCATTTCGCACGAAGGTGCGAGTAACTAGGAGCACGCTAGTCCAATCACCATGCTCCGAATCCGGCCGCCGAGAATGATCGGCGGTCGCTTTTCAGCCAGCACGTGGAGGACAGGGGGAACGACGCCGGCCGTTCAACCGCGCGGGATTAGAACCCAACCCCCTTCAACCCACTCTTTCCCCACCGGTCGCTTTGGCGGATGTAGCCCTGCACCATATCCGCCGATTTGTGCCGAGTGTGGGCCTGAATGCGGTAGCTCGGCAGCTCTTTGCCGGCCGCGCTGGTCGCGTAGCCGGCGCGCAGCGAGTGGCCGCTGAATAGGGCGGCGGCCGCCTTGGCATCCTTGCGGGTCTTGCCTTGGCGATGCTCGAGCTGGCGCACCCGCGTCCGCACGACGGCGGAGACGCTGTGGCCGGTGAGGCGTTTCGGTCTGAGGTGGCCATGCTGGTCGATCGGGCAGAACACGCGCTGCCTCGGTTGCAGCCCAGCGAGAGCGGCCCAGGCTTCAAGCGCCCGGCATGCTGCGGGCATATCGCGCCGTGGGATCACAGGGCCCGGCGCGGCAGGTCTCGAGCGACCTCTGTAAGCGGACCTTCCGATTTTTGGGGGTGACAATAACCCAGGTCCGTCGGCGGGCAATGCTCGCTGGTCATATTTCCCAAGAGGGGACATCGTGCTCGGTATCTCTGGGCAAGACCCACACCGTGGAGTTCAAGCCGGCTGGTGGGAACATCCTCAAAGCAACGGGCGATTTCGCGGCAGCCAAGGGCATGAAGGTGATCGTTGAAGACCGACAAGGTCGGTGGACAGAGCTTTCAGGCGCGGCTCGCTCCGCTTAACTGACACGTTGATCGACAACAATTTGACTGAGGGTGGCCACGGTGCCGCCCTCTCTTCATTCAGCCCATGTTCAACCGTTTTGTGCTCAGTTGGTTATCCGCACGTAAATGTCCATCCTCGGGCAGCTGCGTCCGCGGCCCGTAGTAGCGGGAGCATGCTTCAACATTGAGGAAGGAAACGAACATGAAGTCTCTTGGAGCATTCGCGTTATTTGCAGCCCTGGCGGCTGCTGTACCCATCGCGAGCGCACAGGCAGCACCGACGGGCACGGTTGGCTTGGTCACCGAGGGGACCGTGATCCGGGTGCATGCCTTCCACTGCGAACCCGAGTGGAGCCACCGCTACGGCTGGCACCGCCATTGGGGTGCCTGTCAGCGTGCCTACCCCCGCTACGATCGCGACCATGAGTTCTGGAGGCATAGGCGCCACCACCATCACCAACATGGTGCGCCCCGCTGGTATTGATTTCGACGGTTGGTCTGGAGCCCGAGCCTCATGGCATCGGCTTACAAGCTGCGACTCGGGTCTGCCCTGGCGACAGCAGGGCGGCGGTTGCGCCGCCCCGCACGCCAATCTCTCAAGCGCTACCGGACTGGAATCCTGCAACACCGGTTCGTGTCAGCCGTACGCTGGTCGAGCTGCGCTTCCCGCTGACGCCCCATCTGAGATCGAGCGGAGGCCACGCAATAGGCATCGACGGTCATCACCGCGAACAACTCGAGGTCAAAATGGAGGTGAAGCACGGCGAATTGAAGCGTGTACCGGCTGCAAGGCCGCGGCCATGAGCGAGGCGCTCTATTCCGCTGCAGATGGGGCCCTTCACATTGACCGCCTGACGGGCGCCGGCTCGTTTCCTGCTCTGATAACTTTGGCCCTCGCTCATGTCGGACAGTTTTCGACACGCGGTGCTAGAGAATTATGGTCGCCGGGTCGCCGATCAAGTCATCAAATTAATATCCATGCCAGCCAATTCTGCATTGATGGCATTGAAGTCTTGCTGCGTCCGTGCTCCGACAAACAACTGGCGCATTTTCGCCCTCTCCAATGACGCACGCTGCTTTGCCATCTCTCGCAAAAGCCCAAAGTTCGCTGACTTCCCTACCAACGACCACATTGCCCTGATCAGAGGCAGTGCCTTGGGGGAGATATCCGAGGAACCGGTGAAATTCATAGCGCCACAAAACCGCTTGCCAATGGAGCATGACGAGAAGGAACTCGGAACAGGCGCCATGCTCGGGATGCCAATCAATGGGCTGGTTAACGACATTGACACCTTGCAAGACCGACGGATCGTCACCAGGCTCCTCGCTGATCGGGACGCCCCAATACACGACCGCCTGGTTCTCCTCCATGAACACCAATTTGCCGGCATCTACAAACCACTCGTGGGGCGTATAGAGCCGGTTATGCGCGCGATTTAAGTGATCGAGCCGGCCGGCAATCCCGTAGAATTCGCGAAGAGCGCGCGGCAGCCGCACCCCGAGGCGCTGCTCACCCGCGACAATCTCTTTGTCGAGGCAGGCCATCCGCGGAGGTCAGCGGCCGGTCCAGGACTTCGATGGCTTGCCGGTATCGAAACGAATAACTCATGGGAATGGCCCAACGGTTGCGGCGGTGTGCTCTCGCCACGACAGCAGTTTAGAACACATCCCACGCGGCCATGGCAGACGCCGTCACCCACTCGACACTGGGATCGAGCCGCCCATGGGCCGAGAAATACTTGGCGACTCGAAGGACCGTCTCAAGTTCATAACAGACAAAGAGTTCCACGGTAAAAGACCCCTGATCACTCAGCCAGATGTCAACGCGTTTCTCGCGGCTGTGCTTGACACCGACAATCGCTTTCGGCCGTCAGAGGGCGTCGCCCCATCGACGCTGTAGATGCCGTTGCCGCCCATGATGTTCAGGTAGCCTTCCTCCTCCATCGCTCCCCAATCGGCACCTTCTCCAAGCAGCAACCAGACAAAAGGCCATTTGAATTGATCCAGACGGCGAATGGACGTCTCAACCTGGTCCCAGCTGGGATAGGCGAAGTCCTGCGATGACGCGTTATAGCGACCTGCGTATTGGGTGACGTGCAGTTTGCGCAGCCGCGTATCAGCATGGGCGTCAAGCCTGCTCGCAGGACTCTGATCTCCTTTTGCCGCTATGGGGTCGTGGAGGTCGTTCCCCATGAAACTCAGGATGGCCTGCAAACGACCCAAGGTCGACGTGGTCTCAAGAAGCTCCTGCCTGCTCGCGGTTTCGATGGCGAGGTGGGACGCGACAAGATCGGCCAATTCCGAGGCGTCCCTGACTTGCTTGACGATGTGGACTGCCTCTGGCGAGATCTGCTCGTTGGCCCTGACGTACTGCGTGAACCGGGCAGCGGCCGACCGGGCAAGCCCCTCGATGGCCCCTGTCGAGTCAGGCGTGGTGTCAACAACGCGCTCGACTTCCGCCTCCAAGTAGTCGGTGGTCTCCACGAAGCGCGCGATCCTCGCCCGCTCCTTGCACTCCAACAGCACTTTGACCGATCCGTCGTCGAACTTCATCCACTGCATGATGGTGGCCAAGGTACCCACGCGGTAGATCGCTTCCGGCGAAGGGTCGGCGTCGTTATTCTTCTGTGTCACGAGCAAAATCGGGCTGCGACCGCCAGCGACATCCTCCACGGCAAGGGCATTGACGCTCTTCTTGCGGCCAATGTGCAACGGCACGATCGTGTGCGGAAACACCACGAGGTCACGCAACGGCACAACCGGATACAAGTCCGGACCAGGAGTGCCGCTCCGCTTGCCAGCTTCAGACAAGGATACCTCTCATTGTGCCGCTGTTGACCACATCGGGGTGGTCCAAAAGAATCATGCAGACCGAGCCTGCAGTAAACACTCGCCTTCTCATGAACACCATGTAGATCATATAGCCTGTCAAAAAATGTCAAAGGTCAACGCACTGGTGAGAGCGGCGTTCGAACTTGCGCTAGCGTGCGCGCCGTACTGAGATTGGAGCATTCTATGACCACTCGCCGAGCCACCTGCAGCTGCGGCCAGCTCAACCTCACCATCGAAGGCGAGCCGGCGCGCATCTCCATGTGCCACTGTTTGGGGTGCCAACGCCGCACCGGCGGGCGTTTGCCGCCAAGCTCGGCCGTCTGACTCGAAAGCCCGGTGACATTGCCGCCCGGTCGCGCCAGGCTCGCAACCAACCCGCTTCCGACGGGGTCGCCCGGTAGCGCGAAGACGATTGGGACAGCGGCGGTTGCGTTCTTCGCCGCCAACGCTGCCGGGGTTCCTTGTGCAACAATGACATCGGCCTGGGCCCGCACGAACTCGGCCGCAATTTCGGCCATGCGCTCATTGCGACCCTCCGCCCAGCGATACTCGATTGCGACGGTGCGTCCCTCGGTCCAACCCAGTTCGCGCAGCCGTTGCGCAAAGGCGGCAACCCATTTACCGGCGGCGGCCGGCGTGCTGGCGCCCAGGAATCCGATGGTTGGCGTCTTGCTCGGCGGCGCGCGCCCGACATGGGGCCACATCGCCGCAGCGTTGCCTAGAAAAAGGATGAACTCCCGCCGCCTCACTGCGCCCTCACGTGAACGATGCTAGATCAGCGTATCATATCTGTCGTGAAAGGCGCTTGACGATCGCTGCGCCGCAAAGGGCCCAGGTCGGTGGTTCGTTGGTGAATGGCGCTGTGTGCCAATCTCAGACTCGTGCGGTGCAGCAAACAGTCTAGCTATTCGATCACCTCCTGCGCGCGTGCAATGAGCGTTGGGACGTAGCAAGCACCAAGGCGTTGGCCGTTTTCAAATCGACAATGAGTTCAAACTCTGTCGGTCGCTCAACCAGCGCATTAGCGCGCGGGTCGGCAACCGTGCGCTGGCCGACCCGGCGACGCGAATGGTCAGGTCCGCCGCTTGCTGTTGTAGATTGCCCGCATCTCTTTCTCGCCCCAGGCAATCGCCTGGTCGAGCGTCATGCGGCCGGTCGCGTACTGCGCGAACATGTCGGGGATGATGTAGAGGTCCCAGACCTGTTGCGAGGCCGCGGTGGTTGGACCCGGCCAGGACGGCGGTACCGTGACCTTGGCCACGTCGGGAACGTGCCGGTATTGCGGGTCGCTCTTGTAGACCGCATGACTCGTGAGGTTGTTCAGGAACGGCATGTTGAAGCCGTGGCCGGCTTCCACCCATTTTGCCTGGTTCTCAGGTTGGAAATGGAAGCGGAGGAAATCCTTCGCCAGCTCGATGTTCTTCGAGAAGTTCCAGATGCCGACGCACCAGAAACTCCGTGGTTGCCTTGCGGTCCTTCGGGCCGCGCGGCGTGTTGATATGGTCAATCACCTCGGCGATTGGCTTCTGCGTGCCAGGCACCAGGATTTTGTCCTTCTTCGCGGATTCTGAAAGCGCTAATCGGGTTGTGAATGGCAATACATTTGCCCGCATTGAGGCAGCGGTTGTTGCTGGCATCATCCCAGGCCAGCACCTCGGGGTCCATTGCCTCGGTATAGAGTCGCTTGACGAACTCCATCGCCTCACGCGTCTCGGGTGAACTGATCGTCACCGTCTCGCCATCCTTAGCCACATAGGAGCCGCCGTAGGACCACAGGATCGAGAGCATAGTGGTGTTCGCGTCCGCGCTATGGCCTAGCGCTGTGCCGAACGGATGGCCGATCGCCTTTCCCTTCTTGCCGATCCGCAACCAATCCTCCCAGGTGTCAGGATTTTTCTCGCCGATCTGCTCGAGAAGGTCCGTCCGGATCGCCATTGGGAAGGGGGCTGCCACCATGGGAGCAGTGCCCACTTGCCACGGATCAAATAGTCATTCGGATTGAGCCATCCACCGTTCTTCGTTGCTACCTCGCCAGCGGATGTCTTTCAAATCGACGAGGTGGTCGAAGTAGAGGTCGGCGTCGCCGAGGCCAGGGCCGAGCGCCGTCAGGTCGTGCCCGGATCTCGTCTGCACTTCCGCGGCCTTCTTCGTCTGCAGCTGGAGGTGCGCAATGATGTCGAGTCTGACCTTCACGTTGTTCTTGGCACCCCACTCCTCGAGCTGGCGCTTGAGCTCCTTGTCGGTCTCCGGCACGAAGCTCGCAATGGTGAGGAAGGTGAGCTCGCGGGTCTGCGCATAGGCAGGCGCTTGGCGCAGCGAAAGTATGCCCGCAAGGCCAGCGGCGCTACCCGCCGCCGTACGCAGGAACTGCCGACGGCGGGGGCTGCGCGGATCGGTGACGCTTGATTTCGTCATGTGCTTTCCTCCCTTTGTGGCGTGAGCCGAATTACTTCCGTCACCGTCCCACGCGCGATTGCTAGCGCGGTTATTTGATTGCTCCGGAGGTCAGGCCGGAAACGTAGTAGTCGAGGAAGAAGACGTAAGCGACGACGATCGGGAGCGAGCCAATCGTGGCTCCTGCCATCAGCGATCCCCAGTAGTAGATGTCACCGCGAATGAGTTCGGAGAAAACGCCGACGGTCATCGTTTTGAGCTCGGCCGGCGACACGAATACCAGGGAATAAAGGAATTCGTTCCAGGACAGCGTGAAGGCGAAGAGCGCTGCGCAGATCACGCCCGGTACCGCGGCCGGCAGTAGGATAAACAGCATGCTCTGCAACCGGCTGCACCCGTCGAGCATGGCGCATTCCTCGATCTCCTTGGGTACGGTGCGGAAGTACCCCATGAGGAGCCAGGTACAGAATGGGACGAGGAAGGTCGGGTAGACGACGATCAGCGCCCACAGCGTGTCTGAGAGACCGAGCCAGTTCACCACGTTGGCGAGCGGCAGGAACAGGAGCGAAGGCGGCACCAGGTAGGTGATGAAGATCGCCACCCCGAAGGTAGCTGACCCGGCAAACCGGAGCCGCGCTAACGGGTAAGCGGCGAGCACGCTCAAGACGACCGAGATCACCGTCGAAGCCACGCTGACGATCAGGCTGTTGGCGAACCAGCTCCAGAACGGCGTATCCGTCGACAGGAGCCCGTAATGGTCGGCGGTGAGCCCGCGCGAGATCCAGAAAGGCACTGCGTTGACGTCGTAGAGCTCGGCGTTGCTCTTGAGCGAGGTCACCAGCATGAAGTACAGCGGGAAGAGCGCAAACAGAACATAGGCCAGTACCGGCAGATACACGGTGAACAACGGGCGGATCTGCCGCGCCCAGCGCGCTCTCCTTGTTCTACTCATAGAGCGCCGCCTTGCGCACGAGGCGCAGTTGCACGAACACGACAGCGAGCAGGATCGGGAACAGGAATAGCGAGACCGCGGCGCCTTGCCCGATCTGCCCGCCCTGCAGACCCAGCGCGAAGGAGTAGGTCGCGAAGAGATGCGTCATGTTCATCGGCCCGCCCCGCGTCAGGACGTACACGATGTTGAAATCCGACAGGGTGAAGATTGTCGAGAAGAGGATCACCACGGCGAGCACCGGCATCAGCAGCGGCAGCGTGATGTGCCAGAACCGTGCGATGGGGCCGGCACCATCGGACTCCGCCGCTTCGTAAAGCTCGCGAGGAATTGCCACCAACCCGGCGAGCAGCGTGATCGCGAAGAAGGGCAGGCCGCGCCAGACGTTGACCAGGATCACCGTGAACATCGCGAGGTAGGGGTCCGGCAGCCACGGGATGTCATGATTGATGAGATGCACACTCTTCAGCGTCCAGTTTACGACGCTGTAAAGCGGCTCGAACATCCACCACCAAACGAGCGCGCTGAGCGCGGTGGGCACGATGAATGGCAGCAGCACGGCGCCGCGGATCAGCCGCTTGAAGCGCGCGACGCGGAAGAGCAGCAGCGCCAATCCCATGCCGAGCACGGTCTTGGCAGCCAGGGCTGCCGCGGTGAAGACGATGCTGTTCTGCAGCGTCTGCAGGAAGATCGGGCTCGCGAGCAAACGGTTGAAGTTATCAAGCCCGATGAAGCTGCCGGTATTGCCGACACGGGCGTCGCTCAGGCTGAACCAGATCGAGAGCACGAACGGATAGCCGACCAGGACCACGAGCAGAAATAACGCCGGCGCGATGAATGCATAGGCGACGTGTGAATCACGCGCCAGGAAGCCAGGCCGGCGGCGAACCTGCGCCTTGCCCGCGACGCGCTTATCCACTTCTAGATAAGCCACCATTGCGCCCTCCCCTAAGTCCAGCCCGTTCTTGCGGGCAGCTTAGTCTGCAGGCGTAGGCCAATTCTTATTTTGAATCGGGATTTCTCAGACGGTTTCCCGATCGGTTCGGGATAATAGCTATTCTCTGGGGTTCTGGGAAGGCGGGAGCCATGGGGCACGCCAACCGCGTCAGCGGGCCCCCGATTCGGACGATCGCGTGCGCTGCAGCGAACTGACGTTGTGTGCCAAGAGCGGGCATCTCTCGTTGCTGCGATTAATCGAACGGCCCGCTCTCGGCCGGGCCCCATGCGCATGGCCTTTTCGGGGCAAGCGAACCACAACGGTGACCCGCTAGCTCCAACTGGCGCTGAACAGCGAACTAGTTCGCCGGAGCCTCCACCATGAATTGCCGTACTACCTTTTGGGCCTTCGCGCGCATGTCGTTAAGCGCCTGCCTCTCGGGTGAGTTGTAGTACGCTTGCAGTTTTTCCAAGCTCTCCCACTCGGAGACCCCAAAGCGTTTGGGCGGTTCGCCAATCAAGCCGACAATCTTCCCATTCGTGGGGACGACGCCCGAGCGGCCACCGGCAGCCTTAACGTTGGCCTGAGCCTTCGGGGCGTACTCGGCAAGAACTGCGGCATCGAGAATTTCGGACTCCGTGACAAGGTATGCTTTCGGCTTGGTCTGAGCGTGGAGGGTCTGCACAGCAAGCCCACCGATTCTGATGCCTGCGACAAGCGCGAATGGCACCGCGAACTGCGTTTTCATGACGTCCTCCGCAGTTTGAATGGTGCCTTGAAGCCTGGCAAGGTTGTGAATCTCTGGGTTCAAAACGCCGTGAAGCGCCACAGACTGTCTTGGTCATACCATCGAGCACTGGCTATCTTGGCTGTGCACGCGAGGGAGCGGCGACCGGTCGTTTCCCTCCAAGACGTGCTCATAGGTGGGAGGATCAAATGTTCGAAATCTCGCGACGCGACCTCGTGCTCGGGGCGGCCGGTGCCTATGCGGCGTTCGGGCTCACCAAACCCATTGCCTTTATCGGCGCGGCCGAAGCCCAAAGCCAAGCTCAAAACTTCAGGAAATATAAGGTGGGGGATATCGAGGTCATCTCACTAGATGACGGCGTGTGGGAGAAGCCTCACGATGAGAACTTCATCAAAGGTGTCAATGTTGAGCAGACCAAGACTGCGCTGAAGGCTGGAGGACTGACCGACACATACGTGCCGATCCCCTTCACGGTCATTGCTGTTAACACGGGTGGTCGCCTGGTGCTGATCGACTCAGGCACTGGCGGTGGCTAAGCCGGTGGCCCAAAGGCCGGCATCTTGGCGCAGAGCATGGCTGCGGCCGGTATTGATCCCAAGGCGGTCAAGACCATCGTCATCTCGCACTTCCACGGCGACCACATCTCCGGCCTGATGGCCAAGGAAACCAACGCGCAAATGTTTCCCGACGCGGAGATCATCGTTCCGGCGGCGGAGTTGAAGTGGTGGACGCAGTCGGTCGATGCGATCCCGAAAGCTCGCCAGGGTCTCGCCCAGCGCATACAGGCCACGTTCCCGACCTGGAAGAACGTCAAGCCCATCGACGGGGAAGCCGACGTTGCGCCGGGCATCCGCGCGATTCCCGCGCATGGCCATACCCAGGGCCACACCGCCCATCTCATCAGCTCCGGCGGCAGACAGTTGCTCGTCACGGCCGACGCCACCAACATCCAGGCGCTGTTCGTCAAGAATCCAGAGTGGCAGGCGGCATTCGATCATGTACCGGACCAGGCGGTAGAGACGCGCAAGAAGCTGTTCGATCGCGCCATTACCGACAAAGCCATGGTCGCTGGGTATCACTGGGGCCTGCCGAACGTGGGCACAATCGCCAAGGATGGCAACGGCTACGCCTTTTACACCTGCAGCGTGATCGTGAAGCATGCGCGTCGCTCGTGGCGACGCGGCCGATCTCGGAAGGGCGCCCCCCAGACTTTGGCGCCCTCCTTCTGCCATGAAGAGGCACATCACGTCCATCACGCCCGATGGATCGGGCCGCTTGCAACGTGTAAGCGGCCGTCTCTCGATGGTCGCGCGCTGTTGCCCCCTGCCGTTCGACGAGCCCCAGCGTGCCGTCCCTACCCCGCTTTTCGTTTGCTTCTGCGGACCTGGTCGCCTTGATTTGACGGCCGCACAGCGACGCCAGACCTAATGAACTCCCGCCTCATCTAACGAGCTCCCTCAAATGCGAGAAGCTCCGGCAGGATAGCACTCCACACAAACCCTGCCACGTGCTCCAGCAACGTCTTCGAGAATAAGCGCTACGTCAGCGCGCTTAATGCTGTCGATCGGCTCATTGTGCAAACCTTTCCAGGTCTCTTCGAGGTAGCACTTGACCCTTGCGTAAGACGTCGGCCTAAGCGCCTTTTCCTTAATGGCTAGGTAGCGCTTCACCATGGCGCCGAGTCTCAGCTCCTGCGCCTTGGCTTTGGCCTTGGCGTCGGCTCGGGCTTTCTTCCGCTTCGCTGTTGGGTCTTCGCCGATTGCGATCTGAGAAGAGAGGTGCTCCGCGCCATGAAGCCTTTCGGCTTTGATCTGGCGAACGTCACCGATAAGGATCGGCTTCCACCTGCCACCGACATTGCCGCCCTTGTACCACTTCCGCGACAGCTTCGATTTTGGGCCCCGCTGTCGCACCCTCACGGCTAACTGTCGGTCATCGTCCCACTCATAATGCTCGGTCTTGCCCGGCGGCATTTTCAGCTTGGCCACATAGGCGTCAGTCAGTCGTTTCATCGGTCCTGCTCCTGTGTGTGCCCTTGCTTCCCCAATTTTGTCCCTGGTCGCGCATTGGACGTGGGGAAGCTCGGGGGAAGTAATCTGATGGCTCTGGTGAAGCCGCTGCCTTCATCCACTACGTGCTTTTTACAGGGTTTTTGCGGGGTTAGAAGACTAGTGGAACATATGGCTCTGGTGTGGGAAGCAGCCAGTGGTAACTCTCCGCGACAAACAGCATGTGTCGCCAGGCATCGGTGTCGGTCATTTCGAAAGCGATGTCGAAGGCTTCCCTTTGAAGCTCTCGCCCTTGTGTGACCCATCGCCCAGCGTGCACCGCGTCGTCGCAATAATCTTCCGACATCTACGACAGGAACGGGGGCCTGGCGGTCGGGGTTCCGGGAATTGTATGCTTCCCTACCAACATCGCTGATTTTGGCGTTGCCGCATTGGACTATTCTGTGCTTGCCCTGATAAACCGCACGTTCACGTCGCTAGTGTTTGCGGCCTACAACGACTTCGGCACCGATTTCCCCTGAATAGTCTGATCCGCCGTCACCGAAAAAATCTCACCAGCGCGATGGCTCTTCGTGACGTTGCGTCGCGTGACACAAATGCACCCGATAGGAGGAGGCTGCGTGTCGCGAATGGATGTCCATGCTCGGTCAAAGGTGAAGCGTATTACGAGAGGAAGGGCCAATTCCGCCAAAGCGGCGAAGCTGGCCGCGTCGGCTATAGCAAGCGCGGGTTATTGGCATCGACAGGTGCGCGACGCGGGCGAACCCAGCGGCCATCAGCAGACCGCCGATACCGGCTGCAGACACCTCTGACACCGATGGCTCTCCCGAAGCGTGTTCGAACTCTTCGTCGTATCATCAAGACCTTCGCCCGAGGCGTCGGAGCTGGGAATGCGATCGGCCCGCTCGGCCGCATTTCGATTCATTTTACCCAATGGCGCAATGGTCTTTTCCGTGCGTAAGATTGGTAGGCTTCTGTGACGGACCAGGGAGGGGAAGTGGAAGGACAACCTACGAAAAGCATTGCTCCGAATTGCGGACGACGCGCGTGCAGAAGGCCGATCTTGCCATGAAGACATTCGTGCGCCAGGCCGCCAAATAAACGTGACTGCAGATGTCCGGAACCGATACCCAGCAAGCATCCTTCGGCGCGTTCGTGGTAGCCAGCGATTGGCATCACAAGCTGCTCTATAGGACAGCTGGCAATTGGATGGACCACCGCAAGCACGATTTGGTCGGGGTCGCACTGAGCAGCGCGTTCGCTATCTTTGCGACGGAGCTCCTGCACTATGAAAGTGGGATTAACGACCAAGGCTTGCTGAATCAATCCGTGGCGACCATTTTTCACGACCTGAAAGTGACATACCCCGAGACAAAGCTGCGGGAGGTATGGGAGCTGGCGTTCGGGCTGAAGAAGAGCTTGAGGTCGTCGACCGAACCCAACGCGATAAAGATGCGCGAAAACCTCGCCCAGCTCGTCTTGAACGATGCGCTCAACCGTGTCAGCAAGAGGCTTCCAGCGGAAAAGATCGAGATAGCCCTGTTCGGGCTGTACGACACATGCCGGCACGCGCTGGCGCCAGCTGCCAGGATATAGAACAGCGGCCACAGTCACGCGTTTGAGAAAGAGCGAGTGTCGCTGCACACTCTGCACCGGTCGGACCGGATGCGGAGGTCATGGCTCTAGGCTTGAGAAATCGCCGGATCTGCTCCCGGTGGATCGGGCTTCAGGTAAACAGAATGCGCGATTGAGCGCCGGACCCAGCTCCGCTGCTTTTTCAACCCGCTCGCCGTACATGCCAAAGGCGCGGGCCATGGCGGCGTGGTCGGAGAGACTGCAGTTTTGTCCCCACAACCTTGCCGTGTGTGACGGTCTGGTCGTGCACCTCGATCTGCCAGGCGCCATTGTTTGCGACCACGATAACGACCGGCGCCTTGTGGCGCACGGCCGTGTCAATCTCGATGGCGTTGAAGCCAAATGCCCCATCGCTCGTGGTACCAGCACCTTTCTGTGCGGAAACGCCAGGCTTGCGGCAATGCCATTGGGCACGCCCACACCAATGCAACCGAAGGGTCCCGGATCGAGCATGGTCGAGGCGCGCCAGGCCGATGCGACCGAAGACGAGGAAATCGCCGCCGTCGTTGATGACGATTGCCGAGGCGTCGAGCCTATCCTGGATGGCGGCGAGCAGCTTGTTTGGATGCAGACGCCCATCCTGCCTTCGTCGGTCGCGCGAATCGAGTTGCGCAACTTGGCGGCGCGCTCCTCGTGGCTCGAGCGCAGCTTGGCCGCCCAATCCCGATCGACCGCGGCATGCCCGATTGCCTGGCGCGGCGATCAGTGCCCTGAGCGCGGCGCCAGGCGACAGCACAGATCTCGACCGCGCCGCGCCGGTTGTCGCCAATTCACCTGGGACATTCGCCGATGCGCACGAACTGAGCATCACCGAATACGGCGGGCGAGCCGTAGGCGAGCTGGAAGTCGAGGACGGCGGCCGACCGGTCAGCACGACGCTCGGCGTCGCTCATCACGGCGCCGCGCATGGCAGCCACCACCGAGGGATGCGTGTCGGCAACCAGCCCGCGGCTTTCACCGGTGTCGAGGTAGACGGCACCGAGCTTGTCGAGCAGCTGAACCAGCTCCGGTTCGGCGCCGCTGGCGCCCCGCCCGGAAGATCACTAGCACTCGCTTGGCCGACCACAGAAGCATCCACAGCCCGATCGACCGAGTCGGGTCCGGACGGTGTCGGCGCGCGGCTTTGGCATCGATGTGCTCTGCGAGCTGCAGGGCCTTCGGCATCTCGGCCGCGCAGCGTATCGGTCGGAAAGTCGAGGTAGGCCGGTCCAGGCTCCCCGCCTTCGCCAAAGGCCCGTGCGATCGCTTCGTCGAGCTCCTGCAGCACCAGCGAAGGCTCGCGCACGGTGCGGGCGTAGCGCGTGATGCGACGCAGCAGAAGCGTGTGGTCGATATCCTGCAGACCGCCGCGGTTTTCCTGCGGGCGGGGCGGTGCTTCCGGATAGCACCAGCACGGGTGCGCGCGAGACGTGCGCGTTGGCGATGCCGGTCATCGCATTGGTCACGCCGGGGCCGGCGGTTACCAGCGCGACGCCGAGCTCGCCGGTCAGCTCGGCCTGCGCCTGCGCCATGTGCACGGCGGCGCGCTCGTCGCGCACGTCGATGATGCGGATGCCTTCCGCGTCGAGGCCGCATCCAGATCGGCATGATGTGCCCGCCGCACGAGGCGAACACGCGCTCGACGCCGCGCGCCTTGAGTACCCTTACAGTACATCCCGCGACGCTATCCGCAGAAAGTTTCATCACATGGTTGGCACCTGGCCTGCTGTCCACTCTTGCGGCATAGTTGGCCGTGCTGTTGTGGCTGTTGTCGAGGTTGATTTTGTCAGGGGTTCTGCATGACGCCGCTCAAGTGCTCAAGGCGCGCCGCTACCCGCGGACAACGTGCGCAAGCTGCTCATCTCCATCGGCGCCGGCGCGGCGAGACACGAAGCTCGCCATCATGGAGCAGTTCAAGAACTCGCAGCTACTGGAGCTCTACGGCTCAACTGAGCAGGGCTGGGCCACGCTGCTGCGGCCCGCCGAGCAATTGAGCAAGCTTGGCTCGGTCGGGCGCGAGCTGAGTGGCTGCGGCCGGATTAAGCTTCTCGACGAAGACGGCCGCGAGGTGCGCGAGGGCGAGGTTGGCGAGCTCTATTCGCGAACACCCTGGTGTTTCGAAGGCTACTGGAATTTGCCGAACAAGACCGCGGAGGCGTTCCGAGGCGCGTGATTTGTCCGTCGGCGATATGGCCCGGCGCGACGTCGACGGCCTATACCTTGGTCGACCGCAAGAACAACATGATTATCTCGGGCGGCGAGAACGGTTTACCCGTCCGAGGTCGAGAATATCCTTGGCGGCCACCAGAAGGTGCACGATGTAGCCGTGATCGGACGTCCCGACGCGAAATGGGGTGAGGCCGTCCGCGCGGTCATCGTCTTGCGCGACGGCGAGAAAGCAACAGAAAGCGAGATCATGGAATGGTGCTCAGGCCGGCTCGCCGGCTACAAGCGGCCCATATCGGTCTCAGTTTATTGCCGATGCGCAGATGCCGAGGACGGCAACCGGAAAGATCCAGCATCGCATCCTCAAGTCCCGCCTGTAACCGGGGCTACTCAAGCTAGCAATTGTAAACGACCCGCCTGGCCGGCCGGGTTTCAGCGAGATAACCGACCTGCGGCGGACGCCCTGGGTAGGTAGTGCTGACCAGATCACCCTAGCCTGCAAACTCCGGCATCACTTCGCGCCCCAGCAGTTCCACCGTCCGCATCCCCTCCTCAAGGGTGATATCGCCAAGCTGATGCCGCAGATGAGAGTAGTTTGCGCCGGACATCTCGATCTGCTCCGGCAATGTATTGGCGCGCGCCCGCCGCCGTGCCGGCGAACGCACCGCCGGCGGCGAGCAGTGGTCCAACGTCTTGGGGAGCGCGAGTGGGAGCTGATGGCCGTGCTGCACCCACAGGATCTCCATGTGCCGCCGCCAGCGTCGGTAGGCTCGTTCGATCACGCGGCGCGCATCGTCTTCGCGGTCGGCCAGCACAATGTGCCGGTTGAGCCCGATCAGAAGGCGGCAGGTCCTGCGGCTGCCCCAAAGCTTTCCACTCGGCTCGGAAGCGGTCGACGATGGTTCGGGTCGCCGGCGCTGGCACCCGGCTGGCAATGTTCGCCCGCTCTCGTGCCGCCCAAACACTTGCCTCGGGTGTCGCCACCCCGCTACCACAAGGGTGGGTGCGGCTTCTGCAGCGGCCTGAGGATCATGGGCACGTCGCTTGAGTGATGAACTCGCCCTCGAAGTTCAGCACGTCGAGGATTAGTCCCTGCTTGATCACGCGGAGGGCTTCGGGAAACTGCCGTGATCCATCGGCCGGGTTCACCCCGAAAAACCGACCTCGATTGGCGAGACGCCGCGTCCCACGCCCAGCTCGAGGCGACCGCCGCTCATATGATCGAGCATGCAGATCTCCTCGATCAGGCGCAGCGGGTGGTAGAGCGGCAGAGAGATAGACCAGCGGTCCGAAGCGCAGCCGTTTCGTCCGCTGCGCCAGCGCGACCATGAACACGCCGGGCGAGGGCGCCAGCCCCAGCGGCGTTCCATGATGCTCGGCAAGATGGTAGGCATAAAACCCGAAACGGTCGTACGCCTCGGCGAGCTTCATGCGGTTCTCGAACTGCCGGCCGAGCGGCGAGGCCGCTGTCGTCCATGTGGTCAAAACACGCCGAACTTCATGTCAGCTCCCCCTGGTTGGACGCCCGTGGCTGTGTCATCTCGTGACATGGTTGTCATCACGGTCGCGCCGATGACGGAAGCCTCCCAACGGTTTCCTGAGTTCGGCATCATCATTCCAGCGTATCATGCCGTTACTCCTCGTCTGCCGTCTATCCTGTCCGACGGCGTGTGCAACGTACAACTGGGCATCGTTGGTCAAACCAAAATGGAGGCCGAGAAATCACCCTCATCGGGCGCTTCGCAGGCCGGAAACGTTTTGGCCATCAGCTAGAGCATCGACAGCTCATAGCGACGCAGCAAGCGATATGCCAACATGACGGGGATCAACGGGACAGCGATGAGGCTAGATGCTGCCGCGACGGCAATGCCAGCGCCGGTCCCTTCGAGCGCCTGAAACATCACGATCGTGAGTGTGCGCCATGGACCGGAGTAGAGGACAACGGTCGAGGATAGCTCGGAAGCGACCGTAACCCAGGTCAGCACCATGCCTGAAATGATGCCGCCGAGCATCAAGGGTACAACTAGCCGCAGGAAGGTGAACAGCGGGGATACTCCGAGACTGATCGATGCTTCCTCGAGTGACGGATCGATCTGATGCAGGATCCCGCTCGAAGTGCGCACCGTAAACGGCAGCTTGCGCACGGTGTAGGCCAAAACCAGGATCAGCCAACCACCTGTCAGCACGATTGCGCCTGAGTTGAAGGCGATGACCAGCCCGATCGCGAGCACCGTACCGGCAATTGCGAACGGCAGCGTGGCGGTGACGTCGAAGAGCTGACCCAGACCGAGCGCGTACGGGTCACCACCCAGCCTATGGGTGCACCGATGAGCACCGTGGCCAGGGCGGCGAGGGTTGCAAACATCAGCGTGTTGCGAAGGGGGCCGCCTGCCGTGGCAAAGCAGCTCTTCATAGTTCTTGAAGCTGAAGGCAGAATGCAGCACCGGTCCCACGGAACTCCATGAACGAAAGAACAACAATGGCGAAGAACGGTATCAGCGCTAGCAGTACCACTGCCCAGCAGTAGACAACGCCGATGATGCGCCAGCTTCTCTGAACCTTGATTGTTGGGGTAGACAGGCTGGCTCGGGTCGCAAAGTGGCGGTTGGCCAGGTAGCGGCGCTGGATGATGAGCACCGTTGCCGTCAGAAATATCAACAGAGTGCCGAGCACGCTCGCTGCAGACGGATTGGTCGCCGTCTCGCCGATGAACAGCTTGTAGGCTTCCACCGCAAGAATTGGCTTGTCCTCTGCCAGCACGACGGGCACGCCGAAGTTCTCAATCGTCTCGATAAAAACGAGTAGTGCACCCGACAGAATGGATGGAATAACGATCGGCAGCGTAACGGTCCAGATTGTTCGCAGGCGAGAAGATCCAAGATTTTGCGCCGCCTCCTCGACAGACGCATCGATCGCCTTGAAACCGGCCAAGGTCGGTAGCAGGACATAGGGATAAAGAGTGAGCGCGTAGACTGTGACAATACCCGGCGTGCCATAGATCGAACCGAACGGCACACCCCACGCATTCAGCGCCTGCGTAACGATGCCGGAGCGTCCAAGCAGCAGGAGCAGGCGCATAGGCGCCGACGAACGATGGCAGAACGAGGGGAGGGCGGCCAATCCGATCAGCAGCAGCTTGCCGGGGAAATCCAGACGCGCGATTGTGAAGGCCAAGCGGTACGGCGAGCAGTGTGGTGACCAGCGTCGCCAGGAGACCTATGGCCAGCGTGTTGATGAGGCTGGCTCGATAGTAGAGCCCTAGCCAATACCTTGCCGTAGTGCTCGAGCGTCAGGGTCGTGCCATCCGATGAAAGAACGCTGGCGCTAAGCACTCCCCAGAGAGGATAGATGAGGAAGACGCCGAGAAATAGGAAAGCAATTATTGCAATGGCGAGCGGCAAGCGTGCCAGCGGCGCGACGGTAAGCGATCTCATTCTGCACCCACCCGAAAAACCGTCAGGCGTGCGGGATCATAGGCCAGCATAATGGGAGCGCCAGGAGTTGCGCGCGCTGTCGGGATCATCCAGCACCGCGACCTTGAGGGTCGTTCCGCCCGAAAGCTCGACGTCAAGACGAGTGAGCGCACCGATGAATTCCGCGTGTGTGACCGTCCCCTCGAGCCGCGCCTCTCCGGTAAGAAGCGCCTGGCCGGGAGCGATGATACGCAAGGCCTCCGGGCGTAGGCATAAGGTCACAACCTCGCCCTGGCGTGCTCCAGCATCGGTAACGATCAGCTCGACCGCGCCGACGCGCACGCGCGCTTGAACTCCCTTCACGCCCTGCCACGATTCCCGGCAAGACATTGGTCATGCCCATGAACCCGGCGGCGAACAGACTGACGGGTCGGCGATAGATGTCGCGCGGCCCACCGAGCTGCTCAATCTTTCCCGCCTGCATCACCGCGACGCGCTGAGAAACCGCCAGCGCTTCTTCCTGGTCATGCGTGACGTAGACCGTCGTTATATTGAGACGTTGCTGCAAATCGCGGATCTCGCCGCGCATATCGACACGGAGCTTAGCGTCGAGGTTCGACAATGGCTCGTCGAGCAGCAGGACTTCCGGCCGGATCACCAGGGCGCGGGCGATGGCAACGCGTTGCAACTGACCACCCGACAGTTGATGTGGCCAGCGTTCGCCATAACCCTGCAGCCGAACTAGCGCCAGCGCGTCATCCACTCGCTCTGTTATCTCGTCGCCCGCTACTTTGCGCGCTTTGAGCCCGTAGGCGACGTTGCCCGCCACCGTAAGGTTGGGAAAGATGGCGTAGTTCTGAAAGACCATGCCGATATTGCGCCGATGCGGCGGCAGAGTATCAATGCGCTTTCCGCCAATGCTGATCTGCCCGCCGTCGAGGATCAGCAAACCCGGCGATCATGCGCAGCAGCGTGGTCTTGCCGCAGCCGGACGGGCCCAGTAGCGTGAAGAACTCTCCCGCCTTGATGTCCAGGCTGCGATGTTGTTGACGGCCAGAACCGATCAAGGATCCGGGAGACGCTGGCGATCCTGATATCGGTCAACCGCCGCCTCGCGCGTCAGCGAGTTTCCTGGATCATATCCTTGATCTTCTCCAGTGTCGGGCCACGCGTGGCCGTCCACTCGTTCTCCCGATAGGAGAGCACCTTTAGGCTGGAGAGGGCCGGCATGCCGCCCGGTAACTTGGCCAGATCCAGATCCTGGCGAGCGGGCCGACGGAAGGTCTCCTTGATGATCATTTCGCGCACGTCCTTACGATTGATGAAGTCGACGAAGGCCTTGGCCGCGTCCGTGTTTGGGCCGCCCGCTGATCACCGCCACGCCTTCCATCTGTACGATGGTGCCGTCGGCCGGATAGATGGTTTTCACCGGCGCCCCACCGACGGCCCAAATGTAGCCCGCGTATTCGAGTGAGATGCCGAGTGGATATCTCGCCGTTGCCGACGCCCTGAAACACCAGGGACGACCGGTTCAAGAACCTTGGCATTGGCAATCGAATTGTTTGACCTTCGCCCAGCCCGCGTCTCCGCCGCCGAACAGATCAACCAACATGGTCACCGTGGAGATAGGCCGAACCCGAGTTGGCCGGATCGGTGAAGGCGATCTTGCCCTTCCATTTTGGATCGAGGAGATCGGCCCAAGTCCTGGGTCCTTGCTCGGCCGGAAGCACTTTGGTGTTTTGCAGAATGACCATCAGGTGCAGGTTGTTGCCAATCCACAGAGTCGCCCGCCTCGCGAAACTCCGCCGGGGTCGCGTCTTTGTTCTTCGAAACGTACGGTGCAAAATACTGTTTGTTGGTCTCCAGCAGCGACCGGCTGACACCCCATATGATGTCGCCGCCGGGGCGGTCCTTTTCGGTTTGGATGCGCTTGATTATGACACCCGAGCCAGCCGAGATTGGCTCGACGGCAATCCCCGTCTCCTTGCTGAAGGCCGCAAACACCAGCTTGTGCAGGGTATCGTCGTTGGAGAGAATACACCACGACCTTTTGTTGTGCCATGGTGCCAGTGCTCGTGCAGATGGCTCCCAGGGTCAGCAGCAGCGCAAAGCCAACTAAGGTTGAAGCTAATGGTCTCCACCGAGGCCTCCTGCCCACTCGCACGACACCGACGCCCTCACAACGCCAGCGCGTGCCTAGCGCGTGCCCAATACCACTATGCCAGAACCCAACCGCGGCCGTCACTAACGAAACTGAGCCAAAGGCTACCATCGTGGTGTCCGCAGCAGCAGTCAGTGGACGAGACGCTTCGCGAAAACCGTATGCCAACACTGGTGGTGGTTGTGCCGGTGTGGACGAAAGTGGGCGTGCGCTGAAAACGCAAGCGCACCGGCTGGACATTGGCTACCTCCCGACCTCCGTATCTGCCGCGCAAGCTCCCGTGGGTTTGCTTTGTGCCAGCCATGATCGCACACCCACTCCAGCCCAATGCCGGCGCTGCACCTTCCTCGCCCATCGAGCCCCAGAGCAACAAAGTCGAGGGTTCTCATGTCCCTTGGTCGTGACCTCAATCCGGACGCAGCGAAGCGAGGTTTTCGAGCTTTGAGTTGCGCTTGCCAAATCGGTGGCCTTTACCCCCGCCGAGCGAGATGACCGCAGCTCCAGACGAGCAGACCCAATCCTTAGCGCGGGCGGGAAATCGCGCGCTCGTGAGCTGCCCAATGACGCGGCCTGAGGGCTCTTTGGCTTGACACCACGCACAAAGCCGTCCGACGCTGAACGGGATGCCGCAACTAGCGCGCAGCCGAAACTTTCCCGCCCCTGGCGATCGCATTCGAAGCGCAGGCAATTGCATGAGAATTACGGACATTCTGGTCCACCCCATGGGCATGGCGGCGGAGCGCGTGCGCTGGACGGCGCAAGAGATCACGCGGCGCGTGGAATTGACACTCGTCGAGGTGCGTACCGATGCCGGGATCGTCCGGATCTGGAGAAGTCTCGAGCGGTCCGCAGTCGGTCGTGTGCAAGCTGCTGGAGGACGCGGCGCCTTTGCTCAGGGGTATGGATCCACTCGCGATCGATGCGGTTTGGGGCAAGCTGTTTTCGATCACGGTGCCGCGGCCTGGCGGGCTCGGCGGCTGGGACGGCTTGCCGCCGCCGCTCCCGCGCCATCAGCGACCGCAGTTCATGGCGGCGATGGCGGGCATCGACATCGCCTTGTGGGATATCGCCGGTAAGGCGGCGAGCAAGCCGGTATTCCGCCTGCTGGGCGGCACCCGCCCCGACGCTGCACACCTACGCCGTCGGCGGGTTTTACGACGAAGGGCGCACCTCTGCTCGCCTGCGCCGAGGAACTGGCAGGTTACGTCGCCAATGGCTTCCGCGCCGTGAAACTCAAGTCGGGTGCCTATTCGCTCGCCGACGAGGTCGTGCGTGCGACGCGGCCGTCCGCGAGGCGGTCGGGCCCGACATCCAGTTCATGCTTGACATGAATGCCCCTTACGACGTCGACACCTGTATCCGCTTTGCGCGCGAAGCTGCGCAGTACGACATCTACTGGCTGGAGGAGCCGCTGCACTGGTACTTGCAGCCGCCCGACTACGTCACGCTTGGCGAAGGCGATCCCTATCCCGCTGGCACACGGCGAGCGCGGAATGGCACCGCTTCACGGTGCGGGACTTCATAGATGCAGGTGCCATCCGCTTCGTTCAATTCGACTGCACGCGCTATGCGGGTTTAGCGAGGCGCTCCGCATCGCGCGTCATGCGCAGGCGAAGGGCGTGCTGATCGCGCCGCATTCGGCGGCACACATTCAGGCGCACATTGTCTCGGCATTCGGCGACGCCGCGTTCGGTGCGGAGTCGTCGGGTGACGACAGAAATCATCCGATCCACCATCGCATCTTTCGCGGTGGCGCGGCGCATAAGGGCGGCCGCGTGCACTTGTCCGAGGCGCCGGGCTTCGGTCTGGAGGTAGATTGGCAGGCGGTGAAGGCGCTGCGGTCGTGAGCAGGATTTCGATAGTCGGCAAAGCGTCTACCGACACGGTTGTGCTGCTGCGCTCCGCGCACGGCACTCCCGACCGCAGGACGACGACGATCAGAGGAGGATCCAGGCATGGCATATGAGCACATCCTCATCGAGCGGGAGGACGGTATCGGCGTCGTCACGCTCAACAGGCCGGACGCCTCAACGCCATAAATCGCAAGCTCGGAAACGAGTTGCTCGATGCGGTCAAGATGCTCGAAGCCGACGAAGCGATCGGCTGCCTCGTCATCACCGGCGCCGGCGACAAGGCGTTCTCGGCGGGTGGCGACATCAAGGAGCAGGTTGGCGGACGACAAGCGCTACAGCCGCGAAGAACAAGATCGCATGGGCTACCCCCGGCGCACGCTCGAAATCTCCGTCTGCGCCAAACCGGTGATCGGCATGATGAACGGCCTCGCCTACGGCGGGCGGCCGTGCTTGCTTCCGCGCTCGACATAAGGGTCGGTTGCGAGTTCTCGCTTTCGCTTCCTGGCAGCGGCGTACGGGAGGATCAACGCGACCTGGTCACTCGGCAGTCAAATCGGCTGGCCGCAAGCCAAGGAGTTGCTGTTCACCGCGCGCGTCGTGGAGGCCGAGGAGGCCTATCGCATTGGACTTCTTAATCACTTGGTCCCCAAGGCTCAACTTCGCGTCCAAGACGATGGAGATCGCGAAAATGATAGCCAACAACCACCGCGGTGCCGTCAGCGGGGTCAGGCGCTGCTGCTCGAGCAGCAAGCGGAGAGCCTCGACAGGCGCTGGTCGGCAGAGCATCGCTACACCACACAGGTGATGCGCAATGCCCAGGCCAAGGACGCCTTTCCCGAATTTCTGGCGCGCAAGGGGATTTCGGCGACCTAAAGCGACGATCGAGGCGCGGTTAACTGCGGCAACGAGCATCTGGGGGACAACCGCGCCTTGGGCAGATCATGCGCAACATCGGACCCGTTTGAGGGTCGGGGAACATCACCATGACAAATCCGGGTATCGGCAGCTCGCCGCGGCGGCGTGAAGACCATCGATTGCTTACGGGCGCGGCTAGCTTCGGAGACGACTTCACGCTTCCCGGGCAGACATTTGCGGCGATCGCCTCGCTCTCCCCATGCGCATGCGATCTTGCGGCGCATCGGCAGCCAACGCAGCCTATGCGCATTGCCAGGGGTACTCGCGGTGCTGACCGCGGCCGACTATCTGGCCGATGGGCTGAAGCCCCTGATCCACTCGCCGTTCACGGTCAGTCCACCCGACATAACTCTACGCAATCGCGACGGCAAGGCGGTCTTCATCGCACCGCACTACCCGCTTGCCGTACGACCGCGTGCGGTTCGTCGGCGAGGGCGTCGCGCTTGTCGTTGCGGAAACCCTGGCGACTGCGCAAGAGGCCGCTGAACTCGTCGAGGTGGAATACGAGCTGCTCGCAGCCGAGTGCCGAAGGCGCCGACGCAGCCAAAGCCCGGCGCGGTGCGCATCTGGCCGGAAATGGATCTGAACGTCGCGCTTGATGCGGACGTCGGTGACGCGCGTAGCCGCTAACGAGGCGTTCAGGCGGGCAGCTCACGTCGTTCGGCGTCGAGACGAAGGTACCTCGCGTTACCGGCGTGACCATGGAAGTCAGAACGGCGTTGGCGGTGTGTGAACCGGATTCCGGCAGAATCACCCTTTATGCTGGCGGTGGCGGGGTCGTTCGCCCAAAATGGATCTCGCGCATATGCTCGGCCTCGAGCCGGCCAAGATCCGCGTGGTCGCGAAGGATGTGGCGGCAATTTCGGTACGCGCAATAACTCTTATCCCGAATTCGCGCTAGTGGCCTGGGCGGCACGCCGACTGGGACGGCCGGTAAAATGGTCGGGCGAGCGTACCGAGTCGTTCCTCAGCGACTACCACGGCCGTGATCTGACCGTGTCGGCAGAACTCGCGCCTCGACAGTTCCGGCAAGTTCCTGGCGCTGCGCGCATCGAATATCAGCAATATCGGCGCTTACGCGATTTCCTTCGTTCCATTGACGAAGGGCACGGAACTCATGTCGAGCATCTACCACATACCAACCGCATCGGTACGCGCGCGTGCCGTCTACTCCAATTCCTCACCGACGATACCCTATCGCAGCGCCGGCCGGCCGGAGGTCATGTTTGTGATCGAGCGACTGATAGATCGCGCCGCGCAGACTTGCGGGTTCGACCGCCTTGCCCTCCGTCGCATGAACCTGATCCCGCCCCAGGCGCTACCCTACGTCAATCCCTTCGGAATGACCTACGACAGCGGCCTCTACGAGAAAGTCTTCAATGATGCCATTTCTCTCGCCGATTGAGCGGCTTCGAGACGCGCCGGGCAATCCTCGATGGCGAAGGGCTTGCGTCGCGGCATTGGCACCGGGTGCTATATCGGATCGGCAAGCGGCGCGCCGCATGAGCGGGCAACGGTGAAGATCTCGCCCGAAAATGCCGTCACCGTGACGATTGGCACCCTTTCGGCTGGGCAAGGCCACGAGACGAGCTTTGTGCAGTTGGTCAGCGAGTGGCTTAGGCGTCGCTCCCGAAGCGGTGACACTGGTCACCGGCGATACGGACTTGCTCACCACGGGTGGAGGGTCCCATTCCGGACGATCGATGCGGCACGCGGCTACAACGATCCGGCGCGCAAGCAACGAAATCGTTGCCAAGGCCAGCCGAATTGCCGCCTACCTTCTGGACTGCCGATGCCGCTGACATCAGCTTCGCCGACGGCACATTTCGTCGCATTGGTTCAAACCGCTCCGTTGATTTGTTCGAGGTCGCGTCGGCGGCGAGTCTCCGATAGCGTAGTCTGCCGCAAGACTTGCGGGGCTCCCTGCAGGCGACCGGCGATGTCGACAGCCGTGTCTCATCCTTCCCGTACGGTTGCCACGTCGCCGAGGTTGAGATCGACATTGACACCGGTGTGGTTACGCTTGCGCGCTATACCGCCATCGATGATGTCGGTTGCGCCGTAAATCCGATGATCGTGGAAGGTCAGACGCACGGCGGAATTGCCCAAGGTGTTGGTGAAGCCCTGATGGAACGATGCATCTATGACTCCACTGGGCAGCTTCTGACCGCCTCTTTCATGGACTACGCGATGCCGCGCGCAACGGATCTTCCGATGTTTGCAACGGCCATCAGCGAGGTGCCGTCAACGACGCATCCGCTGGGTCTACGGGGCGGCGGAGAAGGTGGAATCACTCCGGCACTGGGGTGATTGCCAACGCTATCGTGGACGGGCTGCGTGAGTTCGGAGTGACGCATGTCGACTTGCCCGCGACGCCCGAGCGCATCTGGCGCGCCATCCAACAAGCGCGTACGCCAGCTTAGAGTGCGAAACATTGCCCCGCCTTCATCAATTGTAACTGGCCTGGTCACGTCGGCCCGGTCGGGCTTGCAACAATGCTTTGTATTGGTGATGCTAGACTTGACCCTTTAGTGTGAGATCGCCCGACAGGGACGGTCTGGCATGTGAAGCGAACGGGAGACCGGCATGGCCGATCAAATGAACTACAAGGTGGTCCAAGGCTGGGAGCAATTGCCCAAGGGCTTTGCACATCGGGATGTGGCCGGTGTGGCAGTCGATCAGGAAGATCGCGTATTTCTGATCTGCCGTGGCGAGAACCCGGTGATCGTCTACGACCGCCAGGGCAATTTCCTGCGCACCTGGGGCAAGGGTGACTTCTCCATGCGCACGCACGGCATCTACGTCGCCCCCAATGGCACCATCTTCGCCACCGACGACGGCAACCACACGGTTCGCCAGTTCACCCCCGAGGGCCGCCTGCTGATGACCATGGGCACTCTGAACGTGCCGTCCGACACCGGCTATGACGGCAAGACCACCGGCTCGATCAAGCACGCTGGGCCACCGTTCAACCGTCCGACCAACGTCGCCATCGGCCCCAAGGGCGACATCTACATCTCGGACGGCTATGGCAATGCGCGCGTGCACATGTTCTCACCCAGCGGGCAATTGAAGCGCTCGTGGGGCGAGCCCGGCGACGGCCCCGGCCAGTTCCGGCTGCCGCACGGCATCGCACGTCGCCGGCGGACGGGCGCGTGTTCGTGTGCGACCGCGAAATCGACCGCATTCAGATCTTTAGCCCGGACGGCGAATTCCTCGAGCAGTGGACCGATACACAACGCCCGACGCACCTCACGTTCGATGCCAAGGGCAATGTCTATGTGACCGAGCTCGCCTGGCACGTTGGCGACAATTCATACAGCTTCGGCCCTGTCACCAAGATGCGCCATGCCCGTTTCAGCATTTTCGATCCGAAGGGCAAGCTGCTGGCGCGTTGGGGCACACCCGACTGCACCGCACCGGGCAGCTTCGCCGCGCCGCACGGGCTTGCGCTGGATTCAAAGAACGATCTGTACGTGAGCGAGGTGACCTGGACGTTTGCGGTGAGCCGCGGCCGTGCTCCGGAAGACTGCCACACGTTTCAGAAGTTTGCCTTGGTCGTAACCCCCGTCGCCTTTGAAATCTCATGCGATCTCAGGCATGTCTGCTGACGGAGCAGCGCGCCGCGCGCTGACGCGGCGACGCGGGCATTGGCAGAGACCACCAGGCATGCGTTCAAAGCGCGGTATCCGGCGGCAAGGCGTTCTTTGCTAGACCGCGGCGACGCAGGAAACTTCCACGTCGAACGGGCCATGCCACCCAGAAACAAAAATCAGGTTCCTGGCCGGCGGATTTGTCTTGAAGAACCGGTCATAGACTTCATTGAGGGTTTGCAAGTGCGCCGGGTCATTGCTGTAGACCGTGCACTGGACGACCTTGTTCAGCGCGGACCCTGCGGCTTGCAGGCATTGCTCCATCTGCTTGATGACGATCTCCATTTGCTCCGCAACTGGAAATCTCCCACCTCCCCAGTGACGGGATCATAAGGTGGCATTTGCGAAACGTAGACGACGCCGCCATGCGCGACGACAAGACTGATCGGGACCTTGCGCTTCTCGGCGTAGGTTGCGAATGGTTCGACTCGGAAGATCTGCTTCTCCATCGTGAGGGAGCTCCTGTTCGTCAACCGACGAACACCCTAGCCGCGGGCTCCAGTCACCATGCTGTCAGCAATCAACGCGGGAGCCTCGGTATGACGGCATGCTCTGAGGGTCTGCCATGTTCCGACATTAAGCCCCTTATGGCCTCGCGGGGCAGACGCGGTTGTGAAGTACATCGCTTATGCTCGTTCGGCACTCAGACGGACGCAAGCGAAGGCTTACGTTTTGCGCCAGGTGCTAGCGCCGGTACGCCAAAACCGACCTTGCGCCAACATACCCTGAGCGCTTGCGGACACGTCAGGAAATAGCACTTCGATGCTGCCGCGCTTGCGCTCCGCGAAATAGCGCGTGCTCTTGAGCGGAGCGGTCTTGTGCCGTTTACAGAGCAATTCTACCGGTTGCTTCGAAGCTAAAGCGCAGCTGATGCGCCTCGTCATCAAGGGAGACCCGGGAGGAGGCGAAGGCTAACGCGGAAGGATTGAGGCGGGCGATGTGCGCAGGGTGCTCACTGTCGCCCGGTGTGACGCGGTCCGTAGACCGTGCGCAGCCACGTAGGCCGTGCGCCAACCCATCGATGTCCCGGAACTGGCGTTGTCGGGACCAAGGGCTCGACGCCAGCAGCAAGGTTTCGCTCGGCCGCGGTCGCAAACCGGGCGACGGCATTCGGCTCAACGGCAGCTCCTCGTTCGGCAATCGCATCCTAGTCGAGTGGCGGCAAAAGCACGCCTTGATCGCGGATGCGGGCGCGCACGGCCCTGCCTAAACCTAAGTATATACTCACCTGTCTACTTTCTTAGCGACGCTACACCCACGCCTAATCGAACTGGAGCGTAGGGCGATCGATAGTGGGCTCGCGAATTGCGACCCGTGTGGATAGAGCGCCCGAGCAGAAATGCCCTGCGCTATTTCTTCCACTTCAAACGTGGACAAATGACCATTCTGGACCAGGAAGGTGTCGACCTTGCCGGTATTACCGAAGCGGCAGAGGAGGCGGCGCGGCGTGGCCGAGCTATTGCCACACGCGACGCACTCAAGTCCGTCCCGTTCAGCATATCTGAGCGGCAAATCTGTTTAGACATCGGGTGTAACTCTGGATTTTCTCGCTGGAGATGAAAAACGAGGAGCGTCATGGTCGTAGGCGTGAACATCATGCCGCACTTGCTCGCCGCAATCGCGCTTTGCGTCCGCATTGGTTCGAGTCGCCGACTGGAGCTTTACGAGTGCGGCGCGTGTGACGTCGATGTCTTGCGTCGCTTGGCGCGAAGATTCGACGTCGTCGTCTTCATCGGCGTGCTCTACCACCTCAAGCGCACCGCTCTACGCGCTCGAGACAGATCGGCGTCGATCGCCTGCGGCGTAGGCCATGGCGCTTTTCAGTCCGTCGTTCGCGGCCCGGCGGGCGAACGTCGTCGCCGCCGGACGACTGGCATCCCGTCAATGAAGTGCGGCGCCTTCGGTGATCAGCCCCGCCTGGCGAGAAGCTCTATTTCATCGAAGGAAGATTTCAACGGCGATGAAAGCGACTGGTGGTTCGCCACGCGAGAAGTTGCCTCAAGGCGATGACTGCGCACCTGCCAGCTTCCCGCACAGTCGACGAGACAACGAATCCCGAATCTTCATCGCCCGCAAATAAAGGCATAACGGAACTGGCGCTCAGGGGTCGAAGGCATGACGGAAGTCAGCGTCGCTCCCGAGTGAGGAAACCATGCTCAGCGCCTGCCTGCTCGCCGCGTTGTTCCTGGTCCAGGATCGCGAATGCCCGCTTCCGGGATCAGCGGACACGCTTCTGGCTCGGGCTTCCCGGAGGGCGCTGCACACCGACACGCGATGCTGCCCAGCCAGTACACCTACACGACAAAGATCGGACCCGGATCGTATCTCGATCCCGATAGGAAGCCGAGAAAGACGGAGGTCAACGTTTTCGAAGTGTTTCCTCGGTCGCCGGAACGAGTCGGCTATCAGCGGCAGATCGTGAAAAATGGGAAGCCGTTGACTGGTGCGGAACTCGAGAAGAGCGATCGCGATACTGCAAAGAAAATCGACGCAGTCCAGCGCAAGCTAAACGATCGCAGCCCGGCGGAACGCGAGAAACTTCGAGGCGGAGCAGCTTCCGGACGGAAGAAGAAGTGTTGGACGATGTTTTTCGGCGGCTATGAAGCCAAGCTCATTGGAGGCCGGGAAGATGGTGGCTGGCCGTTCGGTCATCATTGTTCGATTCACCGCCTCGCGTTGGTTACAAACCAAAAACAAGACAAGGAAAAACCATGCAGCACGTCGCGGGAAACGCATGGGTCAGCGAGGACGATCATCAGATCGCGCGCGTGGAAATGGAAGTGATCGATCCGATATCGATCGGGCTGGGAATTCTGGCGAAACTTCAAAAAGGCGCTACGATCAAAGCCGAGCGGCAGAAGTTCAATGAGAAATCTGGCTGCCGATGAAACCGAGATCACGCTAAATGCACGCCTGCTGTTCAAGGGATTCAACATCCAGCAAACTGTGGAATACTCGGATCACAAGAAATACAGCGTCGACACCATCCTAAAATTCCCTGATCAAGAACCCTAAAAACGACAATTCGGGAACGGTTGTCTAAACTGAGTGATTTTAGGCACCGTTTCCGGAGTGATTTCGCGAGTAACTACTCGACGGGTTCCCGCCGGACTTTCTTGCGGCTGCGCTTGCGGGCGAGCGATTGCTTGATGCGTTTCTTCTCGCCCGGGTTTCAGGTAGAAGGAGTGTTTCTTAACTTCCTTGATGATGTCTTCCTGTTGAACCTTTCGTTTTGAAGCGACGCAGCGCGTTTTCGATGGATCTCGCCGTCTTGAAGTCGAACCTCGGCCACTAAATACACCCCCATCCGGTTGCAATAGGCTTTCGATTATCACATACTTCGGCGGCTATGGCGATGTGTCCATTGTGTTCCGAGCGAGCGGGCAAGCGTTACTGCCCGGCAAAAGCGCCCAGCATTTGCGCTCGTTTGTTGTGGGACGAAAAGGAAATCGAGATCGATTGCCCGTCCATGCTGCTCATACCTCAAGGCGAGCCCGGTCTACGAACTGGACAGGCCGATCATTGATCCAGAACTGATGGCGAAAATGCGGCGGTACGACAACAGTTTCATCGAGCGATTCCAGCACGTCCTCGCCGTCATCAACGGAAACGTGGTCGAGGAGCGACTGGCCTCGTCCATGGCTGGTCGACAACGACGTCGTTGAAGTCTTACAAAGCGCTGGCGACGACAATGAGGACGCTATCGAGCGGAATCTACTACGAATCGCTTCCGGAGGGCCCCGTCCGGCTCTCGCTGTTCCCGCCGGTTGAAACAAGCCTTCGACGAATTGATGAAGCCCAATCCGGCGGGCGAACACCCGACGCTGAAGGCTTCCGAAGCGATCGATGGTCCTGGACTTCGTCACCCTCGCCGCTCAGATGAATTCCGGGCGACCGGCCTCGCAGCCGCCGCTATCTGGACTGGATCAGCGGAGACATTCGGCTATCCACAGCCCCAACAGCAAAGCGGCCTCATCATTCCTTAGAAAGGGACGTGAGCGGCCGGCGACTAACGAACCAACACGTCCGTGAACTGTGAAAATCCTGGCAATACGCCTTGCAAGACTCGGTGATGTGATCCTGTTGCTTCCGGCGCTGGCGTCGCTGAAAGAGCGCTTTCCCGACTTCGCAGTTGACGCTTTTGACCGGCCACCGATGCGCTCCGATCGCCGAGCTGTGCCCTGCGATCGATGAGGTCATCTCCGTGGACCGGGTCGCCATGAGGGATGGTCCGGTGTGGCGAGCGCTCCGGGACATGTCGACGCTGGTTCGCGATGTCCGGCAGAAGGCAATTCGATGTGGTCGTGGACTTCCACAGCTTTCGCGAGACTCATTTGCTCACCAAATTCTCCCGTGCGCCTATCCGAATTGGATTAAAAGACACAATATCGCCCTACCTCAGTTTCTGTTTTAACAAGCCGCCGATCGTCGAGGACAAGAACCTGCACGTGACAGAACATGTTCCAGAAAGTCGTCGACGGCGTGGCTATGGAGAATCCGGAATGGAAGGATGCCTCGACAAAGTCCGGGCATTTCTCACACAAAACAACTCAACGCGTTGGAGCCGAGCCGTGGCCCCAAAAGCCAAGAATCCGCACACTGGCGCTCTTCGTCGATGCTCCGGTTCCTGAACGGATTTGGCCTCCCGAGAGTTTTGCCAGGGTGGCCGATTATGCGATTGAGCAGCTGGACGCATCGGTCATCGTAATTTCAGTCGAGCCAGGAGCGGGCTCGCCTACCGGAGTTCAAAGCAAGCCGCAACCCGGACAGAGTCGTCGTATTTACGAACTTGACGCTCGCCCAGCTTGCCGAGACCATCGCCTCAGCGACGATGCTGATCAGCAGCGACACCGGCCCGATGCACATAGGACCTGCTGTCGGAGTTTTGACGCTAGGCCTGTTCAGTGTGGAGTTTGCCGGAACACTTCAGACCGACCGGTACGGGAGATCGTTTCTGCGGGCCAACCCGATTGGGCTGATTCGGGTGGAAGACGTGGTCGAAATGATGATCGGAATGTGGGCTACTGTTGATCGAGATCTTCGACGCTGATTTTGAGTGAGGCGAAGGAATTTTAGATCCTGAGCCGTGACTTTCAGCTTCATTTCACCGCTCTTTCAATCCGGCAATCAACTCTTCGCGCTTGATCGGTCTTCGACCTCTTGTTGAAACCGATCGTCGCCTCCCAGCACGAGGAAAACATCGTAGCCGGCGTTCCGCACGTTCTGGATCGCCTCGCTGATTTCCTCGGACTCCGACAGCGCATCGTTAATGGCTGCTCGAGTTCCTTCATGAGCTGCTTCAGATTGTCGTCAAGTTGCATCTGAGGTCCATCCTACGCACAATGATTCGAGTTGGTCAATTCGCAATTTCGGCGCTCTCTGGCCAGCCTGAGATGATAGGCTAGCGTCTTGTCGAATGCACGTTTGAGGCCGTTGTTTCGACCGTATCTGCCACCATGAGTCAAAAACTAAAGGTAATCTTCGCCGACTTCCTTAAGGCGGCTCGCGCACTTTGGCGAATGTATTGGTGGCATTTTCTTAGGATGGGGAATCCTCTTCGGAGTCGCGGCGATTCAGGAGTACAGGAAATACGTCAATTCGCCAGAAACCGGCACGGGCCGTTTACTCTTGGTTGTTTTGTCGGCCGCCGTAATGTTTTTCTTCGCCCTCGAAGGAGCTTTTGGAAGGCCAGGAAACCGCGGTAGTGAACACTCCCAATTACACGACTTATACCGACGCCGAGCTGATCTCCATGTGCCTCAAAGGGCGATTCCTCGGCCTGGGAAGCCTCTGATCGTGCGCTACCGCAGCCTGATCTACTCGGTACCCAGCCGCTTTGGTTTCGCGGAAGCCGATGCGTCCGACGTCTTCAAGCCGTCTGCGTGAATTGTTAGAGCACTTTATCCGAAGTTCAAGACTGATCGAAGATCAGCGGCTGGCTGATCACGACGACCGATGCGTCAGTGTCTGCACCTGAAGGCGATGAAGACCGGGGAACCGACGAGCGAAACAGCAACCCGCGCGAGCCCGCAGATCAACGCTGAATTTAGAGGTGCGCATCCTGACCGAGCAGCAACAAACGCTTCGGGGAGGCAGTCGAAACACTCGCCGGACGTGTCGTAAGCTCATTTCTCTCATGTACTTCGACTCTCGGTCCTGACATATGACCAAGTCAGCGAGGTGGGAATCCCGGGTCGCCAGCATCAGGGCCGCACGCGCCGTTGCCTCGAGAAGCTCCGCACGATCTTGCGTCGCCGCGGCGTCACGTATGCCACTCAGCGGTCGGCAAGCGTCGCTCAGGCTCCGGTTAAGCGTCGGAGCTGGCGCATTTTCAATAAACTTTGATTTCTAGCGTGTATTAACCGTCAATAGGCATGGTTGAGGAGGGATCGAAGACACAGTTTTCGAGACACAGGGATGCAGCACATAAGTCCAGAAAATTTGGTGAACTACCTTAGACGGGTCGAGCCAAGAGCCAATCAATGAAGCCCACTTCCTGGAGGCCGAGGTCTGTCTTCAATTAAAGCAGGAATTTGCAGTCTCTATCCTTCGCCTTCGACAGGATCGCCCGCTACGAGCCCCAGCGCATTTGCACGCAATGGGGCATCGACTTATTTCAGCCCCTTGGTCGAACCCACAACGAGTGGTTTGCAAAGTTTTCACGTCACTCGTATTCCGACACCTACGATGAACCGATGATGGCCGGAACGCGGCATCTGGGTCCGCCGCCGCGCCAACTGCTGTTTCACGCGGGTGACGTCGGCGTGGATGTGAAGATCGAGTCGATGGAGGCTAACGATCGCATTACGCTCGCCGGACAAGTCTTGTCTACTGCCGCAAAATTCATCGATAATGCTCCCGTCAAACTCGAATCACGCGGGATCGTGCGGTATCGCACGAAAACCAACTGTTGTTGGTGAGTTTTCCTTCGACGAAATTCCGAAGGATACATATCCTGTCGGTGGATCTGCCCGAAGGGCAAATCACACTGTTTTGTGTCCATCGGGGTAACTCCTAAAGAGTCACCTCAATAGCTAAACTATCCGTAACGCCAACCGGGGAGGCGCTGGTGTCGGTCACGTTATCAATCCCGAAGAGTTTGTGGCGGCATTGTTCCAGATTCGAAGTGCGCCGACAAGCGTCGGCGTTGATCGCGAACGCTGCCGGTGTGCGCTTTCAGGCTCTGGTTGAGCGCTGTCCACGAAGATTCGCGACCTGCTTCCCAGCGACCGGATCTGGCTCGTAGTCTCTCAGGAAACCAACCTCTACCTCGCCTCGCGTTCTGGATACGCCGTTAGCGTGGGCATATGCACAACCGATCGTCGAGGCCATGTGTTCTGCGCGATGAAGAAGTCGCACGAGGCGGAGCCGTACTTCGAGTCCGCGGTTCAATTGTTCGAGCAGGCTGGACTGGACGACGAAGTCGGCCGTACGCTCTCGTCGATCGAAATCGATAATCTCATGTACCTGAGCCGCTACTCGGGCGCTCGAAGCAGCGGGCAGGGCGCGCCAGCGCTCTGGAAAAAGGCAAACGATGTCCTCTATCTCTCGATACTGGACATCGCGCTTGGAAACCTCTACTACCGACTGAACCGGTACGGCGAGTCGCTGAGCCACTACGATCCGGGCGCAGAAGGCGCTCGAAAGCTACGGACGACGTCGTCGCGATCGCCTCAATCGGTTTGAACCGCGCCTATGTGCTGACGGAGATGAATCGCTTCGATGAAGCGGTGGAATCCTGTCGGACTGACCAAAGAGCACTGCGAGCAATATGGTTTGACCCTGTGGGCCGCGCTCGCAGACCGCGGCGTTTCACAGATGCACTTCCGGCGAGGCAATTACTCGACGGCTTTGCGCATTCTCGGCAGGTTCGCCGCAACACGAGGAACGAGGCGATGCACGAGACACGGTCGGACTATGCGACATGGATCGCGCTGAGATCTATCTCGAGCTCAATCTCTTCGACGGCGCTGTAACCATTGCGCGGCGGGCCTATGCGACGTTCAAACAGTTGGGCAAGCCAATACGAAGCCGGAAAATGTCGCTTACGAAGCGCTATCGCCGAACTTCAAACTCCTGAACGACAAAGGCGCGGAGCGCGCCTTGCTCGCGGCTCGCGAACTTTTTTCTGAATGAAGGGAAGCAAGTCTGGATCGCGATCATCGATCTGTGGCGGGCGCAACTATTCACCCGCCAGCAGGAGTTTTCCGCGAGGCGCAGCAGCTCGCAAAGCATGCCGCCGAGGTATTCGAAAAACAGCAGGCGCCCACAGGCGGCGAGATGCGCGCGTGTTATCGGCACAGAGTTGGCTGGAGTTGGAGGAACGAGGGCCGGCGTTCGCGAGCCAAAGAGCCCTGGCCGGGTCGAAGGCTACCATGCGCCCTGGGTCTCTTATCAGTGCTACAACATGCTGGGGCGGCTCAAAGAACTGAATGGCGCGCTGTGGATGAAGCCGAGCGGCTGTAGCAAGAGCTATGGAACAGATGAAGTCGCTTCGCGGCAACATCCGGCTCGGACGAAATGCGCATGTCATTCGGTCGCGACAAGTATCAGGTTTACGAAAATATCGTGAACTTGAAACTGGCGAAGAGCGATGCCAATTCCGCATTCCATTTTGTGCGAACGCTCAAGTCCCGCACGCTGATCCGATCTGCTCGAAAAAAATCTCGAGACCGTGTGGGACACCCGGCGCTAGACGAGTCCCCCCCGGTTGCGGCGCATCCGGAAGCTCCGCGAAGAGCTCAACATCTTTTTATAGCCGGATGAACGAAGTCGGGTGCAGCCGCTCGCGATGCTCGCAGCCGATACACGACGAAGGAAGAGATTGCCGCCGCGGGCAGGAACTGGTTGAGTTGTTGCGAGAGGTGGGACGGAGAAATCGGGTTGGGCCCGGCTTCAGAATCTTAAGATCCCGGACATCGATGAGACGGGCTGAGTAGCCGGCGATAGAAGAAGCGATCACGTCAATTACTACACCATCGGCGATCGGTTCAGGCATTCATCATCCGGCGCGAGGGAGTGAGCGTCGTCCGCGATCTGACCACCACGACCAATGTTCGGGCCGCGTTGAAGGGCTCACCATTCCAGCTGTCAAGTTCAGGCTGAACCCGGCTTACGTGCAGGCGCACGCGCCGCAGCTGCTGCGCGCCATTCATCACCTTCGCGAAGGCTAGTCAGCAGATCCGCTCGCCGAATCGGTGCGCGCTTCGGCCGGAGCCCGGAAGACGTCCTCGACGCGCTACCGGCGAGCACGGCCCGGTCGGCACGATCGAGCAGGCAGTCGAGCGCCTGAAGCAGATCGAAGAGATCGGCTTACGAGCGCGTCATGCTCCAGCATCTCGCGCACGACGACCTGGATACGGTGGCCCTGATCGGGCGGAGAGCTCGCGCGCCGCCGTCGCGTAGCCGTCACATTGCGCGGCCCGATCGAACGGCTCTTCCCGAACCTCTCGCACGGTCGAGTGGTGATCGACTGGTGATGACGATCGTAGGCGCGGTCGCTGATCGTCGTTCGCCGTCAAGACCTGGGTCGTCAATCCGTACCGAATCCCGTCTCCCTCGATGGACGCCACACTGCCACTGCGCCTGCCCGAGCCCGACTGGTGAGGCGAGCACTCCGACCGGGTCGCTGGCGAACCGCTTCATCTACCACTTCCCGCGATCCCAGACGGGGCGAGATCGTCGTCTTCAACACGCCTAAGCTCGCGCGCAGAAGTGCGGCACCCAGGGCACCTTCGTCAAACGGCTGATCGGCATGCCCGGCGACATGTGGGAGGAACGCAGCGGCGTCAGCCTATCAACGGGAGAGGCTGAACGAGCCGTACATCCAGGCGACGCGACGCGATTCGCAGACCCACACCCTGCGCGACATCCGCCGACCCAGAACTCGAAGCGCATCCCGACCGGGATGTATGGGGTGACAACCGGAGCACGTCCTGCGACTCCCGCCGCTGGGGCCTGGTGCCGCGCCAAGAACCTCGATCGGCAAGGTCGTTTCACGTACTGGCCGCTCAACAGCTCGGCACTCCATAAAGAGAGAGCCCCGCCGAAGCGGGGCTCTCGATCACAGAGGTGACGCTCGGTCTCTAGTAGTCCTCGCGAACGACCGTCCGGCGTCGTCCGTCGGCCGGGCCGCCGAAGCCGCCCCAACTCGACCAGAAGATGAGCGAGAGCAGTGCGCCGAAAGCGCCGACGGCGAGAAGGATCCAACCGATCGTGTGGATCTCGATGCCGCTCACCGTCGCGTTGACAGCCCAGACGAGGACCGCTCCGACGGCGACGAGAAGAAGGCTGACTCCCATACCCATGTTTTGTCTCCTTTCGATGGACTAGCGAGATGGAATCTCCGTGTCTGCCAGGTAAAACGCGGAAACTCGGCTGCGAAGATACGGGCGATGGAAGAGCTCCAGGAACCAGCGCGCTCACCTGTGCAGGCTCACCCCGGACCGCGCGCTCGAATCACCTCGAGGAAGCGCTACGAGTTCCTCAGTGACCGCGGGATGCTCACGCGCACACCCGACTCGGCGCTGCCCGAGCCTGTTCGAGGCCTGCCACGAGGAGCCGTACGCCGCCAGGCAGCCGCGGATTCGGCTCCTGGCCGGCCACGAAGTACCCGTGGTACTCCGAGCTCGCCGAACGGCCGGACGTCCACGAGCTGAAGCGTGCACAACGGCAAGTCGATCCTGCTTCACCGACGAGAGCCTTTGCGCTCGTCGACTCGATCTGTCGCGCCGAGCTCGCGCGGATGGAGCGAGGCCGAAGCCTGGGCGCTCGCTTCTCTCGCACCTGACCACCGCGGGACCGTCGACACTCGACCGACCTGCAGACCGAGCTGGGCCTCAAGCCAAGGAGTCTGAAGTCGCTGCGCGCACGCCGCTCTGAACGGTGTGGCGCGATCGTCAGCCGCAGCCTTCGGGTCGCGCTGCCCGAGGGCGGGCACGCGCATACGAGCGAGCTCCTCCGCTACGACCAGGCATATCCCGATCCGCGCGGCGACGGCGGCATCGACGGAGCTCGATCGTCGCGGCAGTGCGCGCCGCAGTCGTCGCGCCGGAACGCGAGATCTGCGCGCGCGTGGTTCAGCTGGCGGTGGCTCTTCGACGACGACCCTGGTCGACCGGCTCGTCAGCGAAGGACCGGCTCGAGCGCGGTCGAACCGGGCTGCGGTGACAGCTCCAGCGTCCGCGTAGCGCGGGAAGCCGGCGAGGAAGCGCCGGTCGTGCGTCACGAGCAGCACTGTCCCTGGAAGCGAGTCGAGCGCGCGCTCGAGCTCCTCGATCGCCTCGACGTCGAGATGGTTCGTCGGCTCGTCGAGCACGAGACAGTTGACGCCGCGGGCGACGAGCGAGCGCGAGTCAGCGCGCGCGTGCGCTCGCCGGGCGATAGCGAGGCGGCGTCGCGCAGGACGTGGTCGGCGCCGAGGGCCGAACTTCGCGAGGAGCGTGCGCGCGTCTTCCTCGTGCAGCCCGCAGCCTTCGTGAACGAACTGCGAGCAGCGGCTCTCTGTCGGCAAGCTCCGCGCGCTGCTGGGCGAGCCTCGCCGAGCACGACGCCCGGTCCGAGCACGCCGCGTGCCGTGCGGCGAGCGGCAGCTCGCTCGAGCAGCGCGTCGAGCAGCGTCGTCTTGCCGCTTCCGTTCGGCCCGACGATCGCAAGCGCGCTCGGCCCACGCGAGCTCGAGGTCGAGCGGGCCGAGCCGGAACGAGCCGCGCTCGACCACCGCACGCTCGAGCCGGCACGACGACGTCGCCGCTGCGGGCCGATGGCGCGAGCTCGAGCCGCAGCTCCCACGGCTCGTACGGCTTGTCGACGCGTGCCGAGCCTGCTCGATGCGTCCGCCGATCGACTTCTTGACGTCCTTGGTCTTCTTCTTCTTGCGGCCCTGGCCGTAACCGCGCTCCTCCCACTGCTGCATGCCGCCGCAGCTGCATCCTCGATGCGGCTTCCTTCTCGTCGGCGCCGTAGCGCCTCCCAGCGCTCGTACTGGCGCAACGCGCCGCCGCTCGTGCTCCGCCTCGTACTCGCTCCAACCGCCCGCGTACTCGCGTCGCACCGTGTGTCCACTCGTCGAGCTCGACGATCCGCGGTCGACCGTGCGGTCGAGGAACGTCACGGTCGTGCGAGACGACGACGACCGACCCGCGAAGGCCTGCACGAACGCGCTCGAGCCGCGTCGAGACCGGCGAAGTCGAGGTCGTTCGTCGGCTCGTCGAGCAGCAAGCACGTCGAAGCGCGCAGAGCAGCAGCTGCCGCCAGCTGGGCGCGCGCGCGCCTCGCCTCCCCGACAACGCCCCGAGCGGTGCGTCGAGTGGGACGCTCAAGCCCACCTCCGCGCAGACCGCGCCTGCGCGGGCGTCGAGATCGTCACCGCCCAGCAGCGGGAACCGGTCGAGCGGCGGCGCGTGACGTGCCGCAAGCCTCCGGCTCGCTTCCGAGACGCCGCGGCAAGCTCGTCCATGTCCGCCCCGCAGCCGCGACGCCCGTCCGCCTTGCCACGTATGCCCCGAGCGGCTCCGGCGGGATCTGCATCCGATTCCTGGGGCGGATAACCGACGGCAGAGCTCGGCGGGCAGTCCGTCGCACCGTTCCGGCGTCGGGCTCCTCGAGCCCGGCGAGGATGCGCAGGAGGGTCGACTTCCCGGCGCCGTTCGGCCCGGACGAGGCCGATGCGACTGCCCGGCGGCACGACCAGCGTCACGTCGCTCAGGACGAGCTGCGCTGCGTGGTGCTTCGTGATGTTGGCGGCGGCGAGAGTGCCGCCCGATGGCTGTGCAAGAGAGGACCATCCTCGGAAGGCGGAACGGAAAGAGGTGTGTGTGTCTCGCCTGAGGCCCTCATAGAACGGCGCGCGATGCGCCGCGGCGGTATCCTAGCGGAGCGGGAAACGCGCGCCCGAGCGAGCGCCAGGCAGCAGCCGGTGCCGTCACCCACGTAGCGGCGTCGCCCCGTGCTTCGGACGCGTGAGCAGCGTATTAGCTGCCGTCCGGTCCGCCGAAGGCTTCGCGAGGTAGCGGAACGCCCGCAGGCCGGAGGCTTCAGAGCCGCGCGCCGCGACCAGACGCCTGGATCGCGACCAGGCGGTCGACTGAGCGTCGGAACCCCTGCCCTTCGACAGCTCGAAGCCACCGTCTCGGCGCTGGAACCTCCGCAGAAAAGCGACTGCGCGGGTGATCGGCTTGCCCGTACGCCGGCGCGCGCGCGGAGGCCTGGATGATCGCGAATGCCGTGTCGTTGGAGTCAGGACGCACCCCGCGCCCACGCGAAGCCGCCGCTCGGGCGCCGTGAGCTCGCGGGTAGGTGACGACGCGGCCTCAAGCAGGTGACGACTGGGCCTGTCGCAGGGCGAGGATCGTCACCGATCGCCTCACGGACGGCCGCGGGCGGTCGGCAGCGCGCCATGACAGACCGGCCCGGATCGTGACCGAGCGCGCCCTCCGCCAGTGCGACCAGGCGCAATCGAGGTCGGGCTCGAGCTCACCGCTCGTGGGCGACGAGATACGACACACGCGTTTCCGGTTTCTGCTCCGCCCGCGCGCGAGGCCCAGAGCGGCCCATGCGGTGAGCTCAGGGCCGAGCGCGCCGCCAGCCTCCGCAAATCCACCCGTCGGCCTGCTGCCGCGACTGAACGTACGACGCAGGGCTCGCGGCGATCGCGGCAGCGGTCAAGAGAGACCGCTATGCCCACACGATCTCCGTGTGCAGCCGGCGCCAGTAACGATCGAGCAGGCGCCGCAGCTCCGGCCCGGCGGCGAGCGCGATCATGACATTGCCAAGCGCATGCGCCAGATCGAACGGCAGACCGCGCGCGTGGACCGCGACGAACGTCTGCCAGGTGTGCTCGTCGTAGAAGGCGAGCCAGTTCCAGACACGATCCATGAAGGCGCTGAAGCCCATGCCGGGAGACGAAGCAGAAGAGGCGCGAGCGGGGCGCGCCGCCGCGGTCATTCCGCCGCCGCGCAGCGCGCCGGCACGACACCGCAGGCACCCCAGGCGAGCATCTGCCAGGGCGTCCGGACGCCCTGGCCGAGGAAGAAGTTCGAGACGAAGGCTGCGATTGCACCGACGGCCAGATCCGGCTCCGCGCGCCGAGAGCCGCTCCCGCCACGACCGTGATCACGGTCACCGGCTGCACGCCGGGGATCGCGGCGAACGGCACGCGGCGACCGGCGGCCGCGGCGGCGGCGAGCGTCGCAGATCAGCGCCACCTCTTTCGCGCCGAGTCCGGCCGTCGTTCGAGCCACGAAGCGCCGACGGCCAGCAACGCAGAGGCGACGAGCAGGAGTGACGAGCCCAGATCGTGCGAGCTGTCGAGGCGCTGCGGCCGGGCAGCCAGCCGCGCCGGCGGCGACCGTGCCGGCCGCGAGGAATTTGTGGCTCCTGAGACCAAGAACCGGCTCCTTGCCCATCACGACGACGCGATCCGCAACTCGCCGCCGCGGGCTGCTTCGGTCGTGCGTCACGATCAGCGCGTTGCGACGTGGCTCGGCTTCAGCCGCAGTAGCGCCGCGAGCTCGGCGCTTTCCGGATCGACGCCGCGGGTCGGCTCGTCGAGGACGACGCAGCTGCCGGGCTCGATGACGAGGACAGACGCGAGCACGAGCGCTCGCGCTCGCCCGCTCGAGAGATCACGCGGGTGACGGGCTCGAACCCTTCGCAGACCGACGGATCGAGGTGCGCCCGCGCGAGCCCGGGCGAGATCGCCGCTCGACCCCGCGCGCAACCTCATCGCCGACGCGCTCGCGACAGGCAGGTACCGGCCCGGGTCATGGGAGCATGCGCTGCCCGGCCGCGCAGACTCGACGACCCGGCGTCGGGCAGTCGAGCAGGTCCCGCGGCGAGCTTTGCCACGATCGTCGTTTCCCGCAGCCGTTCGGACCGTCACGGCGCGACGATCTGCCACGGCGCAGCTCGAGGCTCACGCCGTCGAGCGACGAGCCGGTCGCGGCTGATACGAGAAGCTGAGGTCGCGCAAACGGCAGAACCTGTTCCCCTGCTGTCGCCGCGTGACGGTCTCTCAGGCCGAGCGGTGCGGGTGGTGATCTGCAAACCACTCCGCTGCCTCGGAAGCGGCTGCGTCGAGCACGACACGGCCGTTCTCGAGGAACAGCGCGGTCGGCGTGTTCGAGCACGACGCGCGGGACGCTTGCTCGCAGATCACGACAGCGATACCCAGCCCGTGCGACGATCTCGAGGAACGACTCTGCGGCAGCGCAGGTCGAGCTGCGAGTCGGCTCGTCCAGCAGGCAGCCGCGGCCGCAACGCAAGCGCCGGAGCGAGCGCAACGCGCTGCAACTCGCCGCCCGAAAGCTCCGACACGGGCGATCGACGAGCGGCAGCGCACCGACGGTCGCGAGTGCATGGTGCGCCCGCGGCCAGGATCTCGTTCGGAGGAGTGCCGAGTTCTCCGAGCCCGAAGCGCGACCTCGCGTGCCGATGCGGTGCATCGATCTATCCTCGGATCCTGGAAGACCGAGTCGCGACGCGTTCCGGTGAGCTCGGCCGGCTTCGACCGCGCGCGTGTCACTGCCGGAGACCTCGACGACGCTTCCGAAGCGGCCACCGTGGAAGTGCGGAACGAGCCCGACGAGTGCCCGCAGCGAGGTCGACTTGCCGACTCCGGACGGCGCCGAAGACGGCGACCGCTCCGCCTCGTCGATCTCGATCCGAGAGCGTCCGTGGAGCGCCGGGGAGCCAGCATCGATGGATACGTGAACGTCAACCGTTCGACGTGGGCTAGAGCACAGCGCCCCCACGATCACGATCGACAACCGCCAGCGCGACCGCGGCGTAGTCCCGCGCGCGCCAGGCGGCCGAGGCGCACTGGTCACCCACCGGCTAGCCCGCGCCTCCATCGCCTCCGCGGCGTTCAACCCTCGCTCGAGCGAGCTTGCGAGCAGAGGCGAGAAGGAGCGCCGCAGCTGACCCCGCACCCCGTGACCGCGATTCCCCCTGCGCCGCGCAAGAGACTCGACGAGCCCGGTCGCATCCCGCTCGAGCGTCGGCAACAGGCGCGTCGCAGGGCTGCCGTTCGCGCGAAGCGGACGGGCGGGATCTGTCGTGATCGAGCAGCAGAGCGTAGGCCGCGGCCGCGGAAACCCACCGCAGCGAGGCCTCCAGCGCATTCAGCGCAGCGCCACCGAGCTCCTCGCGCGTGATGTCGAGCTGTGCCCAGAACCGGGATGATCCGGACCGGTCAGGACCGGATGCAGAACGCCAGTCGCGCGTCTCGACGAACGGCGTCACCACGAACAGCGCACCGGCGGAAGCAGTGTCCCGATCAGGTAGAAGCGCCGGCGCGAACGCGGGGCGCGCAGGCGAACGAGGATCAGCACGAGGTGCGATCACTCCCACCGACCAGACGTGTTCGGCGAGGAGAGCCGCCGCCGCGAGCGCGGCGAGCAGGGCGACCGCCGCCGCGGGCCTCACGGTCGCACCTCGTACCGGTACCGCCCGATCGGCGGGGCTTTCAGGGCAGGATCGCCGCGGTAGACGAAGACCACAGCGCTACCGGCCGGGAGCTCTGGCCTGCAACGGCGGTGAGCGACGGTTGCTTCGACGGGCCCTCGAGGACTAGCGTGTTGGCCGTTGGCGTCGCGTGGAAGGGAACGCGCGTAGACCGCCCGTCCGCGAACCAGCTTCGCCACCCGCTCCGCGAGCGCGCTGAGCAGGCTCGGTGTAGAGCACTCGAGCCGGCAGCGTCTTGCCGTCGAAAGCCATGGAGAAACGGCTCCGGAAACGCTCCGACCACCACCGGCACGTGCATCTCGCTCCGCCCACGAACGGAAGTCCCACCACTCCACGTCGCCGTCGATGGAGGCGGTATTCCGCCGCGCTGCGATGCTCCCTCGTAACCGTTGACGAAGTAGAACCAGTCGCGCCTCGCCGTCACCGAACCGTCGATCCCGTCGAGATCGACTGGACGAATCGCGCCGCATACGCGTCGTCTTGATGTTGGCGACGCGGTCGAGCGCCTGCATCGCCGTCAGCCCGGCGTTGGTACCGAGCGGCTCAGCAAGGCGATGCGTCCCTGGTCACGGGTGATCAGACGGTCGCGGTTCCGTGCTTCTCCGCCGCCGCAGCCCGCGGGGGCCGCGACGGCAGCGGTGGCGCGAACGACCTCACATGCAGCGCATTCGGCGGACTGCGTCCACCGAGCGCTCCTCGCACGAGCAGACCCTTGTGCGGTGCCGATGCACGCCTCGCCGCCGCGTTTCGTGTCTCGCCGTCCGCTGGATCCGATCTGTAGCTCCGCACCGTTCGCACGTGACGCGACCGGCGTCGTCCTGCTGCACGCACCGTGTAACACCTGCCCCGGCGCTCAGAACGAGGCGTTTTGCGGCCCACCCGGCGACTCCGAACTGCGCCCAGTACCAGAGCACGGTGTCACCGTCCTGCGAGGCGCACCTGGTCCGCGCCAACGGGCGGCGACGCGCCGTTGACCTTGAACACCCAGCCGGTCTGTCCGACGGCCGGCATAACGGCCCGACCTGGTCGACGTACGGGCCGAAGACTGGTCGACGTCACGTGGTAGTAGAACTCGCCGAGCACGCTCGCCGACTCGAGCGCGTCGAGGGCGTTCTCCGGCAGAGCATTCGCGCGCGGCGACGTGACGTCGATCAGCGGTGCCGTCGCTCGAAGATCGTCCGTATCCTTGCCTTCCACACGGACGTGCACGCTTGACGGCGAATGCAGCCGGGCACGACGAGCAGCGCAGCGACGAGGCCGCCAACGACGGCGATGAGTCGGTGAGACACGAATCCTCCTTCCGCGAGGGGTTCGGCTTAGCCGGCGGCGGAGGTCTTCTGACTCGGGGCTCCCTCCCTCGCCGCCTTCCCAGCCCGTGGGCCAGTGGCATCGTGGCGCGGGAGCGTCTCCCCTTACAGCGGCGGGACCGTTCCGGACTTGCACCGGATTCCCTTGCCGCTCGCCGGTTTGTGGCCGGAGACTCAGCATCGGGCGCCGATGGCCAGATCGCGACGTCCTCACCGTCTGGCTTCCCGTGCTCGTCTGGGCGGCGCGTGATCTTCGCGCTCTCTTCGATCCCGAGCCTCTCGACCGGGCTCGGGACGTGGGACACCGATCCTGCGCAAGGGCGCGCACCTGACCGAGTACGCCGTTCTCGGCGCGCTGCTCTACCGAGGCGCTCGGCCGGAGAGCCGCTCGCGCTCGCTGTGGGAATCGCGTACGCGGCGACCGACGAGCTCCACCAGCACTTCGTCCGCGGCCGCCATGCACTCTCCGGTCGACGTCGCGATCGACGGCGGTCGGGTCGCCGTCCGGGATGTCGCGTCTGGCTCCGGCTGCGCGAGCGATGAAGGCCGTCGCGATCGAGCCTCGCGGCGCTCAGGGACACCGGATCCGCTCTGAGCGCGACTGGCTCGAGGATGCGCGACCGGCGCTTTCGTGTCGACGTCGCGCGCGCTCGATCACGAGCTGCCGAACTGGCGGGAGCTGCTCGAGCGCTTCGCGGAAGAGCGTGCGCCGTCTACTTCCGGCGGGACGCGCGACGTCAGCACGACGCTGCGACAGCTGCGCGCGAGCGGCACGCGCATCGGCGTCTTCACCGACGCGCCCGTCGAGCTCGCGCGGATCGCGCTCTCTCACCTCGGTGCAGAACGACACGTCGAAGTACTGGAGACCGGCGCAGGGGCCCAGGAGCGCGTCTCCGCCACCTGGGTGAAGATGCGCGAGTCGTCAATCACACGCGCCAGAGCTGCTCGCCGTAGCATGAAGGGCGTGGAGAACAGGATCTGCCGGCAGCCGTCGGCTCGACGCGCTGCTCGAGCGGCTCGATCGTCTCTGCGACGAGGTGCACACGCTCAACCGGCGGCTCGACTCGGGCGACCACCTGCTTCGTATCTCGCACGAGCTCGCGACGCTGAACGAGTCCCTGCAGGCGCTCGCGTACGCGGCGCCTCGGTACGCTGGCGCCGACGGTGCGTCGCCGCCGAGACGGGTTAACGCCGCGGAGCTTTGTAGATCCGGCCGTTCCCGGTCGCGAGGTAGAACTCGCCGGCAGCGTCCACGCCGAAAGACGTCAGCGACCTGGACGCGGAAGGACTCGCGGCGGACGTCGGTTGCTCGACCGCCGTCCACCTTGAGGCTCAGATGTTCCCGGGCAGTAGGTCGCCGTAGAAGTCACCGGCCCGCTGCGGCCGGCACAGCTCCTGCCGCGGTGACGCAACGCTGGTCACGGAGCACCCCTCGTCGTGGCTGCTACACCTCAGATCAGGCATCACGAGCTGTCCTGGCCCTGAGCGGCGTGTTCGCGTAACGCGATCAGCGATCCTTCAGTCTATGCCAGCCGTTGCCAGCCTGGTTGCGAGCGTAGAGATCTGAGCTTGCGGCCGGTAGTCGATCTCCCCGGGCGTTCTGTCCCACGTCACCGATGTAGAGGTCGCCGCGTTGCGCGGTCGAACGAGAAGCGCCACGGGTTCCGGAGACCGAGCCCGACGATCTGCCAGCTCGCGCGCCGCGACGAAGCGGATCGATCCGCAACAACTTGCTGCGCGGCCTTCTCGCTGGTGCTTTGCGCGCGCGGATTGCCCGGGTGCCACCGCCCGCAAACCCGCCGATCGCCCGCTCCGAATGAGAGCGGCCCCTGCAGGTCGAACTGCAGCTGCGCCGCCGTTGTGGTTCGCGGCGGCCGGCTGGCACCACGGAGAACAACGCAACTGTCGCGCGGACGCGACTTGATCCGCGCGACCGTTTGCGTGACCTGATACTCGGCTGACGCGCGTGTTCCCGTTGCGATCGGTGTGGTTCACGTAGAAGCGACGGTTTTCTTCGCAAAGCGGAGCAATGCAGTG
>ERZ1370068.5611-contig-4631_pt1 | contig 60964 bp, 98 predicted proteins | sample MGYA00561227_ERZ1370068 | MGnify/ENA primary metagenome ERZ1370068 (study PRJEB38410, sample SAMEA6850437) | metagenome | study: Metagenomic assessment of the ecological functions of the soil: analysis of the soil microbiota associated with the... | reverse complement strand
CAGAAGTTCGCATCGCTTGTTCTGCGATTGTGGCTTTTGTTACGCCCGAAGGCGGTCGCACCCCTTCCGAGCCTTTGAAAGGAATTGCGCCGCCATTGGCCAAAGAGATCGGCGCACTGGCGCAAACCTGACGACATGCGGGTTTGCCGATGCCTTGCCAAAGACCCGATCGGGCAAAATCATGCGCCGTTTGTTGCGCGAGATCGCCACCAGCGGGTCCGTCGCGCGGCGATGTTACGACGCTGGAAGACTTTTGGGGTTCTGAGAAACTGCGCGCCGAAGACGAGTAGCGTCAACCAGTTAGATGGCCGACAACCTTTAGCTTGTCGAAGCTCGGGCGACAAACTGAAGTATGTCGGACATTTATTTCCAAACCGTACCACCGCGCTTGAGGGTTTGCGTCCTTGACCGCAAACAATGTTATATAAAGGCACCCGCAAGGTGACAGCTTGCGCTAGCCACAGAAATCTCTGCAATTTGTCCCTTTTCCCTGTATTATACGCCCAGCCGCCTCAAGGCCATGTTCCACAAGAGGAGAAATGCCTGATGCCCCAAAATGGGATTCATTGAAAATAGATCGGGACCACGCTATGTCCATGCCTTCCCATTCGCGCTGAGTGGGATGCCAACGACGGCTCGCATGTGGTCGCCGAAGGTGAAACCGAAAACGTCGGACCTGAGGGTACTCTGGTCCATTTACAACGGATCTGCCGCCCGTCGGTGGACGAGTTAGTCTCCGTGTGCTCGGCGACAAAGGCGAGACTTTAATGGTCGTGGCCGAAGTCCTGCGCGATTGAGCGTAATCCGGCCCGGCCCCAGGCAGCATTGCAAGTCGTCGGGTGAAACCGATGAATGGCGCGGCCTGGTTTGGGAAGAAGCCGCCATCAAGATGTCGGAAGCCGACAACAGCTATGATGAAGACGATTATTAAGCCGCGTTTAGCCAACTGAGTCAGCATCAGAGATGGTTTCATGACGCCAAACGATCCGCAAGGCCCCGCCAAAGAAACCGCAGTCGCAGCCTGGGTCCAAACCCGATTCGTACTGCGCATCATCACGATTCTACTGGCCGTCGCCGCGGTGCTCTGGATAATCTACAAGCTCACCGCTATCCTGCTGCTGTTAGTCCTGTCGATTTTCTTTGCTTACCTGGTGGCCCCTTTGGTCGATTTGGTCGAGCAACCGCTCCACATCGGCGCCAGAGTGATAAGGATTCCGCGTGGCCTGGCCATTGGCATCGTCTATGTGGTCTTGTTCGTCGGCGTCGGCACCGCCGTCTACTTCCTTGCGCCGCAACTGGCATCCCAATTCCCCGAGTTCAAACAGCAGGCGACTGAATACTACAAGAACATCTCCAGCGCGTCCGAGAAAGTCAACCAATACTTCAAGTCGCATCGCATGCCTGAAGGCGTGGTGAAAGCTGTTAACGACACATTCCTGGGGCTGATCGCCAGGGGCGGTGAGGTGGTCGGCGTAGCGGCTGAAAAAATGCTGGGCTTGATAATCTTTCTGCCCTGGTTGGTGCTGATCCCAATTCTAAGTTTTTTCCTGCTCAAGGACGCTGGATAGTTTTCGCCGTTCAGCTCTGGCAATGCTGCCCCGCGGTCGTTTGCGGTTGGCGCGGCGATGAATTTTTCGAGGACATCAACCAAACTCTGGCCGCCTATATTCGCGCGCAACTCACAGCCTGCTTTATCATCGGCGCAGTTTGCAGCATAGGCTTCTACCTGATTGGACTGCCAAGCCCGTTGGTGCTCGGATTGATCGCCGGCATCCTGGAATTCGTGCCGCTGGTCGGTCCTTTGTTGGTAGCGGTGCTGGTCGCTTTGCTGGCGCTGCTGCACTCAGGCTTTGCTATGGCTTTCGTCGTGCTGCTGTTCCTCGGAGTCTTGCGAATCGTACATGACTACGTCGTCTATCCGAAGATTATTGGTCAGGGAATTCACCTGCATCCACTCGCGGTGATCCTGGCGATCCTGGCGGGAGCTGAGATTGCCGGCGTGGCCGGGATCTTTCTGGCGATTCCTGTAATCGCCATCCTGACAGTGAGTTACCGTCATTGGCTCGAGCATCGCGGCAGCGAGACAATCGCCGAAGTTTTGCAAGAGGCAGTCGTCGAAGTAGAGATCGCCGAATTAGGATCGACGCATCCCAGCGCCACTACGACGCCCGACGAGATGGCCCGCGCTCGCCCCGACTTGCTTACCGGCGAATTGAAACCACACAAGGATTAGCTCAGAGGCTCTGACCGTGACCAGGAAGGCCAGTTCCGCTCTCTTCGTCATGGTGAGCATCGCCTCGACCTTAGTGCTGCGTACCCAGGACTCCGCCAGGCCCTCGCAGATCGAGGTTGGCATGCACGTCTCGAACCTTTCAGGTTGGTCCCACGAACCCGGAGTCAGCTGATCGCTGCTTCACAGTTTGCGGCCTTGAGGCAGAGTCGAGAATCCGGCATTGGCGGGCTCTTCACGGTAAATGTGACCGGGCAGGTCGCGCTGGAAAGCGAAGTCAATTTCTTTCCGCGCAACGAGCCGGGCGAAAGTCTGATTCAGGGTTTGTTTGGCGCAAAGTCGGCCGTCGGTTCAAGCGATTCGGTGCTGGAAAGAGCCCGTCCGGGTCGCAAGTTTCAACGACGTGACCACAGAGGAAGGCGTCGACCACGATTGGGCAGCCGCCGCTTCAGTTCAGCGTTCCCGAATTTTGTCGTCAGGCGACGGAACTTCTTTTAATCGATCTGGCGGCGTGGTGGAGTCTGTATCATTCTCGCCGCCTCTTCACCAGGTTGATTTTGGCGACACGATTATTGGCTACGGCCGTGGCTTATTCTACGACTCGGACGAAAATACTCCTGAAGTGCTCGGTCAGGTGAGACATGCGTTCCAATTCAGTGCTGGTGTCGGCTTCCGTTTCCGGTAGCGCAGGTGATTAATCCACCGCCTGCTTCCATCAACTCAATGAATCTTTTGAAGTGATGGTCGGCATCGTGAGGGCCGGGTGCGGCTTCGGGATGATACTGGACTGAGAATGATGGGCAGGGTCTTGTGGCGCATGCCTTCGACGCAGCTGATCGTTGAGATTGATGTGAGTGACTTCAACTTCGCGGCGGCAGACTGTCCGGCCCTGGACCGCGAAAGCCATGATTGTGTGAAGTGATCTCGACGCTGGCCATCGCTGAAATCCTTGACCGGTTGATTGCCGCCGCGATGACCAAACATCAACTTGAAAGTCTTGCCGCCGAAGGCGCGCCCAGCAATTGATGGCCAAAACAAATGCCGAAAGTCGGCACGCCTGATTGACGGCTACCTGCTTAACCTCTTCGACTTCCCTGTTCATCGAAGCCGGATCGCCCGGACCGTTGGAAAGAAAGACGCCGTCGGGCTTCATCGCCAGAACTTCGCTGGCCGGGGTCGAAGCAGGCACGACTGTGATGCGGCATCCGGCGTGAGCCAGTTCGCGCAGAGAGTTCGTCTTCACCCCAAAGTCGTAACAGACGACATGAAACCGCTCCGGTCACCTGCGCGGAAATTCATAGGGCATGTTCGGTGGTGACGCACGCTCGCCAGTTCGCGATTCTCCATCGGCGGCGACTGACGCGCTTTCTCGATCACGCTGTCCGCGTCGCTGATCAGTGGTCGAGAGACAGGCGCGCATCGCGCCCTTGTCGCGAATGTGACGCACCAGCGCGCGCGTGTCGATGTGATCGATGGCCACGATCTTCCAGCGCTTCAGGTATTCATCGAGCGTTTCTTCCGAGCGCCAGTTGGAAGCCACGCGGCTCGCTTCGCGCACCACGAAACCTTCGACCCAGGGCCGCGGCTGATTCGGAATCTTCGCTGTTCACGCCGTAGTTGCCGATCAGCGGATAAGTCATGCAGACGATCTGTCCGGCGTAAGACGGATCGGTGAGCACTTCCTGATAGCCGGTCATCGAGGTGTTGAAGACCATCTCGCCGACGCTCTCGCCTGTCGGCGGCCCCATGACCGCCCACGCCAGACGCGGCCGTCTTCGAGTGCGAGAAGTGCAGTGTTATTTGCTTTCATACTAGAAGCCAATACTATTCGCCAGGACAGTGGTATCGGACAAGTTAGCGCCGATGCGCCACGAAAAGCCAGTTGACCGTTACTCCAGCCGACTGACGCCCCTGCCCTTGCTGTCCGTGGCTTCAACTCGTTTGCCCGTACTGTCAGGAATCGACGCGAACGAACGTCATCCCTCGATCACCTCTTTATCTGCCGCTCCAGTTCCTCGATCAGCGAGTCAGGAACTGAAGGTGATGAATAAGCGCAAACCATGAGCGCAACAGTGCCAGTCCCGCCAGAATACTCACCGGCCGGCGGCATCGTGCGACTGGTCGAGCATTTTCCGGTAAAGCCTAAAGCGGTCTTGCGCGCCTCTTCCTTCGTGAAGCTTTCGACAGGCGAAACCGCCCGTATTGCGGTTTAATATAGTCCTGCGCGAAGCTCTTGCCTGACGAGCTGGGACTTGAAGCGGAGGTTGGTTGGTTCGAGTTGCCCGTTGAGTCGCCTGAGGAGTTGCAAAGCTTGCCCGCGAAAAAAGCAAACCGATGACTGCCAGGGCAGTGATTGATTTCATTCTTTCCCCTGTTCGTTGTGGGCCAGTCTAGCTACCCAGATTGATACTAAATCCGCTGCCGCCACCACTCGATTGTGACGGGAAGAAGGGTTTCAGCAGGCCGGCCAGCGCCGCCAGATTTCGCGTCTGAATCAGCAGCTCGCCTGGGCCGCTGAATTCGGCGACGATACCTTCGCCGCTGACCATGCTGCGAAAGAAACCTGACGCAGCCTTTCTCAAAGTGTATTGCGTCGTCCCTTCCCAGGCGACCAGATGACCAGTATCGACGACGTAACGCTCACCCGGCCCCAGGGTCTTGCGGTGAATTGCGCCGAACGAAGAAACCAACAGCAGGCCTTGTCCCTGGACCATCAAAACAAACAGTCCTTCGCCGCCAAAGAATGATTTTGCGCCGCCCCATTTGGTATCGACCGTCAGGCTTGCGTCGCCGGCCAGATAAGAGCTCGACTGGACAAAGAAAGATTGATTGCGCATCTCGATGGCTGCAATGTCGCCGGGCGCGCCGGGCGCCAGGGTGACTTCTCCCGGTCCGCCCCGAGCGGTGAAGGTCGAGACAAAAGCGGACTCGCCACCTGCAGCCCGTTTTAGTGCACCCAGCAATCCGCCTTTCATCTGCGACTGCAACTCAATGTTGGCAGACATCGAAACCATCGCGCCGGCCTCGGCCATGATCGACTGCTCGGCCTGAAGCGTCAGGACAGCCAAAGAGAATGACGGCTGGTGATGAATCTCGAAACTGTAGCCACGGCCCGTGCCGCGGCCGTCAGTATCAAGATTGATCGAATGTGCTGACGCGGCCGGCGCATCCATGCGAGTGCCGCAACGGCCACAGAAAGTTCCGCCGGCGGCGATTTCCGACCCACAATTCGGACAGTTCATTAAGTTGCTCCTCAGGTACGCACGCCTCTGGCATGCTGCTTCAAAAAAGGTATCTCGCAGGCTGCCAGGAGAAAACGGGCACGGACTCGTTAGAGTCACGCTCAAGCACGCCGGAGGCGTGCGTACCGCTTACTGCCGGCCGCCCATGGCTTCCTGCCGCTTACCTTTCAAGAACTGTTGGGCCTCGTTCAGCCAGCGCTTTTCCGTGCGGTATTTGTATGCGGGCGCGGTCTTGACGGCATCGATGCAGGCCTGCATCGAACTGTTCGCTTCCTGCTGATCACCAAGGCCGGCGAAGGCTCGGCCAATCAAATAGAGTCCCTCCGGATCATTCGTCCGCCGATCGAGAAACTTTTCCAGCGCATCGCGCGCGTCACTGTACTGACCGGCTTCCAGATAGGTGGCGCCAATCTCGCGCCAAATCTCGTTCTGGGCGTGCGATTGGTCGCGCTGCACCACCTGCTCGAAGTGGCTAATCGCTTCAGCCATGCGATTCTGGGCGCGGGCGATGCGACCAAGTTGATAATGCGCATCCAGTTCGTCCAGGATCGATCTCTATCGCGCGCTGAAAACGCTCGCGGGCCTCTCCCAGTTCACCTCTTTGCTGATGAATCAATCCCAGATTGTAATGGGCCGAAGAATCGCGCGGATTGATCGTCGCCGCCTCGAGATTCTGTTTGAAGGCGGCCCGCGCCCGTTGGTTACTGACGATCCCACTGAAGTAACCGCGCAAAAGCAGGAACACCATCAGCAGAATAAATGGCGAGCCGATTAGCCGAGTAAACAGCAAGGCCCAAAGCGGTGAAAGGATGAACGCCCCGGCATAACTGAGAAACACAACCGCCAAAGAGCGAGCCTAGAGAGAGACGGAAGACTTTGCGCACAGCTTCCAGGGTCCCAATCGTAAAGAACGCGATCTTCAAAGTACGAAACAGGCTGCCGGCCACAAACGCCGGATCGCGCAGCCTGGCCTCCAGCTCGTTCTGGACCTCTACCGGGAACTTGAAAAGGGTTTTGATCTGTCCGGCTGACTGTATCGAGTTGGCCACATACCACGACTGGACGCCGCCGAAGTGGAAGAAAATCGACACCAGAATGGTCATCAAGTTGGCGGCGATAAAGCGCATAGAAAACGACGGACGCAAGTGACGCATATTCCTGCTGCAGCACCAGGCCAAAACTACCGCGCCGATCAAACATGTTCGCGGTCAGCGCCAGCAAAGGGACCAGCACCATCGCGGTCGGCAAAAGTGAAGTCGCGGCTTGAAAGAGATTTGGATCCGATTACCTGGGGTTGAGCGGTGAATCGAGATACCGGCCAGCCACTGGATGACAAAGAGGTAGATGATCTGTGAAACGTAGGCGCAAATGATCGCCGGCAAGAGCGTGCCGCGATCACGCACCTCGCGCATGCCGCGCATGGGTGCGTAAAAGATCATCGCGATGTATCGCAGCCAATCAGCCATGAATTCTTATCTCAGCAACCTGAAACGTCAGGGAGGGCCGGCTACAGTTTAAGTGGCCCTGCTTGCGCGCGGGCCTTGCGCGACACTACCGATCATCCGATCCGGCACGTCATCGGCTGCCGCGCCGATAGTTCGCGCCCGGCGGAACTCCGGCGTTGTGTGTGTCTCTCGTCATTACTTTAGCCGCGCCCAGCGGCCAATAACGGAAGAGCGCCCTGCCATAAATATACTTCTTCGGCACCAGCCCCCAAATACGAGAATCACTGGAGTTATCCCGATTATCTCCCATCACGAAATAGTAGCCCGGCTTGACGTAAGTCGGCGACTTACTGGCGTGCGACATGTTCAGATGCGGATCGAGATAACCCTCATCGAGGTCGCGCCCGTTCACACTTACCCGGCCATCGCGAACTTCAACCGTGTCGCCCGGCAATCCGATCACTCGCTTGATATAACTCTTGGAAGGATCTTCCGGAAACCAGAAGACGACGATGTCGCCGCGATAGATTTTCGGCGCCCATCGATATTCATCGTAGTAGATCAATTTGTTGACAAAGATGCGCTCGCCGTCATGCAGGTAAGGAAGCATCGAAGTTCCTTCAACCTTTACCGGCTGAACTATAAAGACCATCACCAGCGCCAGCACCATCAGCGCGAAGATCAGGTCGCGCACAAGCAACCTGGATTCCTGCCACAGATGCCTTTCGCGCCGCGTCCCTGGGTCGTTGGATTTCTATGTCGCTATCGTCGTCGGGATGGACTGTGCCGAAAGGCGGCGGCTGGTTGAATCGCTTACCAAGCATGTTCTTCACAAAGACCGGGGCTATTGTGTCACGACCGCTGAGAGGCCTGAGTCAAAGGTTCCTTCCGTGCATCGAGGTTATCCGCCGTTCGCTTTCATTGTCAAACCGCACCCGCTGAAGAGATTAACGGATGAACGGAGGCGCTTATTTTTCTACATCGCGGTCTGTGTGGAGCTCTTTGACTCTGTAACGGCAAATAACACCACCAGGGGGTGGAAATCACGCCGCAGGCCCGGAGAAATACAATCACGACACTAACCTTTCCCGCGCCTTTCCCGGGTAAAGCTTGACAGGTGTCGTCGCGCCTTTCTATCATCGCGACGCACAAATCGAAGCGAGCTTTCGAACCTGCAAAAATCAGTGATATGTTCGCCAGAGCCGGAGGCCAGTTCCCGTGATCAAACTCGATATCATCAATCGCCTTGCCGACGAGACGGGCATACCTAAGCTGAAAGCCGAACAGGCAGTCGAGGCGCTCTTCAATTCCATGAAGGATGCGCTCTCTCGCGGCGATCGGATCGAACTGCGCGGTTTTGGCGTTTTCATCGTCAAACCACGCAAGCGCGGCGTCGGCCGTAATCCCCGCACCGGCGAAGAAGTAGCAATCCCTTCGGGCAAGACCATTCGCTTTAAGCCGGGAAAGGAATTGCAGGATCACGGGGAGAATGGCGACATTGATGATTCTGAAACTGACGCTGATGCTTCTGAGACTTAAGATTTTTGCCGTTAGGCGCGAAGCCGCTCAACGGTCAATTGACCAATCGAAGCCGCGAGAGTGAAACCGTTTCACGCTCGCGGCTTGAGTTTTAGGACGACTGCAAGGACTATGAACATTGCGTGCCTGACCCGGCACTCATAGCGGCGCTCCATGTCCCAATCAACCGAGACTATCGGGCCAATCGCCGGCACTCCGGTGAACATCCCCAGACCAAAGGAAAGCCTACCGCCCGGCAGTGGCTGCTTCATATCGGGCTTTTCTTATTAACGGTCGTCACCACGACGATATTTGGGATTGTCATCGCTGGTCCTGACTTGAACCCGGCCGCGGCGCCGCCTCCGGCTCTACGTGGCCTGGCCGGATCGATTTTCCTGATTCCCTGGATTTATGTAACGACGGTCGTCGCGATCATCCGTTACGCTTTGGTTCATCGTGAATTCCTGTTTGAGGGATTGAAATTTTCCGGATCGCTGCTGGCCATCCTCACCGCGCACGAATCAGGTCACTATCTTTTCTGTCGCTACTACGGCGTAGACGCCACACTGCCATTTTTCATTCCTCAGCCACCGCTCCTTTGGCCCGGTACCTTTGGCGCATTCATCCGCATGAAATCGCCTGTGCCTTCGCGCCGGGCCCTTTTCGATATCGGACTGGCGGGACCGCTGGCCGGCTTCATCGTGCTGCTGCCGATAGCTTTTGCCGGCGTCCTCACCGTTCATCACGTGCCGCTAATTGCCGGTGGGGCGACCAGCGGTGGCAGCGGAATCATTTTCAACGATCCATTGCTTTTTAGATTGATTGCCCGTGCTTTCCGGATCGATCTGGAGAATTCCGAGGCGAACTCGTTTTACCTGGCAGCCTGGTTCGGCGCCCTGGTAACGGCTTTGAACCTGATACCGGTGGGCCAACTCGGATGGCGGTCACGGAACCTTTGCCATCTTCGGCCGCCTGGCTCATCAGTGGATTGGCCGGGCCATGTTCGTAGCGGTCGTGGCCATCTCAGTCCTGGGGTGGATTTGGCACGGCAGTCCGGCATGGTTTGTTTTCATTTTGCTTCTGGCAGTGATGCTGCGCGTACCGCATCCGCAGCCGGAGCAGATGGAACCGCTCGGTCTGCCTCGGATCGTCATCGGGATCGTGACCCTAATCGTCTTTGTGCTTTGCTTTTTGCCTTTTCCGATTACGATAACCTACTAACGGTACGCACGCCTCTGGCGTGCTTAGCGCCGGATTTCCAGCACGCCTGGGGCGTGCGTACCCAAACTAAGGTGGAGGCTGACAAGATGAAAATGATAGTCGTGATGCTGGTTGTCCTGGTATCAGGGTTCGCTGCCTTAACGCCGGGCAAGGCCGGCCGTGCGCCGCAAGCCGATCCGATCGAAACAATTCGGCAGCATTACGCCAACATCAATAAGAACGTGCCCTTATATCGCCGGGTCAAAAAGAGCTTGAGCGGCTTCTCGGGTGAAGGCGGCGAGTTGGTTGCATTTTTCACGGCCCGTCCGTGATGAAGATGGTTGCGACGTTTTACGGCGAAATGGGCAAGGCAGTCGAGGAGTATTATTTGTGGAACGGCCAACTGATCTTCGTCTTTCGCACCGACCACAACTATGACAAGCCCCTATCAGGGAAAGTCATTAAGAAAACTGAGAGCCGCTTCTATTTCAAAGACGATAAGTTGATCAAGTGGCTGGAAGGCGAGGGAAAGGAAATCGCGTCCGGCTCAACCGAGTATGCGAGTAAGCAAAACGATTATTTGAAGACCGCGAAACAACTTGCCGAGGGAGCGAACTCAAAAAGCTCAACGGTTGAAGGTCAGTAAGGAAACCGCCTGACTATCACGAAGGAACATTCCGTCAAAGAGGTCAGTACCGCGAGCCAAGCGAATCCAGCCCGATGAAATACAAACGCGCAGTCCTCATTGCCGTCCTCATCCTCGCGCTGATAGCGCTCGTTAGTATCTGGATTGCCGGCGGCTTGCTGGCCGCACCCGTAAACCAGCCAATAGGCAGTCTGCCCTCCGATCTTCCCGGTGAACCAGTTCAGTTCTCAAGTGAATCGGGTTCACAAATCCATGGCTGGTTGATTCCCGGACAAAAACAACATGGCTCGGTGATGTTGATGCACGGAGTTCGTGGCAATCGCACGAGCATGTTGGATCGAGCGCGGTTTCTTTCGCGGGCCGGCTACACGGTTTTGCTCTTCGATTTTCAGGCGCACGGAGAGAGTCCCGGACAGCACATAACCTTCGGCTATCTTGAGAGTCGCGACGCCCGCGCTGCCGTCAGCTTTCTGCGCTCGCGCGCCCCCGGAGAACGAATCGGTGTAATTGGCGTGTCGATGGGTGGCGCAGCCGCCTTGCTGGCGACACCGCCGCTGGCAGCGGACGCGCTGGTCCTGGAACTGGTTTACCCTACGATCGATCAGGCAATAGACGATCGGCTGACAGTCAGATTCGGAAAACTCGGCACTGCGCTAAACGCCTTTGCTGAGTTGGCAACTAAAACCGAGACTGGGAATCAGTGCCGCGGACCTGCGGCCAATCGATAAAGTGAGAAACATCCACGTTCCCAAACTCTTTATTGCCGGGGCAAACGATGAAGACACCAGAATTGAAGAGTCACGCGCAATCTTCGCTGCGGCTGCCCAGCCAAAAGAGCTGTGGGTGGTAAGCGGCGCGAAGCACGAGGATCTGCTGCCTTTTACAGGTCAGGAATACGAGCGACGGATTTTGCTTTTCTTCGATCGGTACTTGCGAAGTTCACAGCTCAAGGGCGCCGGCTCGCCGCCGGCGGCAATTCCTCAACTTGAAGCCCAACTCTGATCCTCAACGCGCCGGCAACTGTGAAAAAATAACAAAATGTCCGCCGGGCTCCTTCACGACGATCTCTTTCGCGCCGTAGAAGGTTTCGTGAACCGGCTGGACAATGTCTGCGCCCCTAAGCGTCTCTTCGGCCGCCTTGATGTCGGGTACTTCCATAAACAGAAAGCTTGGCCCCTGCTCGACCGCTTTAGCCAATGGATTGGCGGGATCGGACTGCATCCCGGTGTAGGTCTGATACATGATCTCGACCTTGTCATTTTCGAGCGCCACAAATCCAAGGTGATTGCCTTCGGGCACCTCGATTGCCCGGCGAAATCCAAAGCGTTCGGTCCAGAACTTAACGCTCGGCTCAACGCTCTTGACGTGCAGAATTGGGGTTGATTTATTGACCATACGCTTCCTTTCTTTGTCCGCTCGAGCCGCCTGAATAACTGTCCAACCCGCCACAAACATCGCGATTGCCAGTCCCACGGCCGCTTTTGATTTAGGTCGCATAGTGCTTTTCGCCTCCCGTCAACTATCTAGTCTTAATTAGACTAGATGTATAATAGCGGGCAATGAAGAGACCTGTCAAGAGGAAACCCGGGCGCCGGCGAAAGCGGTCGAGGGCGCGAACGGGTCGCGGCTGACGACGCCCGACCTGGTGATTCTCAGCCTGCTGGTCGAGCGGCCGATGCACGGCTATGAAGCGAATGCGACGTTGGAGAATCGGAAGATTCGTGACTGGGCTGCGGTCTCGCGCCCGCAAATCTATTATTCGCTCGAGAAGCTGACTCGATTGGGGTTGATTCGCGTGACCGACGACGGTTCGTCATCGGCAGGGCCGGAACGCCGCGTCTTTCAGACTACGGAAGAAGGCCGCAAGCGACTAGCCGACGCATTGGAAGCTCCGCGCTGGACGAACGCCGCGTGCACCAGCCTTTTCAGACCTGGCTGGCCCTCTCCTGGCAAGCGCGCCCGCGCGCTTTCGCGCAGCAGGTCAAGCGGCGCCGAAAACATCTTGAGGAAAAACTGAGCGAAGAGAGAGCGACGCTGGAAGACGTGCTCACGGAAGTGGGGCATCCTTATCACGAGGCGGTCTGGATGTTGAAATTGACCATCTCCCAGATCGAGATGGAGCTGAAATGGCTGGATCAAATCGAGCGCGAGACACCCAGGCGCGCGCCCGCGAAGAAGAGGAAGCGGTAAACCTCGGCGGGCCCAGGCTCAATATCCGCCGGACAAATCTATTCTTTGTCAAAACGTGGTGATATGATTTTTTGCCCGTGGTCATTCGCAAAATCATTTGGAAAGACCAGTTCGTTGAAAAGCTAGAGCGGAAGCATGGCGTCTCAATCCTGGAAGCCGAAGAAGTTCTGGGAGAGAATCCGCATGTGCGTCGCGTCAGTAAAGGTAGAGTCAAAGACGAAAATGTCTACGCGGCGTTCGGCCAAACAAGTGCGGGGCGATATCTAATCGTCTTTTACATTCGCAAGGTTTCTGCTGCCGATTTCGGCGCGCGACATGGACGGCGGCGAAAGGAATTACTATGAAAAGCACAAATAAGACCATTGACCCACTACCCGACTCGTTTGAATCGGAAGAGGCGGCGGGAGAATTCTGGGATTCGCACAGTGCGATGGACTACCAGGAACATCTGGAAGCGACTGACGACACAATCGAAATTCGAGCGCGCGTTTTTGAGGTTCAGGTCGCAGAGGATGTATTCAAGAAATTACAGAAACAGGCGGCGACAGCGCATCAGCCCGTCCCACAAATAGTTGACGAGATTCTGCGGAAAGAATTGGCCTGAGTTCTAAGTGTAAGAGGAGTGAAATTGTTGATGTACCCAATCCATGAAATCGAAAAGGAGATAATTTTGACGAAGCAACGGATTTCCTGAAAGGATGCGCGCAGCAATACGACGGAAAAAGATAATCACGGATTACGACGGGATTGTTCCACGCCTGGAAGCCTCGATACCACTGTCTTCAAATCCACTGAAAGAGAACAAGAGAGAAGCAAAACATCTAATCGAGGGATTGGATGGATGGGTGAAAAGTAGCTTTCACAGATTTAGACGTCGAGCGTAAGCGTCAAGCCGGCAACAGCCCCTTAATCTCTCGCACCATCCGATTCACTTCTTCCTGATCCGCCAGCGCAATCATGAAGAACTTGTAGCCCTGGTGGAAACAGATGACCCCGTTGGCAAACAGCCAGACACCGTCGAGAAATGGATTACCGCCAAGAATCCAACTAATTGGGGCGCCGGTGAGACCGACGGGATTGACGATTTGCGCGAACATCGCCGCGCCGGCGGCGCAACTGAAAGCACCGAGCAAAGGCGCGCCGACGTACTTCGCCATCTTGCGCTGGAACTCAACCCGCTCGCGTTCGGCTTCGTCCAATTCGCCGGCGGCGATTCGCTGCTCCTGCTTTTTCAAGTACTCGTCAAATTTCTCGCTGGCTTTTTTCAATCCCCAAACCGGAAGCGCCGAGTGTGTCAACCAGTGCGGATGCGTGCCCAACAAAACCAAATCCAATCCGGGAAAAGCCGCTCCGGCGCGAATGCCGAGAATCAACGAGGCAGAGACCACCGCGGCTTTGCCGGGGTTCTCTTTGACCCAGTCTTTCGCTTTCAGGATCCCGGCCGTGGCCGCCGCCGACGCGCGCGTCGCCTTGAAGCCCTGACCCGCAACTTTCGCTGCCGAGCCAACGTAGCTGGCGGCTTCGTCGAAAGCTTTTCCTGCTTTTTACCAGCCGGCCCGGCGGCGTCGCGAATGATTTTGCCGGCGTCGCTGGCCGCATCACGGATCGCTTTACCCGCTTCTTTCGCGTGACGCTTTGCTTCATCAGCCGCCTCTCGCACCTTCGGATCGTCGGCCATGCGCCCGGCCTCGGCACGTAGTTGCTCCGCCCCTTCGGCAATCGACTTTGCGCTCCGGCGGGCGGCGTCACCGGCGACGCGCGCGGTGTCTTCGACGATACCGCTCACGTTAAGCTTCTCGTCCAGTTCGCGGGCCTTTTGTTTGGCGGCGCGGTGCAGGTCGTCAAATTTCTCTTTGTAGTCAGTCATGTTCGGCTCCCAGGTAATTCTACGCCAGAGTACGAGCCTGAGTTCAGCAATATTGAGTCGGGACGGCTTACAGTCGGTACACAATCAGCACCATTCGCGTAAGCGAATGGGAATCAAGGGCGTGGCTGACTTCCCAAGAATCCTCTTTATCCCATCCGCTCACGCGGATGGTACTGACTGTGCCTCACACGGATGGTATGACCCGCCTGCCCTTCAGCTACGGGCCTCGCTTTACTTTTCTCTGCTTCCTTCTTACTTTTGCCTTATGGCGAAATGTCCGACGTGCGGGAAAGCCGGTCGAGATGGAAGGACAATCCGTGGCGGCCGTTTTGTTCCGAACGGTGTAAGCTGATTGATTTCGATAAATGGACCAGCGACGAGTATCGCGTGCCGGGACAACGAATCAATCCAGCTGAGATCCCGATCACCCATCTCGGGCTCGCGCCGATGAGAACGGGGACGCCGAATCGCACATCTTGAGACGATCACACATCAGAAAACTGGCTCTGCGTTTTGACGGCTTGTGTCGTCATTGGCGGTTGCTCGCGACGGCCCGGGGCAGCAGGAACCTGGACGCTTGATAACAAGCAACGAGCAGCGCTGGCCGACTATCGAGGCAAAGTTGTGTTGCTGGATTTCTATGCCACCTGGTGCGAGCCCTGCCGCGCTGAAACTCCACATCTGGTGCGACTGCAAAACGAATATGGCCCCAAAGGGCTTCAGGTAATCGGGCTGAACGTGGGCGGCGACGAGGACCGCGAACAGGTCCCGGCTTACGCTAAGGAATTCAACATTCAATACCCACTCGCTTACCCTGATGATGATCTGGTGACGAAGTATCTGAGCGATAACGAGAACATTCCGCAATCGTTTGTATTCGATCGCGATGGGAAACTGCTGAAGCGCTTTGTCGGTTATAGTTCGAGATCCGCGACTGGAACTCGACACGGTCATCAAGACAGCCGTAGAATCTGCGCCTCGATAGTCCGAAACCAATGATTCGCGAAAAACTCATCGACAAAGGGATTGGTGACGATAAGAAGTTTCGCTGGCGCAGTCATGAGCCTTCGCGACTCGAAGGTCTGAGCGACGCCGTCTTTGGCTTTGCGATCACGTTGCTGGTGGTGTCACTGGAAGTTCCCAGAAACTTTGCCGAGTTAATGCAAGCGATGCGTGGCTTCGGCGCGTTTGCGATTAGCTTCACGCTGCTGTTCTTAGTCTGGTTTAATCAATACAAATTCTTCCGCCGTTACGGTCTGCAGGATAATACCAGCGTCGTGCTCAACGGCGTTCTGCTCTTCGTCGTTCTGTTCTACGTCTATCCATTGAAATTTCTCTTCACGTTGCTGGTCAATATCTTCAGCGGCGGCGGCGGGCAAGTGCGCCTGCCTGACGGGACGACGGGACTGATGGTTGAGAATGGTGACCAGGTTTCGACTTTGATGATCATTTTTGGCGCCGGATACGTTGCCGTCTTCGGCGTCTTTGTGCTCCTGTACTGCGCACGCCTACCGGCAGCGGGCAGCGCTGGAATTGAACGAACTGGAAGTCTTCGATACGCGTGTCGATATTCGGGAGAGCGCGCTGAATGTCAGCATCGCCTTACTCTCGATCGCAATTGCGTTCATTGGTCGAGGTCGGTTCGCGTTCCTGTCTGGAATGACTTACATGCTTAACGGAATTCTCTCGCCGTTACATGGCATGTTGATGGGAAAGCGACGCAGAAAACTTGAAGAGCAATTTGAGGCGAAGCTGGGCGCGGCGCCAGCGACTAACTAATCAGAGATGATTCATTTACAGCTATGGCCCACACTCGCATTCGTCATGGTGATGCTGTGTTGGTTCACTTTCGCCGCCAGCTTCTTAGTTCACAAGAAGCCACCATCGCCGCCGGATAAGAAGCGCGACCCATGGTCAATTGTCGGCATTGCCCTGCAAGGCACCGGCTACGCAATAGTTTGGGCTGTTCGCCGCGCCTGGTTTACTCCGATTCTTTCATTGGGCAAGTTGGCTCGAGATTGCCGTAGCGATTCTGACGATGGTCCTGGCGGCCGGCTCAGTGTGGCTCTGCATTTCTGCCATTCGCACGCTGGGCCAACAATGGAGCCTGGCGGCCCGCGTGGTCGAAGGACATAAATTAGTCACACAAGGCCCCTATAGTTTCGTGCGAAATCCGATTTACAGCGGCATGCTGGGCATGCTGCTGGCGACCGGTCTGGCAGTCAGCCACTGGCTTGGTTTGCTGGCCGCGCTGGTATTATTCAGCCTCGGCACCGCTATCCGCGTGCGCAGCGAGGCGGCGCTGCTGCGGAGACTTTTGGCGAAGAGTTTGCGAAATACGCTCGCAACGTGCCGGCCGTGATTCCGTACTTAATTTGAGAAGAGATGCCGGCTGCAGATGCCGACAGTGAAAGAAATCGATTTTGAGCAAAGCAAAAATCTTAGCCACGATTGGACCAGCATCACGCGAGGCCGGTGTGATTGAAGCGATGCTGGCTGCGGGGACCGACGGCGTGCGCATCAACATGTCCCATGGCACTCAGGATGAGAAGGCCCTGGACATTCAGATGGCGCGGGCGGCGGCCGAAAAATGAATCAACCCCTGGCCAGTGCTGGCCGATCTGGCAGGTCCAAAAATACGCACCCGCACCCTGAAGAATCATCAACTGGTTGAAATCAAAACTAACCAGGAATTCATCATCACCACGCGCGAAATCGAGGGCGATGCCACCCAGGTAGCGACGAACTATGACGGCATGCCGGCCGATGTGCACGCCGGCGCGCGGATTCTTTTGGATGACGGCGCGATCGAATTGCGCGTCGAAAGCACCACCGAAACGGATGTCATCACCCGCGTTATCAATGGCGGCATGCTCGGCGAGCGCAAGGGAATTAACCTGCCTGGCATAACGCTGCCGATTCCTTCTTTAACTGAAAAGGACCGGGACGATTTACGTTGGGCCGCATCGCAGGGAGTCGACTATATCGCGTTATCGTTTGTGCGCAGCGCCAAAGATTGCCTCGAAGCGAAAGACTTGATCAAAGTTGCGGGCAGCACCGCGCCGTTGATTGCGAAAATCGAGAAAGCTGAAGCCATTGATCACCTGGAAGAAATAATCGCCGCCGCTGATGGAGTGATGGTGGCCCGCGGGGACCTGGGCGTCGAGACCAGCGTCGAACAGGTGCCCGTTTATCAAAAGCGAATCATCGAACAGGCCAACGAGGCGGGTAAGCTGGTAATTACGGCGACCCAGATGCTGCAATCAATGGTCGCCAATCCGCGGCCCACCCGCGCCGAAGCCACCGACGTGGCCAACGCGGTCTGGGACGGATCGGATTGCCTGATGCTTTCGGGGAGACAGCAACCGGCAAGTACCCGGTCGCCGCAGTAGCGACCATGGCTCGAATCATTGAAACGGCAGAGACTCGGCCTCAGAAAGAGTCGATCATCAACAGGCTGGTCGGAAAACAGAGTGGGCGCGTGAGCCGCGCGCTGTGCGAAGCAGCGGCCTTTGCCGCCGACGAAATGAATACGCGCATCATCGCCGTATTTACCGAGTCAGGCCTGATGGCGCGTCGCCTGGCTTCGCTCAGACCCGAACAACGGATCATCGCGCTCACTTCGTCGCGCGAAGTCATCAACGAACTCTCGCTAATCTGGGGCGTCGAATCCGTGATAACAGACCGATCGAACCAGCACTGAACAGTTGTTGAAAATCGGCGAGCAGGCGCTGCTTCAGGCTGACCTGGTTGATTTGGGCGAGACGGTAGTGATTATGGCCGGGAGGCTTTCAGGTTTGGGCTTGTCGAGTTCGGTGACGCTGTACACGGTTGAAGGCGATATTCACGAGACGGTTTAGTAGGTAGCGATCGAGAGCGCCTCAAAAAATAACTCGCCCTCGACAGGTCGTTTAAGTTCCCTGGATATCAGCCCCAGCCATCAGGCCAGCCACCGATAAATCCTCATCCAACTCCGGCCAATGGAGCGAAGTTCCACCGCCCCCGATTTTGTAATTCTTGCGTTGCTCGAGCGTCGCGTCTCGCAGCAATGGAAACCAGATAGTCGGAACGCTAATCAGCCTCCCGTCGGTAAGCGCCACATGCATCATCTCTTCGTCAAAACTGACAGACTTAGCCAGGGCCGAGGTGGGAACATAGCCCCTTTGAGATTTAGCGTCACGGCTAACTAAAGTACTCATTCCAAGCCTCCTGAAAAAACTCTGAGTTCTGCTCGACCAACTTTCTGATTTCATTCAACTCACGACTCGAAAAGCCGTAGTTAGATGCAAGTTCGACTGGATCGAGCCAAAACTTGGCTTGATCTTCAGCAGCCTTTACATGAATATGCGGCGGCTCTTGTCGCTCGTTACTGAAAAAGTAGAATCGAAACCTGCCGATCCGTAGCACGGTTGGCATATGGAAGTTTACCGTATCTTGTGCGAGTCAAACAGAGCTACTCTGCCCGCAAAACCTGCCCAACGCGCTCTTTTTCCTTCTGCTTTTTCTCTTTGCGCATCTGGGCCTCAGACATTTGCGGGTCGCGCCAGTTGTCGAGGATGCCGACCTGGTGCACGCACTGAATGGTGCAGGTGGGCGCGCACCATTTCTCGGTTTTGTATTCCCGCTTGAAGTCTTCCATCGTGTAATCCTCGAGCGGGATGCCGGGATAACCGCGCTGCTGCGAGCACCAGTGGACCTTGCCTTCCTCGCAGATGTACAGATAGCGCGAGCCGGAGCGGCAACGCCATTCGTAAGGTTTGCCTTCAGCGATGCTGTCCTGGAACCAATTCAGCCGGGCGTGATCTTTGTTCCCCAGCTTCTTAACTGCATGGAAAATCTGCTTCTCTTTTTCGGATAGTGGTTTGAGTGTGCCGTCTCCATCGTGAATCACGCCGACGGTCGTTGAGAAGCCGAGTTCCACCGCGCGTTGCGCGACGGCCAGCGCGTCTTCCGGCTGCTTGATGCCGCCGCCAATCACCGAATTAATGTTGATATGAAAGTCAGCGTGCTCGGCGAGGTAACGCAGCTTTTTGTCCAGCACGCGCAGGCTCTTGCGCGACACTTCATCGGGATTGACGTTATCGATGCTGATTTGCAGGGCATCGAGACCCGCATCGTTCAGACGCTTGATCCGATCCGGAGTGAAGTAATAACCGTTGGAGATGAGCCCCGCGATCATCCCACGCGATCTGATGTGACGAACGATCTCATCGAGTTGCGGATGCATCATCGGCTCGCCGCCGGAAATCGTCACGATGGACGTGCCGAGCTCCGCAAGTTTATCAAGCCGCTGTTTCATCACATCCAGCGGCACCGGCTTTGAAACTTGATCGTATTCGTTGCAGTAACCGCAGGCGAGATTGCAGCGCCGCATCGGGATGATGTGCGCCAGCACGACATGATTCGTCGAAGCCAGCGCTTTCGTTATGAAAGCGGCCTGGCGGATCTTCCACTTAATAAAGGTACTTTTTCGCATTGCGTACTACTGCGGCAATCGAGTTCAAAAAGGATATGCGACCGTCGCTGCGAGCGCAAGTCACAACTTGGGATTTCCTGTCGAAAGCCCGCGCGTAAGCAACGGGGACCTGGGCTTCACACTACTCGCCTCATCTAGTTGCCCTCCCTGACGGTCGGGCTTCTGACATCCTGGCTGCACTACAAAAATCGAAGGGCCTCAGTTTCCCGAAGCCCTTCATGGCGAAAAACGAGCGATTCAGCTTTAGCTTTTGATCTTTTTGAAGCTTGGATCCGAGCTTGTAATCAAGACTCGGTCTTGGGAATTGCCTGATTCTTAGTGACATTAGTCAGGCGGACGGTGGTCGAGTCATTGTTCTTTTCCACCATCTTGGTCTGCACCGGCATGCCGCTGGCGTCAACCCAAACTTCAATGTAGTTGTAGCTGGCCGCGTTCTTGGGAACGGCCTTGAAGTGCGTGGTCGCCACGCCACCCCAAAGTGTTTCGTCACGCATGTCCTGCAAGTCACCAAAACGCGCCTGGAGCTGCGTAGTCGACATATTCAGCAGCGCCAGGACATCGCTGTCTTTGTCGCTCTTGATCGAGTTTGTCGTGCCGACATAACACATATTCAGACGCAGACGACAAAGAGTGTACGCGCCGTTCGCAACCACCAGAATCTCGTGTTGCGGCTTGGTCCACTCCAGGCGCACAAAAGCGCTCCGGCCACCGACCGGAATGTATTTCACCGTCCCGTAAAACTTGTCTGAATCGCGGATCTGAGAATTGTACTTGTCCATGCTGATATCCGCGCTCAGCGTCTTCAAAGTCTGTTGATTGCGCTGCATCCGCGTGATGACCGAACTGACCAAACCTGCCTGCGCACCGGTCCGGGCAACCGGAATCGCGACCAGGGCGATAACTAACAAAGCTGCAGCCAAAATCGGGGTAAGAAATCTTTTCATCATAGCTCCTATCTAAAACTTAAGGCCCCTGCGGACTCCATGAAAACCTCAAGTGCGCTCTGATGCCGCGCCTCTCGGCAAATTATCCCCAAAAACTATCAGGGATGGTCAACGGATGTCAACCTCATATCTTTTAATTTTGCCGGCTTCCCATTGCTCATGAATCTCTATTTGGTGCGCGTCTGGCCGCTTGGCGACCTCCTTTGCCCGACGCTCGATTTCAGCCTTAACCGGTTGTGGCCCAAACTCTTCCGCCCCTAAAACAACAATCGTGCGCGCCGCCTGAGGCGTGTTCGCAAACCAACTCTTTGGTGTTAGAAAAATGAAAACCAGGCATAACACACATAAAACATCCCATTGCCACGAGGTCCGCGGATAGTTCCAAAACACAATTTTTCTGAGTGTCTGGGAAATGAAACTCATGCTCGTTCGTTCCGCCCGCAATCCTCAAACTTCGTTCGGACAGGTTCAAATCCCCTTCGTCACTAAACGATGTGACCATCGCGCATTTGGATGATTCGTTGACAGGCGGCGGCTGCTTCAGGATTATGCGTAATCATTATGATCGTCTGATTGAATCGATCGTTCAGCTCGCGAAACATCTTCAGAACCAGCTCAGAATTCTCGGAATCGAGATTGCCGGTTGGCTCGTCCGCCAGGACTATGGCCGGACGATTCACCACCGCCCGAGCCAGCGCCACGCGCTGTTGCTCTCCGCCCGAAAGTTCAAGCGGTTTGTGATGCATCTTGTCCTGCAAACTCAGCATGCGCAGAATCTCTCGCCGTCGATCTGGATCGTCACTACCGTTTCCGTGAATGCGCTCGGCTAATCTCAAATTCCCTTCGGCCGTCAAAGTCGGAAACAGATTGAAGCGCTGAAACACAAACCCAATCTTGCGGCGGCGAATGTCGGTTCGCTTGGCGTCTGTTGCCGCCGTCAGGTCTTCGCCATCAATTACTATCCGGCCCTTGGTTGGGGTCAGCAAACCGCCCAGCAAATGCAACATCGTCGATTTGCCGCAACCCGACGGCCCCATCACGGCAACGAACTCGCCCTCCTGCACTGCAAGCGATACGCCACGCAAAGCGGGCACGTCTACCTTTCCGACGCGATAAACTTTTTCGAGATTGTCAGCTTTAAGAATTGTGGCCATTAAGTTTCTATGATTTGCACTCGCAACATTCTGCGCACACCTGGTGTCAGAAAATTATTCATAGGCCAGGGCCGTGACGGGATCGAGATTGGCGGCCCGAGCTGCGGGGTAAAAGCGCCCAGCGCCCCACCGAGCAAGCCAATCAGGGCCGCCGTCAGCGCCCACCTCCAACCGAATTGGAAGATTAAACCCGTCGCTTTATGAATGCCGAAGCCGGCCAGGGCGGCGAAGGCAAACCCACAATCAGCCCCAGGAAACTGATCAGCAAAGCTTCGCGCTCGATCGCGCCGATGATATAAGTTCGCGAAGCGCCCATGGCTTTCAAGATTCCGATCTCGCGCGTCCGCTCGGTAATGGTCGTGTGCATTGCCAGCATCACCACCAGCGCGCTGACGATAGCGGCCAGGCCTACCAGCACGCGCATGAACACATTCAACCCCGGAATCGAAGTTTCAACTGAGAGCAAACAGGTCTCGGGTGGGCTGAATCTTGTTGCCCGGGAAAGCCGCGTCGATCCGCTTGGCGACGGCGATCTGTTCGCTCGGATTCTTTACCTTCACATAAATGAAAGTGCACTTGTCCGGAGCTTCGAGCGCATCCTGCAACGCTTTCAGCGGCATCTTGACACGGGCGCCTGACTCGGGCGCGTAGATTCCGGCTAACGCGATAAAGGCTCGGACCGAACACTTTTAGCGTACTGCCGACCGGATGATTCCGGGCTGCTTTCGTCTCGTCGATGACGATCTCGTCCGGCGCATTCGGAGCATGACCCTGAATCAGTCGAATATTATTCATCTTTGAGAAGCCGTCCCATTCAATTCCTTCGACTTGATCGACGCCGAACGATCCGCTGGGATAAAAATAGCGAATGACTGGCGTGACGGACTCGACTCCTTCGATTTTCTGCAACAGTTCGACGTATTTCGTACTCAGGTTTGCCGAGGATGAAGTGAAGCTCATGGAACCCGGCCGGGTGAAGATTAGCTCGGCGCGCACGTTTGAAGTGCGCTTTTGCAGATCCTCGGACATTCCGTGGGCCAGCCCGGTGAACAGCATCACCAGCACCACCCCAGCGCGACCCCAATGATGCTGATGGCCGATCTGAGCGGACGTTGTCGCAGATTCGAGACTACTAAATTATCCAAGGGATGCCCTTTCCAAACGGGCAATATTAATACACGGCTGTTGGGAAAGCCTAGCTGTAACGCAGACTGGAACTGATATCGTTGGGATTTTCTCTAGCCCAGGCGTTTACGCCTGGGTGAGAAACAGCAGGCGCAATTAAAGCCCCATTAATGGGGCTTTTGAAACTAACCCCTCTTTCATTCCCAGGCGTAAACGCCTGGGCTATGGAAAAAGTCATGCGAATTGAGGACTTCGACAATCGTAAGCCCCAGGCCCGCGCCTAATTCTTTGGCGGAGTGGTCTTCTTCGCGTCCAGATCGACTTCCGGCAGGTTCCTGCTATTCGTCAGCACAAATGCGTCAGCGGGGTATTCGTGGTCGAGAACCAGTGATTCCGGGGCCTGATACGTAATTGTGATCTTGTAGTGGTCCTGCGGACGAGTCAGAGAAATCGTCGCGGGCATTTGCACTGTCCCCTCGGCCCCGAACCTGGTGAGCGGACCATAGGTAACGTCGTTGACCAACACGCCTTTCTCATCAAAGCTCTGCAGGCGGGCCAGCCGGATTCCACCGACGCGATCGAACCAGAACCGCCGCAGCAGACGCGCCGAGTTATCCGCGCCGGCCTGCAACTCATCCAGCAGATAGTAACCGCGCACTACTCGTTTGCTGCTATCGGACCTGGTTGGATCCTTTTCCGATTCGAAAGAACTCGCTCTGCGCGTAGAGGACCCCAGCTGCGTGAGCATCGATCGGGCTTATCAGCAGCGCCGCCGTCAAATGTTGGGGCCGCAGGTTCGAGAGCGCATTGACAGTCCTGGCTTCCGAACTGGCTTTTTTGTCCGCAGTGGCATCGGGCGCGCCATCCATATCTAACTTTGGATAGACGGCGTTGTTGGTTCCCTTTACAAACCGGCGATACTTTTCGTCGCCTCTGAGGATCGCAATGCGAAAATGCTCGCCGTCCGAAGTCATCTGCGCGATGTCGATGGCCAACGGTCCCTGAATCGCAAGGTAGACTTTTCCGGGCCGTTCGATGGTAATTGAGCCATCGGCAGTCCGGTACTTGTCTGCTATTCCGGAAGTCGCGAACGACGTGTCTTCAAATTGGATATCGACGCGCCCGCGAATTGAGCGAACACCGACAAGTTTGTTAACTGCCGAAATCAGGTCTACGGTACCAGCTTCGGAAAGAGGCGTGAGCAGTTTCTCGGTCTCGACCTGCTTGTGAACCAGACTGCAACCCGGGGCGAAGAACATCGCCGACAGCGCAAAGGCGACGGCTACACTGGGTTACTCCGGATAAGCGGCGGGTGCGATTGTGCATCAATGGCTAATAAATGCCGGCGCAAAGGCCGGCCTTGGTGCGTCAAAGTTGTTTAAGCGAAGTCACGCTAACAAAGCAGGTTCGTCATTGTCAACGCGCTCTGCAAAACGATAGTGGCGACACCTCGCAACGCCTTCGCCGTTAACGACACGCAGGGTGCTCGCACCCGCACCCTATCTCCATAACCCGCGATTTTTCGGCTTCCTTACAATATTCACTGCAAAACTTGCTGCCTTCCTCCGGAGCGCAATCGCACGTCCCGTGCGCACACTTAGCACGATTTTCTTCAGCCATGAGACCAGTACCTCCTTCTCGTAACGGCCTGCGGTTACACTCAATGTTCGAGGGGAATGTTTTTATGCTAGGCGTGATTAGAAGTGAGGTCAAGCACGGATCCAGAGTCAGTCCCTGAACCAGTATCAACCCGATCGCAGTTGATCATCAGAAGCTCTCATTTCAGCAGCCCCGACAACCAATGCATAAGGTTGAGGGCAAACTGTCGATTGTCGATACCCGGCCGATTCATTCCAAAGGGCATCTTGTTCGGACCAGCCAGTTGCGCGGAGAGCATCGCAGCTCTCTCCCAGCACCACGACGCGTCCTTTGCCGAAATTCATCAACAGGCCCTGCGCACGTCCGGCAGCCGAGTTGGGAGTATTAGCGCCCTGCAGCACGTCAACCGCAGAATCAGCCAGCTTCATGAACGCAAAACTGCCGGGCGGCCCTTTTAACGACTGGCCGGTGAAAGCGATGATCTTATTGACACGCTCGGAATCATTTCGGCCACGCGTGATCGGATGGTCGGCCAACCGGCCACTCTCGCGGGTGTAGATGATGAAGCCGGGATTGTTTGACTCCTTCTCGTAGTTTTCCTTGTCGATCGTGAACATCTTGCTCATGTTCACCCCGAAACGATTCCCGAGAATCTGGTTCGCCGCTCCCATCGGCGCATGATCGGCAATCAACAGCAGGGCGCCGCCGCTCTTCACCCAATCTCGCACGGCATCGCATTCAGCATCGGTGAAAGCCGGATTGGCGGCTTCGGGTTGAGCCATTTGCGGTGCGCCGAGCGCATTCGAAATCACCAGAATGTCAGAACCCTTCAGCACCTGGGCAGAAAACTTCTCTTTATTCGACGTGACCTGGTAGCCGTCGCTGGTAATCAAATCGGCAAAGGGCTTGTAACGCCCGCCCGCAGTGTGAAAGTTATTGTGTGCTTCATCGAACAGGACCCTGGGGACCGTTTTTGGTGTAGGCGGGATGCGCAACCTTTGGGTCAAAGTTTGGATCGGCGACTTGCTGGGCCGAGGTCGCCGTAATGAGGCAGCAAAGAATAAGAAAGAGCTTTTTCACGGTGATCGATAGACGATCAGGTCGCGTGTCAGAAGCCCGACCGTCAGGGAGGGCCAGTTTGGGTTTAAGTCCGATTAAATCAAAGGTGACTACTGCCATAGGTGCCCTCCCTTACGGTCGGGCTTCTGACACTGCTAGCCGCGAAGTTTCTTCAGCCGCTCCGCCGCCAACATCAGCGTCTCGTCTTTCTTGCAGAAAGCAGAAACGTACCTGTTGGGCGCCGAGCGCCGGATCACTATAGAAGCTCGATCCGGGAACGCAGGCGACGCCGACCTCGCGAATTAAATGACGGGTGAATTCGACGTCGTTCTTGAATCCAAAAGCGCTGATGTCGGTCATCACATAGTAAGCGCCATCCGGCGAGAAAGTTCCGAAACCCTGCCTGCTCGAGCTCCGGCAAAATCAAGTCACGCCGCGCCTGATAATCGCTCCGCAGCTGATCGTAATACGACGGGCGGTAGCGACAGCGCGTAAGCGCCGGCGGCTTGCAGCGGCGCCGCGGCGCCGACGGTCAGAAAGTCGTGCACCTTGCGAATAGCGCTGGTAATCTCAGGGCTGGCGATACAGTAACCAACCCGCCAACCCGTGACCGAATAGGTTTTCGACATCGAATTAACGATCACCGTTCGTTCTCGCATGCCTTCAATCTGGGCCATCGAGATGTGGGCGATCTCTGCGCCCTCACGCGGATACAGAATGTGTTCGTAGATTTCGTCGGTAAAGCAGAGCGCGTCGAATTCCTGGCACAAGTCCGGCGATGAACTCCATTTCCGAACGCGTAAAGACTTTGCCGGTCGGATTGTTGGGGTTGCAGATGATGATCGCTTTGGTTTTTGAATTGAACGCCGCGCGCAACTCCGACTCGTCGAAACTCCAATCAGGCGCGCGCAGCGGCACGTGCCGGGGTGTGGCATCCGAAAGAATTGCGTCCGGCGCGTAGTTTTCATAGAACGGCTCAAAGACGATCACCTCTTCGCCGGGATCGACGGTGGCCATCATCGCCGAGATCATTCCTTCGGTCGATCCGCAGGTAACCGTGATTTCAGTTTCGGGATCAATCTCAAATCCCAGGTACCATTTCGTTTTGCGCGCAATGGCTTCGCGAAAATCCTTCGCGCCCCAGGTGATGGCATATTGATTTACATCGTCGGCAATGGCCTGCATTGCGACGCGCTTGATGTCTTCCGGCGCGGCGAAATCGGGAAAGCCCTGCGAGAGGTTGACCGCCCCATGCTTCATGGCTTCGCGCGTCATTTCGCGGATGACGGATTCAGTAAACCGGCTCGCTTTGCGGGAAACGCGACGTGAAATCGAAGGTGCTGGTGTAGTCATAAGATTTTGGCCGCGAATCTAAGGGGATAGGCGCGGATTTAAGACGAACGAATTATTCCACCATGTCCAATCGGTGTCCATCAACGTTCGTCAGCGGCCGGTTAATCCGGCTGCTGGGACTTGAGCTGTTCGACTATCGATTTCACCGCGGTGGCTTGAGATCCGTTCGGGGCCAGACGCAAATAATTTTCGTACGCGGTGATCGCCTCACGATTGTTGCCGCTCTTTTCATAGGCGACGCCAAGCAACTGGTAGATGACCGGTTCAGTATCAAAGAGTTGATTGATGGCAATCTGAAATTCGCGCGCGGCGAGTTCGTACTGGCCTTTCTCTTCATAAATGCGGCCAATGCCGACGTGCGCTTCGGGCTGAAAGCCCCGGCTTTCGCGAATCGCCCGGTTGAAGGCGCCGATAGCTTCGTCGGTCTGGCCGGTCTCTCGATAGACTCTCCCTTCGACTGCTGACGCTTCGGGATAAATCGGTCGAGCTCGACGCGCCGCTTCAATTTCCTCCAGCGCGCCGTTGGTGTCGTTGAGATCAAGAAGCACCCGAGCCAACCCCAGATGAGCAGCCGGGTCGCTCGGGCGCAGTTTCAAAGACTGTCGATAAAGATCGGCAGCGTTTTGGCGGGCGGCGTCGTCTCTGGCAGTTTCGCGCGCGGTCTCAGCGCGCTGAAAAAGAAGCTCCGCCTGGTCGGTGGTGCGCACCAGAGTCACTTTCAAACTCACCGCGTTGCGTGGCCGCGAGGCTCATCGATGCTGGTTTGAATCCAACGGCGCGCACTCGCAATGAATGCGCGCCGCCGCTAACTTTCAGGTCCGCCAGACGGCCCTGCAAATCGGTAGCGCCGCGCCGAATTTCATCGATCCACACTATTGCGTTGGGCTCGCTAACAATCGTCACTGTGCGGAAGGTCGTCGCGCGTTGCCCCCATGAGTTAATTGTCGTTACGGCCAGGAGTGCGACGATAGAGAACCCGCTTGCTTTCATTTCGAGAAGGTTTACCCCAACCACCGGCGCGACGCAAGGATTTCTGCTGCGGACGATCTGGTGTTGCGGGTCCAGTTAGACAGCGGGGCGAGATTCCGCCAGTGCCACCCTGGTACTGATTACAGCTTGAAAAATGTCCGGCAAACTTCAGTTTGTCGCCGAAGCTTCGACAAGCTAAAGCTCGTCGAACATGTTGAGGCTGTTGCGCGGCGACGCGCTCTGGGTGTAATCTGCGCAGGAAATAAAAGCCATCCAGAAGTCGTTACCACTTTGTCTGTCGTACTCGTTCGGGCTTGCTCGAGCAACGACAAGCTGAAGATCAGTTTGGAGGAACCTATGCTTATCGAATCGATGTCGCACGCCGGTCACGTTATGGGGCTGCTCGATACCGGCCTTTTCAAAGTCCCTAGCGGTGGCGAGTTAGCTCACATCATTCTGCGATGGCTGCACTTCGTCGCCGGCATCACCTGGATTGGATTGCTCTATTTCTTCAACCTGGTAAACGTGCCGCTTCAGAAGAAGCTCGATGCCGACACGAAAAAGAAAGTGAATCCGGATCTGCTGCTGCCGGCGCTTTGGTATTTTCGCTGGGGCGCGCTGGTTACGGTAATCGCCGGACTGGGTTATTTCGCAATGTACATTTTCAAGACCGACCTCAGGGTGGCGAACACCACCGGCGCCAACGTCAGCGGCCGGATAGTTCTGATTGTCTGGTTCTTCATTCCGATCGTTACCTTCCTGGTCGAGTTCTTGATCATTAAGAAGGTGCCCGGCCTTGATCAAAGACGGCCGCGTATTCGCGATTGTCGCGCTCATTCTGTTTGTCGTCATGTCCATCGGCATTCTGAAATGGCTGGACATGAGTTTGATTGTTAATGGACAGCACTTTGCCAGCAACAAGACTCTTTCGATCGGCGTGGGCGGCGCGATGGGTATCATTATGCTTTTGAATGTGTGGGGAATTATCTGGCCGGCGAATAAGCGAATCATCGGCGGATTGACCGGTGGACCGCCAGCCGCGCCGGAACTTGCGCGTCACGCTTTTGTCGCCTCGCGCACAAACGCCTGGCTTTCGCTGCCGATGCTTCTGTTGATGGGCACTTCGCATGGCGATTGGCTGATTTTCGGCGGCAAGTAAGCGCACCGAACTATCCGCAGATTACGCAGGCTAAGCAAGGGCTTAGATCCGGGTTTTGCGGGGTTTCGTCCGAACCCTCGGCGGGCGCGGCTCATGACGAGCTCTGTCCGACTCCTCGCCTTTAACTTCAATGGGCTGTCAATCTGGGTAATCTGTGGATGACCCGCAACACTATTGCGCTCTTCCTCTCCATCGCTTCGCCATACTTTCGTTTGAGAATCAATGACCATAGAATCACCGCAGGTGAAGATTTATCTATTAAGTCATGCATTCTTAGGAGGTAAACGAATGGGAACGAAGCTCTACAATCGCAAGACAATTCGATTTGAGTAACTTAAAGGGCATCTCTGATCAAACTCTCGAGATGCACTTCAAGCTCTACGAAGGCTACGTCAAGGAAACGAACAAGCTGAACGAGAGAATCGCCGAGTTTATTAAGGACGCCAAAGTCGATCAGGACGAGTTCGCTGAATATTCCGAGCTGACTCGCCGGCTGGGCTTTGAATACAACGGCATGGTGCTGCACGAATATTACTTCGACAACCTGAAGAAGGGCGGCGGCACTGGCGATCCAAACTCTTCGTCAACTTTTCGTGACGCCGCCGACTCAAAGCTTTGGCAGTTACGATATTTGGAAAGCGGACTTTGTCGGCATCGGCAAGATGCGCGGCGTCGGCTGGGCCATCTGTTACGAGAATCCCAGCAACGGCGCGCTTTCGAATCACTGGATCACGCTGCACGAAACCGGCAACGTCGCCGGCTTCAGCCCGGTGCTGGTGATGGATGTCTGGGAGCACGCCTTCCTTCTGGATTACAAACCGGCTGAGCGGCCGAAATACATCGAGGCGTTCTTCTCAAACATCGATTGGAACGTGCTCGAAAAGCGGCTGGCACAACGGAAGGCACAGCCTATCGCCGCTTGAGTTGAGTGCGCGGCAAGCGCAGCGCGACGACTGGAGCGCAAGCGTCCTCGCTTGCCTGGCTGAGGCTTCAGACCGCTGGGGTGCAAGCGAGGACGCTTGCGCTCCAGTCAACACCCTCGCCGCTTCGCGCTCCAAATTCGTTTGGAAACTTGTGCCCTGCCTACTTTTTGCGATAATGCAATCGCTAACTAGCACTTAAAGTTGAATTCGGAGGGTCATAATGAGAATGCCGAACCGCTCTCTGCTTTTTCTCGCCGGCTTTGTTTCGCTGATTCTAATCGCGGGCTGCGCACCGGCGAGCCAGAACGCCAACACGACTGCAACTACTCAGGCGACGCCTCCGGGAGCGCAGAGTTTAACCGTTATCCCGCGGCCGCAAAAATCGTTGAGATGATGACTGCCCGCGGCGAACAGGACCAGGCCACGCCGGCGATAAAGATCGTTTCGCCGGCCAAAGACGCCACCATCAACGGTTCGACTGTGGAAGTTAAGCTTGATCTCAGCGGCGATCTGAAAGGCTACATGCCGCACAAAGATCCGGCCACCGGCAAAGGCAATCACATTCACGTAATTCTCGACAATCAACCATACGAGGCTTACTACGAGATTAATACTCAGCCATTCGAGTTGCGCAATGTTGCTGAGGGTAAGCATACCCTGCGCGTATTCCCATCGCGGCCCTGGCATGAGAGTTTCAAAAACGATACGGCGTTTCAAATGGTCACGTTCACGGTGAAGGGTGGCGGCGACGCCAGCAAGCCCACCACCACAAACAATGGTCAGACGATAGCCAGTCCCGTCAAGAGTCCAGCCGCAACCGCCAGCGCCTCGCCGGCGCGTGAAGGCAAGGACTACACCCAGCCAGGCCGGCGATGTCGATCCGGCGAAGCCGCTGCTCACCTATAGCCGGCCGAAGGGTGAATACAAAGCCGAAGACGCCGATCCGATCATGATCGATTTCTGGCTGCTGAACGCAAAACTGCAGGGCGAGGGCGGTGACTATCGGGTGCGCTATTCAGTTGACGATGGCGAAGCTAAATTCCTGGAAAAGTGGGAACCCATCTGGTTGAGCGGCTGGATCAGCGGTAAGCATCGAGTCAAACTCGAACTCGTGGACAAAGCCGGAAACGTCGTGGACAACGGCGGCTACAATTCGACGACTCGCGAAATAACTGTAATCAAATAACGGGCCAACGGTACGCACGCCTCTGGCGTGCTCCGTTCGACCCCTCGAAAGATCCGCGCGCGACTCCCTTCAGAGCACGCCAGAGGCGTGCGTACCATCCAGGATGCAGCCCCAAGAGTACATCTCTCTTTACGATCTGGAAGACGACTTCTGGTGGTTTGTGGGCATGCGCGAAATCACCGCGGCACTGCTCGATCCGATTTGCGCGAAGGGCAGCAAAGAGCGGCTGATAGTCGACGTCGGCTGCGGCACCGGAGCCAACCTGGAATGGCTTAAACGCTATACAGCGCCAGCGAAAATCATCGGCATCGATCTGATGTCAGATGCGTTGACCTTTTGTCAGCATCGAGGGTGGCAGAATTTGGCGCAGGCGTCGGCGACTAATCTGCCCCTCGCAGATGCAACGGTCGATCTGGCAACCAGCTTTGATGTGCTGGCCTGCCCCCGCGGACCAAACGCCGACGAAATCGCGCTTCAAGAGATGTATCGCATTCTGCGGCCGGGCGGCATCGCGTTTGTGAGGGCGGCCGCGTACAACTGGATGCGCGGCGAGCACGACCGCGCGACTAACTCAATCCGGCGCTTTACTCTGAGTGGCCTGTCGGAAAAGATGACTCACTCAGGTTTTGAGATCCTTCGGACAACTTATGCAAACAGCTGGCTCTTGCCGGTAGCGGCGATGCGCCGCCTGGTCCTGGAACGGATCGGCCTGCATCGCGGTTCGGACGTCAAGCCGCTTCCGCCAGGCGCGCAGTGGCTCAATCGTGCGCTCAAGAATGTCCTTGCGAGCGAAGCGCGTTTGTTGAAAAATCCTTCTGCAAAACTTCCGGTCGGCCTTTCGGCCATCTGTATCGCTCGCAAGCCTGAGGTCAGGTCAGCATAGATTTATCCAAATCCTTCACCGCATCAGGGAGCGTAAGGACTCCGCTAAAACCCGGGACACCGGTAACCAGCACCGATCGGTCGCGATAGGCATTTAGCGCATTGGGGCCAGGTATGGTGAGTGTTTGAAACCTTTATCGTGGTGTCGCGGATAGTTTTGCGGATGACACTTGCTGCGGCTGCTTTGACCTGAAACTTTTGGGCCGGCAAACAAGCTTAAGCCACAGAACACAAAAATCATATAACGTTCGCATGACCCGTGCCGGGGTCATGAATTGTGACCGGCCATGCAGCCGCGGATAATGATTCACTTCGACCTCGGCGAAAACCGCGCCGCGAGCGCGTAACTCATGAACCAATTCGACGCAAACGGCGCCGCTGTTGGCGAGGCCGTTCAGCTCCTGGAGCAGATTTCTTCTGATCAAACGAAAGTCGCAATCCACATCGCGGATCGGCAAGCGGAAAAGCAACCGGGCCAGTCGATTGTATGTTCCGCCGAGCAATTCTCTGACCCGCCCATCCGCGCGATTCGCCTTGTATCCGGCTACTATCCCCACGCCTTCAGTCATCAGCGGCAGCAGGCGAGTCAGCTCGTTCACGTCGTATTGGCCGTCCCCGTCCGTATAGAAGACCAACTCCTTTTCTGATTCCTTGAATCCGGTCTGTAAGGCGCCGCCATAACCTCGATTGCGATCGTGATGGATGGCCCGGACTTGCGGGTGAGCCGCCGCAAGTTCGTCGATGATTTGCCCCGTCCTATCGGTGCTGCCATCGTTTATGATCAGCACCTGATAGTCGCTGGTCAGAGTTGGTAATAAATCAAGCGCGTCACGAACTAACGCGGCAATGCTACCTTCGTCATTGAAGGCCGGAAAAAGATACTTATACTGCACCGGTTAGTCGCAACTGGCATTTGAATATTATGGCGTCGCAGTCTAGTTCAATGAAAACAACTAATGCAATAAAAAAGGTTATTTACGACGCACCTTTCGTTAGCTCGACATACGTCTTGAGCAGCCTATCCTAGCCGATGTCCTGCGAAATTTGAATACCGCGGGCGTCCTGCAGCATCAAGCTGTCCAAGCCGCCGCAGACCTTCATCGAGCTTTAGATCAATATTTTGGCCGGAACCCTATTGAAATCCTCACACTCAATTCCTGAAAGTTCACCAGCGCCTGCGAGCACGAAAATGCTGTGGGCAATTGCCGCCCTGGCCTTTCTGGTGAGATTGGGCGCAGGCCTTTGGACCGGAGGGCTCTGGCATCCCGAGCTATGGGAATATGACCAGATCGCGAGGTCGCTGCTCGCCGGCCGCGGCTTTTCGCTCCCTCATCTGATGATTACGTACTATTCGTACGTCACGCCGCTGCACTCCTGGGCCACCGCCGCCGGTTACTGGTTAACCGGCTCAACCGTCGCGTTGATGCTGCTTCAGATGGCAGCTGGTGCGGCGCTGGCCGTAGTGGTGGCCTGTATTTCTCGGCGTATCTTTGGCGGCTGGATGGCCGGGGCCATCGCGGGAACCCTGGTGGCGATTCATCCCGGTTTCGTCCTCTATAACTCGACCAAAGCCCACTCGCTGGCATTCGATTCACTATTTTTGCGCTGGCGTTGCTGCAATCATTCCGACTGGCGGAGCGGCCAACTCTGCGCCGATTTCTGATTTTCGGTCTCATCATCGGCGTGGGCACTTTATCTCGCGGCACCATGCTGATCATGGGTCCCCTCGGAGGATTCTGGCTGCTGGCTCGCAGCCCGAGAGAATCGAGGGCGATTCTGTTCTCGCCACCTGGCGCTGGCAGGATTATTGGCAGCTGTAATCATCGCGCCATGGGCCATTAGAAATTCGCTAATGCATCACCGCCTGGTGTTGTTGATATCGACTGAGTCAGAGGATTTCTGGCTGGGCAATAATCCTCGCGCAACCGGCCATACTCTGATCGATGCAGAGCACACAGTTTTTATGTCGCTGCCACCGGACGAGCGCGACGATTTGTACCGGCAACCGCACGAGATGGCCCAGGCCGACTGGTTTTCACAACGATCGCGCGCTTTTGTTAAAGCCCACCCGGGCGAATTCTTTCGCCTGTGGGCATTGAAGTTTTTTAATTTCTGGTGGTATGCGCCGCAGACCGGCGCGAAATACCCGGGCAGTTGGTTTTATCTGTACATGATCTTCTATGCAGTTATGCTCGTCCTGGCGGCGGTGGGCGTGCTACGCATTATTCAGCTGGGTCCGCCGGCGACGCAAATGGGTTGGCTGGTAGGAATTTTCTGGTGGGCTTATCACTGCTGCAGAGTGTCTATCACGTTGACGGCCGTCATCGCTGGGGAATCGAGCCGATCCTGCTGGCCCTCAGCGGCGGCGGGCGCGGCATTCCTGCTGGAGCGCTTATTGAGAAAGAAGTCGCGCACCGCTACGATTAGTTAGCCGTCAGAATATCAACGTGTCTTACCAAAGCCACCCAACCAGCCGGGAGAAGGACTTCGCTAAATTGGTCGCCGAAGCGGCCGGCTGCATTCGCTGTCCGGACATGTGTGGGCGTTCCGCCGTGTTGAGCCGTAGCAACGGCCCTTTGAGCGCGCGGGTCATGTTCGTCGGCGAGGCGCCGGGAAGAAAGGGCGCCGATCGCACCCGGATTCCGTTTTCCGGAGATCAATCCGGACGAAACTTCGAGCGCTTTCTGGCGTCCATCAGCCTGGAGCGATCCGAAATCTTCATTACCAGTGCGGCCTTGTGTAACCCGCGCTCAGCCACCGGCGCGAACCGGAGGCCGGCTGCCAGCGAGATCAAGAACTGTTCTGATTTTCTTCAGCGAGCAATTGAGGTCGTAGATCCGGAAGTAATCGTCACTTTGGAGACGGTCGCGCTTGAGGCACTCAAGCGGGTTCATTATCATGAATTCACGCTCAAGGATGATGCTGCCAAAATTCGCCGCTGGCACGGACGCTTGCTGATACCGCTCTATCATCCAAGTCCGCAGGTTTTAATTACCAGCCGTGATGAGCGAGCCCAGTTGCGCGATTACAAAGTTGTGGCCCGGGCGATTCGCGCGGGTGCGAGAATTCAATGAACCAAGACGCAAGCAAATTCGATCTTAGCAAATATTCAGCCGTCCGTGACGGTGGCGCAGGCTTGCTCGACCTCTCATCCCGAGGCCGCATCCTGGTCAGCGGGTCGGAAGCGGTGATGTTTCTCAACGGCCTGATCACGAACGACATGAAGACACTGGCCGCGAATTCATGGATGCTCGCGGCATTTCCGAATGTGCAAGGCCGTCTGCTCGCAGTCGTCCGCATCCTCAACCGCGAGGATGGATTCCTCATTGATACTGAAGAAGCGACCCAACAGAAGGTTGTGCATCTGCTCGATCGCTTCACGCTGGCGGGTGATTTTCGAGTTACGGATCTGACCGGCCAAACCGTCTGTTATTCACTACAGGAAGCGAATCCGCAACCATGGTGCGCCAGGTTTTGGACGACCTGGAGACCGGGGTTAATCGCAACCAGGTCGCCGTCGCCAGGTTCAATCAGGCCGAGGTCACGATTATTCGCGCCACCCACAGCGCCGAAGACGGATTTGATCTGTTTGTTGACGCCGGCGCTGCCGACAGCCTGCGTCAGGCATTGATCGATGCGGGCGCATTACCAGTGGACGACGCTATGGCTGACGGGCTCAGAATTGAAGCCGGCATCCCCGCTACGGCGTCGATATGGACGAAACTACGGTCGTGACTGAAACCAATCTCGACGACGCGGTGAGCTTCACCAAAGGATGCTACCTGGGGCAGGAAATAATTGTTCGCATCAAGCATCGAGGGCATGTCGCCAGGAAAATCACCGGCATCGTTTTTCCTGATCAGAGCGCGATCGAAAACGGCGCCAAAGTTCTGGCTGTCGATGGCAAAGAAATCGGTCGAGTAACATCGTCAACTTTCTCTCCGAAATTAGACCAAACGATTGCGCTTGGTTATGTGAAGTATGATTACCTGGCGGCGGGAACTGAGGTACAGGTTCTAAACGTCAAGGGTGTTGTCGCTGAGCTCCCGTTCGTACGAGGGAGTTGGTATTAGCGCAGGCGCCCCGTCAGGAGCGCAATGTTAGATTGCTCGAAGCCGATATTTCTCCGGAGCTTGCCGTAAAGAGAGACACCCTTTCGATAAACATTTCGTCCCTATGGGACTGAAGGACAATGTCCGAAAACGAAACCTCTAATTCCAGCCCCGATGCCGTCGAGCCTGTGGTCGAGGCCGATCCGGACCAAACCGAACTCGCGCATTCGATCATTGAATCCCTGCTCGAACACACGAGCGTAGTCAGCGATCTGATTGCCCTGATGGCCCAGGCGCTCGACCCGGACACTACCAAAGCGCTCACTCTAACACCGCAATGGCAGGCTTACCTGGAAAGCCGACGGCGCCTGGAAGGCACGAGGGCCGATGTTGAGAAGTTTGTTGAAATCGTAAAGGGCGCCGATGAGGACCAGGCGTAGCGAGCAACCTCTGCTAATTACGTGCTTCAATCTCAACGATCAACTGCACCTGCGATCTGACATTCAGCGATCCCGCTTCAACTGGAGTAGTTACGGTTTGCTTGGAGGCGTTTATTTCGGAGTCGGCTAAAGCCTCGGCCGCGCGCCCTGGGAAATCCGGTTCGCCCGTTCGATTCGGAACACTCTCGTGCTCCTCAATCACGCGCAGAACTCGGCCACCCATCGCCTGCGCGATAGCTTGCGCCTTGCTCATCGCCTGCTCGGTTGCGCTTGCCAGCGTCTGTCCCCGCGCCGGGCTATTCTCGCGCAAAACAAAGGACACCCTTTCGACGCTATTCGCCCCCGCGCTCGAGGCGGCATCAATCACCTTGCCCACCCCATTCAAGTCGGTCATGGTCACGGAAACGGTGTTGCGCGCATCATAGCCAATAATCTTTGGGAGTTTGTTGTAGCGATAGTCATATTGCGGGTGAAGACTATAGTCGCTCGTTTTGATTTCAGTGTTGGACCCGGCAGAGTCCTGCACGGCGTGGATGACAGCGTCGCTCTTGCGGGCGTTTTCTTGCTGCGCATTTAAGGCCTGGGGGTCCTGCGTAACTACCGAGAATACGATGACCGCGGCATCAGGCTGGGCTTTCAAATTTGCCTCGCCGGTCACGGTTACTTTTGTAGTCCGGCTGGATTCCCTGGTGCATCCGCTGACCAATGACAGTGAAACACAACCTATCATCAGGAAGCAGCCAGCTCTTGCAGAGGTGAAAATTCGAGTTTGCATTACTTTGTGCCCTCCAGAAAGTTTGTTGTTGGTACATTGCTTAGACTTCACCAGGTCATCACTGGTTCCGACCAGTCACGACAACCTCGGCCTGCCCTTGGCTGAACCAACCGTTGGCAAATCTGCGAATTACAGGTGGTGAGCGTAGCTGGTTTGTTCCGCGAACTCGGGAATTTGTCTCAACGAAGCATCATGATGACTTTGCGTTCGCGGCCGCCGTCGAACTCGCAAAGAAAAATTCCCTGCCAGCGTCCCAGCAGCAGTTTTCCTTCGGCGAAAGGAATGGTGACGCTCGGGCCCACGAGACTGGCTTTAATATGCGCGTCGGAATTCTCTTCGCCGTGATGAAAGCCCATGCCGTGTTGCGGAATCAGCGTGCGCAGCGCATGCAGCATGTCGCGCGGCACGTCCGGGTCGGCATTCTCGTTCACCGTCAGTCCGGCCGTGGTGTGTTGCACGTACAGAACGACGATCCCTTCCTTTGCCCCCGACTCTGTCAGTTGGCGCTGCACTTCGCCGGTGAATTCGACCAGTTCCTCGCGTTGACGCGAGCGGACTTTCAAGACATGCATGCCCAAATCATACAGGAGAGAGTCAACCGCAAGCCATGAGTTCGCTAATGAAATGCTGACGATGGCGCCTGTAGTTCAACGCTTTAACAACCCTACTGACACTTAGCCTGGCCCTTCAGTTTTCCGTCCTTGACCCTGGCCACGCATTTCATGGCGCAATCCACCGTCAGGTAATTCATCAGGTCCTTATCTTTGTAGATTGAGTCTTTTTAGATGGGCGGCCGGCTGCCTGGCCCTTAGGCGAGTCAAGCCAGATACGATAATGCGCATCGAACTCGGCGTCGGCCTCAAGGCAGTACTTGTTGCAGGCGAATTTCTGAGCATCCTCGAGATTTCCGGCCTGGCCGGTAAAGGTCTGGTCTTCGTAGGTGACCTCGCCCGTACAGTTCGCCGAAGACGACGAAGACCGGCACGCGATAATCGCGCTCAAGAGCAGTATGCCGGCGAAAAGGGATGCTCCTGCCCTGACCAACAATTCCTGGTTGCACAATCCAGTTTTCGTTTTCCTCATGCATCGTCTCCTCTTCAAGTTGTTATTGAATGCGACCCGCTGCCAGGTAACTCTGAATCCGCGGATCGATCCGGGCGCGCGGTAAAGCAGGTGGAACTGCGAAATAAAAACGGAAGGCTTATAAAGAAGAATGCGAATGCCGCGGAATGCTATAGCGCTTTGGGCATCCGCGCAAGTAGTTTTCGGCCTGGCCCAGGGTTGTCGGCTTGAATCGCGCGCACCCTTTTTTGCGGTTGCTCTCAATGCTAGAATCGCGCGGTTCCGGCGCCCCGGACCCTGGCGCAAAAAGTTCTGCTTACCAAATCGAAAGAGAGTTCACCCCTTGAACTTCATTAACTCAAACACCAGAGTTGTTTGTCGCGGTCTTTTTCCTGTGCGCGCTGTTATTCGTTTGCCTGGCGAGTTCACTCGCGCAGGGGATAAGCAGCTATGAAAAACAACGGGCCGAAATGATGCTCGATCAGGTGAGGACTGACATCAGGAGCAACTACTATGATCCGACCTTCCATGGTCAGGACCTTGAGGCGACATTCAAGCAGGCCTCAGAAAAGCTAAAGAACGCGCATTCTGTCGGCCAGGTGATGGGAATCATTGCGCAGGCGGTGATGAGTCTGGAAGATTCACACACCAGCTTCATTCCACCGCAACGACAGGTCATTACGGATTATGGCTGGGAAATGCAAGTGATTGGCGACGACGTCTACGTTTCGAAGGTGAAAGAGAAGAGTGACGCTGAGGCAAAGGGTTTGAAAGTCGGAGACATGGTTCATCTCGTCGACGGCTATCAGCCCGCGCGCCCCAACTTATGGAAGTTGGTGTATCTCTATTACGCTCTGCGCCCTCAACCGGGAATGCATATCGCGGTCTCCAGTCCCGGCGGACAACCTCGAGAGATGGACCTGATCGCCAGGACCAGGGAGCGTAAACGGATCGACCTGACAAACTATGCCGATTTCATGGATCTGGTGCGCGAGAGTGAAAACGAAGACGTTGAGCGAAAGAAGAGCCACCGGTTTCAGGAAATAGGCGACTTGTTAATTTGGAAGATGCCGGAATTCAATCTGTCGCGAGACGAGGTGGATGGCTTCATGAATAAAGCCCGCACGCACAAGACCTTAATTCTGGACCTTCGAGGTAATCGAGGCGGGTATGAGGAAACGTTGCTGAGGATGATCGGAAACCTGTTTGATCGTGATCTCAAAATTGGAGAACTGCAGCGGCGAAAAGAGAGCAAGCCAGATATGGCCAAGACACGTGGTGACGGAGGGTTCAAGGGTCAACTGATCGTCCTGGTTGATGGCGCTTCGGCGTCTTCCGCCGAGATACTGGCGCGCGTCGTACAACTGGAAAAACGCGGAACGGTGATTGGAGACCGGACCGCCGGGGCGGTCATGCGCTCTCGCATCTATTCACATGAAGTAGGCGTTACCTCCACCGCTTTTTTGCGATGAGTGTGACCGACGCCGACGTGAAAATGAGCGACGGCAAGAGTCTGGAAAAACAGGCGTGATCCCTGACGAGCTAAAACTTCCTACCGGAGCCGATCTGGCGGCAAAAGATGACCCGGTGCTCGCTTACGCGGCCAAGCTTGCCGGCGTTTCCATCGATGCGACCAAGGCTGGAGCCTTGTTTCCAGCCATCAAAGAGAAGCCGTAGCGGTGTGAATCAAGAATTATTCTTCTTCGTTGATCGAACGTTTCACCTTCACAGTCGAGTCAGGTGGTGAAGCGTTTGAGCTGGGTGAAGGATAGACGGCGCGGGTCCCTACGTTCGCGCGGAATTGTCCGTTCTCGTCATAAAGCCGCCGATACTGCAGCGTGTTGCGCACGACGCCCTGAATGTAGAGGCGCGTTTCGCGAAACGGCACGGCTTCCTGCCACTCATCCATTTGCAGGGGCAGCGACGCACGCCACTGGACCACCCGACCGGGTCCGGCGTTGTAGGCAGCCGCCACGTATTCAATTCGCCCGTACTTATCAAGCTGATCCTTAAAGTACGCCGTGCCGAGTTGAATATTCAGGCGCGGCTCAAATAATGCGTCCACCGTGATGGCCCGATTGACTCCGGCGCTTCTGGCCGTGGTGATCGCGGTCGGCACGACCAGTTGCATCAGGCCATAAGCTCTGGCCGACGAAACTGCCCGTGGATTGAAAACTGTCTCCTGCCGGATTAAACCCGCGACCTGATAAGGATCGAGCGAACGGGCGCGCGACTCCTGCGTAATGATGTCCCAGTAAGCCAGGGGATAAAAGACGTCCCACTCGTCGCGCCGCATTTCTTCCGGCTTCATTTGCGAGTAGTCAGGATAGCTGCGCTTCAGATAATTGAGCGCTTGCACGTTGTCATCTTTCGCGCGGTAGATTTTGGCAATTGCCAGATTCACGCGCGGACTGTCGGAATCTTTGCGGAAAGCGCTGCTAGCTCTGCCAGGGCCCAATCATCGTTCCCGATAATTGCCAGTTGATCCGCCTTTGATATGAAGTAAGCCGGCCAATCCCGTGGATCGCTTTCGGCTCGGCCCTCATCGTTACTTGGCCAGCGCGGCTCTTCCGCAACCGTGACGGTTTGCAGATTAGCGACAGCTCGTCCTACCAAAGAGTCCGCCGAAAAATTTCCCTGGGGCATGTTGCCATTGCGGGCCATATCATCGAGCCTCTGTTTGGCCAGATATCCGTACCAGTTGGCATCGTAACGCGCCAGTAACCCCTGATAGATCGCCCGGGCTTCGGCCAGTTTGCCGGTCCGCTCACTATCGCGCGCCGCCCAGTAAGCAGCCTTGCCGCGAAAGTCTGAGTTATTGCCCGCGTAAAGAGCCAGATGCTCAGTCAATAGCCGTGATGCTTCGGCGAGATTCTTCGAGTCGTGCGTAGCCCACGCGAGGTAAAACTGCGCCGGTGTAACTTCAGCGTTGCCGGTAAAGGAACTCACTGCGGCGCGATAGTAATAGCTGGCGTTGAGGTCGTCTTTGGCGTCTTCTGCGCGCTGGCCTAATTGCACGAATGCGCGCATGGTCCAGGGGCTGTTCGGATTGGTCCGCCGCAGTTCGTCCGCATTAGTTCGCGCCTGCGCCCACTGTTTCGCTCGGCCGTACGCCAGCGCGAGATTGAACATCGCTTCGGCCCGTCCTTCGCTTGAAGTCGGCAGGGACGCCAGCGCCGCGCCGGCTTCGGGGTATCGACGAGCGTTCGCCGCGGCAATGGCCCGACGCGCCTGCAATTCCGGCGTAGCGCTGTTGGCGAAACGCGAGAGGGCGTCAGTGTAAGCGTCGTACGCCTCGCTGTAGCGCCTGGCCGCATAGAGCTTTTCGGCGCGCGCTATACCTTCGGCGGCGTTGGCCGAGACTGTGCTGGCTTTGAGCCGCACCAGTGCGGCGGCGGCCTCGCTTACTTCGATGGCAGTCGGCGCATAGAAATAAAGGCGTCGATAACTGGCGAGGGCGCCGGTCGGATTGCCCGTCTGCTCCTGCATCTTTCCGGTTAACAGCAGGGCTGCGCCATCGTCTTTCGCTGCCAGCTTCGCGAGGATGGCCGGCACCGCGGCCGCTTGTCCGTCGCTCAAAGACATTTGCGCGATGCGCAGAATTGAGTCGCGAGCGCGTAGTGAATATGGATACTGAGTCGCCAGTTGTTCATAGGCCGCGCGGGCTTCGGCCACCCGGGTCATGTATTCGAGCGTGTTGCCGCGCATCCACAGCGCATAGTCGCCAACCACCGTGTAATCGTGCATCGGCTTGCCATCAAGCAAGGCGGCGGCGCCGGCAAAATCATTCGCTTTCAATCTAATGCGCGCATGGACCATGCGGGCCAGGGCGCCGGCCGTGGTATTGGGAAAATCCTTTTCGATTTTCGCGACTGCATCTTCGGCCGGGAGAACCCCGCCGCGGGTCATCGAGCGCAGCGTTTCGCGCGCTTTCAACTCTGCCGGGGACTGCTGTAGCGGCCGGCAACTGGCGACCAGAAACAGCGGCACCAGCGCGACAAAAATTGTGCTGAGGCTCATGAGCATAAATGCGAAGCGATGTCTGCGAAAGATGATCATAACGATGTGACTTGCTTTGATGCGAGCTAAACGGGGGCGCTGGCTATCTTAGCACGACGGTCAAAAGGCTGTTGGACCAATAAAGAGTGGCACGGGCGCTTCGCCCGTGATCAGGCGCAATGAATGGAACAATACGGCGTCATGATCTGGGCGAAGATAGTTGAGGCGTTTGCGCGTTCAAATCAGAGCCCTACCGCGCACGGTGGTAGTGACGTGATTTCATCGTAGATTTTCCGTAGCCCAGGCGTTTACGCCTGGGTGAGGAGCGAAGGCATACCAAAGCCCCATTAATGGGGCTTTTGAAAAATAAACCCTCTTTTCATTTCCCAGGCGTGAACGCCTGGGCTACGAAAAAGTCATTCGAATTGTGGGGCACACCCGCAAGGTCATTTTCTTGCAAAACGGCCAAACTTCAACTATCTTCCAGCACATTCGTTGGACGTTGGTCCGAAACGTATCGGACCAGAGAATCATTACTTATAGATGCGAGTTAAGTTCCCCGATCGGACTCGGAATTGTCTTCCTCAAACTCCTGCGGAGAAGCACCGGTCATGCCCCTGGTTGTTGGCGAAAAGATAGGCCAGTACAAAATACTTTCCCACCTGGGCGCCGGCGGAATGGGTGAGGTTTACCTGGCGCAGGACGAACGGCTGCGCCGCAAGGTGGCCCTCAAACTTCTGTTCGCAGATGTGACCAGAAACGAGGATTGGGTACTACGCTTCGAGCAGGAAGCTTACGCGGCATCCGCGCTCAACCATCCCAACATCATCACTATTTATGAAGTCGGACAAGTTGCCGATTCGCACTTCATCAGCACTGAATTCATCGACGGCCAGACACTGCGCCAGCGGCTGCGCGAACAAGGCCTGACCATTCCGGAAACGCTCGACATCGCCATCCAGGTCGCCACCGCGCTGGTGGCCGCACACCTCGGCCGGCATCATCCATCGCGACATTAAGCCTGAGAACGTGATGCTGCGTTCGGATGGTTATGTGAAAGTGCTGGACTTCGGTTTGGCCAAGTTCACGGAAACGGCTTCGCACCCTTCGAATCCGACCGATCCGAATGCCGAGACACAGCATGTCCTGAATACCAGTCCGGGCGTGGTGATGGGCACCGTTAGCTACATGTCACCGGAACAGGCTCGGGGCACCCGGGTCGATCAGCGCACTGACATTTTCAGCTTCGGCGTGCTGCTCTACGAAATGGTCTCAGGCCGGCTGCCATTCGAGGGTCAGACACAGACCGACATCATCTCTTCAATTATCAGCAACAAGAGACAGGCGCCGCTGGCCCGTTACACGGACGAAGTGTCTCCGGAGATGGAGCGGATTGTCGCCAAGGCTCTCCAAAAAACAAAGACGGCCGATACCAAACTCTCAAGGACATGCTAATTGACCTGCGGTCGGTCAAGCGACAGATGGAGTTGTCCGAAGAATTTGAAGTGTCCGAAGCAGCTTACAGCGGGCGCCAATTCGATACCGGAGTGGCTTCGCAAAACCGCGACGATTGAATACAACCCTGCCAAAACCCAGCCGATGGTCGCCGCGCAACCGTCGAGCGCTGAATTCATTGTTAACAGCGTCAAGCAGCACAAGAAAAGCGTGCTGGTGGGCGCCGCCGTGCTGGCGTTGGTGGCCATAGTCGGTTTGGGTTCGTACGTGTTCCGCCGGCCCACGAATTCGATCGCGGTGCTCCCGTTTATGATTGACAATCCCGATCCGCGCACACAACAGGCCGCTGATCGAATGGTGCAGGGGGTCATCAACTCGTTCTCGCAAGCGTCCGGCTTACGCGTTTTATCCTTCAACCTGGTGCAACAGTACAAGGGAAAGAAGTTGATCCGCGGGCCGTGGGCCGTGACCTGGACGTGCCGTCAATCCTCTATGGCCGCATCACCAAAGTTCCGGGTGATGAATCCTCGATCATCGTCAATCTCGAACTGGTTAACACCAGCGACGGCAGTCAACGCTGGAGTATGGAACGCACGGTCAAGACCCTCGAGCACTCGCTGCTGGTAAACGAAATTGTGACCTCGGTTTCCAGCACCATCGGGCTCAACCTGACCGTAGACGAAAAGAAGAAGCGCGATGCCGAAGCCCTTTATGTCAAAGGGCGCAACGCCTGGAGCAAGCGCAAGACCGCTGATATCGAGCAAGCGATCGGTCATTTCCAGCAGGCGGTGGATCTGAATCCGAATTATGCTCTGGCCTATGCCGGCCTGGCTGACTGCTACAACATGCTGGGGCCTACGGCGGCAGGCCGCCGACCGAGGCATTTCGCCAGGCTCGCGAAGCGGCCACCAAATCCCTGGCGCTGGACAATAAACTTGCCGAAGGCCATGCCGCGCTTGCCTATGCAACTTTCCGTGGTGACTGGAATTGGCCGGAAGCCGAGAAAGAATACAAACAAGCGATTGCGCTCAACGACAATTACGCCTGGGCACACCTTTGGTATGGGACTTTGCTGGCGTCGCAGGGCCGCTTTGGCGAAGCGATCAAAGAGACTCAACGAGCTCAGCAGATTGAAAAGACGTCGCCCATTATCACCATCCAACTCGGATTGGTCTACTACTTCCAGCATAAGTACCCGGAAGCGATAGCAGAATGCAAAAAGACGATCGAGCTCGATCCCAGCTTTTTGCCGCTCAAAGATACATGGGGCTTTCCTATTCGCAGATGGGAAAGCATCAGGAGGCGGTGGCCGAGTTTGAAAAGGCGATCAACGCTTCCGGCGATTCCGCGCTGATGAAGGCCGAATACGCCGGCGCGCTCTCGCTCTTTCGGGCGACACGAGCAAGGCGCAAACTCAGCTGAACAGTCTGATCGAGACGGCCAAACAAAAATACGTTTCGGCCTATCACATCGCCGCCATCTATGTCGCACTTAAAGACAAAGGCCAGGCTTTTGCGTGGCTCGACAAGGCTTTTCAGGATCGGGCTGACTGGATGGTCAATCTCAAGGTAGATCCGCGATTTGAAAGTCTCAGGTCCGACCCGCGGTTTGGCGATATCCTGCGCCGTATGAATCTGCAATAACGGTACGCACGCCTCCGGCGTGCTTCTGATGGCCCGCGCGATAAGGCACGCCAGAGGCGTCCGTACCGCTCGCACCTCAAGCGATTTCCTAATAGAATTCCCCTGTCCAGTACAGACCGACTTAGTTAAATTGCCGACCGTTGCCACAAACCATCACTCGGAGGTGTTCTTAACTTAGGAATAAATGCGCGCTGGAGCTCGAACTGTAATCGATTCCGTCCCGGATCAAATCGCGACGCAGGGAACCGCCCTAAGTTTTGATGAAGCTTTTACGCTGCATCATCGGGCGAGTCTTTGCCACGGCCCGCGCCGTGCTGCGCGACAGCGCCCTGGCCGAAGAAGTAACTCAGGAAGTATTCCTCAAGCTCTATAAGTATTTCGATTCCCGGCCGGAACCTGAATTACTGCGCCCCTGGTTATTGCGGGTCACCCTGAACGAGGCGCGCAATACAATTCGCAGCCAAAATCGTTCCATGGTGCGCGATACGGCGTACCAGAAAACAGCCGATCAGGCGTTTGCCACGCGGCCGGAATACGAAAGCCGCCAAGAGCTGGAAACGGCGCGCAGTGCGCTGGATAAGATCAAAGAGCCGATGCGCAGTTGTTTGCTGCTCAGGCATCAGGGGCTCTCGTATCGCGAAATTGCGCAGACGCTTTCGTTGAAAGAGAATTATGTAGGCAGTCTGGCGGCCAGGGCCCGAAAAGAATTTGCGCGGACCTACGGCAAGATTGGAGTAAGCCGATGAGAAATTGCATTGACGAAGGCGTCCTTCAGACATGGTTTGATGGCGAGCTTACCGCGAACGAGGCGGCCAACATCACGGCGCACTTGCACGAGTGTGCCCGGTGTGCCGAAGGTGCGCGCACGCTCGAAGCTGAAAACTTAATCCTTTCCGAAGGACTGCTCGGCAGAGTTTGCCGAAACGATTCCGACTGAGCGTCTCCGCCAGCGCCTTGATGCTGGCCGTAAACGGATTGCAGGTCGCCGGCGTTCCCGTGGCCGGAGAATCGTGGCTGAATGCCGTCCGCAACTTCTTTCCTTCATTTCGCGTGCTTGCCTACGCCTCAATGGCGGCGGCAGTTTTGCTGGCCGGCTTTCTGGCTGTGGTTTACCTGAGAAGTAATCAGCCAACACCGTCTGTCACCGCGGAGAAACATCCTCCCCAGGTTGTTGTGCCAACCCCGCCAACACCTGAAGCTTCGCCTCAGCAAGTCGTCGTGCCTGAGGTGGTGAAGACGCCGAAAGCTTTGCCACCCAGCACTCGCCCCGTCAGAAACCGTGGAGAGATGGAAACAACCATCGCGTCAGTTGAGCGGCAATATGAACGCGCGATCGTGAAACTTAACGAGGCTATCCAGGCACAGGCGCCGATGCGTCCATCACTACGGGTCGAGGTACGAATACAACCTGGCGCTCATCGATAACGCCATTACAACCACCCGGGACGTCGCCAGAAAGAACCCTAACGATCCGCAAGCCACGCAGTTCATGCTCGCGGCTTATCAAAGCAAAATCGATCTGATGAATCAGATCGCCGAAGCGCGCATTTCTGAGAGATAGCCGTTGAGATTGGTCATCCTCCTACTCCTCTTTCTTTCAGCCGTGCCAGGAGCGCACGCCGGCAAGTCCGACCGCAAGAGAAATAATCAGCAGGTCGAGCGCACAATCGCCGCGAATCCTCGCGTGGTCTTGTCCGCCTGCGTGTTGTCGGGCGACCTGACGGTTCACGGTTGGGACCGCAACGAAGTCCGCGCGCGGATCAGCGACGGAGTTCAAATCGAACTGATTCGCGTCGATCAAACGAAGTCGGCATTACCTACTGAGCTGAAGCTTTCCACCAAAGAACGTCGATCCAGAACAGGCCCGGGGTGCCTGCCCTTAGAGCGACATCGAGCTGAACGTGCCCCGCGGCGCCAGCCTCAAACTGCAAACCAACAACGGGGAAATAGAAGTTAGCGATGTGGCGCGACTTACTGCCACTTCACAGGCCGGAAGCGTCACGCTCGTCAAAGTTCAGACTGAAACAAACGTAACCACTATCGGCGGCGAGATTTCCGTGCGTGATTCAACCGGCTCGTTCAAGCTTCACACGGTCGGCGGATCTGTGGTTGCCCGCGATCTCAACCCGGCAGCCGCTGATGACGCTTTCGAAGCGGACATTGTCGGCGGTGAGGTCACTGTCGACCGGGTCCGGCACCAACGACTGAGGGTGAACACCGTGAGCGGAGAAGTAGATTACACCGGGCCGCTGGCCCGCGGTGGGCGCTACAGCTTTCAGAGCATCTCGGGCCGGCTGCGTTTGACGCTGCCCGCTAATTCTTCTTTTCGTCTCTCAGGTACCGTGGGAAATAATGGCGACCTGCGTAGCGACTTTAACCTGACCGAGAAGGATCACTCGTCACAGCGAGGTTCGATGCGACAGCTGGACGCCGTAGTGGGCAGCGGCGATGCCTCAATCAACTTGTCATTCTTTACCGGCTCCATACAGATTCGAAAGCAATGAGGTAAGCACACGTGTCAGAAGCCCGACCGTAAGGGAGGGCCCTTTGAGACCAGCGCGACTCAAGGCCTTCCCACAATGTTTGGCCTCCGCCCGGCTTTGCCTCAAAACTCGAGTAGTTCAGCCTCTCATTCACGCCGGGCTCTAGCCCGGTGATGAGCGGCACGAAAAAGATGCGTGAAACCGTTTTAACGGTTTTGCCTCTTGACAGATCACTGAGTGGTTGAGCTCGAAGAAGTTACGTCACCAGCCAGCCGAGAAACCGTTGAAACGGTTTTTGAATGTTCACAGCTCTGGGTCACCGGGCTAAAGCCCGGTGTGGAATGAGATGGGGGCTTTCAGACTTTTGAGACAAGGCTCCCCGCCCGGCATTTCATTGCCACAAAAAGCCCCACACCGGTGTTCTAGTAATTGAAAACACCAAAAGCTATCCAGGAGACGAAAGCGAAATGAAGAAAACAGCCCTGCTAATCGCCGTTTTATCACTCGCCGTGGCGACCATGGCCGACAATCAGATGAAAGTTGTGCATAGCCACAGCATGGTCGCATCGCATGCCTTCCTTGCCGAATCAACCCAGAAGGTCAGGGGCGACGAGTTGACGGAAGAGTTCCATCAGACTTACCCGCTTACTGCCGCCGGCCGTGTGAGCATCGCGAATATCAATGGCGACGTGCGGATCACCGCCTGGGACCGTAACGAAGTTAAGGTTGACGCCTTGAAACGCGCTTACAGCCAGGAACGGCTCAGCGAAGTTACTGTTGAGGTTACCAACACCGCCGACAGTGTAATGATCAAGACCAGGTACCGGATCGAAACCAGAATTTCGGAACCCGCAACCGGGAAAATAATCCAGCCAGTGTCGAATACACTTTGACAGTTCCGCGCGGAGCGCAGCTGGATAGCGCCGAACTGGTTAACGGCTCGCTGGACGTCGAAGGACTTCAGGGCGACGTGCATGCTTCACTGGTTAATGGCCAGGTCAAAGCCGGCGGATTAAGCGGCGAGATAAAACTCTCGACCGTCAACGGCGGCATCGAGGCGAACGTGGCCAGTCTTAATGAAGCGAAGGGAGTCACCTTGAACTCGGTCAATGGACCAATCGTTTTGATCGTCCCGTCAGGCGCGGGCGCGCAAGTGAAGGCCAGCACGGTTCATGGCGGGATCACCAACGACTTCGGACTGGCGGTCGATGACGGCCAATACGTCGGGTCACAACCTTTCCGGCCAAATCGGCACTGGTGGTCCGCGCGTATTCGACTCAGTAACGTGAACGGCTCGATCGCCATCAAACGCGGCGGATCAGCAATGTGACCCTGGCGAAGCACCGTTAGGGACGAGATTGATTGACCGACGCTCCCGTTAGAGCGGCACAGGTAACACCGATTAACGTGTCGCTCCTGACGGAGCTTTCTTGTCTCCGTCGAAGTGCGTCAGAACCGCGAGTTGCAGCGACCGATCAATATGAGACTTGAAGCAACTTGATCAAGTGGCGAGCTCGTTGCTACTGCTCCGGTTCTGACAGAAGTGCGGCATTAAATCGCGTTTCACCGTGGAAGACATGCTGGACCTTCGGATCTCGATTTCATCTCGCGACTCAGTCCATCGTTGCCAAGGCCATTTCCGGCGACGCCCGACTCTCCACTTCCGTTCCGAAAACTTCAGGTTATAATCTCGAACCCTGAATGAAGCACGCTTGAAAGGACTCAATTTATGGAAAGCAAAGTTACAGAAGTCGCCCCGGACGTGTATCGCATTTCGACCTTTCATCCGGACTATCAAATTCAATTCAACCAGTTCCTGATCAAGGACGACGAGCCATTTCTCATGCACACCGGCTTTCGCAAGATGTTCGAACTCGACGCGTGCTGCGGTCGCTTCCGTGATCGATCCGGCAACGCTCCGCTGGGTTGGCTTCAGCCATTTCGAGCCGGACGAATGCGGCGCGTTGAACGAATGGTTGCGCATCGCTCCGCAAGCGCAGGCCGTTTGCAGTTTTGTCGGCGCCACGGTGATGCTGAATGATTTCTCCGACCGTCCGGCAAAGCCGCTCAACGATCAAGAGACGCTTGAGATTGGACGGCGTCGTCTGCGTTTTCTGGCTACGCCCCATTTGCCACACGGGTGGGATGCCGGTCTATTCTTCGAAGAAACAGATCGAACTCTGCTGTGTTCCGATCATCTTTCTTCCATCCCGGCGATCCGGAGCCAATGACTGAATCAGATATTATTGGGCGCGCCAGGGAATCGATCATCATGGGTCAGAAAACCCGCTGGCGAAAGACATGCCCTACACGCCCTACACGGACACGACACTCCGGAGGCTTGCGAGCCTGGAGCCGCAAACTCTCGGGTTGATGCATGGCTCGACTTATCGTGGAGATGGGCGTAAAGCAATCCTGGATTTGGCTACTGTGATCAAAGAGACGCTGGGCGCAGTGGATCAGAATTCCGGTGCGAACGTGGGGCACTCCGTGGCTTGATTGTTCATGATCTGCGGAGCGGCGGGGCTTTCGCCTCACAAGTCAGTGTTTCATTCACACCGGGCTTCAGCCCGGTGTCGGGCGCCCGGCAAAGGTTAAGAAACCGTTTCAACGGTTTTCTTGCTGATATTCAACGGCTCTATTTTTGTACCGAAGAGTAAACCGTTAAAATCGGTTCGTCGTCTTACATTTCAGGCGTCACCGGGCTAAAGCCTGGTGTGAATGAAACATCAGAGCTTGAACTTTCGAGGTAAAGCTGAGCGGCGGAAATTTGATTGGATCACGATCGTGGTTTCGCCCCTCTGGGGCTTCGCTGTTCTAACCCCATACCGATCCCATGGCTTACGCCATGGGCTACAGATCTAACGCCGCTACGCGGCTTTCCGTATCTCTCAGAGTTACAGATTCGAAAGACGCGGCGTGGTCCTCGCGCGCAAAGGTTCAGCTCAGGCGTGAAGTCTTCGCCGGGATTGATAAACTGGTCGCGCTCGAACTTGTATTGCTTATCGTAAAGCTGCCGGTATCGCCCGTCAGCCTCGAGCAGTTCTTCGTGAGTGCCACGCTCGACAATCTCACCGTCCTCCAACACCAGGATTTGATCGGCGCTCCGAATCGTGGACAACCGGTGCGCGATCACGAAGGTCGTGCGCCCGCGGCGCAGCTGGCGCAGCCCGTCCTGAATCAGGGCTTCACTTTCGCTATCCAGACTGGAAGTTGCTTCGTCCAGGATCAGCAGTTTTGGATCGGCGAGAATCGCCCGCGCGATGGCGATGCGCTGACGTTGTCCGCCGGAGAGTTTTACTCCGCGCTCGCCCACCACCGTGTCGTATTTCAGCTCGAATTTTTCGACAAACTCTTCGACGTGCGCAATGCGGCTGACGGCTTGAATCTCTTCGCGCGTGGCGTGTGGTTTTGAGAAGGCGATGTTCTCCGCCACCGTTCCGTCAAAGAGAAAGTTGTCCTGCATCACGACCCCGAGGTACGAGCGGAAGTCGCGCAGGCGCAGAGTGCTCAGGTCTTTGCCGTCAACTTTGATGATGCCGGAAAGCGGTTGATTAAAGTTCATCGCCAGACTGATCAGCGTGCTCTTGCCTGAGCCGCTGGAACCGACGAGCGCCGTCGTTGAACCGGCCGGGGCTTTGAAGGAAACATTCTTGAGCACGGGCACGCCTTCGTTGTATTCGAACCAAACGTTCTCGAACTCAATCTCGCCCTGCACCTCCGGCAGCGGTTCGCGCAGGGCATCCTGATCGTCTTCGGTTTTCATGTCCATCACTTCGCGAATGCGATCGAGTCCCGCGAAGGCTTCGGTGATCTGGGTGCCGATGGCCGCAAACTGGATGAGCGGCATCGCCATCATTCCCGTGAAGAGGACGTACATAAACAGATCGCCAATCGTCATTTTCCCGCTCACGACCGAAGGCCCGCCGACCAGGATGATCACTACGCCAACCGCGCCGATGATTAGCGATGAGAACGCGGTCGTGGCTGAGACGCCGGTCATCGCTTTGGCGATGTTGCGGAAAAGCTTGTGCGCGCCCCGCGCAAAGGTCAGCTCTTCGCGCTTCTCGGCCGTGTATGCCTTGACGATGCGAATGCCGCCGAGCGATTCGGTCAGAGCGACCAGTTAGCGTCGCGGTTATCTCACCGCGCTCGCGGAACAAGGGCCTGAGCCGCGTGAAGGCGAAAGACAGACGCTGCGCCGAAAGCCCCCAGCACCAGAATTGTGATCGAAGTCAGACGCCAGTTGAGCCAGAACAGAACACAGAGAGCGACGGCCGCGGTGATGAAACTCCCGACCAATTGCACCAGGCCGGTGCCGACCAGATTGCGAATGCCCTCGGCGTCGTTCATGATCCGCGAAATCAGCTTGCCGACCTGGGTCGAGTCGAAATAGCTGACCGGCAAACGAGCAATCTGGGCCTGCACTTTCTTGCGCATTTCGGTGATGGCCCGCTGCGCCGCGACGCCCAGAACCTGCGACAGGCTGAAACTTGTGAGGGCCTGCACGACGGTGGCGGCGCCCGCCGCCAATAGCGATCTTCCAAAGCAGATCCGTGCGTCCTTTGACGATCACCTGATCGATCAAGAACTTGGTCGAGGCGGGCAGCACCAGACCCATCGCCTGATTAATCAACATCAAGACCGGCGCCGAGCAACAGCCGATGGCGATGCGTCCAGATCGAGTTCGCGGGCGTCGCCCCAGGCGGCCGACCAGCGGATCTTTTTCTTTGTGGTTCAGCCATGTAGTTGATGGATGTTAACGGAATGTCGGATCGAATTAGGAAAGCCACTCTCGATCATGAGTCTAGCCCCATCGAGCGGTTGCATCAATTCGGCTTCGTTAGTATTGCTACAGTGAACGGGTACCTAATGCAGTTTGGGAATGAATGTCCGACAAACTGAAGGAAGCTCTGATCAAGGTCAGATTGAAAATAGCATTTGCTCCCCTCCCTTTGGGAGGGGCCGGGGGAGGGCGCAGCTACGGCAAAGAGAAAAGCAAATTACCTGTGTGCGCGGGCTTTCAGCCCGCGCGGGATCTTTTTGGTATCGACTCGTAGCTGCGCCCCTCCCTAACCCTCCCAGAGGGAGGGGAATCTACTAAAGTTTGTCGGACTTTTGCTTTCAACCCACTACGCATTAAAGCGAGCTCGTGGCTTGCGGTTGGCTCTCTCCTGTATGATTTGGGCATGCATGTTTTGAAAAAGCCCTGGCTCGCATCAACGCGAGCAACTCGTCGAATTCACCGGCGAAGTGCAGCGCCAACTGACAGAGTCCGAGCTGGGCAAAGGCATCGTCGTTCTGTAATGCGCAACACACCACCGCGGGACTGACGGTGAACGAGAATGCTGATCCGACGCCGCGCGACATGCTGCACGCGCTGCGGACGCTGATTCCGCAAATTGCTGGGATGGGGTTTCATCACGGTGAAGAGAATTCAGACGCGCACATTAAAGCCAGTCTGCAGGCCCGAGTACCGTTCCCTTCGCTGAAGGAAGACTTCTGCTGACGTTGGCAGGGAATTTTTCTTTGCGAGTTCGACGGTGGGCCGAGAGCGCAAAGTCATTATGATGATTCGTTAAAAACCGCTGCAGCGCAGGAAAGTCGCAACCTCTCACCCTCACTCCGTTCTCATTCACATTCTTAACCGGATTCGAAGGCGGAAATGCGTTCGGAGATGCCGGAACCAATCAGAATTTTATGGATGTCAAAGAATGTTGAGGTAACCAATGAAAATTCGAAATATGTTTCCAGTCTGGCTACGCTCGAGCGTAGTCACAGTCCTGGGTCTGGCGCTCAGGTATTTCTCCACTAACCGGGTGCTCGAGAAAATCCAACCGCACCACCAGAGTGACGGTCGCCGCGAGGCGGTCACCAGCGCCGAACCTGATACGGCGGCTTCGCTAACTGTTTCCGTAGTTACGCAAAGCCCTCAGGCGATGACGGCGCAACAGGAGAACGCTCGCAAAAAGCGGCGCAGGGCGCAGGCGGTCAAAACCACGGCCGGGTCAACGGTAGAGATCAAGACCAGCGATTATGTCCTTCAGCCGCAATACGACTATCGCGACAACCGTCTGCCAAAAATCGTCGGCTACGACGCGCGCAACAGCGTCATTGTGACACTGACTGATCTGAAAACGTGGGTGCGGTCATTGACGCAGCCTCGCGCGCCGGGGGCGAACAGCATCGATGGCATCTCTTTGCCGGCGCCAAACCAGTCCCGCACGGGGCCAGGCACTGGCCGACGCAACTCGGCAGGCGATGAATAAGGCAAACTCGATCGCTCAAGCCTCCTCGGCGGTCATGTATTGCGGGTGGTCGAAGAAAATGAGGAGCGACCGTGAGCGGAGATGACGTATCGATTTACGATTCGACCAATAGGGGCTTTAATGTGACGCGAACAGCACCCGACGCCGATCGCCAGCGGGCAGTTGCGTATCAAGTCGAATGTGCAATTAACGTGGAAATCGAGAGTTAATCAGTTCAGGTCGTTGGTAAGTCTCGACCAGGCTGTCTACGTCCGCGCGGGTGCTTTCCAGGCGGCGACGGCTTTCCAGATAAGCCTGCCACTGTGGCGTTTGAATGAGCGCTTTGGTCGTATCCTGATCGAGTGCCTGGGCCATCAACAACGTAGCACTCCAAGTCGCTGACTACCTTGTGTGGTCGAGCAGCGATTCGATGATTGAATGAGCGAGTTCGGCTTGATCCGGAGTGGCCCCAACCAGAGGCTCGTCGGCATCAGCTGGCCTTGGGGTTTCGTCGTCGGACATCGTTTCAACAGTCCCGCAGGGACGAAATATTTATAGAAGAAAGTTTCTTGCCAAAGCTCCGGAGGAGCGAAACCTCGCCTGGAGCACTAACATTACGCTCCTGAAAGGAGCTTTATTAGTCGAAGATGCGCTGGTTTTTCTATAAACATTGCAGGCTTCCTGACGGAGCGCCGGCCCTAATACCAGCTCCCTCGCACAACCGGGAGTTCAGTGACAACACTCCTTACCGTTTAGAACCTTCACTTCAGTTCCCGCCAAATAATCGTAATACTTACATAAGCGAGTGCAATCGTTCGATTCAATTTCGGTGAGAAAGTCGTCGACGTGATGCGGCCAACCTCTTTGTCATCGAGAGAAAACCTCGCACCGTCGTCGATCGCGACTCGATCCGGAAAACGATGGTGATTTTCCTGGCAACATGCCCCCTCGATGCCTGATGCGACAATTATTTCCCGCCCGAGGTAGCACCCTTGGTGAAAGCTCACGGCAACGTCAAGATCGGTTTCAGTCACGACCGTGGTTTCGTCCATGCCGGTGCCATAGCGTGGGATGCCTGGCTTCAATTCTGAGTACGTCAGCCGCTGGCGTGGTTCACTGGTTGTTCTGCGCCCGCCTTGATCGTTGCCTGCCGCCACAGTTCGGCATCGCCGGCGTCAACGAACAGATCAAATCCGTCTTCGGCGCTGTGCGTGGCGCGAATGATCGTGACGCCGGCTTGATTAAAACCTCGCCGTCGTGACTGCGCTGCGATCAATCGCGCTGTCAACGGCCAACACCTGACGCATAATCGTGGCCGATTCGCTACCCTGTATTGAATAACACGCGGTTTGGCCGGTCAGGTCCGTCACTCGAAAGTCACCAGCCAGCGTGAATCGATCGAGCAGCTGCACGACCTTCTGCTGCGTCGCCGCTTCGGTGTCGACGCGAGGAAATCCATCTGCGCGATTGAGTGATGCGGACGACTGCGAGCAAACGACCTTGCACGCTGAGGAAACGCCGCGAGCATCCATGAATTCGCGGCCAGCGTTTTCATGTCGTTTGAGACGAGGCCGTTGAGAAACATTACTGCTTCTGAGCCGCTCACCAGGATGCGGCCTCTGGATGAGAGATCGATCCAGCCGTGCGCCACCGTCACGGACAGCCTGAATATTGGCTGAGATCGAGTTTGCCTGTCTCTTCGTTCATTGAAATCTCGCTCACCCGCGCGCGCATCGCTCGGGCCACAACCCGGTAATCGCGCAATCTGGGCCGGCTCATCGACTCTAATTGGTAATCAAAACCTGCGGACTGGGATGATAGAGCGGTATCAACAGTCGTCCGTTCCAGCGGCGAATTGTGGCAGTCATCTTTTTCTTCAGCGTGAACTCATGATGGCTAGACCCGCTTTCGAGCGCCTCAAGCGCCACCTGGCTCCCAAAGTGACGATTACCTGCGGATCGACCAGGCCTATTGCGCGCTGAAGAAGAAATCCGGAACAGTCTCTGAGGCCGCCGGCCGCCGGCCGCCGGTTCGCGCCGGCGGCCGAGCGGGGATTGCTGCACAACGCTGCGCTGGTAATGAGAATTTCTGATCGCTTCAGGTTGATCGACTGTCTTCGTGAAAGCGTTCGAAGCTTCGGCCGGATTGATCGCCGGAAAAGGGAACCCGAGTGGCGATCGGCGCCTTTTCTTCCCGGGCCTCGCCGACAAACATTACCCGCGCGTCGATCGGGCCGTTGTGACGGCTCACGATGGCAGAACGCCCGCACATATCCGGGCAGCGGGTGCAGCCGGCCGCTTCGTCAATCAATTTAGAGAAGTCCTTCTCCCTCCGGGAATCTGGTTTTGGCCGGTAATCTGGTTTTGATAAGACACGCTGGTATCCGGACGGCTAACCAATCGTAGCGGCGCGCGATTTCTTTCTCAACAGACGCTCCAGCAGGAAGGCGGCGCCGCCGCCGCTGAGGCGCCAGGAGGATCGGCTCGATTCCCCAGCGATGACGGCCGTCAACGTGATAGACGCTCTGCAGCAGTGATAAGCCGATGAGAAAAACTCCCCACCAGCCAGCTCCAGATGCGTCGCCGGTGGGCCTAGTTTAATTATCTCGCACCACGCCCACTGCCGCCAGAACCAGTAGAGCGCAATAGAAGATCATATAAGGTAAAACCAGATGGTTCGGGTACTCTCCGCGCCGGTCTGCGTGCGCATACCACCAGAAATGAAAACTTCAATCCCCACAGGCGAAAAACTCGCCCGGGTGTGCTTTAACAAAAGCGTGCGACCGCTGTGAAAACCAGTCGGCCTGGGCCATCTCGTTTGGCTGCCACATACAAGTCATTCCGCTCTTCGGTTGAAAGCGTCATAAAGACTGTGTGCTCGGCGTCGATCATCGTATGGCCGGTTGCATGAGGGTTATTGCCCAGCCAGAAGTCCTCGGCTTCAGTTGATATGAGCAACACAAAGCGGATGATGGAGTAATCGAATTTCTGATGGTCCACGGGGCGATGATTACGGCTGCGACCACTCCCGCCAGCACCATGTGGCCAAAGACAGTTTTCCGGGACCCTCGCGGGCTTCGCGCCAGCAGCCACACCGCCCCCAACGGCCCCATGATTAACATCGTGCCGCGAGATAACGCTCAATGCCGATGATGAGACCAAAACCAAAGCCTTGCGCAGGGTCAGAGCGCTCGGCGAGCCGCGCCGTTTGCAGCAACGCCAGCGCAAAACATAGCGCGTCGAACGCCAGCGAGTGGAGCCCTGGTTGAATTGTAGAGCACAAACGCGGGATGAATCGCGACGCAGCGTGCCGGTAATAAGCGCGGCAGTCCAGGTGCCGAAGATGCGCGGAGAAATACAGGCCACCACTACGGCCAGCGCCGCCCGGCCGCCATCTGCAGCAGCATGATCGGCAACGTTTGGAGCCGGTCAACCAGTATCCGGCGGCGCTGGCCCAGGCATGCAACGGCGTGACATACGAATAGTAGTAATCATCAGATAGCTGAGCGAGAAGCCACGGCCGGCGAGCACTGATTTCGCGATCCGGTCGTATTCCCATAACTCAGGGCGCCAAAGGCCTCCAGTCCAGATACCGACGGCCGGTCTGACGAGAAAAGCAAACGCAGCAATCACCCACAGCGCTTGCGAGGCGCTGGAAAATGTTCAGGAATTGAGCGAGCGGTTTCAATAGGGTTGCGGTCAAAACATTGATCTAAGGCTCGATGGCGATCTTCGTTGGCTTGGACAGCTTGACGCGGCCGGGACGCCCGCCGCATTCAAATTTAGCAGGACATCGGCTACGATAGGCTCCTCAAGACGTGTGTATGCTAACCGAAAGGTGCAGCGTAAATAACCTATTGTATTAGTCGTTTTCATTGAACTAGACTGCGACGCCGTTCAAATATTCAGAATGCCAGTTGCGACTAACCGCTGCAGTATAAGCATATCTTTTTCCGGCCTTCAATGACGAAGGTAGCATTGCCGGGTTAGTTCGTAATGCGCTTGATTTGTTGCCAACCCTGACCGCGACTATCAGGTGCTGGTCATAAACGATGGCAGCACCGATAGAACGCCGGCGATCATCGACGAACTTCGGCGACTCACCCGCAAGTCCGAGGCCATCCATCACGATCGCAATCGAGGTTATGGCGGCGCCTTGCAGACCGGATTCATGCGGAATCGGAAAAGGAGTCTGGTCTTCTATACGGACGGGGACGGCCAATACGGCGATCTAAACGAGCTGACCCGCTTGCTGCCGCTGATGAATGAAGGCGTCCGGATAGTAAACGGATACAAGGCACGTCGCGCGGACGGCCGGGGCAGACAATTGTTGGGCGGAACGTACAATCGGCTTCGGCCCGACTGCTTCCTTTCCGCCTGCCGATCCGCGACGTGGATTGCGACTTTCGTTTGATCACGGAGAAGTGCTGCTCCTGGAGCTGGGCAGCCTTGCCAACAGCGGCGCCATTTGCGTCGAATTGATTCATGCGGTTACACGCTCGCGGCGCGGTTTTCGCCGAGGTCGAGGTGAATCATTACCCGCGGTTGCATGGACGGTCGCAATTCACGACCCCTTCCAGAGTCATGCGAACGTTGTATGATTTTTTGTGGCCTTTGGTTTAAGCTTGTCTGCCGGCCTAAGTTGTTCAGGTCAAAGCAGTCACAGCAGGTATCACCCGCTAAGCTTTCGGCGACATCACGATAAAGGTTTCTAAACACTCACTATGCTCAGCCCCTATTTGCTGAAGTCGCTTATCGCGGCCGATCGGTCCTGGTTACCGGCGGCCTGGGATTCATTGGGAGCAACCTGGCCCATCGCCTCGTCGAGATTGGCGATGTCGAGGTGACGCTGCTTGATTCGCTGGTAAAAGACCAGGGCGGAAATATCTTCAATGTTGACGGTATCAAGGATCGCGTCAGCATCCACATCGCGGATCAGGAAGACTCCTCGATTGTCAGCCACCTGGTCGCGGGCGTCGATTATAGCTTTTCAATTTGGCGGGGAACGTCAGCCATTTGGATTCGATGTTATTCCGCTGCGCGACCTGGAATTGAATTGTGCCGCGCAGCTGACTCTATTGGAAGCATGTCGCAGTTTTAATCCTCATGCCAGAATAGTTTTTACCAGCACGCGGGCAGGTTTACGGCAAGCCGCTTTATTTGCCTTTTGACGAAGAGCATCGCTGTTCTCCCGTTGACATAAACGGAGTAGCAATACGTAACTGAACGAAGTACACCGCGTTACGTATTGCTCTACGACCGCTATTTCCTGCACATCCAGGGAACGCGCATCGAGCTGCCGCAGGCGTTCTTCATGCGCGTGGCCATGGGCCTGGCGCTCAACGAGATCGACCGCGAGGCGCGCGCCATCGAGTTCTACAACGTGCTGTCGTCGCTTCGATTTCATGAGCTCGACGCCGACGCTGTTCAACTCCGGCACGCACGCGCTCGCAGCTCTCGTCGCTGCTACCTCACCACGGTGTCGGACAACCTGGACGGCATCTACGAGGCGATCAAGGAGAACGCGCTGCTCGCCAAGTACGCCGGCGGCCTGGGCAACGACTGGACGCCGGTGCGCGCGCTCGGCTCGCACATCAAGGGAACCAACGGCAAGTCCCAGGGCGTGGTGCCGTTCCTGAAGGTGGTGAACGACACCGCGGTGGCGGTCAACCAGGGCGGCAAGCGCAAGGGCGCGGTCTGCTCCTACCTCGAGACCTGGCACCTGGACATCGAGGAGTTCCTCGAGCTGCGCAAGAACACCGGCGACGACCGGCGCCGCACCCACGACATGAACACGGCCAACTGGATTCCGGACCTGTTCATGAAGCGCGTGATGGAGAACGGCGAGTGGACGCTGTTCAGCCCTCGGACGTGCCCGACCTGCACGACAAGTACGGCAAGGCGTTCGAGAAGGCCTACGTCGGGTACGAGGACAAGGCCGCCAAGGGCGAGCTGAAGCTGTACAAGAAGATTCCGGCGATCGCAGCTGTGGCGCAAGATGCTGTCGATGCTGTTCGAGACCGGGCATCCGTGGATCACGTTCAAGGATCCGTGCAACCTGCGCTCCCCGCAGCAGCACGTGGGCGTTGTGCACAGCTCAACCTGTGCACCGAGATCACGCTCAACACCAATCACAGCGAGATCGCGGTGTGCAACCTCGGCTCGATCAACATGGTCGGGCACATGAACGTCGAGGCGGCAGGCCCGGGCTCGATCACGAGAAGCTCAAGAAGACCATCTCGACCGCGATGCGGATGCTCGACAACGTCATCGACATCAACTACTACGCGGTAAGGAAGGCGCGCGATTCGAACGTCAAGCACAGGCCGGTGGGCCTGGGCATCATGGGGTTCCAGGATTGCCTGCACCTGCTGCGCGTTCCCTACGCGTCGCAGGAAGCGGTGGAGTTCGCCGACCGCTCCATGGAGGCGATCGCCTACTTCTCCTACTGGGCCTCGACCGAGCTCGCCGAGGAGCGCGGCCGCTACGCGTCCTACCAGGGCTCGCTTCTGGGATCGCGGCATCCTGCCGCAGGACACGCTGCGAGCTGCTGCGCGAGGAGCGCGGAGGGTACGTCGACATCGACATGGCGGAGTCGATGGACTGGAAGGCCAGCAATACGTAACTGAACGAAGCATACT